>Ga0307372_10010955_pt1 | contig 12182 bp, 14 predicted proteins | sample OX1MG_FD_202533 | JGI IMG/M metagenome (GOLD analysis project Ga0307372, IMG submission 202533) | Soil microbial communities from Risofladan, Vaasa, Finland - OX-1 | ecosystem: Environmental > Terrestrial > Soil > Coastal area > Acid sulfate soil | place: Finland: Risofladan, Vaasa | collected...
ATCCACACACAGGACCGGTGGCCGCGATCGCGGCAGGCTTGCGGGCGGCATCGCACGAGATCGCGGTCGTCATCCCGGTCGACATGCCGCGCCTCACCGTCGCGGCGTTGCACGAGCTCGCGGCCGCATGCCGCGACGCGGCGGTGGTGCAGCAAGGCCCGTTGCCGTGCGCCGTCGCGCGCCGAGCGCTGTCGGCATTCGAGACCGACGAGCGGCGCCTGCGGGCCGTGCTCGACGGTCTCGACACGGCGGAGATCGAACTCGACCCGGTCCTTCTCCTGAACGTGAATACTCCCGCTGATGTGGAGCTCTGATTCCGCCTACGACAGCTTCATGGGGCGCTTCTCGCGGCGGCTCGCTCCGCTGTTCGCGGACTTCGCCGGAGTGAGCGCGGACGATCACGTGCTCGACGTCGGCGCCGGCACGGGTGCGCTCACCGAGGAGCTGCTGCGCCGCGGCGCTACGGTCTCGATCGCGGAACCTTCGCCCGACTTCGCCGCCTCGCTGCAGCGGCGGCTGCCCGACCTCGACGTGCGTGCGTCGCCCGCGGAGCAGCTGCCGTGGCCGGACGGGACGTTCGACGTCGCGCTCGCACAGCTCGTCGTCGCCTTCATGAGCGACGCGTGGATGGGCGTCGCGGAGATGATGCGCGTCTCCGGCGGCCGAGTGGCGGTCTGCATGTGGGACTACGAGGGGCAGGAGCTCCTTGCGTCCGTGAACCACGTGCGCGCGCGGATGGGGGAGCCGCCCGGCGAGCCGCCGCGCTGGCGCACCGGCCCCGAGCTCGCCGAGCTGCTCGGCGAGGGTTCCGAAGTGGAGCCTCTCGACGTCGTGGCCGACTACGAGGACTTCGAGGACTTCTGGTCGGCGCTGCTCGGCGGCGCCGGCCCGCACGGCGCCTGGGCCACCTCCCTCGAAGGCGAGCGCCGGGAGACGGCGCGCACGGAGCTACTGCGGGAGCTCGGCAACCCGAGCGGCCCGTTCACGCTCTCCGGCCGCGCCTGGGCCTCTCGCGTCAGGTTCTCTAACCGCGGCTGAGAACGGACTCGCGCTCGGCGCCGGTGCCGACGAGACTCACGGCGACAGCGAGCTCGCGCTCGACGAACTCGACGTACGCCCGCGCGGCGTCGGGCAGATCCGCGACGGAGCTGCACGCGTCGAGCGGCTCGTTCCAGCCCGGTAGCACCTCGTACACCGGCGCTGCGGCATGGAAGTCGCTCTGGTGCGCGGGGAAGTCGCGCGTCTCGCTCCCGTCGCGCATGCGGTAACGGACGCAGACCGGCAGCTCCGCGAAATGCGAGAGGACGTCGAGCTTCGTCAGGGCGAGCTCGTCGATGCCGTTGACGCGCACTGCGTAGCGGAGCGCGACGAGGTCGAGCCATCCGCAACGCCGCTCGCGGCCCGTGACGGTCCCGTACTCGCCGCCGAGCTCGCGCATCCGCGTCTGCTCGTCTCCCGCGATCTCCGACGGGAGCGGCCCCTCGCCGACGCGCGTGACGTACGCCTTCGACACGCCGAGCACGCGATCGATGCGCTTCGGCCCGATCCCGACCCCGGTGGCCGCCTGCGCCGCGACCGGGTTCGACGACGTGACGAAGGGATACGTGCCGTGGTCGAGGTCGAGCAGCGTCGCCTGCGCACCCTCGAAGAGCACGTCTTTCCCGTCGCGCAGCGCGGTCTCGACGTAGAGGGACGTGTCGGCGACGTACGGGCGGACGCGCTGCGCGTAGCCCTCGTACTGTGCCGCGACGGTCTCGAGGTCGAACGGCTCGCTCTCGTAGACGCGGGTGAGCCAGAGGTTCTTCTCCGCGAGCGCGACCTCGATCTTCTGGCGGAGGATCTTCGGGTCGAGGATGTCCTGGACTCGGATCCCGAGCCGCATCGCCTTGTCGGCGTAGCACGGCCCGATCCCGCGGCGCGTCGTCCCGATCGCGAGCTTGCCGAGGCGGTGCTCGCTCGCCTGGTCGATGGCGAGATGCCACGGCATGATCAGGTGAGCGTTGCCGGAGAGGTACACCTCGGCGTTCGGGAACCGGTCGAGCTCGGAGATCAGCACCTCGAGGTCGACGACGCAGCCGTTGCCGATCACGCAGGGGACGCCGCGGATGACGCCGCTCGGCAGGGCGCGGATCTTGTACGTGTCGTCGCCGACCACGATGGTGTGGCCTGCGTTCGGGCCGCCCTGGTAGCGGCACACGACGTCCGAGTTCTGGGCGAGCAGGTCGACGATCTTGCCCTTTCCTTCGTCGCCCCACTGCGCGCCCACGATCACTGTTCCGGGCACGTCAGGGAATTATGCCCATGCCGGCTCGGGGCGGCCGGCACCAACGGCTGCCGCCCCGAGATCCGGCGGTGTCTAGAACGTGCCGGAGGCGACGAGGGTGTGGGCGGCGCCTGTCACGACCGTGACGGTGGAGCCGTGGGCGATCTGAGGGACGCTCTGGCGGAGCTCGGTGTTGCGGGTGAACTCGACGATGCCCCTGCTCGAAACCTTCGCCTGGCCGACGGTGACGCCGTTGGCGCGGACGAGGACGGAACGCCCGGCGAGCGACTTCAGGTGGTTGAGCTCCACCTGGAACTCGCGCTGCCCGGGCTGGGACTGGTACTGCGCGGAGCCGGTCGCCTTGGGGAAGGACGGGCCGGCGTGGACGGCGATCTGACGGTCGGACGTCGTCGCGAGGGCGGCGGGGACGGCAATCACCGCGGCGCCGACGAGGGCAGACGTGGCGAGGATAAGTGTGGTCGGCTTGCGCATAGCAACTCCTTTTCGTTGTGAGAGTCGGAACGGAGTTGTTCTATGTCGCCCCGGGCCAACGCCGGGCTAACGGGAAAACAAGGAATCCCCAGCGTTCGGGAAGGACACGTTTCGTCTACGCGAGCAGCGCCCGGCCGAGGTGGACCGGCTCGCGGCGCAACTCTCGGTCGGCGGCGTCGTACCAGACGGTCTCGCCGATCACGTCGCCGTCCCACTGCCCCCGCGGGAAGCGCGTGACGACTGCGTGGCGCAGCAGTTCGCCGTCGTCGCCGTACTCGATGCGGAGCGCGTTCCCCGTCTCCTCGTCCCATGTGACGACGGCGACGCGGAAGTCGGGGGACGTCGTCTCGACGCGGCGGCTGCGCACGGCGCCGTGCTACCCGCTTTCGGGCGTCGCTACGCCATCGATGGGGTCCGGGTTATCCCCGATGCGGCCGGGCGCGCCGCAGTGCCACGCTTGGAACCAAGACAGGCAGACGCTTGCCCCGCGTTGATCGGTGCGGCGACGGTCCATCTACGGACCACACATCCCCGGTCTAGCTCGGGACGCCGATTCGATGAAGGAGGGTGTGTCATGCAACGTGTCCTCGCACTGGTAGGGGCTGGTGTCATGGCAGTGGTCCTGTCGGCCTCGGCCTCTTGGGCCAAGTCGACTACTACCGACATCGTGAAGACCGATTTCTGGGGAAGCGGCGTGGCTGTCGCCGACCCGACGGTTCCCGCCAACAACTCGACTCCAAGTGCCTACGCAGCGGTCGACCTCAAGATCACGCTGCGTGACATCTACGGCGGGACTGGTTTGACCTGGGACAACGGTCCGAACAACGTCATCGGAGGGTGTGGCGCGCCGGTCTGCCTGCCGCCCGTGATGAAGCCTCGCGTCTACAGGTTTCCCTACGTGGCTGGTATAGGCGGCCCGCCCGAGGCCGGTATCGGCCACTTCACCCTCTCCTGGCACGACGCCGATGGGAGGCGCCACCAGCTTCGACTGCTGGTCCAGAGGGACATCGGCTTCGCGCATCTGCCCTCGTGGGCGACGCCGAAGCCGCCTATCGACAAGGTGACGACCGGTACCTGGGGGAAGGGCGTGGTCGTAGTCGACCCGACGGTTCCGGCCAACAACTCGACTCCAAGTGCCTACGCAGCGGTCTACCTCAAGATCACGATGCGTAATGCCAACGGCGGGACAGGTTTGAGCTGGGACAACGGTTCGAACAACGTCATCGGAGGGTGTGGCGCGCCGGCCTGCATGCCGGCCGTGATGAAGCCTGGCGTCTACAGGTTCCCCTACGTGGCCGGTGTGGGCGGTCTGGTTCCCCAGGCCGGCATCGGGCACTTCACCCTCCGCTGGCACGACCCCAGTGGCAGGTTCCACAAGGTTCGACTACCGATCCAGAAGGACATCGGCTTCGCGCATCTGCCCTGGTGGGCCAAGCCGTAGATGCCAGACGGCGGGGACGTGCTCTCGAGCGCGCGTCCCCGCCCGCCATCTGCAGTAACTGAGACGGATCCTCGCCTGCGTATCCTCCACGGGAAGGGCGACTGGATCAGGAAACGGAGGCCACGGACGTGTACTACGGACACGATGGAATGGGAACAGGCGGCTGGGTGCTGATGTCACTCGTACTGCTGCTCTTCGTCATCGTCATTGCGGGGTTCGTGATCTGGACGATGTCGGTCCGCGGCGAACGCGACGGTCGGAACCCACCGAAGGGTGGTACCGCCGAGACTCCGCTCGGGATCCTGCAACATCGCCTCGCCCGCGGCGAAATCGACGAAGCCAGCTATGAACGGCTGCGCGCCCGTCTAACCGAGCCGACTCCACCATCCGGTTAGACCAGCCGAGACAGAGGACGCATGGAGTGCCTCAGCTGGCGAGCCGAGCGGAGAGCGGCGAGCTTCTCTCGCGGAAGTCGTCGCGCGCGTCGACGTGCACCTCGCGCGTCAGGCGCCGGAGCCGGCTTGCGGTTGGGCCGCCGACGCGGCCGGCGAGAGTGCCCCAGTCGTGGTTCGTCGTGACGATGACGAGGCCGCGCTGCTGCTCTCGCTGGTTGACGAGGTTGTAGATCCGGTCGCGGGCCCAGCTCGACCAGTCCTCCGCGCCGAGGTCGTCGAGGACGACGAGGTCGTAGCCGGTCGGGTTCGGCGGCGGCTCGCCGTCGCCGTAGCTCTCGCGCAGCGCGTTGAGCCACGCCGGGACGTTGAGAAAGAGCGCCGTCTTCCGCCGGTCGCTCCAGACGACCTCGCGGAGGATGGCGACCGCGAGGTGCGTCTTGCCCGCGCCCGGGTTGCCGCGCAACAAGAGCCCCTGGCGCAGGTCGGTTCCCGCGCGCAGCTCCTTCGCCCACTGCCGGCAGACGGCGAGCGCGGTGCCGGTGTCGGGCACGGCCTCGAACGTCTCGAACGAGCAGTTGTCGTACGCCGCCGGGACGCGGACGCGCGCCCATCGCGCGTCGGCGGCGCGCTGCTCGTCCTCCGCCTTCTCGCCCTCGCGGCAGACGTCGCAGTACCGCTCGGCCGCGAACGTCTGGCCGAGGAGGAGCACCCGCTCGGTTGCGAACTCGCGCCCGCAGCCGAGACAGCGCACCGTCAACGGGCTACTACTGGACGATGCTGGCGAATTTCGCATAGCGGCTCATCCAGGCGACGTTGAAGGTTCCAGTGGGGCCGTTGCGGTGCTTGGCGATGATGACCTCGGCGACGCCCTTCTTCGAGTCGTCCTCGGCGTCGCGGTCGTAGTACTCCTCGCGGTAGAGGAACATCACGAGGTCTGCGTCCTGCTCGATCGAGCCCGACTCGCGGAGGTCGGAGAGCATCGGCCGCTTGTCGTGGCGCTGCTCGGGCGAGCGGTTGAGCTGGGAGAGGGCGATGACCGGGAGGTCGAGATCCTTCGCGAGCGCCTTGAGGTCGCGGGAGATCCTCGAGACCTCCTGCAGGCGGCTCTCCTCGTTGCGGCCGGTCGTCATCAGCTGGAGGTAGTCGACGACGATGAGGCCGAGGTCGGGCTGGCGGCGCTTCAGCGTCTGCGCGCGCGCGCGGAGCTCGAGCAGGCTGAGGCCCGGCGTGTCGTCGACGTAGAGCGGCGCCGCCTCGAGCTGGCCGCACGCCTTGATGAGCCGGGGCCAGTCGTCCTTCGCGAGCTTGCCGGTGCGGATGTGGTGCGCGTCGACCTTCGCGCGGGAGCACATGAGGCGCTGCGCGACCTCCTGCTGGGACATCTCGAGGCTGAAAAACGCGCATGGCTTGCCGGCGTCGACGGCGACGTGGTTCGCGATCTCGAGCGCGAACGCGCTCTTTCCCATCGACGGGCGGGCGGCGAGGATGATGAGGTTCGCGGGCTGGAAGCCGGCCGTGAGGTTGTCGAGATCCTTGAAGCCGCTCGACAGGCCGGTCACCTCGGCGCCGTCCTCGTAGAGCTTGTTGATGCGCTGGAACGACTCGACGAGCGCGTCCTTGAAGAGGACGAGCTCGCCGTCGGCGCGACGCTCGGCGAGTTCGAAGACGAGCTGCTCGGCGCGCGCGACGAGCTCGGTCGGCTCGCCCTCGCGCTCCCATCCGAGCTGCGCGATCTCGCCGCCGGCGCGGATCAGGCCGCGGAGCGTCGCCGTCTCGCGGACGATCTCGGCGTAATGCCCGGCGTTCGCGCTTGCCGGGACGATGAGGGAGAGTTCGTGCAGGCGAACGCGACCGCCGACCTCCTCGAGCTCGCCGCGCTGCTCGAGCTCGTTCGTGAGCGTGATCGCGTCGACGGGCTCGTTCTTCGAGTAGAGCGCGAGCGCTGCGCGGTAGATCTTCGCGTGCGACTCGCGGTAGAAGTCGGAGGCGTCGACGATCTCGCTCACCGCCGCGATCGCGAGCGGCGAGATCATCATCGCGCCGAGGACGCTTTCCTCGGCTTCGAGATTCTGCGGTGGGATTGCGCCCGGAGAGGGAGCGGGGGAGGGAACCGGGGCAAGCACCATGCGCTTCGATTCCAGCAGGTGTGAGGTCGGGTTACTAGGTGTTGGCATGTCCGTTGTGAACAGGTCGTTTTCGGCCATTTGCAGGCGAATCGAGCATGATTGCAGGCGTGCCGGACGGCACATCTGTGGACGGCGTACCCGCTCAGAGCGGGACTTTCCTGCATCGATCCACAGGGCTGTGGATCAACGCTTACGGGAAAGGCTGGAACCTCCGCTTGCGCGCGGTAGCAGGTACCGGCCTCGTGAGTGTCGCTACTCAGCCAGAGCCGCGTCGGCGTCTGCGCGCCACTCGGGCTCGGCCTCGGCTTCGGCCTCCGCCTCCGCCTCGGGCCCGGCTGCATCCGCCTCGTCCGCGGCGGCGAGCGCTTCCTCGAGCTCGGTGTGATCCTCGGCGGCGTCGTCGTGGTCGTCGGGGCGCTCGGCCGCCTCCATCGCCTCGAGCTCCTCGTCTGACGGCAACTCGCCGCCCTCCGGGATGACCTCGGTGCGGATCTCGACCCGGACGTCCTGGAAGATGTCGACGGGGATCGAGTACCGGCCGATCCGCTTGATCGGGCCGGTGTCGACCTTGCGCCGGTCGACGCGGATCTTCTCCTTCTGCCACAGCTCGTCGACGATGTCGGTCGGCGTGACCGAGCCGAAGAGCGAGCCGGTCGGGCCGGCCTTGACCTCGAAGCGGAGCACGGTCTTCGCGAGCGTCTCGGCGATCGACTGCGCTTCCTCGACGGTCTTCGCCTCGTGGCGAGCCCGCTTCGCGTCGCGCTTCTCGAGCTCTGCGACGCGCGCCGGCGTCGCCTCCTCGGCGAGCTTGCGCGGCAGGAGGAAGTTGCGCGCGTAGCCGCGCGCGACCGAGACGACGTCACCGCGGAGACCGACGTGCTCGACGTCCTTGAGGAGGATGAGCTGCATCAGCGGTCGTTCCTGTCCCCGCGATCACCACGGTCCCGCCGCCCGCCGCGGCCGCCGGCGTTGTCGTCCGACCCCTCCGCCACGTACGGGAGGAGCGCCATCTCGCGGGCGCGCTTCACGGCCTGCGCGACCTGTACCTGGTGGCGCCGGCACGCGCCGGTGATGCGCCGGCTGCGGATCTTGCCCCGCTCCGAGATGTAGCGCCGGAGCTGGTTGATGTTCTTGTAGTCGATCTCGGCGACCTTCTCCTTGCAGAAGAAGCAGTTCCGCCGCCGGATCTGGCCGGCCGGCCCGCCGGGCCGCCTGCGCTGCGATTGCTGGGAGGGCTTTTCTCTGGCCATGCTTCTCCTAGAAGGGGATGTCGTCGTCGGTTGGCGTGCCCGGGAAGTCGGCGCCCTCGGAGGCGCCCGCGGGCACGAACTGGTTGCCGCCGCCGCCGCCCTCGCCGTCGCCGCGGCTGCCGAGGAACTGGACGCTGTCGGCGACGATCTCGACGGCTTCGCGCTTCACGCCGTCCTTCTCCCACTCGCGCCACTCGAGCCGGCCGTCGATCGCGACGGGGCGACCCTTGCTCAGGTACTGCGCGCAGCTCTCGGCCTGGTTGCCGAAGACGCTGACGCTGAAGTAGTTCGGCTTGTCGGCCCACTGGCCCGACTCGTCGCGGCGCCGCCCGTTGACGGCGATGCGGAGGCTGCAGACGGGGGTGCCGCCGCCCGTATGGCGCAGCTCGGGGTCCTTCGTCAGGTTGCCGACGAGTACGACGCGGTTGATGTTGGCTGCCATCCGCTACTCCTCTTCTTTCTCAGTGGGAACCTCTTCCGGTTCCTCCTCCGTCGGAGCGTACTCCGGCTCTGCGTCCGCGGAAACGTCCGCTTCGGGCTCGTCCGGTGCGGACACCTCGGCCTCGGCCGGGGCGGGCGCGGCCTCGACCGGCGCTGCCGCGGCCGGAGCAGGAGCGGGCGGAGCGAAGTCCTCGCGGGGCGCGCTCGTGCGCGAGCCTGCGATGTGGCGGGTGGCCATGTGACGCAACACGTCGTCGTCGATCTTCAGCACGCGAGAGACCTCGTCGAGCGTCGGCCCGTCCGCGTCGAAGACGAGGAGGTGGTAGACGCCCTCCTCCTTTTTCGCGATCGGATAGGCGAGGCGCCGGCGGCCCCACGCGTCGTGGCTCTGCCAGGTGCCGCCGCTCTTCTCGACCTGCTCGCGGGCGCGCGCGACGATCTCGTCCTGGCGCGCCTCCGCGTGCTCGGGGTCCAGCAGCAGCAAGATTTCATAACTCGTCACAGTCCCGATCCCTTCCTTCCCATGGTCTTAGATGTCGGCCCCGACTGCCGGTGCCGCTCGGGACAGAACGGCACGTTGACGGGGCAGGAAGCGCGGCCAGAGTAGCATCCCGTCGATGAAGCGCCTCGCGGACTGGATCGGTGGAGCCTTCTGGGGAGTCGTTGCCTACCGCCTCTGGAACCGGCGGCGGAAGCCCGCGGTCGCGACCGCGCCGGCGGCCGAGGAGACGGACGATCGTGCCGAGGAGCTGCGCGCGAAGCTCGCCGAGGCGCGGGCGAGCGACGAGCCGGCGCCTGTCGAGCCGAGCGAATCCGCCGACCCCTTCGAGGAGCGCCGCCGCCGCGTGCACGAGGAAGGTCGCGCCGCGATCGACCGCATGAACGACGGCAGCTAAACCCGGCCGCGCCGCTCCGGCCGTTTTCCCGACCCTCGTTCGAGTGATCTTGCGTTCAGCTCCCCTGACCGGGGGATGCTGCTGCCTTGCCGGCCGATCAGGGTGCGCCTGTTTCCATTGCGGCTACTGGACGGAGGGTTGGGAGTGTCGATCTTCGGTGTGTCTCGGAAGGGCGGGTGGCGGACGTTCCTCTCCGCGCTCGGCGTCGTCACGGTCTCGCTCGTCTTTGCGGGGGTGAGCTGGGGCGGGTCGTACGACCCGGCCCTGGACAGCTATTCGATGTACAACCTCACCGCCCAGATGGGCGCGCCGGCCTGGTGGGACGCCGGCTACACGGGCCAGGGCGTCGACGTCGCCGTGATCGACACTGGTGTCGCGCCGGTGCAGGGGCTCAACTCGCCCGGCCAGGTCGTCTACGGGCCCGACCTCTCGCTCGAGTCGCAGAACCCGAGCCTCACGAATCTCGACACGAACGGCCACGGCACGTTCATGGCGGGTCTCATCGCCGGGCACGATCCGTCCCTGACGGCGCCGTACTCGAGCGCCCCGGCGACCGCGTACCGCGGGATCGCACCCGACGCGCGGATCGTCTCGCTCAAGGTGGCGAACGCCGACGGCGGCGTCGACGTCACCCAGGTGATCGCCGCGATCGACTGGGTCGTCCAGCACGCGCACGACCCCGGCTTCAACATCCGCGTGATCAACCTCTCGTACGGCACGCTCTCGAGCCAGCCGTACCAGGCCGATCCGCTCGCGTACGCCGCCGAGCAGGCGTGGAAACACGGGATCGTCGTGGTTGCGGCGGCCGGCAACACCGGCGCCGGACCCGGGAACGGCCGTGGTCTCTCCGACCCGGCGTACGACCCGTACGTGATCGCGGCGGGCGCGTACAACACGATGGGGACGAACAAGCTCAAGGACGATGTCGTCGCGTCGTACTCGGCACGCTCGAACGGCTGCCGCGGCTGCAAGAACCCCGACCTCGTCGCGCCCGGCACGCACATGCAGGGGCTGCGGGTCCCCGGCGGCTACATCGACCAGAACAATCCGGGAGGCGTCATCGACGGCCGGTACTTCCGCGGCTCGGGCACCTCCGAGGCGGCCGCGATCACCTCCGGCGTCGTCGCGCTTCTCCTCCAGAAGTATCCGGACCTGACGCCGGACGAGGTCAAGTACATGCTGACGGACAGCGCCCAGAAAATCCCCGGCTGGGACGGGCACTTCCAGGGCGCGGGCGCGTTGAGCCTCACCCAGCTCGCGACGGAGAAGGATCCGAATGGCCCGGGGCCGGGGTGTGGCCCTGGCCCTGGTCCTCACGGCGGCGGTCCCGGAGGCTGCGACGTGCAGCACTTCCCCGGGCCGGACGCGAACGGAAGCGGCTCGCTCGAGGACTCGCGCGGCGGTGACCTCCTCAGCCGCAACGGCGTCGTGCTCTCCGGCAACCAGGACATCTTCGGCAACCCCGTCGACCCGAACGCGCTCGCCCAGGCGGAGGCGGACGGTTCGAGCTGGTCGGGCGGAGCCTGGAACGGCAGCACCTGGACGGGCAGCAGCTGGTCGGGCTCGAGCTGGAGCGGCTCCTCGTGGAGCGGCAGCAGCTGGTCGGGCTCGAGCTGGAGCGGAAGCTCCTGGAGCGGCTCCTCGTGGAGCGGCAACTCCTGGTCGGGCTCGAGTTGGAGCGGCTCGTCCTGGAGTGGCAGCAGCTGGTCCGGTGACGCGTGGTCCGGCGACGTCTGGGCCGGCGTGGGCTGGAGTTGATGGGAGGCGCGGCTTCCGCTGCGAAGGCGCCGAGGACTCTGCTCCGCGGCCCCGCCTCGGTCTGGCTTCTGACAGCGGCGATCGCCGCCGCGGCCGGGCTCGTCTGGCGTGACGGCCTCACCCTCGGCCACGCGCCCGCCGGCGTGTGGCTGCCGTGGTGGGGGATCGCCGTCGCGTTCTATGTCGCGGAGGCGTGGCCCATCCACGTCCACTTCAGAAAGCAGGCGCACACGCTCTCCATGACGGAGATCGGCCTCGTCTTCGGCCTCTTCTTCGCAATGCCCGTGGCGCTCTTCGCCGGACAGGTCATCGGCGCCGGGCTCGCATTGGCCGTCCACCGCAGGCAGAAGCCGGTCAAGCTCGCCTTCAACCTTGCGGAGCAGTCGCTCTGCACGGGGATCGCGCTCCTCCTCTTCCGCGCCGTGGCGGGCGGAGGCGGCAGCCGTCTCTGGGTCGCCGCGCTCGTCGGGGTCGGTGTGGCGCACGTCGTCGGCGTGCTGCTCGTCTCCGCCGTCATCGCGGTGGCCGAGCGCGTGCGTCTCGCCGCGAGACAGCTCGATGCGACGCTGATCCTCTCGCTCGTCGGCTCGCTCGCCACGACCTGTCTCGCGCTCGTCGGCGTCGCGCTCGAGGAGAGCCGGCCGGTCGGGCTCCTCCTGCTCGCGTTTCCGGTGGGCATGTGCCTGCTCGCCTTCCGCGGCTACATGCAGCAGCGCATGCAGCGGGACTACGTCGAGTTCCTCTACGAGTCCATGCGCGCCGCGCAGGGTGCGCCGGAGATGGGGCTTGCGATCGGCCAGCTCCTCGTCGCGGCCCAGCGGTTGCTGCGGGCCGACTACGCGGAGATCATCCTCCTCACGCGTACGGGCGACGAGCCCGTCCTGCGGAGCACGAGCGGGTCGGCGGGCCAGACGCTCATGCGCCCCGAGACGCTCTCGCCGGCGACGGACGAGGCGATCCTCCACGTGAGCGAGGCGGAGCGAGCGATCCTCATGCCGCGCAAGCGCGAGCGGCGCGATCTCGACGGCTTCCTCGCGGCCCGCGACCTGGAGGACGGCGTCGTCGGCGTGCTCCGCGGTGACGAGGGCGTCTTCGGGCTCCTCCTCGTCGGCGGCCGGGT
>Ga0307372_10010956_pt1 | contig 12181 bp, 8 predicted proteins | sample OX1MG_FD_202533 | JGI IMG/M metagenome (GOLD analysis project Ga0307372, IMG submission 202533) | Soil microbial communities from Risofladan, Vaasa, Finland - OX-1 | ecosystem: Environmental > Terrestrial > Soil > Coastal area > Acid sulfate soil | place: Finland: Risofladan, Vaasa | collected...
AGCCGCCAGGCATCCTCGCCCAGCGTGCCCTGGTAGCGATGACCATCGAACAGGGCCAGGAAGCGACCGCCGCCCTGGCTGTCGAGGTACAGCTCGCCGTGCGCGGAGGTGACCAGATCGACACGCGGACGGCCGTCCGGCGCGGTGCGCTCGCTGGCGACAAACACCTGCGTCAGCCGGTTGCCGGCGGCGTTCATGCGATCGACGAACATGATGCCGCCGCGTCCGGGCAACTCGACGAAACGCCCCGGCGCCAGCCCGGCGGCGATCACCGAACTGTTGGCGGCATTGACCATCGCCTGCGAGGTGCGTGAGGCCCACGGCCCCAGCCACAGCGCGATCAGCGCGACCACCGCGATCACCGGCAGCGCCAGCAGCAGGGTCGGCCGCAGCAACCCGCCCGGGCCCATGCCCGACGACGCCAGCACGTGCATCTCGCTGTCGCGATACAGCCGTGCCAGTCCCAGCAGCACGCCGAGAAACAGCGCCAGCGGCAACAGCAGCGACAGCGCGTCGAGCACGCGCAGGCCCAGCACCGGCAGCATCACGCTGGCCGGATAGCGCCCGGCCGCAACCTTCGACAGCACGTCGGACAGGGTGCCGCCCACGGTCACCACCAGCAGCAGGGCGGCACTGCCGATCAGGGCAAACGCCAGCTCGCGCAGCAGGTAGCGGTCGAGGATGCGCAGCATCTAAGATGAAAGGCCTGCCGCGCCGCGCGCGGCCCAGTCGCGAAGTCTAACCGGTCGCATCGCGGCCGTGCCCGCCCCAGGAGCTCCCCGCATGTCCCTCGAGTTCAGCCTCGATTCCGCGCACGCCGAAAGCGTCGACGCACCCTGCATCGTGATCGCCGTGCACGAACGCGGCGCTCTCAGCGCGGCTGCGCAAAGCGTCGATACCGCCAGCGGCGGCCTGCTGACGCGGCTGGCCGCAGCCGGCGACCTGTCTGCCAAGCCCGGCAGCAGCACCCTGCTGCATCACGTTGCCGGCGTGCACGCACCGCGCGTGCTGATCGTCGGTGCCGGTGCTGCCGACACGCTGGACAGCGCGCGTTACCTGCGCGTCTGCGCCGAGGCCGGGCGCGCGCTGAGGAGTCTTCCGATCACCACCGCGACCAGCTTCCTGCCCGAGCTTGCGGTCAGCGGGCGCGACGCGGCCTGGAACGTGCGCGCCGCCGCGCTGGCTGCCGACCAGCAGGCGTACCGCTACACCGCTACCGTCAAATCCAGGGACCAGGAGCCGCGCCTGGCCGCGCTGTCCCTGATCGCACCCGCCGCTGCCGCGCGCGGACTGGAACAGGCGCGCGGCATCGCTGCCGGCGTGGCGTTGGCGCGCGAACTGGCCAACCTGCCGCCCAACCTGTGCAACCCCGCTCATCTCGCCGCCGCGGCGCAGCGCATCGCCGATACCCATCCGGGCGTCAGTCTCGAAGTGCTCGAGCGCGCCGAGATGGAAAAGCTCGGCATGGGCGCGCTGCTCGCGGTCGCGCGCGGTTCGGCCAACCCGCCGAAGCTCATCGTGCTGCGCTGGAATGGCGGCGGCGACGCCAAGCCCTATGCACTGGTCGGCAAGGGCATCACCTTCGACAGCGGCGGCATCAACCTCAAGGTGCAGGGCGGCATCGAGGAGATGAAATACGACATGGGCGGTGGCGCCGGAGTACTGGGCGCCTTCCTCGCCGCGGTCGAACTGCAGCTGGCGCTGAATCTGGTCTGCGTGGTGCCGGCGGTGGAGAACATGCCCGACGGCGATGCCTACCGCCCCAGCGACGTACTGACCACGATGTCCGGACTGACCGTCGAGGTGCTCAACACCGATGCCGAGGGCCGCCTGATCCTGTGCGATGCGTTGACCTATGTGCAGCGCTTCGAGCCGCAGGCGATCGTCGACGTGGCCACGCTGACCGGCGCCTGCGTGATCGCGCTGGGCAAGCATGCCTCCGGCCTGATGAGCCGGCACGACGATCTTGCTGCCGAGCTGCTGGCAGCCGGCGAGGCCAGTCACGACCGCGCCTGGCGCCTGCCGCTGTGGGACGACTACAGCAGCCAGCTCGAGAGCGCGTTTGCCGATCTTGCCAACATCGGCGGCAAGGGCGCCGGCGCGATCACCGCGGGCTGCTTCCTGGCGCGCTTCGCCGAAGGCCAGCGCTGGGCGCATCTCGACATCGCCGGCACCGCCTGGGACGAGGGCCGCAAGGGCATGGCCACCGGTCGTCCGGTCAGCCTGCTGGCGCAGTGGCTGATCGATCGCTGCGGCTGACCCAGCGCCGCCATGCCGCGCGCCGATTTCTACCTGATCGCCAAGCCGCGCTTCGCCGCCGAGCCGCTGCGGCTGGTCTGCGAGCTGGTCCGGCGCGCCTACGCGGCACGCCAGCCGACGCTGATCCTCGCCCGCGACCTTGAGCAGGCCGAGGCGCTGGACGAACTGCTGTGGGCGTTCGACGAGGACGCCTTCATTCCGCACCAGATCGCCGGCGATGACGACGACGCCGGCACCGCGGTGCTGATCGTGCCGCCGGGCGTGGCCACGCCCGACCGCCCGCTGCTGATCAATCTGCGCGAGGACTGCGCGACGGGCACCTGCGAGCGCGTGCTGGAAGTGGTAGCCGCCGATGCCGCCGCCCGCGCAGGTTCACGCACGCGCTGGCGCGGCTACCAGCAGCGCGGCTTCGAGGTCGCCAAGCACGACATGTGAACGCTCGCCGGCCACCGGCACCGCTCTGCGCGCAAGGCGCGTCACCGCGTTTCATACCGAAGGGACGGTTACGCCAGCCGGCCGTGGCACTGCTTGTATTTCTTGCCCGAGCCGCAAGGGCACGGATCGTTGCGCCCCACCTTGGGTCCCTCGCGCACCGTCGGCGCCATCGCCGCGGCAACCGCCGCCGGCAGCGCGGCGACATCGGCCGCGACCGGCTCCGGCGCGAAGCCGCTGGCCTCGGCGTGGTGGAACTCCAGCTGCGCGCGCGCGGCCATGCGCTGCTGCTCGGCCTCCAGCGCCGCAACCTCGGCCTCGCTCTGCACGCGCACACGCGCCAGCATCTGGACGATTTCGTTCTTGATGCGGTCGAGCATCTCCGCGAACAGCTCGAACGACTCGCGCTTGAATTCCTGCTTGGGCTGCTTCTGCGCGTAACCGCGCAGATAGATGCCCTGACGCAGGTAATCCATGCCGGCCAGATGCTCCTTCCAGGCATTGTCGAGCACCGACAGCATCACGTGCTTTTCCAGCGCGCGCATGGTGTCGGCACCGACCGCCGCTTCCTTGTCGCGAAACAGTGTCTCGGCCGCCTGCTGCACCCGCTCCAGGATCGCCTCGGGGTCGGCGTCGCTGTGCGTCTCGGCCCAGTCATGCAGTCCAAGCTTGAGGCCGTACTCGCCTTCCAGCGCGGCATCGAGCCCGACCAGGTCCCACTGCTCGTCGACGCTGTCTGCCGGCACGTTGCGCTGCACCAGCGCGGCGAAAACGTCGCGGCGGATGTCGGCGATGGCGTCGGCAACCGACTCGGACTCGAGCAGTTCGTTGCGCTGCTCGTAGATCACCTTGCGCTGGTCGTTGGCGACGTCATCGAAATCGAGCAGGTTCTTGCGAATGTCGAAGTTGTGCTGCTCGACCTTGCGCTGCGCCTTCTCGATCTGGCGGCTGACCATGCGCTCCTCGATGGCGTCGTCCTCCTTCATGCCGAAGGCGCGCATCCAGCGGCCGACGAATTCGCCGCCGAAGATGCGCATCAGGTTGTCGTCGAGCGAGATGTAGAAGCGCGAGGAACCGGGATCGCCCTGGCGGCCGGAACGGCCGCGCAACTGGTTGTCGATGCGCCGCGACTCGTGACGCTCGGTGCCGATGATGTGCAGGCCGCCGGCGGCGAGCACGGCATCGTGGCGCTGCTGCCAATCGCTGCGCACGCGCGCGCGATCGCTCTCGGCAGCGTCTTCGGGCAGCGCGACCAGATCGGCATCGAGGCTGCCGCCGAGCACGATGTCGGTACCGCGACCGGCCATGTTGGTGGCGATGGTCACCGCCCTGGCGCTGCCGGCCTGGGCAACGATGTGCGCCTCGCGCTCGTGCTGCTTGGCGTTGAGCACTTCGTGCGGAATCTTCTCCGCCTGCAGGCGCTTCGACAGCAGCTCGGAGGTCTCGATCGAGGTGGTGCCGACCAGCACCGGCTGGCTGCGTGCGTAGCAGTCCTTGATGTCCTCGACCACCGCCTTGAACTTGGCCTCCTGGCTCAGGAACACGAGGTCCTGATGGTCCTTGCGCACCATCTGTCGATGCGTCGGAATCACCACCACCTCGAGACCGTAGATCTGCTGGAACTCGTAGGCTTCGGTGTCGGCGGTGCCGGTCATGCCGCCGAGCTTGGCGTACATGCGGAACAGGTTCTGGAAGGTGATCGTCGCCAGTGTCTGGTTCTCGCGCTGGATCGGCACGCCCTCCTTGGCCTCCACCGCCTGATGCAGGCCCTCGGACCAGCGCCGTCCCGGGAGTGTGCGGCCGGTGAACTCGTCGACGATGATCACCTCGCCGTCGCGCACGATGTAGTCGACATCGAGATGGTAGATCGCATGCGCGCGCAGGCCGGCGTTGAGGTGATGTACCACCGCCAGGTTCTTGGCGTCGTAGAGGCCGCCGTCGGGCTCGATCACGCCGGCCTCGCGCAACAGCTGCTCGGCGTGCTCCATGCCGTCCTCGGACAGGTGCACCTGCTTCTGCTTCTCGTCGACGAAGTAATCGCCCGCACCGTCTTCCTTGTCCTGCCGGATCAGCTTCGGCACGATGCGGTTGAGCTTGACGTACAGCTCGGGCGAATCCTCGGCCGGTCCGGAGATGATCAGCGGCGTGCGCGCCTCGTCGATCAGGATCGAGTCGACCTCGTCGACGATCGCGTAGAACAGGCCGCGCTGGTAGCGCTGATCCTTCGACAGCGCCATGTTGTCGCGCAGGTAATCGAAGCCGAACTCGTTGTTGGTGCCGTAAGTGATGTCGGCCGCGTAAGCGCCCTGCTTGTCGGCGTTGTCCATGCCGGGCCAGACCACGCCCACGCTCATGCCGAGGAAGCCGTACACCTTGCCCATCCACGCCGAGTCGCGACGCGCCAGGTAGTCGTTGACGGTGACTACGTGCACGCCCTTGCCGGCCAGCGCATTCAGATACACCGGCAGGGTCGCGACCAGGGTCTTGCCCTCGCCGGTGCGCATCTCGGCGATCTTGCCCAGATGCAGCACCATGCCGCCGATCAGCTGCACGTCGTAATGACGCTGGCCAAGCACACGACGCGAGGCTTCGCGCACGCTGGCGAAGGCCTCCGGAAGCAGATCGTCCAGCGACTCGCCCTTGGCCAGCCGCGCGCGGAACTCGTCCGTCCTGGCGCGCAGCGCCGCGTCGGTGAGCTTCAGCCACTCCGGCTCCAGCGCGTTGATCCGCGCCACGTTCCGCGACAGCTGGCGCACCACGCGCTCGTTACGGCTGCCGAACATACTCGTCAGGACACGATTCAACATCGGCGGAAGCACGCTCGAAGAGGAAAGGGGGTGCGCAGTCGCGCGAGGGCGCCGATGATACTACGGCTCCCGGCGCCGCCCTCGCGGCATGGCGGCTGCGAGCGCGGGATTCAAGGTGGTCGTCGCGGGACGATCAGCGACGACTGCGCACGTAGGCCAGCGGATTGACCAGCTGGCCGCGATACCAGACCTCGAAATGCACGTGCGGCCCGGTCGAGCGACCGGTGGAGCCGACCAGGGCGATGTCCTGGCCGACGCGCACGCGTTCGCCGACGTGCACCAGCAGCTTCTCGGCGTGCGCGTAGCGGGTCATGAAGCCGTTGCCGTGGTCGATCTCGACGACCTCGCCGTATCCGGAACGCTCACCGGCATAGCTGACGACACCCTCGGCGACGGCATGGATCGCGGTGCCGGCCGGTGCAGCGATGTCGAGACCGGGATGGAACTCGCTGCGGCCGTCGAAGGGATCGGCGCGCTCGCCGAAATAAGACGAGATGTAACCGTCGCGCACCGGCATGCCGGTCGGCTGCAGCGCGGAATCCATCTTGTGGTCGAGCAGCAGGGTCTCGAGCGCGGTCAGCTGCACCTGCTGCTGGTCGAAGCGCTGGCCCAGCGCCGCGATGCTGCGCTGCAGACTGGCGGGTGTGCCATAGGCGGCGGCGCCATCGGCGATTTCGGGGCCGCCGACGCCGGGCTGGACATCAAAGTTGAATTCCCCGTCATCCATCTTGCCGGCGCGTGCCAGCCGCTCGCCCAGCGCGCCCAGCCGCAGCGACTGTGCCTCGAGCTGACCCAGCTTGACCGCCAGCGCGTTGACGTCGCGCTGGGCGTCGCGCTGCACCCCGCCAAGCTGGCCCTGCTGCGTCTGCACCTGCGCGCGCAAGGCGCGCACTTCGGCCAGCGCCCGCTGCGACGGGCTGGCGAGCAACAGCGCCAGCGCGGCGCCACTGCCGACCAGCGCCAGCACGCCCGCGGCCAGCGCCGCGGCACAGCGCAGCCGCGTGCGCGGGCAGCGCAGATCGAGGGTCTTCGGCGCCGAGCGCGCTGCGGTGACGAGTATGATGTTCATGCCGCCCCAAGCCATCAGGTTTCGCCCGTGCAGCCGCCGCGTCCGCGTCCCCGTTCACCCCTGCGCACCGGCTTGCGGCCAGTGGCGGAGTGCGACCCGGTGACGGCGCTGGCCCCGCGCGCGATGGCGCTAGACCAGCTCGACCGGCAACTGCGCCGGATGCTGCCGGGCGCTCTCGGCGAGCAGGTACGGCTCGCCAGCGTGCAGCCCGGTCGCATCGTTTTCCTGGCCACCTCCGCCGCCTGGGCCTCGCGGTTGCGCCTGCAGCAAGCGCAGATCCTCGAGGCCGCCCGCACCCTCGGTGCGGCGGCGACAGCGATCACCGTGAAAGTGGCGCCTCTGCCACCCGTCCCCCGGGCGCCGGCAGAGCGCAAGCCCCTTTCGCCCGCAGCCGCGCAACATCTGCGCGCCGCGGCGAAATCCCTCTCGGACCCGGATACCCGGAACCTGTTCCTTGCTCTGGCGTCCCTCGCCGTAGCGGATGTTCCCGGAGGGAAGTGAATCACTTCCCGCGGCGGCCGGAGCGGACCGCCGTCACTCTTTGCAACAAAGTGTCACATCGCCTGCGCCGGATGGGCGTAGGAGATGGGCGCGCTGGCGGGATCGTCGAAATAGACCTCTTCCCAGGCGCTGACGTCCGCCATCAGCGTGCGCAGCAGGCGGTTGTTGAGTTCGTGGCCCGACTTGTGGCCGAAGAACGCGCCGATCAGGCTGTGCCCCAGCAGGTAGAGGTCGCCGATGGCATCGAGGATCTTGTGCTTGACGAACTCGTCCTCGTAGCGCAGGCCGTCCTCGTTGAGCACACGGTAGTCGTCAAGCACGATGGCGTTGTCCATCGAGCCGCCCAGCGCCAGGTTGCGCTCGCGCAGCATCTCGATGTCGCGCATGAAGCCGAAGGTGCGTGCGCGGCTGACTTCCTTCACGAACGAGGTGGTGGAGAAGTCGATCTCGGCGGTCGAGGTGCGCGTACTGAAGATCGGGTGGCGAAACTCGATCGAGAAGCCGACCTTGAAGCCGTCGAACGGCTCGAACCGGCACCACTTGTCGCCGTCCTCGACCCGCAGCGATTTCTTGATGCGGATGAAGCGCTTGGGCGCGTTCTGCTCCTCGATGCCGGCCGACTGCAGCAGGAACACGAAGGGACCGGCGCTGCCGTCCATGATCGGCACTTCAGGCGCCGACAGGTCGACATAGGCATTGTCGATGCCCAATCCGGCCATTGCCGACAGCAGGTGCTCGACGGTGGAGACGCGCGCCTCGCCCTTGACCAGGGTGGTGGACAGGCGCGTATCGCCGACGTTCTCGCAACGCGAGGGGATGTCCACCGGCACGGCCAGATCGGTACGGCGAAACACGATACCGGTGTTGGGCGCGGCTGGACGCAAGGTCATGTAGACCTTGTCACCCGTATGCAGCCCGACGCCCGTCGCCCGGATGACGTTCTTGAGCGTGCGCTGCTTGATCATTTTTATGATGGACCCGGGGCAGCAGTCAAAAGTGGGCCGGAATGTAGCACAGGGTTTACGGTCTGAAAACAAACCGGCGCGTTCAGCAATATCACGATCCACGCGCCGGTGCACGCGGTCACACGACGCTGCGCCGCCCGCGACCGGGGACGGAAACCCGGCCGCGAGCGGCGCGGTCCGTGCGCATCCCGCGCACGGACATCCCGTCGCTCAACCGCCCTCAGTCGGCCTGGCGACGCAGGAAGGCCGGGATGTCGAGGTAATCGATGCCCGGGTCGGCCGTGCCGGCCTTGGCTTCGGCTGCCGGTTCGGCCTGCGCGCGCGGCATCGCAGCCGCCCGCAGTGGCACGTTCATCACTTCCGACCCACCGGTGCCGGTGCGCAGCATGACCGGCCGCGGACGCGGCGCCGGGGCGGCCTCCTCGCGTACGGCGTGGCGCACCGGCTGACGCGCGGCGACGCCGCGGTTGAGGCCGGTGGCGACCACGGTGACGCGCACGTCGTCCTGCAGGTCGGGATCCAGCGCGGTGCCGATCACCACGGTGGCGTCCTCGCTGGCGAAATCGTGGATGAGGCGGCCGATCTCGTCGAACTCGCGCATGGTCAGGTTGGGACCGGCGGTGATGTTGACCAGGATGCCGCAGGCGCCGGCCAGGCTGACGTCTTCCAGCAGCGGGTTGTTGATCGCCGCCTCGGCCGCGGCCTGGGCGCGATCGTCGCCGCGGGCGGTGCCGCTGCCCATCATCGCCATGCCCATCTCGCTCATCACCGTGCGCACGTCGGCGAAGTCGACGTTGATCAGGCCCGGACGGGTGATCAGGTCGGCGATGCCCTGCACGGCGCCCACCAGCACTTCGTTGGCGGCCTTGAACGCCGACACCAGGGTGACCTCGCGGCCGAGCACGGTCAGCAGCTTCTCGTTGGGAACCGTGATCAGCGAGTCGACATACTGGGCCAGATCCTCGATGCCCTTCAGTGCCACCTGCATGCGCCGGCGACCCTCGAACGGGAACGGCTTGGTCACCACCGCCACGGTCAGGATGCCGCGCTCCTTGGCCAGCTGCGCCACCACCGGCGCCGCGCCGGTGCCGGTACCGCCGCCCATGCCGGCGGTGATGAACACCATGTCGGCGCCGCTGAGCATCTCCTCGATGCGCTCGCGGTCCTCGAGTGCGGCCTGACGGCCGACCTCGGGATTGGCGCCGGCGCCGAGGCCCTTGGTGACATTGGCGCCGAGTTGCAGGGTGACGCGGGCGCCGGAGTTCTTCAGCGCCTGGGCGTCGGTGTTGGCGCAGATGAACTCCACGCCCTCGATCTCGGCGTTGAGCATGTGGCTGATGGCGTTGCCGCCGCCACCACCGATGCCGATCACCTTGATCACCGCGTTCGGGGTGAGTCTCTCGATCAGTTCAAACATGATGCGTTCTCCGTCGATACCGCTGTCGTTGTCGTTCGGACCGCCCCGCGCATCCGGCGCATGACGGCTGTGCGGCGTATCCGCCGCGTGTGGCACCTCCTGTGCCAGCAACGGGGCCTGGCAGGGCCCCTTCATCCGCCGGGGCAAGCCCCGGTCAGAAATTCTTCGAAAGCCAGCCGCGCATGCGGCCGAGCACGTTGCCGACGCTGCCCGTCACCGCACCGCCGCCGCGCGCCGCATCGCCACGCGCGCCGTGCAGCAGCAGGCCGACCGCGGTCGCGTGCACGTGCCCGGACACGGTTTCGGACAGGCCGCCGACGTGCTGCGGCAGGCCCACGCGCACCATCTTGTGAAACACCTCCTCGGCCAGCTCCAGCGCGCCTTCCATCTGCGACGCGCCGCCGGTCAGCACGATGCCGGCCGCGACCATGTTCTCGAAGCCCGAGCGGCGCAGTTCGTCCTGCACCATCTCGAAGATCTCCTCGTAGCGCGCCTGAACGCTCTGCGCCAGCGCCTGGCGCGCCAGCCGCCGCGGCGGGCGGTCGCCGACGCTGGGCACCTGCACGGTTTCGTCGGCATGCGCCAGCTGCGCCAGCGCGCAGGCGTACTTGACCTTGATCTCCTCGGCGTGCGCGGTCGGCGTGTGCACGCCGTAGGCGATGTCGTTGGTGACCTGGTCGCCGCCGACCGGCAGCGCACGGGTGTAGCGGATCGCGCCCTGGGCGAAGATGGCGATGTCGGTGGTACCGGCACCGATGTCGACCAGACACACGCCGAGTTCGCGCTCGTCGTCGGTGAGCACGGCGCGCGCGCTGGCGATCGCCGAGGGCACCAGCTCGTCCACCGACAGCCCGCAGCGCTGGATGCACTTCTGCAGGTTCTGGACCGCGCTGGCGGCGCCGGTGACCAGGTGCACGCCGGCCTCGAGGCGCACGCCGCTCATGCCGACCGGATGGCGGATGCCGTCCTGGCCGTCGATGCGGTACTCCTGCGACTCCTTGTAGAGCAGCTTGCGGTCGGCCGGGATCGCCACCGCGCTGGCCGCTTCCAGCACCTGTTCGAGGTCAGACGCGGTCACCTCGCGGTCGCGGATCGCGGCGGTGCCGTGCGAGTTGCGCGTCTCCAGGTGGCTGCCGGAGATCGACGCGCAGACCGAGCGGATGTCGCAACCGGCCATCAGCTCGGCCTCCTCGACCGCGCGCTGGATCGAATGCACGGTGGACTCGATGTCGACCACCGCGCCGCGCTTCATGCCGCGCGAGACGTGCGAGCCGAAGCCGATCACCTCGACCGGCTCGCCGGGCGAGTATTCGCCGACCACGGCCATCACCTTGGAGGTGCCGATATCGAGACCGACCACCAGCTGCTTGTCGTTTCTGCGGTTCATCTCAGACCCTTGCTGCAGAAGGCGCGGCCGCGGGCGCGGCGGGAGCATTCGGCGACGGTGCCGCCACCGGCGGTTCCGGCGGCCACTTCACGGCGAAGCCGTTGGTGTAACGAAGGTCGGCATACTCGAAGCCCTGCGGGTGGGCCGAGGCAAGCTGCGGCCACACCGCCAGGAAGCGCGCCAGGCGCCGCGTCGGCTGCTCATGGCCGACGCTGATGCGGGCGCCGCTGGCGAGCGTCAGCGCGTAGCTGCCGCGCCCGGTCAGATCGACCGCGGTGACGTGCAGCCCGCGTGCCGCACAGGCTGACGCGGCGGCCTGGTAGAAGGCGATCACGTCGGCCAGTCGCGCGTCCGGCCCCGTCAGCTGCGGCAGCCCGGTGAGCGTGGCGGCATCCGGCACGCTGAACAGCGTGCCATCGGTGGCGATCAGGCGGCCGTCGGTCCAGCGCGCCCACGGCGTGCGCTCGGTGATGCGGAGGGTCACGGTATCCGGCCAGCGCTTGCGCACCTGCGCACTGGCGACCCACGGCAGCGCCGTCACGGCGTGCTGCACCTGGTTGAGATCGATGGCGAAAAAGCCGCGCGTCAGCAACGGCGCGGCCACGGCGCGCACCTCGGCGGCATGCACATGCACGAACGGCGCCTCCACCGTCAGGTAGCGCACCGGCCAGCGCCCGGCGGCCAGCCAGCCCTCCAGCACGCCGACCACCGGCAGCGCCAGCAGCACCAGCGCGGCGACCCAGCCGGCGAGGCGGATGACGGCGACGCGGGTCATGCGCCCTCCGCACGAAACGAGGTTTCGAGGATCCGCCAGCACAGCGTCTCGAAATCGATGCCGACGGCGCGCGCCGCCTTGGGTACCAGCGAGTGGCTGGTCATGCCGGGGGTGGTGTTGACCTCGAGCAGGTGCAGGCCGCCGGCGCGATCGCGCATCAGGTCCACGCGGCCCCAACCCGAGGCGGCGGCACTGGCGAACGCGGTCAACGCCAATGCCTGCACGGCCTGCTCGCCGACGGCGTCGAGGCCGGGACACAGATACTGCGTGTCCTCGGCCACGTACTTGGCGTGATAGTCGTAGAAGCCGCCCCTGGGCACGATGCGGATGCTCGGCAGCGCCGCGTCGTCGAGGATGCCGACGGTCAGCTCGTCGCCTTCGATCAGCTGCTCGGCCAGCAGTTCGCCGTCGTAGCACGCGGCCAGGTCCACCGCGGCCTCGAGGTCGTGCTCGCCGTAGACGCGCGTGATGCCGACGCTGGAACCCTCGTGCGAGGGCTTGACGATCGCCGGATAGCCGACGCGGGCGATCGCGGCGCTGACGTCCTCGCCGCGCCCGAACGCGGCGAA
>Ga0307372_10010957_pt1 | contig 12181 bp, 10 predicted proteins | sample OX1MG_FD_202533 | JGI IMG/M metagenome (GOLD analysis project Ga0307372, IMG submission 202533) | Soil microbial communities from Risofladan, Vaasa, Finland - OX-1 | ecosystem: Environmental > Terrestrial > Soil > Coastal area > Acid sulfate soil | place: Finland: Risofladan, Vaasa | collected...
TTGCATCGTCACGCGGTCGAGAACCTCAACCAGGCCGATGCCCTTCTCTTTGGCCGGGTGACTTACGAAATGATGGAGTCAGCGTGGCGGCCGCCGGCTGGAGTTCGGCTCGGGGGCGGTGGCGATGCGCTACCGATGCACTTAGCGGGGCGCGACCGTTACTTCAGGCGGGTTGAACTCGAAAACGACTCTGGTGGACTGTGGCGGACGGTCAACCATGTGCATGGCATTCAGAAGATCAGGGGTTCGAATCCCCTCGGGTCCACCATCCGATCTGTATACAGAATCGGCCCCCGACGAGGCCTATCGGCCCCCGCCTCGGAAGATTTGACATCAACTTTTACACCCTATTGACATTGCAAGAATACCTACCCCGTGTCGGGGGGTCTGCTAGCTTGACGGCATGATCCCGATGGCGGAGTTCGGCCGCACCGGGCACAAGAGCACGAGGGTCATCTTCGGCGCCGCTGCATTGGTTTCCGTGTCGCAGAAGATCGCGGATGAGACGCTCGAGGTGCTCCTTCAACACGGCATTAACCACATCGACACCGCCTCTAGCTATGGCGACTCGGAGGTTCGCATCGCCTTGTGGTTGAAGCGCGAACCCGGGCAGTTCTTCCTCGCCACAAAAGGGGATAAGCGCGATGAGAAAGGCGCTCGCCAGGAGATCCATCGCTCGCTCGACCGGTTGGGTGTCGACCACATCGACCTCTGGCAGATCCACGCGTTGGCCGATCCCATTGAGTGGGATCAGGCGCTCAGTCCGGGCGGTGCACTTGATGCGGCGTTGATGGCGCGCGAGGAGGGCCTCGTCAGGTGGATCGGGGTCACTGGCCACGGCGCCCAGATCGCCGCCACGCATCGCCGCAGCCTGGAGCGATTTGATTTCGACTCGGTCTTGCTGCCTTTCAACTACATCACCATGCAGAGCGCCTACTACCGTGAGAACTTCGAAGCGCTGCTCCAGACCTGTCACGAGCGGAACGTCGCCGTGCAGACGATCAAGTCGATCGCCCTGCGCCCGTGGATGGACCGCGACCATACCCGCACCACCTGGTATCAGCCTCTTGAATCGGCGGATGACGTCGATCTCGCGGTCTGGTGGGCGTTGGGACGCTCAGGCATCTTCCTAAACAGTGTGGGAGACGTAGATTTGCTGCCCCTGGTGCTTGACGCCGCACAGAGGTTTCACCAGGTGCCCGAGGAAGGCGAGATGCAGGCCCTCTCCGAGAGATCTCATGCGGAACCGCTTTTCGTCTAATTCCGCTGGATCAGTCGTAGCCACCTACCAACTGCCAGGACTCGATCGCCAATGTCCCGGCAAGGGAGGCCCGGGATAACTACTTAGTAGCGACGGCAATCGAGGTGATCGTCGATTGACTCTCCCGCCCTCCCGAGTCGCTGAACCAGCTGGTCCACCGCTGGTGAGCGCGGCCAGGGAGCAGGCGCGATGACTGGCGCCGGTGTCGTTCTGCTCACAACCGATGTCAGGCGCGGCTCTTTCAGTAGTGGCTAAACGAGGAAGTGCCCGTTCTCCATCAGCGCCCGTCCGTCCACCGATACGGTCGCATGTGATGCCAGCATGTCAACGTGCGAAGGGCAATTCCAGTCGGCACCGGTCTCGAAGCCATACGGATCGCCGAAAGCGACGTGAACCCCCGGGAACTTCTCGTCCTGAAGAAAGTTACCGACGATCCGCGAAAGGCCGACGTTAGTTCCGATCGCGAACTCACCAACCCGATTGGAATTTGGATGCTGACCCACGTATTCACGCACATCGGCGGCGAGCTTGGCATCGGGCGTATCAACCGAGACTAGCCTGCCGCCCTTGATCACCAGGCGAAGCGGAGGTGACAGAATGCCGTACTTCTCGGTGAACCAGTCGCCCATCTCTTCGGCCGCGATCACGCGGTCCGAAGGCGGAACTCTTGGTCAGCACGGGAATGAGCCCGCGCTGGGTTTGTGCAACCGGCGCCGGGGCCGGACCGGCCTTCTGCCCGCAAAACGTTGTCCTGAACCTCTTACTGTCGGGATACCCCGCGCGTCCTATTAAATGGTGCCGACGGAGTTCTATGCGCAGACTCGAGCGAGAGTCAGGTCGATGCCGATAACCACGTCTTAGCGACGCCAATCGAGGCGATCGCGATTAGGACGCCCTATCTAGGTCTTAGGCCATCTTGTGAATGTTCACAGGCGAGGCGTCCCGGCGCTCCTGGCCTCGCCGTTCGGCCATCCGCCGGTCCAAGGGAACAAAGACTCGGCGGCCAGCGCTCGTGCGGGCAGGATCCCGCCTTTCGCCTCGCCGGCGCGCCCGGTCGGAGCGCCGGCCGTCGCTTCGCCGCTCGGCCCTCCGTGGCGTCGCGAGGGCAAGTTCGACCAGGTGCCGCCGCACCGCCAGATTCACGAGCTTGGGGTGAGTGAGGTTGCAGGCGTGGCCGCCTCCCTCGATCCTGATCAGCGGCAGGCTATTGGCCAGCTCGGAGCAGGTTTGCTGAGCAAGCTCGATGTCGATTGTGGCGTCGGCAGTGCCATGGATCACCAGGGCAGGGGCCTTGATCTCGCCGAGCCTATCGTGGATGTCCTCTCGGCCCAACCCGAGCGCATTGAACGCCTGGCGCAGGAGCGAGGGCGGCCATTGCCTCCACTTGGCGATCCACGCCTCGCGACCCGGCCACTCGTTGCCGAGGATGATCGCAGCGATCGTCTCCGCAAGTTGGTCGTTCATCCCTTCGGCCTCCCACAGGTCGAGCATCCAGTTGAAGATCGCGACCTTCTCTGGATCTTCGGCGCCGGTCTTGGTGCTGAGCAGGATCAGGGCAGCCACCCGCTCGGGGTTCTTGAGCGCGAAACGAAGAGCCACAAAGCCGCCCTGGCCCATCCCGCCGATTACCGCCCGCGCGATGCCGAGATGGTCGAGGAGCCCTTTTAGGTCCTCAGCCAGGTCCCAGTACGTGAACGGCTCGTCCGTCGCTTCGGTCTCACCGTGGCACCGGGCATCCCACGTGATGATCCGGCATCGAGAGCCGAGAGCCTCGACTTGCGGGGCGAACATCTCGCAGTCCATAAGCAGCCCGTGCGCCAGGACGACCGGCGGGAGGTTCCCGCCGCTGTCCTCGTAGTGGATCCACTGGCCGTTGATCTTGTGAAGCGGCATCACCGGCGCTAGCTCCGCGCTCCAAACCCGAGCTGGACGAGCGTGATGCCCGCCCACCGAACAAGTCCGCGCGCCCCATTGATGGGCTCCGCGAGAAGCGCCAGACCGATCCCGGGCCCCTGGTGGACAGAAGCGACGTACATGAAATCCCCTTATGTCGAAGCAGCGCTGGTTCTAGTGATCCAGGGGCGCCCGACCGATGACCCCGCCTTTGGCGGAGACTATCAGCTTTGAGCGCTTTCCGGGCGCCTCCCAACCCTGAGCCTCCTTGTCGGTGCCGAAGCGGCCAGTTGAGATTCGAACCACCACGGTCGGCCACTCGTCGTCGAAGCTTTCGGCTGGTTCAGGTTTGCTGCAGACGTAGCGATGGTTGATACGGGTAGATGTCGAATATCTCGCCGCCGGCCACCCGGGCCTGCATCTCGTGCCAGAAGCCGACCGTATACAGCTCGCTGTGGTCTCGGTCTAGCACCGCCAGGAGGTCGGCGGGCAGACCGATGAAGCGCCTGATCTCCTTGGGGAACACGTCTCGCGCCCCGACGCCGAACCAACTCTCGTCGGCGTAGTCGTCTTCATCAAATCGGGACGGTGGAATCGCCCGGAAGGTGAAATCGGTCAGGAACGAGAGCTCGTCATAGTCGTAGCAGACCACTCGAGAATGCCTGGTCACCCCAAAGTTCTTGATTAGAAGCTCACCAGGAAATATCCCGTTGGCTGCCAGGTCCTTGATCGCCTGACCATAGTCGTGCACTGCGCCGCGGGCAGCCTGTTCCGGCACCTCCCGCAAGTACACATCCAGCGGTGTGACCCGGCGCTCGATGTAGGCGTGGTGGATGACCACCTGATCGGCGGTCACCTCTACTGTCTCGTCCGCCTCGAGCTTGAACTGCTCGATGATCTCAGGCGCGAAGCGCGCCCGCTCGAACTCGAGATGCTCGAACTCCTGGGCCTCTACCAGTCGACCGGCCCGCTCGTTCCTGAACACCAGTCGATAGGTCTTCCTCACATCGCTGGGGGTCATCGGTTTGACGGCGGGAAAGCGGTCCTTGATGACCTTGAACACGACGTCAAAGCCGGGCAAAGTGAACACGACCATGACCATCCCGTGTGCACCTGGCGCGAAGATGAAATGCTCCTCCGAGGTGCTCAAGTGGCGGAGGAGGTCCCGGTAAAGTTCGGTCTTCCCGTGCTTGTGATGCCCTATCGCGATGTATAGCTCCGCGATCGGCTTTTTCGGCATCAGGACCTTCAGGCCCTGAATCAGCTGTCTTGGGGGGCCAAGGTCGACATTGAAGTGAGATCGAGCGAAGCTGAACAGGATGCTGATGTCGTCCTCGTCGGTGAGCACCGCGTCGACCACAATGCCGTGATCTCTGTTGAGTAGTGCCAGCGCCAGCGGGATGCGTGCGTCGCCGCTGATCAGCCAGCCAAGCACGTACGCGCCCTTTCGCCTGAAGAACGGCGCCGGGATGATCGCAGCCCGTTCGACGCGCGCCGGGGCCCCTGCGCCACGGAGGCGGTCGCTCAGCCTGCGCGCGACGAGATCACCGTCGCGGTGCAAATCTTCGAATTCGCAATCGAACCCGCAGTCGTGCAGGATCGCCTCGATGACACTAGAGAGGTCCGGCGACTGCTCGTAAGTGCGCAGAGGGAGCGTGTGAGTCTGTGTCGCTGGTGAATCGAAATCTGACTCGGTGAATTCGATGTTGCGGTCAACTCCCACGGTCGCGAAGATGCGGCGGGTCACCGAGTTGAAAAAGGTCTCCGCCAGCTCGCGATCTGGACGAGCCCCGATCAGCGACGAATAGGCGGCTTTTATACGGGCCCAGACCACGCGATCCGCTACCTGCCGCCCCAGGGTGACCCGCACGTTACTCTCGAGTCGGTCGACGACAAGACCGTAGAGGTCGAGACGTTCTGCGGCGTCGGCTACCGCGCCGTGCCACTCGCGGCGTTCGAAACGTCCTTTGGCACGCTTAGTGATCGCACTGAAAGCGGCCTGGTATCCCTCGAAAGCGTCAACGATCAAAAGCACTACAAGGTCGGCGCGACGGCTCTCGGAGACATCACCGGTAGCCGGGTACGCCACGATCCCAGCGTAAGGGAAGCTGAACATCTGGGCGACCTGGAGGCGCCGTCAGGCTTCCATCAGCCGCTCCGATTGTTCGCGGGCCCAGTGCTTCCAAGCCGCCTTAAAAACAGATGACCCCGGCGGATCGCCTCTCGGACTCTGAGCTGGTCTTGCGACCAATTCCGAATCCTTGCGCGTGTCCCTCGGGGCCATCACCAACACTACAGCTTCGGCGCCAGTCTGCTCACCGGCGACATTCGGGTAGCCTGGCCACAAGGAGTGGCCTCGCCAGATCTCGAGCAGTGCCGCCCCTGAACTTCGACCAGCAGAGCCTTCGCGGACGGCTACCGTCGGTAGCTGTTACTCTGGGTAGCATGCGTGGTGCGTCGAGTCTGGGGACCGGCCGTCGTAATCGGAGCCAAAAGTTCAAGCTCGTACGACTCCGAGGAAGCGCTCGCCGTGATGCCCGCCGCGCACTGATGGTCAAGGCCGCGGTTCGGGCTATCAGACGTCTTGGCCCGGCCGTCACCATGGCGGACATCGCCCGCGAGGCGGGTGTGAGCAAGCCGATCCTCTATCGGCAGTTCGCGGGCAAGACCGACCTCCACGCCGAGGTTGCCGCAACCGCGACTGCCGCCCTGATCGCCAAGCTCCAGGCAGCCTCCGACCGCGAGGCGCTGCGCCACGGGCAGCTCACGTCTGTGATCAACGCCTACCTCGAGTACGTGGGGCGCGAGCGCCGGCTTGTGGGCTTCCTGAGGCAGACCCCGGCCTCCAGCGCGGCTTCAGACGCGCAGCCCGCTCAACACTTCGCTGCCACCCTCGCAACCCGTATCTCAATCTTGCTCCGGGAGGGGTTGGGAGCCGATGGCGGAGATCCCAGTCCGACGGAAGCCTGGGCGGTCGGCTTGGTCGGCTATGTACAGGCGGCCGCGGACTGGTGGGTATCCGGGCAGGCAGTCCCACAAACGGTTGTGGCCGAGCAGTTGGCCTGGCTTATCTGGAACGGGCTTGCCGGCCTGGACCGCAGCGAGGTCCGGTTGGGGCTGTGGCGATGAAGGCCGACTCAGACCGCGCCCAGCGACGTGAGTTGCAAGCCAGGTTGGTGGATCTGTTCGGTACGCAGATCGCCGTCGTCGAGGCCGGAAAGGGCCCCGTGGTACTGCTCGTCCACGGGGTCGCCGGGAGCCGGCATAACTGGGACGCGGTGATTCCTCAGCTGGCAGAACGATTCAGGGTTGTGGCCCTGGATCTGCCCGGCCATGGCGAGTCGGAGAAACCGCGCGGAGATTATTCGCTGGGCGCATACGCGACCGTGCTGCGTGACCTGCTCGAGGTCCTTGGATACCGCCGCGCGACATTGGTCGGTCATTCTCTGGGCGGCGGGATCGCCATGCAGTTCGCCTATCAGTTCCCAGACCGATGCGAGCGCTTGATCCTGGTCGCGAGCGGGGGGCTGGGGCGTGAGGTAAACCTGCTGCTGAGGGCCGCAACCCTTCCTGGCTCCAAGTGGGTCTTGCCCGTCATCGCCAACCGGCGGGTGCGCGATGGCTTGCTGGAGATCGGAAGGTACCTGAGCTGGTTTCCAGTCAGGCCGAGCCCGGCACTCCGTGAGTTCGGCCGGGCATATTCATCGCTCGCCGATGCTGGAGCGCGGGGCGCCTTCGTCGACTCGCTGCGCAGCGTCATTGACCTGCGGGGCCAGCGGGTCAGTGCGATGAACAGGGTTCACCTAGCCGCCCACAAGCCAACTCTGATCGTATGGGGTGCTCGCGATCCATTCATACCCGTGTCCCACGCCTTAGAGGCTTCCCGGCGCATCCCCAACAGCCGTCTCGAGATATTCGAACGTTCCAGTCACTTTCCTCAGGCCGAAGAACCCCAGCGTTTTGCCAAGGTCCTCACCGATTTCATCATGTCCACTGCGCCGGGGCCGGATTTCGCCAAGCTCGATCGCGCGACATTGAGAGCTGGCACAAAGGTGGCCACGAAGCCCACGCGCCTGGTGCCGGCCAGAGCACCAGGAGACCAAGCGCACCGAACGAGCAGCTGAAGCCTCGGCGGGACTACCCACGAGCCGACAAGATCAAATCGGCCGGTCGGCCTCAAGCGTTGCGGGGAGACGACGGTAGCCACATTCTGGCTGCCGGACTGTGTTTGACGGTCGCCGGCGCTGCAGTACGGCGTCACTCCATAGGCTAAGAGCAACAGCCGAAGCCCCGCCGCGCGTCCTGGGTCAGGGTGTGCGCTCGCAGAGACCACTCGAATCGATTACCGCGGCTGGTGGGGGCGGCGACAAGAAGACATTCGGCTGGGCAATCCGGCTCTTGACAAGCCCATTCTGCAGCTTATAATTCCGGAACTGTAAGCGCTTACCGGTAAGCGCTTACAGTGCCAGCCTCGGTGAGCTAGAGGTACCGCTTGCCAGAGCCCAAAAGGCCGAAAGGTACGCTGACGATCTACGACGTGGCCTCCCAGGCGGGCGTCTCGATTGCTTCGGTCTCTCGAGTTCTCAATGGACACGCGAGTCCACGAGCGAACACCAGGGAGCGAGTCATGCGCGCGGTGGAGCAGCTCGGATTCGTGCCCGATGGCGCGGCCCGCGCCCTGTCCAACGGCCTCAAAGAGGTGGTCGGAGTCGTCTTCCGGCAGGGCGGGGAGACGTACCTGGAAGAAGAGGACGAGAGCCTCCTCTTCATAGACGTCATCAACCGTGGTATCGACGTCGCCGCACAGCGCCGCGGTTACGACGTGCTGATGAGCTCGGTCGCATTCAACGACGACAACGTCACGACGCGTATCGCCGCCATCGCCGGCAAAGCCGACGGCCTGATCCTGCATGACCATATGCTCTCGGCGGCGGAGATCACACGCCTGGCTTCGATGGTGCCTGTCGTGACTCTGGCCGGAAGAACCGGCCGCGGCTGGATGAACGTCCGCTGCGACAACGAGGCAGGCATGCGCGAGATCGTCCACCACCTGGCGGTCGACCACGGCTACCGAAGCATTGCCTATCTCTCGGGGCGCCCGGACAGCCCTGACAACCGATCCCGCGCTCGCACGTTCGAAACCGAGGCCACCGCCGTCAGAGCCAGGGTAGATCTAGGGCCTGAGTGGCAGGGCGACTACAGCGCCGCTGGTGGTGCCAAGGTCGTCTCCCGGCTGCTCGACGCCGGCCGCAAGATGCCGCGGGCCATCGTCTGCGCCAACGACCAGACCGCGCTTGGCGCGATGCATGCGCTCGCGAGGCGCGGGATCAAAGTGCCGGCCGAGGTCGCCGTCACCGGGTTCGACGACGTCCCCGTGGCGCGCCACATGCACCCGCCGCTCACCACGGTTCGCCAGCCGATGAAGGAGCTCGGCGCGACTGCGTTCGACGTCCTGTACTCAAGGATCAGCACGGGCAAGAGCGAGCGGGACCTCGTCCTCCCTGTGAAGCTGATCATCCGCGAGAGCTGCGGCTGCACCAACGGTTCGGCCCGGAAGAAGGCGGCGGTCCGCCCCCGAAGGAGGAGTTAGCAGTGGGCGCTGTGCTGCGCAGGCTTGCGGTCTACCTCCTGGCGGCGTGGGTGGCGATCACAGTCAGCTTCCTACTACCCCGCGTGGTACCGGGCAACCCCGTTGCCGGCGCCGTCGCCCGTGCGTCGCAGTCCGGCAACTGCAATGAGCAGTGCGTCATCGCCGTGGAAGAGCAGCTCGGCTACAACGTCCACCAGAGCCTTTGGGATCAGTACGCACAGTACGTCGGCAACCTCCTCCACGGCGACCTTGGGCATTCGTGGTCGGAGAACGCACCGGTCAGCAGCTTGATCCTGTCGTACCTGCCGTGGACCCTATTACTGCTTGGCGTCGCGACGATATTGAGCTTTGTCGCCGGCAGCACGCTCGGCACCTGGCTCGCCTGGCGCCGGGGGACATGGACCGACTGGGTGATGCCGGCCGCCACCTTCTTCCAGGCTGTCCCGTACTTCTTCCTCGCCCTGGTCATCGTCCTGGTCTTCGGCCAGACAGGAACGATGCTGCGTTGGTTTCCGAGCCTATTCGGTTACGACATCTTCACCGTCACTCCAGGCCTGAACCTGCCATACATCCAGAGCGTCGCCAGTCATGCCACCTTGCCCGTGGCCACCGTCTTTCTGGCCTCGCTCGCGGGCTTCACGATGGCAATGCGCAACCAGGTGATCAGCACCATGGACGATGACTTCGTGCTGGTTGCCCAGGCGAAGGGCCTGCCGACCCGGAGGGTCATCTGGTACGCGGCACGCAATGCGCTGCTGCCCGTGGTATCCAACTTCACGATCGCCATAAGCCTGATCGTCTCGGGTCAGATCCTTGTCGAGATCATCTTCAGCTATCCCGGCATCGGCTATCACCTTTATGACGCGCTCGGCAAGCTGGACTACTCGTTGGTCCAGGGCATCTTCGTGGTCATCACGTTGGTGGTGCTGGCCGTCAACCTGATGGCTGACATCGTCTACGTGTTGATCGATCCTCGGGCACGGCAGGTCGCTTGAGATGACTATCGACCACACTGCGCTGACCGTGGCGCCGCTGGCAGGCCCAGTGTCGGAGCCGGTCTTCCGTCACGCCCGGATCCTGAGCATGCCGCGATCTCCCAAGGTGATCGCCGGGTTCGTGATCCTGTTCTTGTTCGGTCTGTTCGCAATCATCGGTCGTTGGATCTCGCCTTACTCACCCAACGCGACCGACGAGAAGCACTGGGTGCAGCATGTACTCGTCGCCGGAACCGGGCCGGGCACGGACTTTCCAGCCAACTACTACCCGCTTCCTCTTTCGCCCTCGTCCGCGCACTGGCTCGGGACGACCGTGTTCGCCCAGGACGTGCTTTCGCAGCTTCTCGCCTCGACGCAAGCCACGCTGCTCGTCGGGCTGGTGGCCGCGGCGATTGCGACAGCGCTCTCGATCATTTTCGGCGTCACCGCGGGCTACATCGGCGGTGGAACCGACGAGGGTCTGTCGCTCGTCGCGAACGTGTTCCTCGCGATCCCGGGCCTGCCGCTGCTGATCGTGCTCGCCGACTACGTGCCGTCTGCCGGATCGAGCGTCTTTCTGGTTGCGGCCATCATCGCGGTCACGACGTGGGCGTACAGCGCCAGGACACTGCGCGCTCAAACGCTTTCGTTGCGCAATCGCGACTTTGTCGAAGCAGCGCGCGTCTCTGGAGAGGGACGTTTTCGGATCATTCTGGGTGAGGTACTTCCGAACCTGGTCCCGATCGTCGCAGCGTCGTTTCTCTTTACTACCCTGTCTGCGATCGGGGCATATGTCGCGATCGCGTTCCTGGGTCTTGCCGGCTCGCCAACCTCCTACCCACCGGGGCTTTGGAACTGGGGCGAGATGTTGCGGGAGGGGTTCGCCAACAACGCGGTGCGCGGCGGCTGGTGGTGGTGGTGGGCGCCGCCCGGGCTGTGCGTGGCGCTGCTGGGAACGGGACTTGCGCTTCTCAACTTCGGCATCGACGAGTTCATCAACCCGCGCCTGCGGTCGGCCGGCCTGTCGCGGCGGATGGCCAAGAAGGCCGGCATCGATCTCCGGACCACGCTCGGCATCACGCCCGTCAAACGCACGGATGCTCCTGCGGTCGACGGCGCCGAATCCCGCCTTCGACCGGCCAGGGCAGCGGGGGCTCCCGTGCTGGAGATCAGGGGGTTGTCCGTCGATTACGGCTACGGTCACGAGGCCGTGCATGCCGTCACGGATTGCGAGCTAGTGCTGCGACGCGGCCGCGTGGTGGGGCTGGCGGGCGAGAGCGGCAGTGGAAAGAGCACGCTTGCGCTGGCGGCGATCCGCCTGCTCCGTGCGCCCGCCGTCATCACGAGCGGCGAGGTGCTGTTCCACTCCCTGCCGGCGACCGAAAAAGAGCCCACTACCACGATCGACCTGCTATCAGCCGGCCGCGACCAGCTGCGCGACATTCGGTGGTCCGAGATCGCGGTCGTGCTCCAGAGCTCGCTCGATGCGCTCAACCCGGTGATCACCATCGGGGCGCAGTTCGAGGACATGCTTCGCGTTCACCGCCCGCACCTCTCTCGCGCTGCCCGGCTGGAAAACGCCGCCGAGCACCTGGACCTCGTCGGCATCAATGCCGAGCGCCTGCGTTCATACCCCCACGAACTCTCGGGCGGCATGCGGCAGCGCGTGATGATCGCGATGGCGCTCGCCCTCGACCCGCAGGTGGTCATCTTCGACGAGCCGACGACGGCGCTCGATGTCGTGACTCAGCGCGAGATCCTGGAAGAGCTCATGGGCCTTCGGGATAGGCTCGGCTTCGCCGCGTTGTTCATCACGCATGATCTCTCGCTGCTCGTCGAGCTGGCGGACGAGATTGCCGTCATGTACGCAGGGCGCATCGTGGAGCGCGCCGAAGCCGCGCCCCTGTTCCGCGCGCCGCGGCTGCCGTATACGTACGGTCTTCTCAACTGCTTCCCGCCGATGCACGGCAAGCGAGTGCCCATGGAAGGAATCGGTGGTTCGCCGCCGGATATCCGAAACCTGCCCACGGGATGCGCCTTCCATCCGCGGTGCCGCTGGGCGATGCCGCGCTGCTCTGTGGACGTCCCGCAGCTCGCGCCGCTCGAAGGCTCGGAACGCGAGGTCGCGTGCTGGCTGCACCGTGATGGGGCCGAGGTTCCGCCCGAGCTCGCGCGTCCAGAGCCAGTCATGGCACGGCCGACGCCTCCCCGTGCGAGGCAGTTGAGCGAGTTGTGAACACCTCCCCTGCCGTGCTGGAAGGACGCAACCTCATTAAGTACTTCTGGCTCAAGAAGAGCCGGCGGCCTTTCGCTCGACGGACCGCGATCCGCGCGGTGGACAACGTCTCGCTGCGCCTCGAAGCGGGCAAGGTCACCGCGATCGTCGGCGAGAGCGGCGCCGGGAAGACCACGGTTGCCCGCGTGCTCGCCAAGATCATCAAGCCTGACGCCGGGCATGTCTTG
>Ga0307372_10010958_pt1 | contig 12180 bp, 8 predicted proteins | sample OX1MG_FD_202533 | JGI IMG/M metagenome (GOLD analysis project Ga0307372, IMG submission 202533) | Soil microbial communities from Risofladan, Vaasa, Finland - OX-1 | ecosystem: Environmental > Terrestrial > Soil > Coastal area > Acid sulfate soil | place: Finland: Risofladan, Vaasa | collected...
GCCTCCGACGCTTGATCAGCACGGCGAGGCGATCCGTCGCTGGCTGGCCGGGCAGGAGGCGCCGGCGGACTGGGCCGGCTAGGACTGGGCCGGCTAGGACTGGGCCGACTAGGACTGGGCCGGCTAGAAAGCCCCGCTAGCAAGTGCGGCGAGGCACGGCGGCTAGGCAGGCAGCGGTCGCGCCGATAACGTCGGTGAGGTGCGAGTGCTGATCGCCCTGGGCGGTAATGCGATGACGAGCACGGACGGCCAGGCCAGGCCCGACGATCAGCGAACCGCGATCACCGGAGCGATGGAAGCGGTCGCCGACATCGTCGCGGCGGGAAACCAGGTTGTGCTCACCCATGGCAACGGGCCCCAGGTCGGCGATCTGCTGGTGACGAACGAGATCGCGGCCGACGTGGTGCCGCCGGTGCCACTGGACTGGTGCGGTGCGCAGACGCAGGGCACGATCGGGGTGCTGATCATGAACGCACTCCAGTCGGCACTGGCCCGGCGCGGAATCACGCGCACTAAGCCGGCTGTGCTCGTGTCGAGAACGCTGGTCGACGCGGATGATCCGCACTTCGCCGAACCGAGCAAGCCGATCGGGCGGTACCTGCCGGCATCGGAGGCAGCGACGCTGATCGCCCACGGGCAGAACTGGCAAGATCGAGGAGAACGGGGCTTCCGCAGGGTTGTCGCCTCACCGGCGCCGGTCGAGTGCCTCGACGCTGCCGCGGCGTCCGTTCTGCTTGATGCCGGATTCGTGGTGGTCTGCGCGGGCGGTGGCGGTGTCCCCGTGGTCAGGGACGCCACCGGGGAACTGCGCGGCGTCGAGGCAGTGATCGACAAGGATCTGACCGCGGCGATGCTGGCCACGCAGCTTGGCGCGGACGTGCTGCTGATCGCGACCGACGTCGACGGGGTCATGACCAACTGGGAGACGCCGCGGGCGAGTCCGCTCGGCCCGGTCAGCGTGGCGCGGCTGCGCGAACTGGCCGGCCAAGGGCAGTTCGCCGCCGGCAGCATGGGGCCGAAAGTCGACGCGGCCTGCCGGTTCGCCGCTGGTGGCGGCAGGGCCGTCATCGCGCACCTGAGCCAGATCGGCGACGCATTGGCGGGCCGCGCTGGCACTGTCGTCACGACCCGGTAGACCGTGATCGGCTCCCTGCCCCGGCGGCCGGCCGGTGCCCCGACAGGGTGCATCATGAGCAGATGCCGTTGTTCTCCTTTGAAGGCCGGTTCCCTACGGTTAGCCCGGATGCGTGGATTGCGCCTACTGCGACGATTGTCGGGGATGTGCGCGTCGAGGCCGAGGCGTCGGTCTGGTACGGCGCGGTGCTCCGCGCGGACTTCGGGCCGATCATCGTCCGGCGCGGTGCCAACGTCCAGGACGGTTCGGTTTTGCACGGCGGTGCCGATCCGGTGACCGAGGTCGGCGAGGGCGCGACGGTCGGGCACCTGTGCGTGGTGCACGGGGCGGTGATCGGTGCGGAGGCCCTCGTGGGTAACGGTGCGACCGTGCTGGACGGGGCGGTCGTCGGCAGCCGGGCACTGGTAGCTGCCGGGTGCACGGTCCCGCCGGGCATGACGATTCCGGACGGGATGCTGGCTGTCGGGGTGCCGGCCAAGATCGTCGGCGAGGTTTCCGGCGCGGCCAAGGAGTGGGTGGATACCAACCCGCAGATCTATCGGGACCTGGCCCGGCGGCATGCGGCCGGCGTCCGGCCGGTCAATACGGTGCGGCACTACGTCAGGCCGGCCGGGACTCCGCCGGTGAACGGCTACAGCCACGCCGTCGCCGCCAGCGGCACCATGATCGCCGTGTCAGGGCAGGTGCCGGTAGACGCCGACGGCAGGCTGGTCGGCCCCGGCGACCCGCAGGCCCAAGTCAGGCAGGTGTTCGAGAACCTGGCATCGGCGCTCGCCGCAGCGGGCGCGACCATGGACCAGATCGTCAAGCTGACGGTTTTCCTGACCGACCTCGCTGACCTCAAGGCCTTCCGCCGGGTGCGGGACGAGTACCTCCCCGGCGATGCGCTCCCGGCCAGTTCGCTCGTGCGAGTGAGTGGGCTGGTGAATCCAGAGTTCCGCGTCGAGATCGAGGCGCTGGCCGCGATCTGACCGGGCTGGGTCGGCTGCCGGAGCGCGCAGAGATTGCCGCAAGGCTATTGTGAGATCTCATAAGTAATGGGTAACTAAGTACACGACGGAATAGGCAATTTGAAGCTCGCATTGCCTTGCGCGGTCTTTCCGGCTAGGAGCGAATAGTGGCGCAAATTGTCCTCGATCGGGTGGACAAGGTATATCCGGGAGGTAGCAGGGGGATCGATCGGCTTAGTCTTGATATATCCGATGGTGAGTTCATGGTCCTGGTTGGCCCGTCTGGCTGCGGCAAGTCCACCGCGCTGCGGTCGATCGCCGGACTCGAGGCGATCACTGGCGGGACGATTTCCATCGGCGGCCGGGTGGTGAACGATTTACCGCCCAAGGACCGCGACATCGCGATGGTCTTCCAGAACTATGCGCTGTACCCGCACATGACCGTGGCGCAGAACCTGGCGTTCGGCCTGCAGCAGCGCAAGACGCCGAAGGACCAGATCAGCCGCCGGGTCACGGACGTCGCGCGCCTGCTCGGCCTGGAGGAGTTCCTCAAGCGCAAGCCGGCGGCACTTTCTGGCGGGCAGCGGCAACGGGTCGCGATGGGCCGTGCGATCGTCCGCGAGCCGCAGGCGTTCTTGATGGACGAACCGCTGTCGAACCTCGATGCCAAGTTGCGGGTTTCGATGCGGGCCTCGCTCTCGCAGTTGCACGAGCGGCTCGGCGTGACCACGGTCTACGTGACCCATGACCAGATCGAGGCGATGACGCTTGGCCAGCGCGTCTGCGTGCTGCGCGAGGGCAAGCTACAGCAGGTCGATAGTCCGCAGGTGCTCTACGACGCGCCGGTGAATCTCTTCGTAGCCGGGTTCATCGGCTCCCCTGCGATGAACTTCGCACTGGCGGAGCTGGTCAGGGACGACGGGCCAGCCGTGACCTTCGCTGGCTACCGGCTAGCCGTTCCGCCGGCCGTGCTGCGTGACCGCCCCGCGCTGGCTGGTTACTTCGGCCGGGAACTGATCCTCGGGGTCAGGCCGTCGGACTTCGAGGACGCGAGCCTGAGCAGCGGCGACTGGCCGCGGATGGCAGTGGACGTGAACGTGACAGAAGGGCTCGGCAGCGAGATCCACGTTCTCTTCGGCATCGACGCGCCGCCAGTCCAGCACGCCAGCATCAGTCAGGCGGTCGAGGAAGACGAAGACGACGCCGCGCTGGCACTGGCTGGCGGAAAGGCCGTCTGGACGGCCAGAGTGGCGGCGCGCAGCGCTGCCCGGCCCGGCGGCCACCTTGAGCTTGCCGTCGACACCTCCAGGCTGCAGTTCTTCGACCAGGCCAGCGGGCTAGCGATAGCAGCCGCCTAAACCGACAAGCAGGCAATGGCCGTTATCTAAAAGGAAAAGAGGATTATTGTGGTCGCTTACCGGATATTGCGGCCTGTTTTGATGGAGTGCCCAACTGGCGTTAATATACTCGTTTAGAAATGCATTTCCGGCGCGACTGATGGTAGCGGCTTCGGCATTCACGCGAACCGCATCTGGACATCTGGACATCTGGAGATCGGGAAGGGTGACCTTCGGGTCATCTAAGGGAACCGGAGGAGGCGCAGTGCGCGTGCGGATTCGGAAGCAACAACGAAGGGCGCTGGTAGCTGTCGCGGTCGGCACGGGGGTGGCGCTCGCGTTAGCCGCCTGTTCAAGCTCGGCTAAGCCGGTCTCGGCCAGCGCGAAGCAGACCATCGTCTTCGCCGAGTCGGGCCTGGGTACCGAAGGGCAGCAGACCCAGGTAGCCATCAACGCTTTCGAGAAAGCCAACCCGAACATCACCGTCAAGATCGATGTGCTGTCGCCGGACTCGACCACCTACCTGGCCCAGCTCGAGCACTCGTTCATCGCCGGGGCGACCACGCCAGACGTGTTCGAATCTGACGTCACCTATCCGGCGAAGTTCGCGCAGGCTGGCTGGGTGCTCAACCTGAGCCAGTTCAGCCCCGACATGGGCCAGTTCTTCCCGCACGAGGTCGCCGCCGGGACCTACAAGGGCGCGCCGTACGCGATCCCGTGGTTCGACAATCCGGAGGGGCTGTACTACCGGACCGACCTGATCCCCTCGCCGCCGACCAGCCCGGCGCAGGTGGTGTCCGACGCCGTGCTCGCGATGAAGAAGGACCCCTCGCTCAAGGAAGGTCTTGCCTTCGAAGGGTCCAAGTACGAGGGCGCGATCACTGCGTTCCTGACGGTCGACTCTGCCTTCGGCGGTTCGCTCGACCCGCAGAACGTGGACACTCCAGGTAACAGGGCTGCCCTGACCTGGCTCCACGACACGATCTACAAGTACCACATCGCGCCGACGGCAGTGACCGGCTGGACCGAGGGAAATGTCGAGGCCGAGTTCGTTGCCGGGCATGCGGCCTTCGCGATCAACTACCCGTTCGTGGAATCCCTCGCGACCTCCCCGCCGGTCAAGGGGCACGTCGGCTACATACCGTTCCCCGCGGGTCCCGGCGGCACGCCGGGTTCGGCGCTCGGGGGCGAGATGCTGGCCATCAATGCCAAGACCGCGCATTCCGCCGCTGCCTGGAAGCTGATCCAGTACCTGACCAGCCCGGACGTGGAGACGGTCAGGGCCGAGGTGACCGGTGACCCGCCGTCACTGCCCAGTGCCTACACGCCGGCCTTGTACGCCAAGGCACCCTATTTCCAGAACGTCAAGATACTCAACAACTACTCGGCCCCCCGGCCGGTCAGCCCGAACTACCTTCAGGTCTCCAACGACCTTCAGGTGATGCTGTCGGAGGTATTCGCCAACACGAAGTCCCCAGCAGCCGCGCTCAGTGCCGCGGCGCCGACCATCAAGAGTGATGCGGGCGCCACCCCGTGAGCGGGCAGTGTCCTGAGCGGGCGGCACGCGGCTGATGACCGCGCGGATCCAGGCCCGTCGTCCGCCCCGGCAGCCGAGCGCGCGCTCCGCTGCCGGGGCCAGGACGGCGGCGGACCGGAGGCTCGGCTATGTCCTGGTCGCTCCGGTCGTGGTGCTGTTGCTGGCCATCACCGCGCTGCCGCTCATCTCGAACGTGTGGAACTCGCTGCACCAGGACAACCTGAGCCTCGGTGCCGTGCCGCACAAGTTCGTCGGCGCGGCGAACTACACGTCCATGTTCACCTCTCCGCTGTGGCTCGCGGCGCTGGAGCGGACTGTCGCCTTCACCGCCGTCTCCATCGCGTTCGACATCGTCGTGGCCCTGGCACTCGCGCTCATGCTGAACCGGAAGTTCCGCGGCCGCGGTGTCCTGCGCGCGTCGATCCTGGTGCCGTGGGCGGTGCCGACGGTGGTGTCGGCCACGCTGTGGAAGACCATGTTCGACCCCCGTGCCGGTTTCGTCGACTACTTCCTCGGCGCCATCCACCCGGCCTGGTCCAGCCTCACCTGGCTGAATGCCAGCGTCTGGCGATCGTGGGTGGTCATCTTCGTCGCCGATTCCTGGAAGAACGTCCCGTTCGTCGCCATCATCTTGCTGGCGGGCCTGCAGGTGATCCCGACCGAGATCTACGAGGCGGCCAAGGTTGACGGCGCTAGCGCGTGGCAGACGTTCCGGCGGCTGACGCTGCCGATGCTCAAGCCGGCGCTGATGGTCGCGCTCATCTTCCGCACCCTGCAAGCGCTGCTGGTCTTCGACGTCATCTTCATCATGACCGGCGGCGGGCCAGGGAATTCCACCGAGACGCTGTCCTTCCTGAACTTCTACACCTTTATCAACAACACCGACTTCGGGCTCGGCGGCGCCATCTCGGTGATACTCGTCGTCCTGGCGCTGGCCGTCGCGTGGGTGTACGTGCGCGTCTTCAGGCCCGACACATGACCAGGGGCAGGAGGTCCGGCATGCGATCAGGACGGCGGGTAGCCAGGGAAGCCGCGTTCTACCTGGCGGTCCTGGTCGTGGTCGTGATCGCGCTGTTCCCCTTCTACTGGGTGCTGCGTACCTCGCTGGAGTCCAACGCTCAGGTCGCGGCAGGGGTCGGCGGCCAGAACGGTATCGTGCCATCGCACCTGTCCGGCAGCGCGTTCGTCAGCGTCTTCACTCAGCAGGGGTTCCTGCGGCCCCTGGTCAACAGCGTGGTCGTCGCGCTCGGCGCCACCGCCGTGACGATCGTCGTGGCGACGCTGGCCGGCTACGCGCTGGCGCGGCTGGACATCCGCGGCGCCGGGGCAATTCTCGGATTTATCTTGCTGGCCGGCTTCTTCCCGGTACTCGCGATGATCGGGCCGCTGTTCTTGCTGTTCAAGACCCTCGGGATGCTGGACAACATCTACCCGCTCATCGTCGTGTACCTGGTCTACACGCTGCCGATCGCGACCTGGCTGCTGAAGAACTTCTTCGAGCAGGTCCCGGTCGAACTCGAGGAAGCCGCACTGGTGGACGGCGCGAACCGGATCAGGGCGCTGCGTAAAGTGATCGTTCCCGTGGCGATGCCAGCCGTCTTCACCGCGGCGATCTTGTGCTTCATCCTGGCCTGGAATGACTTCGCGTTCGCGGTGTCGTTCCTGTACACGGCGCCGCACTTCACCGCGCCGCTGGCGATCGTCACCTTCGGCCAGAGCCAGTTCCAGGTGTTCTACAACCTGATCGACGCGGCCGTGGTGATCGTCTCGATCCCGATCGCTGTGCTCGTGCTGATCGCCCAGCGCCGGATCGTGAGCGGCCTGGCCGCTGGCTCGTTCAGGTAGCGGGCCCGCGAGCACCCGGGTGGCAGGCACGCTGCCGACGGAAACCTCCCCCCGGAACCCCCCCCGGAAACCTCCCCACGATGTTGCCTTTGCGGGTACGAATCAGTAAATTCGCAACCATTATTGACTGCGCAACCATTATTGACATGGAGGCCCAGATGCCGATTCTGACCCGCCGACTCGTGCCGGCCGCCCTCGGCTGGGCACTCGTGTTCGGCGGGGTGCCTGCCGCCGGAGCGACGCCGGCCGGGACTGTCCGCCTGTCCGCGGGACTCAGGGCCGGGCCGGCCGGTGGTTCCGGATGGCAGCTCAGGTACGCGTCGGTCAGGGCCGGGCCGGGCAGTCTCACCAGCGTCGTCGCGCTCACCCCGAAGGACGCGTGGGCGGCCGGCTACACGGCTCCTGGCCCGCGCAGCGGGCCAGGAGCGCTGGTGATGAAGTGGAACGGCTCGTTCTGGAGCCGGGTGGCCATCCGGCACGGCCTCGCTTTCGGGCCGGCGACCGTCGCCGCCTCCGGGCCGAAGAACGTCTGGCTGTTCGGTAGCTGGATCCAGCGCTGGGACGGCTCGCGTTGGCACCGGATACCGGTCGTCGCGGGACCTGCCTTCGGTGAGAACAGCCCGGTAGTGCTGAGCGCCACGAACGTCTGGATGTTCGGCATGACCTTCACGGGCAGGAACGGCTGCGTGTCCACCATGTGGCACTGGAACGGTCAACGGTGGCGGTTCTGGCCGATCCGGCGGTTCTGCGCGACCGCGATGGCCGGGTCGTCATGGCGGAACGTGTGGGTGGTCGGCACGCAGACTTTCGAGACGTTCACGGCAACGCCGCCGGTCACGGCCTGGCGGTGGGGCGGCCGGTCCTGGCGGGCGGTGCCGATGCCGCATCCGCGGACTCATCACACCTTGCCTGAGGTCGTCGTCGGCTCCGCGCGCAACGTCTGGATCAGCAATAACGCCGCGGACAGAAGTTTCCCCAACCAGCCAAGCCCCGGATACGCCCTGCACTGGAACGGCGGCGGGTGGATCTCCACCCCGGCGTCGGGCCTCGCCCTCGGCGACGAAGGCGCGACGACCAGCGCGCACGCTGGGCTGTGGCTGGGGCCGGACGCGGACTTCAGCGCCGGCGCGTGGCTCGACACGACTCCAGGACCTGGCTTCAACAACGAGGACGGGTACCTGTTCCAGGCGCTTGCCAGGGTTCCCGGCTCCGTGACGGTCTGGGGCGTCGGCCAGCGTGCCGTGGGCTCGGGGGCGGCCCGGTATCCGCTGATCGCCTCGGACAGTTCCGCGCCCTAGCCGCCTACGCGGGCCGGCGAACTCGGCGGTCCAGACCACGACCTTGGTGCGGTCGCTGCGGGACAGGTCCCTGGCGAATTCCAGCGGGACGCCTTAGCGCGCGTACGCGGTGGGCTCGACCAGCATCAGCGGTGCCCCAATTCCAGGCTGCGGTGAGCCCGATCGACTTCGACTGCTGGTCCTGGGCGACCGAGCGGTTCGACGACGCGGTGGCGGGCCTGCGCGCACCAGACTTCGACCGCTTGCTCGACGAAGTCCAGCGGGAGGACTGAACGCTGCGGGGAAACGAGTGCCACCGAAAACGCAGGATGAATCGGGTAACCGATGTGAACCAGATGACGGTGCCGCGCGTCCTGATCGAGTGTGCTCCGTGACTGACCGCTTTCCGGGGGGCGGAGAGCCGGGCGGGGTGGTTCAGGCCGGCGCGGGTTCTCGGCCTGGACCACCCCGCAGGGTCCGGGTGGTGGTCGTCTGCGGAGTGGTGGTCGTCTGCGGAGTGGTCATCGGCCCCAGCGTCGCGTATCACCTGACCGAACGCGGCATGTCCGATGTGCTGCTGCTGGAGCAGGGGCTGCGGAAGGAACGGGGTAGCGGCGGGCCCGCTGACCTCGGTCGCCTGGGCGGCTTGCACTGGCGCGTCCGTCGGCCTGGCGTACCTGCGGCACGCCGACGGCGAGGTGGTCACGCCCGAATACGTGCGGTCAGGCCGCTACCAGGTCAACGTCGCTGGCCGGGTGCTCGGCGCGAGGGTAGCACTGCGCCCGCCGCATGACCCTGATGGCGATAAAGTGCGCCAGTGACCCCGCCAGCTACTCCGCAAACCCCGCCAGCTACCGCACCAATGGGCCATCGGTGCCGCCATAGCCGCACCGATGGGCCATCGATGTGGCAGGCAGGTGCGTGCGGGGCCGGGGCTGGGGTGCCCGGGGCCGGGGTGATGGCGATCAGCGTGTTCGATCTGTTCAAGATCGGGATCGGGCCGTCGAGTTCGCACACGGTCGGGCCGATGCGGGCAGCCGCCATGTTCGCGGCGTCGCTAGCTGCCGACGGTGCTCTCGCGCGAGTGGCCAGGGTGCGAGCAGAACTGTTCGGGTCGCTGGGCGCGACCGGCCACGGCCATGGCAGCGTCCCCGCGGTCGTGCTCGGCCTGATGGGCGAGCATCCGGAGGCCGTCGACCCGGCGGCTGCGGCGGCGGCCATGGACCGGGTGCGTGCTACCGGCCGGCTGCTGATCGGCGGCCTGGCTGGGGTCGGCGAGGCTGGCGGGGCTCAAGGGGCTGGCGGGGCTCAAGGGGCTGGCGTGCCCGGCGGGGCTGGCGAGATCGGCTTCGACGTCGACGAGGACGTCGTGCTGCACCGCCGCAAGCGGCTGCCGTTCCATCCGAACGCGATGCGGTTCACCGCCACCGCCGCTGACGGCACCGAGCTGTCCGCCAGGACGTATTACTCGGTCGGCGGCGGGTTCGTGCTCGGTGAGGACCAGGCGGGCGGCCCGGCGCTGGTCCCCGATGCGGTGGCTGTGCCGTACCCGTTCGCGAACGCGGCGGACCTGGTCGGGCAGGCGACGGCGGCCGGCCTGCCGATCAGCGGCGTGATGCTGGCCAACGAGCTGGTACGCAGGGACGAGGCTGAGATCCGTTCCGGCCTGTTGCGGATCTGGTCGGTGATGCAGGAATGCGTAGCGTCGGGTTCGGCGGCCGAGGGCGTGCTGCCTGGCGGGCTAAAGGTGCGACGGCGAGCGGCCCGGCTGCGGCAGAGCCTGGAAGGCGCCGCGGCTGCCGCCGATCCGCTCTACGCGATGGAGTGGGTGACGATGTACGCGCTCGCCGTCAACGAAGAGAACGCGGCGGGTGGCAGGGTAGTCACCGCGCCGACCAACGGAGCCGCCGGAATCATCCCGGCGGTATTGCATTACTACCTGCGGTTCGTGCCGGGCGCGGACTCCGACGGCGTGGTCGCTTTCCTTCTCACCGCCGCGGCGATCGGCGTCCTTTTCAAGGAGAACGCCTCGATTTCCGGTGCTGAGGTCGGCTGCCAGGGCGAGGTCGGGTCCGCCTGCTCGATGGCGGCAGCCGGGCTGGCCGAGGTGCTCGGCGGCACGCCCGAGCAGGTGGAGAACGCGGCCGAGATCGGTCTGGAGCACAATCTCGGACTGACCTGCGACCCGGTCGGCGGGCTGGTCCAGATTCCGTGCATCGAGCGCAATGCCATCGCGTCGATCAAGGCGATCACCGCCGCTCGGATGGCTGTGCGCGGCGACGGAACACACCACGTCTCGCTCGACAAGGCGATCAAGACGATGCGGGAGACCGGCGCGGACATGAAGGACAAGTACAAAGAGACCGCGCGGGGCGGCCTGGCGCTCAACGTCGTGGAGTGCTGACCGCGCCGGCTGCTGACCGCGCGGGCTGCTGACTTTGCTGCCCGGTAGGAGTGGCAACGAACATGGAGTTTCCTTTACCGCTTCTTTACTTCTTCTGCAATCATTGCCGGAGTTGTCATACCAGCCGGTACTGAGTTGTCATACCAGCCGGTACTGAACGGCTGCCTGATGGTACGAAGCGGTGGGGGAATGGTCTTCAGATCTGGAGCCGGTCGCGGCTGGCTGTGGCGTTTGAGCCGGGATGCGCGGCTGACGGCGGCGCTCGTGCTGACAGTGGCCGCGGCGTCGGTCGGTGCGCTGGCTTACTGGCCGTCGAATTCACGGGCCGACGAGGTGACGGCCTCAGTCGGCGCCCTCCGGGACGGCTGGGATCCGCAGGAGACCACAGGCGCGCTGTCGCCTGCGACGGTGAGCGGCGCCAGCTTCGGTGAACTGTTCGGCACGTCGGTTGACGGTCAGGTGTACGCGCAGCCGGTCGTCGTCGGCAACACGGTGATCGTGGCGACCGAGAACGACTACGTGTACAGCCTGAACGCGGCCACCGGCTCGGTCAACTGGTCCAAGTCACTCGGCACCCCGTGGCCATCGGCGGCGGAGAATTGCACGGACCTCAACCCAAACGTGGGGGTGACCAGCACGCCGGTCTACGATCCGGCCTCCGGCTATGTCTACCTCGTCGCCGAAGTGGTGCCGGCCGGCGGATCGGTGCTGCACCCGGTGTTCTACCTGCACGCGCTGAGTCCGATGACGGGCGCGGAGCGGTCAGGCTGGCCGGTGCGGATCGGCGGTTCACCCACCAACGACCGGACTGCCCAGTTCACCCCGTTCACGTTGCTCCAGCGGCCCGGCCTGCTGCTGACCGACGGTTCGGTGTACGCGGCGTTCGCCTCGCACTGTGACTTCCAGCCATACCGTGGCTATGTCGTCGGGGTCAACGTCACCTCGACCAAGGCGCAGCGATCCCAGACCATGTGGACCGACGAGTCCGGGATCACCGACGCGATGGCGGGCATCTGGCAGAGCGGCGGCGGCCTGATGTCGGACGGCAAGGGCCAGATCATCTTCGCCTCGGGCAACGGCGTCTCCCCGGCGCCAGGACCGGGCAGCAAGCCGCCGGGCGAACTCGCCGAGTCCGTCGTGCGGCTGGTCGTGCAGAGTGACGGGTCGCTGGTGGCGAAGGACTTCTTCAGCCCGGTGATCGCGCCGCTGCTCGACTCGCTCGACCGCGACCTGGGCTCCGGCGGGCCGACAGGCCTGCCGTTCGGGTCCGCCGCCTACCCGCACCTGCTGGTCCAGGGCGGGAAGCGGGGCTCGCTCTTCCTGCTGAACCGCGATCACCTGGGCGGGCGAAAGCAGGGTCCGAACGGCACCGACGCGGTGGTGAGCGAGATCCTGAAGGGGCTGAAGGGCCAGTACGGGCATCCCGCCGCCTTCGCCGACACGACTGCCCTGACGGCGACGAACTTCCAGAAGGCCAAGGATTACGTCTACTACGTGGGCGACACCGACCCGCTGCGCTACCTCAAGGCGGGCCTGGCCAGCAACGGGAAGACCGTGGTACTCAGCGACGTCGCGCAGAGTTCGGACGTGTTCGGCCTGACGTCCGGATCTCCCGTGGTCACCTCGAGCGGGCAGACCCCTGGCTCGGCTGTCTTGTGGGTGGTCAACTCCAGCAAGAACAGCGGCGCCACCGGG
>Ga0307372_10010960_pt1 | contig 12180 bp, 12 predicted proteins | sample OX1MG_FD_202533 | JGI IMG/M metagenome (GOLD analysis project Ga0307372, IMG submission 202533) | Soil microbial communities from Risofladan, Vaasa, Finland - OX-1 | ecosystem: Environmental > Terrestrial > Soil > Coastal area > Acid sulfate soil | place: Finland: Risofladan, Vaasa | collected...
TCGGCAAGCGCTCTGGCATCCCCCGCCTCACCCCAACCCTCTCCGCCCCCCCGCCATGGCCCACGGGGGCGGAGAGGGAGTGAACGACGAAGGCTGACGATTTGTGCTCCAATCAAGGAAAGTTTGCTTTAGCCGGTTTGAGATACGATCCGCCGAATGGCATCTCTACACGCTCCAGGTGTGCGTGTGGTTAAGAGGATAGCTGAAAGGCACCTGCTTGTCGCCTTGGTAGTGGCGTGTGGTGGCATAGCAACCGTGCAGGCCAGATAGAATACGCCGCCGCCCCCGGCGACGGGATGATCGGCCCCGGGATCATCGGATACCGCAATGCCGCAGACGCCGCCCGGCTCGGCCTCAGCCTGCGGCGCGGGGATCTTCGCCGGGCAATGCGCGATGTGCGGGCGACGCGATAGCGGCAGGCCGTGCCGAGAGGCCGGCCCCCACTCCGGCGCGTCTTGCTGTTCGGTTAGCTTGCCAGCGCTGCTACTCCGGGGAGTTCCCTGCCTTCGAGCCATTCGAGAAAGGCGCCGCCGGCGGTCGAGACGTAGCTGAGGTCGTCGGCGACGCCGGCGGCGTTGAGCGCGGCGATCGTGTCGCCGCCGCCGGCGACGCTCGTCAGCCGGCCGGCGCGGGTCAATTCGGCGACCTTGTTGGCGACGGCGCTGGTGCCGCGGTCGAAGGGCGGCGTCTCGAAGGCGCCGAGGGGGCCGTTCCACACCAGGGTGCGCGAGGCTTCCAGCGCCGCCGTGAGGCGCGCGACGCTGGCGGGGCCGATATCGAGGATCATCGCGGTCGCCGGCACCGCGTTGACGCCGACCGTGCGGGTCACCACCCCGGCTTCCAGTCTTGCGGCGGTCACCGCGTCTTCCGGCAGGATGATTTCGCAACCGCGCGCGGCCGCCTGCGCCAGGATCGCGCGCGCGCTGTCGGCCAGGTCGCGCTCGCACAGCGAGCGGCCGACCGGCTGCCCCTGGGCGAACAGAAAGGTGTTGGCCATCGCGCCGCCGATCGCCAGGCGGTCGACCTTGCCCGCGATGAATTTGAGCAGGTCGAGCTTGCTCGACACCTTGGCGCCGCCGACCAGCGCGATCACCGGGCGCTGCGGATGTTCGAGCGCCGCGCCGAGCGCCTCGAGTTCGGCCTGCATCAATTTGCCGGCAGCGGCCGGCAGCAAATGCGCCAGCGCCGCGATCGAAGCGTGCGCCCGATGCGCCGCCGAGAAGGCGTCGTCGACATAAAAATCGCCGAGCGCCGCCAATTGTTTGGCAAATTGGGGATCGTTCGCCTCCTCGCCGGGGTGGAAGCGCAAATTCTCCAAAAGCGCAATCTCGCCGGGCTGCAGCGAACGCACCACGCGCTCTGCCTCAGGGCCGACACAATCTGGGGCAAAATGCACCGTGCGCCCGCCGATCGCCTGCGATAGCGGCTCGACCAGCGGACGCAACGATTGCGACGGGTCGGGTCCTTTCGGGCGGCCGAAATGCGACATCACGATGACTTTGGCGCCTTTGGCGACCAGCGCTGCGATGGTCGGCGCCAGGCGCTCGATGCGGGTCGCGTCGGTGACCCGGCCGTCCTTGACGGGCACGTTGAGGTCGGCGCGCAGCAGCACGCGTTTGCCGGCGACGGCGAGATCGTCGAGAGTGCGAAACCGCGGCATGGCCCCTCCGCTCGGTTGACGGTATCGCCCGTTTATCGCCGGCCAGGCTCGCTTTGGCAAATGCGGCGGCGCGGGATGGCACGATCGGCGATCAATGGCAGTCTTGGCAGGCTCGCCTTCGAGACCGCGCAGGCGGCGCGGATCGGCTGGTTTTTCGGCCAGAAGGTGTTGGCTGCGCGGCTGGGCCGCCCGGTGCCCGCGCCGCCCGCCTGGCGCGATCGCGCGATGCCCGACCGGCAGCGCCTCGTCGCCGATCTGTGGCGGCTGATCGAACAGGATTGGGACAACATCGCCGCCGGCCTTTATGCCGCGCCCGAGGCCGGGCGTGGCGGCCCGATTGCCGGGGTGCGGCGGGCCATCGATTTCTTTGCCGATCTCGCTGCGGTCGAGGCGCGCCGCCACGCCGGGCCGGCCGCCGCGCGGCTGCCGGAGGCGGCAGCGCAGCGCTATCCGGCCTATTACCGTCGCAAGTTTCATTTCCAGAGCGACGGCTATCTGAGCGCGGCTTCGGCCGAGCGCTACGACCATCAGGTCGAGGTGCTGTTCGGCGGCGGTGCCGCGGCGATGCGGCGCCAGGCCTTGGTGCCGCTGCAGGAGGCGCTGCGCCGCACGCCGGGGGGCACGACATCCGGCGCAGCGGGCGGGCAGAGCGCGGCGCGGCTGCTCGATATCGGCTGCGGCACCGGCGCTTTCCTGCGCGAGGTCAAACGCAATCATCCGCGCTTATCGGTTGCCGGGGTCGACCTGTCGGCGCCCTATCTGGCGGTGGCGCGCCGGCATCTTTCGTCATGGTCGCGGGTCGAGCTGCACGAAGCGGCGGGCGAGGCGCTGCCGTTTGCCGCGGCGCAGTTTGACATCGTCTGCTGCCTCTATCTGTTTCACGAATTGCCGCCGGCCGTGCGGCGCGCCGTCGCGGCCGAGATCGGCCGGGTGCTGAAGCCGGGCGGTACGCTTATTTTCGTCGATTCATTGCAGACCGGCGACGAGCCCGATTACGACGTGCTGCTCGACTACTTCCCGATCGCCTTTCACGAACCCTACTATGCGAGCTATATTCGCGCGAATCTGGATGCGATGTTCAGCCCGGGCTTGTTGCGAGAGAGCTCCCGAACAGCCTATTTTTCCAAGGTGCTGGCCTATCGGCGCACCGCAGAGGAGGGAGGTGCCGACTAGATATAGATACCTCTTGGCGTGGAGCCACTAGACTGGTACTGTATGTTGTTGGGGGAACAGCATGCGCTACAGGATACGGGGGGATGGTATGGAGGGGGGTACCTGGACGCAAGAGCGCGTCGAGCAGCTAATCGAGCTTTGGGAAGGCGGCGTGACGACGGCCGAGATCGGCCGGCGCATCGGGGTGACCAAGAATGCGGTGATCGGCAAGGTCCATCGCATCGGCTTGGTGCCGCGAGTGGTCATCGAGCGGCCGCCGCAGCGGCGCAATGTGTTCGACTTTAACGGTCTCATCTGCATGTGGCCGATCGGACACCCGGGCGACGAAGATTTCCACTTCTGCGGTACGCCGCCGGTCGACGGCAAGCCCTATTGCGCCAAACACGCCGGGCAGGCCTACATCCGGCCGAAGGAGGGCAAGCCCGAGGCCGCCTAGCGGATCGCGGCAATCATCCATCGAGGCGGTTGCGGGCGGTGGGGCCTGGTCGGCTTGTCGTCGGCGATTCGCACATTGGCATGGCGGTGTCATGACGGGGCGCCCGATTGCCGCCTCGCCACAGAGGGGCGCCGATGGGCGTCGCCGGCGATCGAACCGCCGGCAGGCGCGGCCTGCGGTTCCGGTTGCCGGGCGGCGGCGCCCGCTTGTGCGGCCGAAGGGTTGCCGGCAGGATCGCGCGGGTTATAGTCCGCCGCCGGAATTCCTCGTCAGATTGAGGGCAGATGATGCCGTTTCGCTCTCCCGCCGCGATCAGATCTTTGGCTGCCGCCGTGCTGCTGCTCGCCGCCGCCGCCTTGCTGCCGGTGACGGGGCCGGCGCGGGCGGCCGCGTTCATCGACGCCGCCGGGCGGCACGTCCTGTTACCCGACCGGATCAGCCGCATCCTGCCCGCCGAACGCGACGCCGAGGTGCTGGTTTACGTGCTGGCGCCGGATAGGCTCGCCGCGATCAGCCGCCGGCCGCTGCTGCGGCGCCGCGCCGGCGAGGCGGTGCTCGATTGGGGCCCCCGCTCGACGCCGGCAAGCATGGCGGCGACCGCCCGGCAGGTGCAGGCCGACCTGATCATCGACGCCGGCACCGTCACGCCCGCGCGCGCCGCCTTCGCCGATCAGGTGCAGCGCCTGACCGGCATTCCCTACATTCTCGTTGACGACAGTTTTGCCCGGATGCCGGCGGTATTGCGCTCGCTGGGGGCGATCCTCGGGGTTGGCGACCGCGGCAACGATCTGGGGCTTTATGCCGAGGAGGCGATCGCCGGGTTGCGCGGCCGGCTGTTGATCCGGCCCGCCAGTGCGCGGCCGCTCGTCTACTTCGCGCTCGGCGATGACGGGCTGACGACCGCGCTACCCGGCTCGCCGGCCGGCGAGACGATCGACGAAGCCGGCGCGATCAACGTCGCCGCACCGCTCGGCCGCGGCGGCGACGTCGCGGTCACCCCGGGGCAGCTGCGCGACTGGAACCCTGCCATCATCATCGCCCAGCGCCGCCAATTTTTTGCCGCGGCGCGGCGCAACCCCGCCTGGCGGCAGCTGGCAGCGGTGCGCAACCGGCAGGTCTATCTCGAGCCGACGAGCCCGTTCGGCTGGATCGCCGACCCGACCGGCGTCAACCGGCTGATCGGGTTGTACTGGCTGTCGAGCCTCCTCTATCCCGACGCGACGCAGGACGATCTGCGCGCGACGACGTGCAGCTTTTACGACAAGTTCTACCGCATCAAGCTGACCAACGCCCGGCTGGAGGCGCTGGTCAGGCCGGCCGGGGCAGCGACGCTCGCAGCGCCGCGACCGGTCGGCGGGCCGCTCGTCGGGCTCGGGGCGCCGCCGCCGGCGGATCTGTCCGCCAGCCGCGGCGGGCGGAGCACGACCAGCGGCACCCAAGGCGCGATGCCGGGCGGGATGAGTGATATGTCAATGGCCACCGGTGGTCCGAACGATCCGTGTACCGTCCCGGGCGCTCCCTCGCCGCAACCCTTGCCGGGGACGATGTCCGCTCCGGGAGCGTCGTCGCCCGAGGCCTTCCCGCCCGCCGCGCCGCCCGGTGTGCCGCCGCCGGGCCGGCGGGGCCGGCCGCTGCGATAAGTCACGAACCGCCTATTCCGCCGCGGGGCGCCAGCGCAGCACCGGATGGCGCGCCGCCTCGGTCTCGTCAAGCCGCCGGCGCGGCGTCAGCTGCGGCGCGTCACGGAAAGCGGCCGCGTCGCCGGCCCGGGCGCGTGCGGCGAGAGCCTGCATGACCGCGACAAACTGGTCGAGCGAGGCCTTGCTCTCGGTCTCGGTCGGCTCGATCAGCAAGGCGCCGTGCACGACCAGCGGGAAATACATCGTCATCGGGTGAAAGCCCTCGTCGATCATCGCCTTGGCGAAATCGAGGGTGGTCACCCCGGTATCCTTCAAGAAATGGTCGTCGAACAGGACCTCGTGCATGCACAGGCCGGGGAAGGCGAGGCTTAGCGCGTCGGCGAGCCTGACCCGCAGGTAGTTGGCATTGAGGACGGCGTCCTCGGCGACCTGGCGCAGCCCATCGGCGCCGTGGCTCATCATGTAGGCGAGCGCCCGCACCAGCATGCCGATCTGGCCGTGAAAGCCCTTGAGACGGCCGATCGAACCCTTGGCCGGCCCCGCCGCGTGCTCGATCAGCGCGCAGCCCGCGGCGTCGTGCACCAGCCACGGCACCGGCGCGTGCGGCGCCAACGTCGCCGCCAGCGCCACCGGGCCGCTGCCCGGGCCGCCGCCGCCATGCGGGGTCGAGAACGTCTTGTGCAGGTTGAGGTGAAGCGCGTCGATGCCGAGCTCGCCCGGCCGCACCCGTCCGACGATCGCGTTGAAATTGGCGCCGTCGCAATAGAAGAACGCCCCCGCCCGATGCACCGCGTCGGCGATCTCGAGGATCTCGTCCTCGAAGAGACCGCAGGTGTTGGGGTTGGTCAGCATCAGCGCCGCAACATCGGTGCCGAGCTTGGCCTGCAGTGCCGCGAGGTCGACCCGGCCGCGCGCATTGGCGGGAATGCTCTCGATCGTGTAGCCGCAGGTTGCGGCGGTCGCCGGGTTGGTGCCGTGCGCCGATTCCGGCACCAGGATGCGCCGACGCGGATCGCCCGCCGCCGTCAGCGCGGCGCGGATCGTCATGATGCCGCACAATTCGCCATGCGCCCCGGCCGCCGGCGACAGCGCGATCGCCGGCAGGCCGGTCAGCACCTTGAGCCAATGCGCCGTCGTGTCGATCAGTTCGAGGGCGCCCTGCACGCTCGCCATCGGCTGCAACGGGTGCAGATCGGCAAACCCCGGCAGCCGCGCCAGTTTCTCGTTGAGCCGCGGGTTGTGTTTCATGGTGCACGAACCGAGCGGGTAGAGGCCGCTGTCGATCGCATAGTTCTTTTGCGACAGGCGGGTGAAATGGCGCACGATCTGCGGCTCGCTGAGCCCCGGCAGGCCGATCGGGCCCTGGCGTTCGAGCCCGTTGAGGCGCGCGCGAAACGGCGGCGGCTCCGGCAGATCGACGCCGCAATGCCCCGGCGAATCCTGCTCGAACACGAGCTTTTCCTCGAGCTGCAAGCCGCGATTGCCGCTGGTCGTGGCGCCCAACGCGCTCATCGCAGCACCTCCCGCAGCGCCGCCTCGAAGCGGTCGATATCCTCGATCGTGACGGTCTCGGTCGCCGCCACCAGCAAGAGATCGGCGAGGTCCGGCCGCTCCGGATAGAGCCGGCTGACGGGAATGCCGCCGAGCACGCCCTGCGCCGCGAGCGCCTCGACGACCGGCGCGGCAGGGCAGGGCAGCCGCAGCGTGAACTCGTTGAAGAAGGCGTCATTCACCAGCCGAACGCCCGGGAGGGCGGCGAGCCGCTCGGCGGTGGCGACCGCGGTCGCGTGGTTGAGGCGCGCCAGGCGCACGAGGCCGGCCTCACCGAGCAAGGCCACGTGGATCGTGAAGGCCAGTGCGCACAATCCCGAATTGGTGCAGATGTTGCTCGTCGCCCGCTCGCGCCGAATGTGCTGCTCGCGGGTCGCCAGGGTCAGCACCCAGCCGCGCTGCCCCGCCGCATCGACGGTCTCGCCGACCAGCCGTCCCGGCATCTGCCGCACGAAACTCTCGCGGCTGGCGAAGAGGCCGAGATGAGGTCCGCCGAAATTGAGCGCATTGCCAAACGACTGGCCTTCCGCGGCGACGACGTCGGCGCCCATCGCGCCGGGCGGGCAGATCGCCCCCAAGGACAGCATCTCGGTGACGACGACGACCAAGAGGGCGCCGGCCGCGTGGCAGTGCTGTGCCAACGCCGAATAATCGCGGATCTCGCCGAAGAAATCGGGGTTCTGGACGACGATGCAGGCGGTCTTGCTGTCGAGCAGCGATGCCAGATCTTCGCCGGCGCCCGGCGTCGCATCGCTTCTCTCCAGCTCGACCCCGGCGAACTGCGCGTAGGTCTCACAGACCGCGCGATAGTGCGGGTGCAGACCGCCCGACAGCACCGCCCGGTTGCGGCGGGTCAGGCGGTGCGCCATCGCCACCGCCTCGGCGCCGGCGGTGGCGCCGTCATACATCGAGGCGTTGGCGACCTCCATGCCGGTCAGCAATGCCACCTGGGTCTGGAACTCGAACAGCGATTGCAACGTGCCCTGCGCCAATTCGGGCTGATAGGGCGTGTAGGAGGTCAGGAACTCGCCGCGCTGGATCAGATGGTCGACCGCCGCCGGAATGTGATGGCGGTAGGCGCCGCCGCCGAGAAAAAACGGCGCCATGCCGGCGTGCAAATTCTTTGCGGCCATCGCGGCGAGGCGGCGCTCGACCTCCATCTCGCCCATCGCCAGCGGCAGGTCCAGGAGCCCCGGCTGGCGCGCCGCCAGCGGCACATCGGCAAACAGCGCCTCGATCGAGGGTGCGCCGATCGCCGCCAGCATGTCCCGCCGGTCGGCGTCGGTCAGCGGCAGGTAGCGCATCAGGGCTGCTCCTGCGCGATAAAGGCGTCGTAGGCCGCCTCGTCCATCAGCGTGTCGAGCTCCCTGGGGTCGGCGAGGCGCAGCTTGATGAACCAGCCTTCGCCCATCGCGTCGCCATTGACCTTGGCCGGGTCGGCGAGCAGCGCCTCGTTGACCGCGACCACCTCGCCCGAAACCGGGGCATAAATCTCGCTCGCCGCCTTGGCCGATTCGACGACCGCGGCCTCCTTGCCCGGCGCCAGGGTGCGGCCGATCTCGGGCAGTTCGACATAGACGACGTCGCCCAGTTGCGACTGTGCGTAATCGGTGATGCCGATCACCGCCATCTCGCCGTCCTGGCGGATCCATTCGTGGTCCTTGGTGAAGCGCAGCACGCTCATCGCATCACTCCTGTCAGCCGCGGTAATAGCGGGTCGCAACAAACGGCAGCGGCGCGACATGCGCCGGCCGGGGAATATCGCGGACGACCAGCGCCAAGGCGCTGCCGGTGGCGGCATGCGCGCTGTCGACATAGCCCATCGCCACCGGCGCGCCGAGCGAGGGGCCAAAGCCGCCGCTGGTGATCCGGCCGATCGGCTGGCCCGCCGAGCCGAGGATCGCAGTGCCGTCGCGGGCCGGGGCGCGGCCGTCGGGGCGGATACCGACGCGCTGGCGGCTCGGCCCCTCGGCAAGCTGGCGCAGGATGGTCGCGGCGCCTGGAAAATTGCCTTCGGCGCGCCGCCGTTTGGCGATCGTCCAGGCGAGGCCGGCCTCAATCGGGGTTGTCGTCGCATCGATGTCGTGGCCGTAGAGGCAGAGCCCGGCTTCGAGGCGCAGCGTGTCGCGCGCGCCGAGGCCGATCGGCATGACCTCCGGCTGGTTTAGCAGCGCCTCGGCCACCGCCACGGCATCCGCGGCTGCCATCGACAATTCAAACCCGTCCTCGCCGGTGTAGCCGGAACGGGTGAGGAAGCACGCCACGCCGGCGATCTGTGCCGCCGCCGCGCTCATGAACGGCATGCCGTCGACGCCGGCGGCAAAGCGGGCCAGCACCGCAGCGGCGGCCGGCCCCTGCAGCGCCATCAGGGCGCGCTCAAAGCGTGGCTCGACGGCGGCCCGTGGGCCGAGACGGGCCTGCAGATGTGCCAGGTCGGCTTCTTTGCAGGCGGCGTTGACCACCAGCATCAGCCCGTCGCCGGCGCCATCCGGGATCCGGGTCGCGATCAAATCGTCGAGAATCCCGCCCGCCTCGTTAAGCAACAGCGTGTAGCGCATCCGCCCCGGCATCAGCCCCTGGATGTCGCCCGGAACCAGCGCCTCCAGCGCGCCCGCCGCGGCGGTGCCGTGCAACCGGATCTGGCCCATATGCGACACGTCGAAGAGACCCGCCCGGGCGCGGGTGTGGAGGTGCTCGGCGATGATGCCGGCGGGGTATTGCACCGGCATCTCATAGCCGGCGAAGGCGACCATGCGGGCGCCATGCGCAATGTGCAGGTCATAGAGCGGGGTGTGCCGCAATGGCGGCGTTTCGACAGCGATAGACCCAGCCGGACTCATCGGGGCGCACCTCCGCTCGGCGGACGCACAGTGCGCCCGGGAGATGCCCCCTCTGTCCTGTACCCTGAGAGATTCACCCGGACCGGCCAATTCGGATGGCCGGCCCCGCGGCTTACTCCTTCGGTGTGCGGAGCGGTTGCAAGCGCCGATCCGCCGCTTTCCAGAGCACCCTTCCGCCCACAGTCCTTTTGCCTGAGAGTTTCCGGGGCGGTTGCTCCTTCGGCGCCGCGCCTGACCTCAGCCCAGGGCGCGACCTCTCCTGCGGGCGTGCATACGGCAGCCCCCTCTCTAGCACCGCCCGCCGGCCCTGGCCAGCCGTAACGCGGAGCGTGCCGCTAGCGGCCCCGGAAGTGATGATAGAAATCGACGACCTGCGGGCTCTGCTGAAAGCCGAGCACGATGTTGAGGTTGCCTACCTTGCCGTCGGTGAGGGGGATCGTCTCCTCGATATGGTCGGTGACGCCGGCCCGTTTGGCGTCGGCCGGGATCGCGACATGGACGGGCAGCGAGCGCTTGCTGAGGATCGCCTGGTTGGGCCCGGTCACCGCGACGAAATATTGCAGATCGACGCCGGTTCCGCCGCGCGCCGCCGGTCCGCGCTCGCCGATGACGACGACATCGAGAGTGGCGCGAATCGCATCACCGTCGCGCTCGCAGTGGCTGCTGACGTCGTCAAGAATACCGTAGAACGCGACACTGATCGGCTCGGGCGTCGCGCCCGGCACAAACACGGCCGTCTGCGCCAGCGGATGCAGAATCGCGACGGTCGGGCAGGTTGCCGCCGAACCGCCTGACCCGTTCGATCCGCCCGAGAACGGATTGAGCGATTCGACCGTGCCGCACCCGGCGAGCGAGGCCAAGCCGCACAGCGCCAGCGCCAGCCCGGCACACACCACCCCCGGCGGCCGGTGCCGGCCGCGCGATCCCGCCCACAACACCGGAAAACCGGCGATCAGAGGTTTTTATGCGTGCCGTCGCAGAATGGCTTGTTGGCGCTCGCCTTGCAGCCGCACAGGTAGACGTCGCCGGTCTTCTCGGCGACAAATGCCTGCGGGGCGAGGCCGACGGCCTTGTGCGCGCCGTCGCAGAACGGCTGCTTGCTGCTGCGCCCGCAGGCGCACCAGACATAGCGCTGGCCCTGCTCGACCGAGACCTTGTAGGGCGCCTTTTGCGCCGGGATCGGTGCTTCCATGTTTCTCCCCTTCCTCGACCTTGCTACTGTCCCGCGCACGTCGGGCCGGTAGGGCGACTTTAGGCGAGGCTTGCCGGTCGCACAAGCCGGCGTGGTGCGCCACCTGGGCGCCGCCCTCGGGAGCGCGGAAGGACTGAGCGGACGCATGGCGGTCTACACCGAGATCGGCGACGATGAGCTGCGCGCCTTTGCCGCGCTCTACGACATCGGCGAGGTGCTGTCGTGCAAGGGCATCGCCGAGGGCGTCGAGAACTCGAACTTCCTGCTGACCACGGCGCGCGGCAATTTCATCCTGACGCTTTACGAAAAGCGGGTGGCGCGCGGCGATCTGCCGTTCTTCATCGCGCTGATGGACCATCTGGCGCATCACGGGCTGGCCTGCCCGACCCCGGTGCGCGGCAAGGACGGCGAGGCGCTGCGCGAATTGTGCGGCCGCCCGGCGGCGATCGTCACGTTTCTCAACGGCATGTGGCCGCGCCGCATCGATCCGTTTCACTGCGCCGGGCTGGGCGGCGCGCTGGCGCGGCTGCATCTGGCCGGCGCCTCGTTTGATATGGTGCGCCCCAACGATCTCAGCGTTGCCGGCTGGCGCCGGCTCTATGAGGGCAGCCGCAGCCGTGCCGGCGAACTCGATGCCGGGCTGGCAGGCGAACTCGGCGAGGAACTCGGCTTTCTCGAAGCGGCCTGGCCGCGCGACCTGCCGGCCGGGGTCATCCACGCCGATCTGTTTCCCGACAACGTGTTCTTTCGCGACCACGAGCTGTCGGGCCTCATCGATTTCTATTTCGCCTGCACCGATTTTCTCGCCTACGATCTCGCGATCTGCCTCAACGCTTGGTGTTTCGAGCCGGATCTCAGCTTCAACGTGACCAAGGCGCGCCTCTTGGTGCGCAACTACCGCGCCGTCCGGCCGCTCGCCGAGCGCGAACTGGCGGCCTTGCCGCTGCTGGCCCGTGGCAGCGCGCTGCGCTTTCTGTTGACCCGGCTCTATGACTGGCTGAACCAGACCGCCGGCGCCCTGGTGCGCCCCAAAGACCCGATCGAGTACCTCAAGAAACTGCGTTTTCACCGCGGCATCGCGGGGCCGGCCGGGTATGGCATCGATGGCTGAGGTCGAGATCTTCACCGATGGCGCATGCAGCGGTAACCCCGGCCCCGGCGGCTGGGGCGCGATCCTGCGCTATGGCACCGTCGAGAGGGAGCTCAGCGGCGGCGAGGCGCCGACCACCAACAACCGCATGGAATTGATGGCGGCGATCGCGGCGCTCGAGGCGCTGAAGCGGGGCTGCCGCGTCGCCCTCTATACCGACAGCCAGTATCTGCGCGACGGCATCACCCGCTGGCTGCCGTCGTGGAAGGCGCGCGGCTGGCGCACCGCCGACAAAAAACCGGTCAAGAACCTCGATTTGTGGCAGCGCCTGGAACTGGCCGTCCAGCCGCACGAGGTGGCATGGCACTGGGTGCGCGGCCATTCGGGCCACCCGGAAAACGAGCGCGCCGACGCCCTCGCGCGCGCCGCGATCGGGGCGCTGCGCGCCGCCTCGGATTAGCTCAGCTCGCTTCCGGCTTTTCGACGAGCGCCAGCTACGGCTGAACGTCAATTATTTCGTCCACCCCAGGATCGCGGCAGCGACCTCGTCCGGCTGGTCGAGTTCGGCCAGGTGACCGGCGCCGGGGATGAGGCGGAT
>Ga0307372_10010962_pt1 | contig 12179 bp, 8 predicted proteins | sample OX1MG_FD_202533 | JGI IMG/M metagenome (GOLD analysis project Ga0307372, IMG submission 202533) | Soil microbial communities from Risofladan, Vaasa, Finland - OX-1 | ecosystem: Environmental > Terrestrial > Soil > Coastal area > Acid sulfate soil | place: Finland: Risofladan, Vaasa | collected...
TGCAGGATTTCAATAACTGGCTGAACGCCCAACTCACGGCCCACGGCATCAAGAAGATTGATATTCAGGGCAAGATTACCGACTACGTCTCGTCCGAGGTCTCCACGGCGGGGCAAAACGTCGCCTTCTGGGCCAGCAACCTGGTGGTCACCTCTTTCACCTTCCTGGTGGACACGGTACTGGTGCTGGTGGTTGCTTTTTACTTGCTTCTAGACGGTGAACTGCTCAAGGAGCGGCTGTATACGCTGGTCCCGACCAAATACCTGAGCCAGGTGGTCTTCGTGGAGGCCACGGTCAGCAGCGTCCTGGGTGGGTATCTCCGTGGGCAGTTGCTGATGAGCTTGACCATCGGCACCATGGCCGGGGTAGGCACCTACATTTTGGGGGTGGACTACCCGGTGCTGATCGGCGTCCTGGCGGGCATCCTGGAACTGGTGCCCATGCTCGGTCCCTGGCTCGCCTCCATGCCGGCCGTGGTGATCGCGCTCTTCAACCCGCACCCCTGGCCGCTCACCGTGTTCGTGATTATCTATTTCCTGATCATCCAGCAACTTGAGTCGAACGTCATTGGTCCACGGATCACCGGGCGCGCGGTCGGGCTCCATCCCCTCGGGGCAATGATGGCTCTCCTGGTGGGAATCGAATTGGATGGCATTCTGGGGGCCCTCCTCGCGGTGCCGGTGGCCGGCATTCTCTTTGTGATCGCTACCGCCATCTACTACCATCTTAAAGGGCAGGAATGGCAGCCGGAAGTGCAGCGGAAGGCGTATAGGCCGTTGTTGCTGGGGACGTTCGGCAATATGAGGTTGCGGCGAGGGGCCGAGGCGGGTGAGCCGGTTCGTGGGCGTCTGGCGGGGGGCTTTCGCCGGGTAGTACCAAAGCGCCTGGCCAACGTCGAGGAACGGCGTGACGCCATGCTGCGTCCTAAGCTGCAGGCGCGCGGCGTGGAGCAGGATGAGATAGAAGGCGCGCGTGTGCCGGAGGCGCTGGACCTTGATCCCGAGCTGGAGGAGCAGGCCATGCCGGTCGCTCTCCCCAACGGCGCGCACGGGAACAATGGCGCCGAGGCCGGGCAGCCAACGCCCACGCCCGCGGATCCGTCGGCCGGCGTCGTGAGTGGCCGAACCGAGGAACTGGTCACTTCCGAAAGTTGAAGATTTGGCCGGTACGACGCAGCCATGAGCTTGCCTCACGGCGCGTGGCGGAGGAGGCGGGCTTCGTCTATGAGGGGATACGGCGTTCCCATCTCCAGGCAACCGGTCGCGACTATGAGGATCCGCTCTACGTCCTGTCGGCGCCGGATAGTGGAGCGTAACCCATAGGGACGCATTCCACGGAAACCGGGGAGGCGGCTCTCCCGCTCCGCGTAGCTCTATCTCGCCATACCTTCTCACCCGCGTCACCGCGCACGGCCCCGCCTATCTACTGGATGAATACCATGTGATCGCCAGCGGCGGATCAACCGGCCGGCGCGGTATCCGCTATCGTCCACCGAACCCGCCGATGCTAATGCCGTCGACAAGATAGCGCTGCAACAAAATGACCAAGACTATTCCGGGCGCCATCGAAATGGCGCATCCAGCCATTTGATAGTTGAATTCAATCGCGAATTGCCCATGAAACTGATAGAGCCCTAGCGGGACGGTGGACATGTCCGTGCTTTGCAGAATAATCAACGGCCAGAGAAAGTTATTCCAGTAACCCACGAACGTAAAGAGACCCAGCACGCCCAACGCGGGCTTGGAGAGCGGGATGATAATCCTTAGCAGGATGCCCCATCGGGAGCAACCGTCGATGAACGCCGCGTCGTCCAACTCGGTCGGCAGACCGCGGAAGAATTGCCGCAAGAGAAAGGTGCCGAATGCCGTAAACGCAAGAGGAAATATCACGCCCTGATAACTATCCACCCAGCCAATTTGTTTCATGATCAAAAACTCTGGGATCACCAGCACCGCTTGAGGCACGGCGAGGGTGCCGACATAGAGCAGGAAAATACTTTCACGTCCGCGGAAGCGCAGGCGCGAGAACGCGAACGCCGCCATGCTTGACGTCACCAGCACTACCAACGTGCCAATCGTCGAGATGATGACATCGTTGAAGACATAGCGGCCAAACGGGACAAAGTTCCAGGCTTCCTCGAAGTTGCCCCACATCGTTGTCCAGGGAATGAGCGACGGCGGGAACTGGAAGACCTGGATGTTTGGCTTAAGGGCCGTGTCGACCATCCAGAGTAACGGAAACAGGAAGATCGCGATCACAAACAGCAATAGCGCGCGCGATATGCCGGCCACGGCATAGTGCATCCACACGGTGGAGCGTTTATGACTCATAGTAGACCCACTTCCTTTGCAACAGGAATTGGCCGGCCGTGACTATCATGATGATCAAGAACAGTACCCAGGCGATAGAGGATGCATAGCCCATCTGGTTGAATTGCCAGCCCTCCTGGTAGAGATACAACACCATCGTCGTGCTCGAAATACCGGGACCGCCGGCAGTCAGGATGAACGGTTGATCAAAAAGTTGCAGGGATGTGATGATCGTCAACACGGTGCCGAAGAAAATCGAGGGGGAGAGCATGGGCAGCGTGACGTGGATGAAACGGCGAAAACGGTTGGCGCCGTCGAGCGCGGCGGCTTCATAGTATTGGTCGGGAATCGACTGCAATCCGGCGGAGAAAACCAGCAAATTGTAGCCGACATTTTGCCACATGGTCACGATGATGATTGCCGGCAGGGCCCAGGTCTCCGAGTTGGTCCAATCCGGTCCTTGCGAGTGGAAGATGGAAAACCACGCCCAGTCGATGATGCCGGTGCGAGGATAATAGAGCAAGATGAAAATCAGCGCGACACCGACGGCGGGCGTCATCACCGGGACAAAGAACAAGATGCGCGCCAGGTTCCGCATCCGAACCATGGACGACAGCCAGACGGCAAGGAGTACTGAAACCACGATATTGAGGGGAACATAACCGACGACAATCAACAGCGTATTTTGGAAGACTTGCCAGAACTCCGGGTCGGTCGTGAACAGGCGCTGATAATTGTGCAGACCAACCCAATGTGGCGAGGTAAGCAGTGACCAATCGGTGAAACTCAGCCCCAAGGACGCGACAAGCGGAAAGAGGGTGAAGAACAGGAAACCGATCAGATTCGGGCCAAGAAACAGCGCCGCCGAAAACGATTCACGCCGAGTGCGAGTGCGTCGGACGCGCCTGGTCGCGCCATCCGCTTCGTCGCGGCTCACCGCGCTTTGCATGAAGTGGTCTCCTCCCAGGTCCGCCCTTCAGTGATGTCCGGTCGCTGGATTCATGCTCATGTGCATGAATCCAGGCGATACGCGGGGCGGTGCCCGCGTATCGCCTGTCTCACCCGTGTACGAACGCGCCAAACGGCGTTGCTTCGCGGCGAGGGAGATTTCGCCTCAGGGTCTAATGGGCACTGGCCAATTGTTGGATCTTGGCGAGCGCCGCCGCCACGTTACCTCCGCTGTTCGCGATTGGCGTGAGATATGTCTGGGTGAGGGTTTCCACTTGTTGCCAGTTCGCCGTGGTGGCAAATGGCACTGCATTATTCTGCTGATATTCGAGCACCTTTTGCGCCCCCGGCACGGCATTCGCGTACCAGTATTTCTGATCCGCCACGCGGCCCGGATAGGCGCGCCCAACCGTGGCGAGGTACTGTTCGGCCGCGGGGTCCGTAAGGGCGGAAATCGCCAGCCACGCATCGGTCGGATCCTTGGCGGTCTTGGAGATACCGAACCCTGAGCCCGCGGTCTGGCTAATGCTGTGGCCGGTGATGCTGGGAATCGTGGCGATACCCATGTTGAACTTCACGGACGTCTTGAGATTGATCATATCCCAGGGACCGTCATTGAACATGGCGACATTGCCCGACTGGAATTGAGCGAACGCATATCCCTCAACCGGCACGGATTGTGCCGGCGAGGCGCCGTACTTGTAGTCCAACTCCAGGAATCTCTGCACCACCGATGCTACTTTCGGGTTCGTCAGTTCCAAGGTCTTCCAATCCGGGGATATATATTGGGCGCCCGCCGATAGGACAAACGGCAGCCAGTAGTCGATAATGGGATTGGCGTTGAAGCCATAAATCTGCTTGGCCGGGTTGCTGATCTTGATGGCGTCCTTCTCGAACTGGTCATAGGTCCAGTTAAACGCGGGATACGGCACTTTGGCCGCGTCGAACAGGTTCTTGTTGTAGTAGACGACGATCGGCCCGAAGTCATATGGCAGGGCATACAAGTTCCCCCCATAACTTAACTCCTTGACAATCCCCGGGTTGAAATTCTTGATGTCGAAGTTGGTGCTCTTCACCATCGCGTTCAGGGGCATATATGCGTCGTGATAGCCAGGCGCGTGCTGCCCCTGCAGCGAGATGAGGTCCGGCAATCCGCCCGTGGCCGCCTCGGACTGAAGCTTGGGCCAGTAATCATTGAACGTCGACGTCTCAAACTTGACATGGATCCAGGGATAGACCTTGGTGACGTGCACGGCGTCCCATTGCCATGCGGCTACTTCCTGCGAGCTTCCGGACCACATGGACCAGGTCAACGTAACAGGGGTGTGCGCGCTCAGTCGCCGCGCCCCGACGGGCGCGGCGGCCACGCAAACGGCGGAAGCGACTGCCAATACGGCGGAAACGATCCGCCCGGTTCTTCCTCGAACAGTCATGAGCCCTACCTTAACATTGCTGAGTTGTCTTGTCATGCTAATGAAGCAGGATCCACCCGAACATCGCTGGTTGAACTCAACCACGGAGATACCGCTGTATGTCGTATCCGCGGCACCCGTCACTGTCGCGGCTCAATCCGTTTCCCTTCGCGCGGGCCAGCCGGCCTTGATCCGAGTGACAGGCAGTAGACGCCGATTCCCTCCTTTCCGCGATGATGAGTTGAACAGTCCTCCATTTCTCGACTCCGCTACACACCGAGCGCGGATTGAAACCGCGCGTGAGAGTCCTGCAGGCCGGGGTTCTCACGCGGCCGGGGGCGCGAGGAATCGCCGATGTGCAACCGATAGGACAGGACCGTTTCCTGGCGGGCAAGGCGATCGGGATGTTTGAGCCGCTGAATGAGACGCAGCGCGGCGGTACTCCCCAGTTCGTAGGCCGGCTGCATGACGGTGGTGAGTGAGACGGAGCCGGGAGTGATCCACGGCACTTCGTCGAAGCCTACCACGGCGATATCCTCCGGGATCCGCATACCACGGGCGTGGATCGCGGCCAAGGCCCCCTGCACGAGCCGGTTGTTCCCTATGAGCAATGCCTCAACGGCCGGATCCAGATCCAGCAGTTCATCCGTCAACTGTCGCCCAAGTTCCTCCGTGAAAGGCCCTCGCCGTTCCAGTGCCGGGTCCAGGGCGATGCCCGCGTCAAGCAACGCGCCGCGATACCCTTCCAGGCGTTCCCGCGCGGTCGTCGTACGATCTGGCCCAGTCACCAGGCCGATGCGGCGGTAGCCGTTGCCGATCAGGTGCGCCACCGCCGCGCGCGCCGCGGAGGTGTTATCGATCAAGACGGTATCGATCGAGCGATCATGCACGCGCCGATCAACACAGACCACCGGAATGCCGCTCTCCACCAGGGGAGTCAGAATGGGCTTCCGGTCGGTTGTCGGCACCACGATAGCTCCGGCTACCTGCTCGGCGCACATCAGCTCGATGTACTGGCCCTCCCGCTCTTGATCTTCCTTTGAGTTGCATAGCACCAGCAGATAGCCGTGCTCCTGCGTGACATCCTCCACCCCATGCACAATGTCCATGAAGAACGGATTGCGGAACTCCGTCACGAGCAGCCCGATGATCAATGATTTACCGCGGGCGAGGGCGCGCGCCGCGCTATTCGGCCGGTACTGGAGGGCCACACAGGCCGCGCGCACGCGGTCGGCAAGTACGCCGTCCACGGTATTGGCGCCGGTGAGCACCCGAGAGACCGTGGCCGTGGAGACGCCCGCGTATCTGGCAACATCGGTCACGGTGGGGCGTCGCGGAGGCTGCTCCTGATTCGACCCGCCCTGGCGAGACACCGCATACCCCTCATCGCCTGCATACGCCACAATCTCAGTAACCGCTTACTGGAACAGAACTATACTATGAGGAATTACCGCTGTCAATAGCGGCCCGAACGGTATCGGAGTGTACGAGCCACACGGAGAATCGCCCAATATTTGGACCGGAAAGATTTGACAGACCTAGCTTAGGCTACTACGCTCTGTGTAAGCGCATACCGAAGCATGCCGTCTCCGGCGCCGGAACGGCGTCAATAGCGGTTTCCGTTCGGGAGGGGATGGACGGGGAAGGAAGAACAACACCATGGCAACGATGAAGGGTGTGGTGCTGCCGGGCAACCGGCAATTGGAGTTTCGCGAGTTTCCTGTCCCGGAGCCGGGATACGGTCAAGTGCTGGTGCGCATGAAAGCATCGTCGCTCTGCGGAAGCGACCTTCGGGCCATCTACCGCCCGGTAGACCAGGGCAGCGGGCCCGAGGCCTATCGCGGCGTGATCGCGGGACACGAGCCCTGCGGCATCATTGAACAGGTCGGTTCCGGCGTCACTCGCTTCCACCCAGGCGATCGCGTGGTGATCTATCACATCGCCGGCTGCGGACTCTGCCCCGACTGCCAGGGTGGCTGGCAGATTAGCTGCTCCAGCGAGCAGCGCGCCGCGTACGGCTGGCAACGAGACGGTGGACATGCCGAGTTCCTGCTTGCCGAGGAGCGGACCCTGGTGGCGCTGCCGGACGAACTGAGCTATCTGGACGGCGCCATGGTGGCCTGCGGCCTGGGCACCGCCTACGCCGCCTGTCTACGGGCCGCCGTCTCGGGACGGGACACCGTGCTGATCACTGGCTTGGGGCCGGTGGGCTTGGCCGCGGCCATGCTGTGTCGGGCCATGGGAGCCCGTGTGGTAGGAACGGACATTATGCCGGAGCGGCGCGCCCTGGCCGAAGCGCTCAAGCTCACCGACTTGGTGGTCGCTTCGGATGCCGGCGATCTCCAGGCACGGTTGCGGGAGGCGACGCGCGGACATTGCTTCGAGGTAGCCATCGATTGCTCGGGCAATGCCGACGCGCGGCGGCTGTGCCTGGAATTGGCGCGCGAGTGGGGCCGCGTCGTGTATATCGGCGAGGGCGGCACCGTATCCTTCGCACCGAGCCCCCTGCTCATCCATAAGCAACTCACACTCTACGGCTCGTGGGTGTGCGGCGTCCCACAAATGATCGACCTGGTCGAACATCTTGTGCGATGGGATCTGCATCCGGATCGGCTGGTGACGCATCGCTTTACCCTGGACCAGGCTCGCGATGCCTATGAACTCTTTGATGGCGGGAAGACCGGCAAGGTGGCCATCGTCTGGGAGTAACCCTACGCCGTGCGGGAGCGCGCCGGCAATTGGAAGGAAAGCCGTATGCGAGACACACATCGGTTCGCCGGAGCTACGGACGGCGTGGATCCGGCACGTGTACCCTACCGTACGCTCTCTACGGGAGCGCGGATTCCGGCCATCGGCTTGGGGACGTTCGCCTCCGATCGGTACTCGGGGGAGCAGGTAGCGGCAGCGGTGAAGGACGCGATCAGGGTCGGGTATCGGCATATCGACTGCGCGGCTGTGTACGGCAACGAGCACCTAGTCGGCCGGGCTTTGCAGGACGTCCTGCGGGCCGGCTTGCGGCGTGATGAGCTGTGGATTACTTCAAAACTGTGGAACGACCGGCATGGCGAGGCCGATGTCGTCTCCGCCTGTGAGCAGTCGCTCAAGGATCTCCGACTGGATTACCTGGATCTCTATCTGGTCCATTGGCCGTTTCCCAACTATCACGCGCCCGGGGCCGATGTGAGCGCCCGCGACCCTCACGCCAGGCCGTACATCCACGAGGCGTATATGAAGACCTGGCGTCGGATGGAGCGGTTGGTCGAGTCGGGGCTGGCGCGGCATATTGGCACGTCCAACATGACCATTGCCAAACTCAACTTGGTGTTGCGTGACGCCACCATCAAGCCGGCCTGTAACGAGATGGAACTGCACCCGCATTTTCAGCAGCCGGATCTGTTCCGGTTCGTGGAGGGGCACGGGATCGTGCCGATCGGCTTTAGCCCCATCGGCTCGCCCAGGCGACCGGATCGGGACAAGACGGAGACCGATACGGTGGATATCGAGGATCCCGTGATCGTGCGGATCGCCGAACGATTGAAGGTCCACCCGGCGGTGGTATGCGTGAAATGGGCGGCGCGGCGCGGCCAGATCCCCATCCCTTTCTCGATCCATCGTGAGAATTACCTCGCCAACCTCCAGGCAATCGTGTCCGATCCCCTCGGCGAAGAAGAGATGACGGCAATAGCCGCCGTTGACCGGAACTGCCGGCTGATCAAAGGGCAGGTCTTCTTGTGGAAGGAGGGTCAGAGTTGGGAAGATCTCTGGGATCCTGACGGTGTGATCACGCCCTCATAACCAAAGAAGGAAACGTATGAAGAAGACTATGCTGCTCAACAGCCAACTCTCACGGGTGATCGCCTCGATGGGTCATACGGACATGCTGGTCGTCAGTGACGCGGGCTTCCCTGCCCCACCCAACGTGCTCCGCATCGATCTTGCCGTCACGGCTGGATTGCCGGGCTTCCTGGAAGTCGTTCAGGCAGTGGCGACGGAACTGGAGGTGGAGCGGCTGATCCTCGCTAACGAACTGGAAGCGCGAGATACTCCCCTACCGGCCGCGCTTCAGGCGTGTTTCCCCCATGCGCGCGTAGAACACATCAGCCATGATCAGTTCAAAATCGAGGCGGCGCGCGCTCGTGCCGTCGTGCGTACGGGGGAATGTACGCCGTACGCGAACGTCATCCTTATCAGCGGCGTCACGTACTAGGCACCCCGCGCCGTGCCGGATTCGCCGGATCACGAGTACTACCAAAACGAGGAGATGGTTCGAGCAAGGTGGGCGGGTGTTCCGTCTGCCCATGACGAGGAGGTGTGTCTGATGACTGTCCCCACTAACCGCGCTGCCGGAGACCCGCGGCTAGCATTCCGCCAAGTCCACCTCGACTTCCATACCTCGCCCATGATCCCAGGTATTGGTGAGGACTTCGAGGCCGAGGAGTTCGCGCGCACCCTCCAGGAGGCGCGTATTGAGTCGGTCACTTGCTTCGCGACCTGCCATCACGGCCTGAGCTACTATCCCACCAGCGTCGGCACGCCGCACCCGCACCTCAAGCGGGATCTCCTGGGCGAACAGGTGGATGCGTGCCATCGGCATGGCATCCGCGTGCCGGGATACATCACCGTGGTCTGGGCCGAGGAGCAGGCCAACCAGCATCCGGAGTGGCGGCAAATCCGCAAGGATGGTCTCCCGGCGGGCAGGAGGCCGCTGGGACCGGTGGGGCTTCATGATTGGCAGTGGTTGTGCATGAACAGCCCGTACGCCGACCATGTTGCCGCCGTGGCGGAGGAAGTGGTTCGCGGCTACCCCGTGGATGGGCTATTCTTCGACATTGTCATGACCGTACAGCCCGGCTGCGTGTGCCGCTATTGTTTAGCGAGTATGCGGGACGCGGGACTGAACCCAGAGGATGATGACCACCTGCGCCACCATGCGCTGAGCGTTGAGCGCCGATTCATGGAACGCCTCAGCACCCTGGCTCGCGCCCTGCGTCCCGATCTGACACTCTTTTTCAACTCCCGCCTCCGCTTAAGCGGTGACCCCGAACAAGGCATCCGCCCGGAGATCCCGTCCTATAGCCACTGGGAGATCGAATCGCTGGCCTCGGGCGGCTGGGGCTACGGCCACTTCCCGCTGTACAATCGCTACTTTCAGACCCTTCCGAAACCGCGGCTTGGGATGACCGCGGCCTTCCATCGCTCCTGGGCAGACTTCGGCACCGTCAAGAGCCAGGCGGCGCTCAACTACGAGTGCTTCCGCATGCTGGCCGGCGGCGCCGCGTGCTCGATCGGTGACCAGTTGCATCCACGGGGCACACTCAACGCGGAAACGTACCGCCGCATCGGAGCGGCCTATGCTGCAGTCGAGGCGAAGGAGCCATGGTGTCGCGGCGCCGAGCCGCTTGCCGAGGTCGGCCTGTTGCTCCGGACGGAGGTGGATAGCGGGACACGTTCCGCGAGGCTGGAGAGCGAGCAGGGCGCGATGCACATGCTGCTGGAACTTGGCACGCAGTTCGCCGTGGTCGACCGCGACGCCGACTTCACAAAATACAGGGTGATCATCGCGCCGGACTTCGTCCGGCTCGACGCTGATCTCGCGGCAAAACTACGGGAGTACCTGGCGGATGGCGGCGCGCTCCTGCTCAGTCATGAATCCGGCCTGGCCGCTGACGGCTCGGGCTTTGCTCTGGATGAGGAGATTGGGGTGGAGTATCTGGGATCCAGCCGCGACGACGTAGAGTTCCTCCGTCCGGAAGGTGATCTCGCCGCTGCCATTCCGCTGATGGATCATGCCTTGTACGATCGTGGCAGTGCTGTCCGCGCTCGGGCTGGTACCGAGATCCTGGGCAGTGTCGTCTCCCCCTATTTTTCTCGTACCTGGGCGCACTTCTCATCCCATGCCCAGACGCCGCCCAACCCAGACAGTCTACCTGGATTCGCCGCCGCGACCATTCACGACCGCGTGGCCTACCTCGCCCATCCGCTCTTCCGCTCCTACCACGCCCATGGCTATCCGGTATACCGCCAGATCGTGGATACGTTGCTGCATCGGCTGCTCCCGGAACCGTTAGTACGGACCAACATGCCCACAACGGGCGAGGTGACTCTGTTACGGCAGGGGCCGCCGGGATCGGAGAAGGAGCGCATGGTCTGCCATATCCTGCATTATGTTCCTCAGCGGCGGACTCCGGACCTGGATCTGGTGGAGGACGTGGTCCCCTTGCACGATGTCACGCTGGCCGTACGGACTGGCTGGGTGCCGTCGGCGGTGTATCTCGCGCCCGAGCGGACGACGCTGCCAGTAACCAGGGAAGGAGGGTACGCCTGCATACGGGTGCCGCGCGTCCTTGGCCACGCGATGGTGGTGCTGGAACGCTGATGCCGGCATCAGCCTGACCAAAATAACGGGGAGAACAGTACGTGAGCAAAGTAGACATTCTTACCACGGTCGAGCAGATCATCGCCGCCGGCCCCTTCACGGAGACTTGGGAGTCGTTGAAGGCGTACCGCGTGCCGTCCTGGTATGAGGATGGCAAATTCGGGATCTTTATCCATTGGGGTGTCTACTCGGTGCCAGCCTTCGGCAACGAGTGGTATCCCAGGAATATGTACGTGCAAGGCTCCCCCGAGTACGAGCATCACCGCTCGACCTATGGCGCGCATACCAGTTTCGGCTACAAGGACTTCATCCCGCAGTTCACCGCCGACAAGTTCGACCCTCGGCACTGGGCCAATCTGTTTCGCCGGGCGGGTGCGCAGTTCGTGATGCCCGTGGCCGAACATCATGACGGCTTTCAGCTCTACGACTCGGACCTCTCCGACTGGACGGCGGCTCGAATGGGGCCGAAGCGGGACCTGATAGGGGAACTGGCCGACGCAGTGCGCCGCGAGTTCCTGGTCTTCGCGGTATCCAGTCACCGGGCGGAGCATTGGTGGTTCTTCAATGGAGGCATGGGTTTCGAGTCGGATGTGCAAGATCCCGCCTACGCGGATTTCTACGCCCCCGCGCAAGCCAAGACACTGCAGCCGAACCAGGAGTTCCTCGACGACTGGCTGGCTCGGACCTGCGAGTTGATCGACAAATACCGACCACAGGTGGTGTGGTTTGACTGGTGGATCGAGGAACCTGCCTTCGAGCCCTACCTGCGGCGCTTCGCCGCCTACTACTATAATCGGGCTGCCGAGTGGGGCCGGGGCGTAGCTATCAACTATAAGTTCAAGGCGTTTCCTGCCGGCACCGCAATCTACGATATCGAACGCGGCCAACTCGACGACATCCGCCGGCCATTCTGGCAGACCGATACATCGGTAGCCAAGAACTCTTGGGGGTACACGCACGGCCAGGACTACAAGACCGTCGATGATTTGGTGGATGACCTGGTGGATATCGTCAGCAAGAACGGCGCCCTGCTGCTCAACATCGGTCCCCGCCCCGATGGCACGATACCCGAGCAGGAGGAGAAATTGCTGCTTGGCATTGGAGGCTGGTTACAGGCGAACGGCGAGGCAGTCT
>Ga0307372_10010965_pt1 | contig 12177 bp, 10 predicted proteins | sample OX1MG_FD_202533 | JGI IMG/M metagenome (GOLD analysis project Ga0307372, IMG submission 202533) | Soil microbial communities from Risofladan, Vaasa, Finland - OX-1 | ecosystem: Environmental > Terrestrial > Soil > Coastal area > Acid sulfate soil | place: Finland: Risofladan, Vaasa | collected...
TCGAGAGCACCTTGGCCGTCAGACGCACGCCTGTAGTCGTGCTCCACAGCACGCCATCGGTGAACGTCCCACCGATGTCGATACCAACCCTCCATGGGCCGTCGCCGCTGCTGCTCATGCTGCGTCGCCCCGTAGCTCCGCGCGCCTCGCAGCGGTGCGCGGCTCGTCGACGGCTTCGCCATCGCCGGCGAAGACGACGCCATATACCTTCGATGCCCGTTCGCGAGATACGCGGCCCTCGATGACGTCTCGAAGCACGGAGAGCGGGCGTCGATCGAGCGGGTCGCCGTATCCTCCGCCGCCACAAGTCTCATAGGTGACGACCTCCCCCTCGTGGACCCGGAATGTGGTCTTCGACGGCAGTTCGCGCACGGTGCCGTCCGGTGCGGTGACGGTGTACCGAGCAACCCGCCCGTCCAGACCGCCGAAGAGCCCATGGGGCGGAAACTTGCGTCGATCAGCAAGCACGGTGAATACCACCTCGTGGTCGCGAAAGCTGTAGTCACGGTGGACGCCTAGTCCGCCTCGGAACTCGCCCGCACCTTCGGAATCGGCGATCAACCCGTATTCGTGCGTTAGCACCGGGTAACAGATCTCGACCTCCTCGACGGGAGCGTTCTGCGTGTTCTGGTGGTGCGTCTGGACTGCATCCAGTCCGTCGAGACCGCTCCGGCCGCCATGCCCACCGGCGACCGTCTCCAAGAATGCGTAGTAGTTCCCGTTCCTCGGGTCGATTCCCCCGAACACAACGTGGCAGACCATCGCCTTGCAGCCGGCGGGGACCTGTTCGGGCAACGCCTGGCTGAACGCCTTAAAGAGGACGTCGCAAAGTCGCAGCGACACCTCCCAGCCACCTGCCACACCGACGGGCGACCGTGCATTGAGGACCGAGCCCTCGGGTGCCCGGATGTCGATCAGACGATAGAAGCCGTCGTTGGTCGGGACGTCGCCGTCCATGAGGCAGCGAAGCACGTAGGCACAGGACGCGTTCGTCTGTGTCAGGGTTGAGTTCATCGGCGAGCGGCGCTGAGCGTCAGAACCGCTGAAATCGAAGGTCACGTGACCATCGACGATCGTGATGCTCACATGCAATCGAATCGGCGTGTCAGTGAGGCCGTCGTCATCGAGGTAGCCCTCGGCTTCGAACACCCCGTTCGGCAGCTTCGCGAGCTCGTGACGCGACCGAGTCTCGGTGTAGTCGAGGAGTTCCTCGACAAACGCCTCGACTCGCGCGGCGCCATATCGCTCGTAGAGGTCGACGACGCGCTGGACACCGACTTTGTTCGCAGCGACCTGAGCCCGAAAGTCGCCAGCGGTCTCTTTCTTGGAGCGAATGTTCGCCATGATCAGCTTGAAGACGTCAGGGTGCATTTGACCCGCCTCGGCGATCTTCACGATCGGGAAGATGAGGCCCTCTTGGTACACCTCCTCGAACGCGCCGAGGCTGCCAGGAGCCGAGCCGCCGACATCGACGTGGTGGGCGAGATTGGCGGCGTAGCCGCGGATGACGCCGTCCAGGAAGATCGGCGCGATGACCACGACGTCGTTGAGATGTACCCCACCTTGGTACGGGTCGTTCACGACGAGCTGGTCGCCGGGCGAGAGCCGTTCCGGTGGGTAGTTGCGGATCGCTGACGGGACGATGATGTTCATCGCGCTGATGTGGCATGGCTGGGCGGTCGACTGACCGACGACACGGCCCTGCTCGTCCAAGATGGCGCAGGACAGATCGAGCCGAGTCTTGATGTTCGTGGAGTACGCCGCCTTGGCGAGTGCCACGCACATCTCGTCCGCAACCGCGATCAAGGCGTACCGCATGACCTCGAACTGAATCGGGTCGATGGTTTCCATCCGTCCCCCTGGTCAGGCGAGCGGGCGTGCACGCCTCTTCTGGTTGTCTGTTTGCGTCACCCAATGATAGCGCAGTGGCGCTATCTGGACAAACATTGCTGCCATTGCGCCGCTATCAGTCGCCCACGCAGGAATCGATGTCCGTTTTGCGTCATCCAGTCTGAAGCGGCGTCCCAAAGGGCACTTCAGGGGCGGTGCCGACGACCAGCGCCCGCGATGCGGTAATGGCCGAGAGCTCGTCGACGGCGCGTTCCACCGCGAGCCGCGGACTCGTGAGGATCGGGACCCGCGCATCGCTTGGGTCGAGCCCCGTGAGGGCTCGGGCCATGGAGGCTTGCGCAAGGACGACGACGTCCACCTTTAGCAGCAGCGAGCGGAGCTCCGTGAGGATCAGCGCATCGTGACGCTCTGGCTCGCCTCGGCGTGCCGCGTCGAACGCTCCGGAGCAAAGTCTCACGTCAAGTGCCAGATCGGGACCCAACCTTCTCGCCTCGGTTTCGATGAGCTCGACCGTTGGCGACAGCGTGGACTCGAGCGTCGCTAGAACACCTATCCGTCTTCCAAGGACGAGAGCGCGATGGACCATCGCCTCGTCGACACGAAGGACCGGGATGTCCATCAAGGGGGCGACAACGCCGACCGCTTGCCCCAGCGACGAACAGGTCACGAGCACGACGTCAGCGCCGGATTCCTGGGAGGCGAGCGCATACGCAAGGAGATGCCGCATCGTCTCCTTGGTGAGACCGTCACGCCGAGTCGTCGCTAGGAGCGCCTCATCTACCATGTGCTGCGCGACCACGCCCATCGTCGCGCCGAGCTCCAGGACGAGCCGATCGAAGGTCTCGACCAGGGACGCCACGGTGTGGATTAGTCCGAGAATCGGCTGCCTTGTCGCTTCGTTTCGATTCGGCATGTTCCTCCTGGTCACTCAGTGCCTCCGCAGGCGTGAGATCTGGTCCGCGCTCAGCAGACGTCGAGGGAAATTGCCGAGAGACAGCCAGATCCGGGCAGCCTCCTCAATCTCTTCTGCGATATATGCCGCTCGCTCCAGCGATGCCGCACCCACGACGGGCCCGTGATTGGCGAGCAGCAGGGTGGCGCTCTCCGGGGCGCGTTCGCGGAGCGCTCGAGCAAGCGCCGGATCGCCGGGCGGATGCCACCTGACGAGCGGCAGCCGATCGACATGCATGGCGTAGTAGGAAGTGAGCGGTGGAATGACGTCGTCCTCGGAGACATCCGAGCGGCACGAAGCCGCAACGGCGAAGGTCGAATGCAGATGCACAACTGCCTCCACGTCCGGGCGGACTTCATAGAGCGCGAGATGAAGCCGCCACTCCTTGGTGGGCCGCGGCCGCTCCCCAACCGGGTTGCCCGACGCGTCGATCACCGCGAGCTCCTTCGGCTCGAGCCCGTCGAGTCCGAGGCCCGTCGGCGTGCAGACAAATCCCTCCGCAAGGCGCACACTCACGTTGCCGGACGTCCCCGGAGAGAGGCTTCGCGCGCTCAAGTACCGACACCAGCGGACAATCTCGTCTCGCGCCGCTTCCGTTGTCACGACGTGATCCCCAAAGCCTTCTCGAAGAGGGCGTCACTCCCGAAGTTGCCCGACTTCAGCGCGAAGACGAGCGCACGCTCATCCGCCGAGCGCATCCACGGGATGCCAGGTTCCAAGTCCTCGCAGATTTCAAGCGCTCCGACACCGAGCTCTCGGACGATCGCCGCCGAAGTCTCGCCGCCGGCGAGGACCAGACGCCGAACGCCACCTGCGACGACGGACCTCGCGACCGCCCCAAGCGTCTCCTCGACAATTGTGCTCGCGCACTCGGTCCCGAGGAGACCCTGAATCTCCCCAACCCGTTCAGGATCATCGCTCGCGTAGACGACGATACCTTGCTCGTCAAGGTTGCCCAGCACCCAGTTCAGGATCCCTTCTATCGACGTCTCTTGGCGAACGATCGCGAGCGGGTCGAACTTCAGACAAGGCACTCGTCCCAGCACCCTCGAGATCTGCCCACGAGTTGCAGCGGAACTACTGCCTGCGAGGATGACCGTCGGCCCCTCGCTGGGGTCGACGCCCTCAGCAGCCGAGGGTCTCGACGCAGGATTGAGAATCGCGCCGAGCGCCCAACCTACGCCGGCCCCGCCGGAGAGGAGGGGGGCGTCCGAGCACGCCTCAGCAATTGCTCGAAGGTGTCCGACGTCGAGGGCGTCCACCACTACGTAGGAGACGCCTTCTGCGGCACATTGATCGAGCCCGGTGCGAATCGCGCCTGGGCCCTCCGTCACGATGTCGTAGGGAAGGAGCGTCACCTCCCTAAGCGTCTGGGCGCGCATCAGGCGCAGCACGTTCGAGTCACGCATCGGATTGATCGGGTGGTTGGCCATCGGCGACTCGGCCAGCAGCGAGGTTCCAACGAACAGATGGCCCTGGTAAATCGTCCTTCCCTGTTCGGGGTGCGCTGGGCAGACGACCGTGGTCCTTACGGCCAGGGCGTCAGCGAGCGCGTCGAGGACAGGGCCTATGTTGCCCTTCGAAGTCGAATCGAACGTCGAACAGTACTTGAAGTAGCACCGCGTCGCTCCGACCCGCTGGAGCCAGTCGAGGGCCTCCAGCGACAGGGCGACGGCGAGTTCAGGCTCAACTGCGCGACTCTTCAATGCGACGACGACGACGTCGACATCTGGTATCGCTAGTGGAGCGGCGTGCAGGTCAGTAACCAGATAGGTCCTTTGGCCCGCCCGATGAAGGGAGCTGCACAGGTCAGTCGCACCGGTGAAGTCGTCCGCGATACACCCGAATATCACAGCTCGTCACCTCCACCGGGCCTGGAGATGGTGTCAGACCCCGTCGCGGTACTTCGAAGCGCGTCGGCCGCGCGGCGGCACGCTTCGATCGCGTGCTCGATCTCGGCGTCGTCGACATCCCGGTGCGTGACGAACCGGATCAGGTCCGGCGGCGCCGAGCTCACGAGCACCCCTTCATCGGCAAGCCGATCGGTGAACCGCGCCGGGCCGCCGACCGAGGCAACGTCGGCGAAGACGATGTTCGTTTCGACGATCGCGGGAGTCACGCGAATGCCATTGATGGTGGCCAGGCCTCCAGCGAGACGGCGGGCACGCACATGGTCCTCGCCTAGGCGTTCGACGAGCCCGGACAGCGCCACAATGCCGCATGCCGCGATGACGCCGGCCTGGCGCATCCCTCCGCCGAGCACCTGCCGATTCCGCCGCGCCTCCTCGATAAACGCCGCGCTTCCGGCCAGGAGCGCACCGAGCGGGCAGCAGAGTCCCTTCGTGAGGTCAACGTAGACTGAGTCGACGCCTGAGAGGAGGTTGCTCGGAGCGACGCCGAGCGCGGTCGACGCGTTGAAGAGTCGGGCGCCGTCCATGTGGGTGCGCAGTCCGTGCTGTTGCGCGATCCTCACGATTGCCTGCACGCCGTCGGCCTCGAGCACCGTGCCCCCCGCCCGGTTGTGTGTGTTCTCGAGCCACACCAGCCGTGGGCGCGGCTGCTGAACTCGGGGCTCCCGGATCGCTTGGTCGAGCGCGCTCGGCTTGAGGTGGCCGCGATTGCTCGCGACCACAGTCGGCACGGCACCTGCGACCCCGCTCAGTCCACCCGCCTCATTCAAGAGCACATGTGCGCGATCGTCGAGGAACACAGCATCACTCGGCCGACAGTGGGTCATAAGGGCAACGAGGTTGGCCATTGTCCCGCTTAGCAGCAGCATCGCCGCCTCGGCCCCCAGTCGCTCGGCCGCGCGCTCCTCGAGCTCGAACACCGTGGGGTCCTCGCGGTACGTATCGTCACCGAGCTTCGAGCGCAACATCGCTTCGCGCATCTCTGGCGTCGGGAGCGTCTGGGTGTCGCTCCGTAGATTGACAACCGGCCATGGGCGGGCGGCGCCGGTCACATCGCCCCGTAGGCGGTCCATGCCCCATCGACGAGAATGTCAACACCCGAGACGTAACCCGCCTCAGGCGACGCGAGAAATTCGACGACCGCGGCCACCTCGGTGGTCGAAGCGTATCTCCCGAGCGGAATGCGTGCTCGGATCGCGTCTCCGTCGATGCCAGACTCCTCCTCCACTTTTCGGTTCATCGGCGTATCGACAATGCCGGGGCTCACCGATACGACCCGGACGCCACGAGGTGCCCATTCGACTGCGAGGCACTCGGTAAGCATTCGAACGCCGGCTTTTGACGCGGCGTAGTTCGCGTGGCTTGGAAGCGCTCGGTGTCCGTTGATCGAACCGATGTTGATGATCGCCGAGCCCCGTCCGAGGAGGGGAAAGGCCGCTTGACTCGCGACGAACGTCCCTGTCAGGTTCACACGGACCACTCTTTCGAAGGAGCTAAGCGGCATCGACTCGGCGGCGTGATGATCGAAGATTCCCGCGCAGTTCACCAGGCATCGCACGCAGGCGTTCTGAGGAAGCTCTGCGAGCGCCGACCGCATTGCCACGGGCTCGGCGACGTCGGCGACTGCGACTTCAAACGGTTGTTGTCCTCCGCGCTCCCGGAACTCGGCAGCCGTCGCCTCAAGTCCAGTAGCGTCGATATCGACCGCCAGCACCGGACTCGTCGCGGCGAAGCGTCGAGCGATCTCGCGTCCTATGCCGCTCGCGGCGCCGGTGACGACGACCCAATCGCAGGCCGTGACGGACCGGCGTGCTCCACCCTGCTTCGCTTCCATCAGCCTTTCACCGCTCCGCTGAGAAATCCCCGAGCGAGGTATTTGCCTACGAATCCGCTGAAGATCGCGACCGGGATGATCGTCATGACCGCATACGCGCACAACCCACCCCAGTCGGTACCGAAGTCCGTGATGAAGTTCCCCGCCACCACTGGCAGCGTCCGCGCATTTTGGGTCGTGAGGATCAAGGGAAACAGGTACTCGCGCCATGCCACGATCGCCGTGAGGATGGCTGTTGCACCAAGGCCGGGCAGCAACTGGGGAAGAGTGACGCGCAGCAGCGTCCCCATCCTGCTGCACCCATCAAGCGCGGCTGCCTCCTCGAGCTCGATCGGCACGGTCTCGACGAATCCGTAGACCATCCAGATGCCAAACGGAAGGCTGAATGCCACGTTCGCAGCGATCACCGACATACGCGTATCGAGAAGATGAGCGCTTTGCATCAGGAGGAAGAGCGGAATGCCGAGCGCGATCGTGGGAAACGTCCGCGCCGACATGATGCCGAAGCCGAGGGCATGCCTGCCGATCGGCATAAACCGGCTGAGCCCGTACGCCGCTGGGACTGCTAGCAGGATGATGACCGCAGTTCCCAGCGCAGCGATGACGACACTGTTGGCGATCACGTCCGGAAACTGACTCACGGTGTGGAAGACGTCGGGATAGTTAGAGAGTGTCGGGGTGAACAGGATCTTCGGTGGAACCGAGAGGGCCTGCACGTTCGTCTTGAACGAGGTCACGATGACCCACAGGATCGGGAAGAGCGTCCACAGAGCGTAGATGACGAGCAGCGCGTAGATCCCGGCCTTCGCCCATGTGGCGCCTGCGCTCCGGCTCACGGGCTCCGCCACCCACCGCGGCGCGTTCGGAGCGTGACAAACACGAAGGCGGTCGCGAGGACCACAATGAGCGCCTCGAGGATCGAGATCGCCGCTCCGTGACCAACGTCAAAGAACGTGAACGTCTCGGTGTACACGAGCTGGCTGAGCGTCTCGGTAGTCCGGCCTGGTCCTCCGCCGGTCAAGATGTAGCCCTCATCGAAGAGGCGCAGGAGGTCCATCGTCCGGATCGCCACGACGATAAGGACGAATGGACGCATCAGCGGCAGGACGATGTGGCGGAACCGCTGGAGCCCGTCGGCGCCGTCGACATGGGCCGCGGCCTCCAGCTCAGGGTCGATGGATTGCAGTCCCGCGAGGAACACGATGAGCGCGAACGGCACATTCTCCCAGACGGTCACGATGATGACCGAGATGATTCCCGCCTGCGTCGTGCTCCAGTTGACGCGACCGAGGTGTAGCTGTTGCAGCAGGTAGTTGAACACGCCCGTGTATTGGAACAGGAAGCGCCACATGTACGCAGTCACGGCTGGCACAAGGAGCAACGGGAGGAAGAACAGGAAGCGAAAGACCGAATGGCCACGCAGCCGCCGGTGGAGGAGCAACGCGAGACCCATGCCGATCGGCAATTCGAGCGCGAGACAACTGCCCGTAATGATGGCGGAGTTGCGCAACGCGCTCCAGAAGTAAGGATCGCGCAGCTCGTCGAGGTAATTGTGCAACCAGACGAAGTGCTCGCCAAGGTACAGCTCCGACAGGTTGTACGAGTGGAGGCTCAGCCAAATGTTGTAGCCGATTGGGTACAGCAGCACACCACCGAGCATCACGAGCGCCGGCGCGAGGTAGCACAAACCGATCAGAATCTGTTTGCGTCGTCCCCTTCGTGCGCGCCGACGCTGGGTGCCGCCCGCCACGATTTGGCGTGGGAGCGCGGCACCCACCGTCGGCAACGTTTCTGGGGCCCGGATGGCCAACGCAGAACCGGAACTGCTACTTGTAGTACCCGGCGCTCGCCAGCAGCGCGTGCACCTGGCTTGCCGCTTGGTTCATCGCCTGCTTCGCAGTCTGCCTACCAGACAACGCGTTCTGCAACGCGGTGCCGGTGATGATGAACCACTGGTTGCCCTCAGGAATGAGCGGCGGCGGCTTTACGTAGCCGAGAACCTCCCCGAGGACAGGGAAGAAGTCGGGCGCGTGAGCCGTCTTGTAGATGGCGGGCTGCGGCGCACCTGTCACGCCTGCGATCGCCATCTGTCTCGCGATTGCCGGGGAGGACAGATACTCGATGAACTTCAGCGCGTTCGCGGTTTTCGTCGAGTTCGCCCCGATGCCGAGCGTCCACATGCCGAGGATCGAAGCCCTCGTTGCCATCTTCGGCATTCCGGCAAACCCGATCTTCCCGACCTCCTTGGAGTCCTTAGGGTTCTCGAATGCACTGTCGAAGACCATCTGCAAATGCGTTTGGACCGCCTGGCCCTGTTCCATCGTCGTCGCGACCTCGGCGTCGGAGAGCCATCCAGGAGGCGAGTACTTGTAGAGCTTCTTAAAGAAATCGACGCTCTCGATCGCGGTATCGCTGTTGTACACGGGTTCCATCTTCGAATTGAAGGTCTGCCCGCCGAAACTCCACAACATCGGAAGCCAAGTCCATGTTATCGGGTTGCCTGTTTGGCCGCGGATCGGATAGCCCCAGAGGCCGGACTTGTTTGTTTCCTGCGCAATGGTCAGCGCCTCCTGCCAGGTGTCCGCTGGCTTGAAACCATGCGAAGCCAGGATGTCCTTCCGGTAGGAGTAGTTGACGGGGATAGCCGAGAACGGAACCGACCAGAGTTTGCCGTTGACCCGGCAGATGTCGACCAAGTTCGGATAGAAGTTCGCGAGCGTGCTCTTCGGAATGTCCTTATCGAGTGCGAGTAGGTAACCAGACTTCGCATACGCTTCGACCCAAATCTGGTCGACTTGGTAGACGTCGTAGGTGTTCGTCTTGAACTCCAGGATCTCCTTCGTGTACAGGTTATTGTACTCGACCTGGTCGATCTGGACTTTGATTCCCGTTTGCTTGGTGAACTGCGGTGCGATCACCTGCTGAATGTAGACAGAGTCACCTTCGGCGGCTGCAAGATAACGGATGATGCCGCCGCTTTTCGCGGAACTACCTTGTGAGATTCGCGGCGCGCCGTGAAGTCGCGCGATCTTCGGTAGAGCGAGCGCTGCTCCTCCTGTCGCAACTCCCATTTGCAGGAACTTACGTCTCGACCAGGTGTTAGTCGCTTCCGGTACTTGCTCTTGGTTTTCCACTTATTACCCCCCTAATCATTTCGTGAAGGCGTCTCTTATGTACACAACATGTCTGCTTTGGTAACAGCCACTATGAGGAACGATTGACGCGGAGCGGGCACGCGTTGCCGGTGTGGGCGAGGGGCAGACCGTGCGGTGCGCTGCTCACGTGAGCCGCCATCGCGGATACGCGCCTTAGCGAATCCGTCGTCAGCGAGCGGGATCGCGTGGTCGTCGGGGGTCGAAGGCGTTTGCGCGAATGCGCTGCCGGTGCGCTGACCGCTGGTCCACACACGATTCCCGGAGGTGCCACGACTCTCTCCCAACCTACCGGACCTGCGACATCGCGCACGATTCGGTGTCGCTGGGACCCCGCCGGCGCCGCTTGCGGGCAGCGTAAGACATCAGTGACGCATTTGTCAAGGAGATCGCACCTTCGTGCGCGCTGTGCGGAGCGTCTGGCCGCTGTGATGATCGCTCTGCGACGTTCTCACCCCTCTTCTGGTCGGAAGTGGTACTGAGCAGGTTGCCCTGAGCCCCGACTACCCGCGCACGACGACGGCGAGAGGGTCCGACGAGACTGATCCACGCCGGAGCCAGGGGGCGCGTACCGGACCTCCGCGCCGCGCCTTGCGGCGCCGCAGCGCTCAGCACCGGCTGACGCCTGTGGGATCAGACCGGCAACGTCGGGCCGACTTAATGGGTCGAGCCGATGAGGGGGCCGCCTCCGAGGTTGGTCTTGTCCTTACGGTCAAGGCCTACGCCCGGCTTGAGCGCGTGCGGAGCTCCGAGGAGCCGTACCAATGCCATGTTATAGTCCGCGAATGGACTCGATAGACGAGTTGGAGATTCAGCTCATAAGCCGTCTACGTCAAGATGGTCGTAAGAGCAATCGAGAATTGGCGCGAGAGCTCGGGTACTCGGAGGCAACAATCCGCCGCCGAGTGCGCACGCTGATAGAAGAAGGTCATATCAAAATTGTCGCCATCGCCGATCCCTATCGGCTTGGCTTCACGATCGACGTAATTATGGGCGTCGAGGTCGCGCCCGGACGCGTCACCGAAGCAGCACGCGGGTTTGCTGCATTGGAAAATGTACGCGCAGTTACCATAACGACCGGCGCAGCCGACCTCATCGTCGCCGCGCTCTTTCGTTCGAACGATGAAATGCTCACATTCATGTCGGACGGTCTAGCGAAGATTCCCGGCGTCGTCCGAATCACTACGTCGCACACAATTAAGGTGGTGAAGCGTTCCTTTGACTTCTTTCCCGAATCCGCACTATGACGGCAAGGCAGGAGCGTCGCTCTGAGGAACTCTTCAAGAAATGGCTTCCAACCGGACCGGTGGTTGCCATCCCATCGACGCGCAGTTCAAGAGGTCGCCGGACATTGGCCTCCTCTCCCCCACCACACCTTGAGGCGCACGAGCCGTCCCGACCGGCGGGACAGGGGTTGGTTGCAGCGTTTACCCGCTGAGCCGTTGGGCCAGCTCAGGCCCCGAAAGTCGCGCCTGTCAACGACAGCTGAAAGTGGTGGCCGGCTCAAATCGGCGCGATCTTCCGCTTGCGGACTTCGCTCCACCCGGCCGCGCCCGACATCCTCCCAGCTCAAGCTCCGGTTGTAGCTAGAGCAGCTCGACGGCAGTTCGACGGCAGAATTCGAACCTACGACCTTCGGGTGATCGGTTAGCTTCCCGCCGCTCCCCGCCACTCGCTGTCCCCTCGTCGGGTCCGAATGCGAGCGCTTCGCACGAGTGCGACGGCGGTCAGTCATTGCTCGGTCAGGATGCGTCGGGCGGTCTCGATGGAGCTCCACGGGATCGGCGATATCTGCACGACCTGGCCCGTGTAGGGGGCCTGGATCATCTGCGTGCTGCTGATCGCAACGCCGACGTGGCCGAGCGGCGTCCCGCCGTCCTCGCTCCCCTCCATCAGCAGGAGGTCGCCCGCGCTGACCTGGCTCGGGGGCACTTCGACGCCGAGGGTCGCCTGCTCCTGCGACGTGCGGTGCTGCCACAGCAGGTCGAAGCCGATGGCCTGCATTCCGACGACCACGAGGCCGGAGCAGTCGAGGGCCCTGCCGGCGGCGATGCCGCCCCACACGTAGGGGACGCCGAGCTGGGTCTCGAGGGCGGCGACGAAAGCGGCCCGAGAGCCGTGGAACATCTGCCCGGGCGGCTCGTAGATCGGGTAGCTGGTGTCGCCGGGTGGGGCGGGCGAGCCTGGTGGTCCGGCGGTGGTCCCCGACGGCGGGCTGTCGTCGCTCTGGGTCGTGCCGTCGACGTTCATGCCGAACGAGATGGCCCGGTTCCAGACGTCGCTGTCCCAGGTGGCGGACGAGTTGTATTGCTGGAGGACCTGCTCGACCGCTGTGTCGTCGGTGCTCAGGTCGCAAAGCGCCAGGGCGAACGTGTAGGTCGCGTCGAAGTCGTTGTCGGGATTCGGCGAGGCGCCGGAAGCGTCGCTCGGCCAGATCGTCTCATAGGTGGTCCAGGTGGACTCGGTGAACGCGAAGGG
>Ga0307372_10010968_pt1 | contig 12174 bp, 10 predicted proteins | sample OX1MG_FD_202533 | JGI IMG/M metagenome (GOLD analysis project Ga0307372, IMG submission 202533) | Soil microbial communities from Risofladan, Vaasa, Finland - OX-1 | ecosystem: Environmental > Terrestrial > Soil > Coastal area > Acid sulfate soil | place: Finland: Risofladan, Vaasa | collected...
TCACGCCAGCCAGTCGGACAACATCTTCTTCTTGCAGATGGGGCGCAAGGCTTTCGGCGAGATCATGACGCGTGAGGCGTTCGTCAGGGTGCTGGACCGTACCGGCGCCGAACTGCCGGAGGACGACTTGTTCGCGGGTCTGCGCTGAAACCCGTTTGACCGTCAACCGGCTCACCTAGCAACCTCTGCGGCGTGGCTTCTTTCGCCGAGGAGATAACCGTCGAGCCCGCCGGCGAAGGAAGGTACCGGGCGTTCCTCAGCCATGACTGGGACCTTGCACCTCTTCCTCAGGGCGGGATCGTCGCGTCGTTCGCCCTGCGTGCCGCCGGCTTCGAAGTGCACGACCCGTCGCAGCAGCTGCGCACGTGTACGACCGTGTTCGCAGGGCAGGTCACCGCCGGTGAGCTCGAGGTGGATGTATCGGTCTTGAGACGTGGCCGTTCGGCGAGCCAGGTCTCCGCGACGGTTCGCAACGCGGGTGCAGCCGCTGGGGCCACCGTGCTCGCTGTCTTCGGCGGGCCGCGCCGCGGTCCCGAATTCGTCGACGTCAACTCACCGAAGGTCCCGGCTCCCCTCGATTGCCCGTCCTACCGGGACCCCCCGCCCGAAGGCGTGGACCCCATGGACCCGTTCCCGTTCTGGCGGCACGTCGAAGGCCGTGCCGCGATGGGTCATGCCCCCTGGGAGGAGTACGAGCCTGAGTCGTCCGACACGGCTACGTGGTTGCGATTCGACGAACCCCCTCTCTTGGAGGACGGTTCGGTGGACCCCCTCGCGGTGCTGACCCTTGCCGACCGGATGCCCGGGTCGATCGGTGAGCGCCTCGGCCGCCAGGGGCCCCAGTGGTTCGCCCCGAGTGCCGACCTGACGGTCCATTTTTGCGCGCCCCTACGAACGGAGTGGCTGCTCGCGCACGACCGTGCCCGGTGGGCGAGCGACGGTTGGGCGTCCGCTGAGAGCACCCTCTGGGACGAGGACGGCACGCTGGTGGCGTACGCCACGCAGATGATGCTCTTCACCTACATGACCGGTTAGCTTCCCCTCATGCCCGACGAACCCGCTGACATCGAGCGGTTCCTGCGGGACGTCCTGACCCCCGCCATCTACCCGAGCAGAGCACCGCTCGAGATCTCGGCACTTCGGGTGGGCGGTGAGCCGATTCCGTTCGGCGAGGCGGTTTCCGGGCGCTTCACTCCCTTCGAGGTCGGCGAGGATTGGGGCGGCATGTGGGACACCACCTGGTTTCGCCTCTCCGGCGAGGTACCGGCCGGCTGGAGCGAACCCGTGGCGCTCGTGCATCTCGGCGGCGACGACATGGTCGGGTTCAGCGCGGAGGGTCTGGTCTGGAGCCCAGGCGGCGAGGCGATCCAGGGGGTTCACCACCGGCACCGCGAAGTGGGACTCACCGGCTTGCGTGACCGCGACCGGGTCGGGTTCTACGTCGAAGCTGCAGCGAATCCGATCCCTCCCTGGCACTTGCGCGACTGGCCTGATCTCGCGCCCGACTACGACGGCAAGGCCCTCTACACCCTGCGCCAAGCTGAGCTAGCCGAACCCGACCGTGACGCCGAGGCTCTCTACATCGACATCAAGGTGCTCCTCGAATCCTCCGCGCATGTTCCCGAGCGACACGACGAGATTCTCTCCGCCCTGCAGGACGCGTGCGCGCTGGTCGGAGCCGGCCGACCACCCGCGGAGGCCCGGCAGGTGCTGCGCCCGCTGCTTGCCCGCCCGACTCTGTCCTCGCACCGCGTGACCGCGGTCGGGCACGCGCACATCGACTCGGCATGGCTTTGGCCGGTTCGCGAGACACGACGCAAGTGCGCGCGGACCTTCGCCAACCAACTGCGGCTCATGGAGCGATACCCCGAGCACCGGTTCGCGTGCAGCCAGGCAGCTCAGTACCAGTGGATCAAGGACGAACACCCACACCTGTACGAGCAGATCAAGGCGAGGGTCGCGGAAGGTCGCTGGGAACCCGTCGGGGGCATGTGGGTCGAGGCGGACTCGAACGTTCCGTCCGGAGAGTCGCTCGTACGCCAGCTCGTGTACGGCAAACGATTCTTCCTCGACGAGTTCGCGATAGAGACGGCGGAACTCTGGATCCCGGATGTCTTCGGCTACAGCGCAGCGCTCCCGCAGATCGCCTCGCAAGCCGGGATCCGGGCGATCGTCACCCAGAAGATGAGCTGGAACGACACCAACGTCTTTCCCCACACCACCTTCTGGTGGGAAGGCCACGACGGCAGCCGGATCCTCGCCCATTTTCCGCCTGCTGACACGTACAACGGCACCTTCTCGGTATCCGAGATCGTCAAGTCCCGCGACAACCACAAGGATCGCGAGCGATCCGACTCGAGCCTGTATCCCTTCGGCTTCGGCGACGGCGGGGGAGGGCCGACCTCGCACATGCTCGAGAGAGCCCGGCGGCTCGCCGGCCTCGGCGGCCTGCCCGAGGTAGCCATCGGATCGGTGGGTGCATTCCTGCAATCGCTCGACACCGACCGCTTCGCGACGTGGACCGGCGAGCTGTACCTCGAAGCCCACCGGGCCACGCTCACCACCCACGCCGACGTAAAGGCTGGGAACCGGCGCTGCGAGGAGGCACTGCGCGCAGCTGAAATGTGGTCCGTCGCCGCCGGCGTCGACCGCCGCCGCGAGCTCGACGCCGCATGGAAACTTCTGCTCTTCAACCAGTTCCACGACATCATCCCGGGTTCGAGCATCCGTTGGGTCTACGAGGACGCGACGCACGACTATCGCGAGATCCAGCGGATGGCGGGTGAGGTGATCTCCGAGTCCCTCAGCAGGCTCGCCCCTGAGCCGGTCCTCGCAGGCGTGACGGTCTTCAATCCCTCCTCCTACGACCGGCAGGATGTCGTCGACATCGACGGCCGGCCGGCAGTCGTCTCCGCACCCGCTTGCGGCTGGGCCCGAGCGTCTCACTCAGCCGGGTTGCCCGAAGGCTGGCATCCGGTGTCCGCCGGTGACGGCTGGATCGACAATGGCATCCTGCGCGTGCGCTGGGACCGCGACGGGCTCCTCACTTCGGTCTGGGATCACGCCGCCCAGCGTGAGGTTCTCGCCGAGGGTGAGCGGGGCAACCTCTTCCAGCTCCACGAAGACGAACCCCGTGCTTTCGACGCCTGGGACGTGGACCGCTCCTACCTGGACACCGTCGAGGACCTCAGGCACCTCGACTCCGCCGAGCTCGTCGAGTCGAACCCCCTCAGAGCGTCGGTCCGCTTCACCCGCCGGTTCGGGTCTTCTTGCATCACCCAGGTCATGTCACTGGCCGCAGGGGCCCGTCACGTCGAGTTCCGCACCGAGGTCGACTGGCAGGAACGCCACCGCTTCCTGAAGGTCGCCTTCCCCGTAGCCGTACATTCGCCGCGGGCTACCTACGAGATCCAGCACGGGTACATCGAACGCTCGACGATCGAGAACACCAGTTGGGACCGAGCGCGCTTCGAGGTGTGCGCGCACCGGTGGGCCGACCTCGGCGAGCCCGGTTACGGAGTGGCCCTGCTCAACGACTGCAAGTACGGCTACGACATCCGCGGCCACACGATGCGCCTGTCTCTTCTGCGCGGCCCCGGCTACCCCGACCCGAGTGCGGACCGTGGGACCCACCAGTTCACGTACGCCCTCTTGCCGCACCCGGGTGACTTCAGGGACGCTCAGGTGCCCGAGCGTGCCGAGGCACTCAACCTGCCCCTCACCACCGCCGCCGGACTGGCACCGGCCAGTGGAAGCGTCCTGCATGTCGACCGGCCCGGAGTGAGCGTCGAAGTCGTCAAATGGGCCGACGACGGTGACGGTGTGATCGTGCGGATCTGCGAGGTGCACGGTTCGAGGGGACCGCTGACGGTCACGCTCCAGGCCGGCCCGGCCGGACTGAGCAACGTCCACCATTGCGATCTCCTCGAACGTGACGTCGAGGAACTCGACCTCGACGGCCGTTCGGTCAGCCTCACGCTGAGACCGTTCGAGCTCGTCACGCTCCGGTTCCGCTAGCCCGGCGGCTGGTCCCGGAGGACTCCCATCGCGAAGTACTGCGCGGCACCTCCGTAGGCCTGCGCCAAAGCGGTACGAACCCCTTCGATCTGGTGCTCGCCGGCGAGACCGCGGACCTGCAGCGCCGCCTCGGCGAAGCGGACCATCCCCGACGCCCCGATGGCGTTCGTGGACAGGACCCCGCCCGACGGGTTCACGGGGAATGCGCCGCCCAGGTCGGTCTCGCCCGTATCGACCATCTTCCAGCCCTCACCTGGACCGGCGATGTCGTGGCCCTCGAGCCACATCGGCTCGTACCAGCTGAACGGCACGTAGAGCTCCGCCATGTCGATCTGGCTTCGCGGGTCGGTGATACCGGCCTGGCGGTAGACGTCGTGCGCGCATTCGACCCCGGCCTGCGGCCGGACCGGGTTGCGGCCCGGGAACTGCCCGAGCTCGCTGCGGACCGACAGGGCGTGGATCCAGGCGGGCGGGCGCGGCGAGCGGCGGGCGCCGGCCTCGTTGGTGAGCACGACGGCGCACGCACCGTCGGACGATGGGCAGGACTCCTGAAACCGGATCGGATCCCACAACATCGGGGACTCCTTGACCTTCTCCAAGGTGATGTCCGGCATCTTCAGGTGGGCGTAGGGGTTCTTGGCCGCGTTGCGGCGGTCCTTCACCGCGACCATCCATCCGATGTACTCGGGCGCGCCGGACTGCTGGATGTACGCCCGCATCCACGGCGCGAACGCACCGCCGGCGCCTATCCCCCCGGAGCGCCCACCGGCGAGGCCCCACTGGGCGTTGCCCTCGGACTGCTTCTCCCAGGACACGGCGAGCACGGTCTGGTGGATCCCGGTGATCACGTGGTGGGCGCCGACGATGAACGTCGACCCCCCTACCGAGCCGGCGGTGTGGACACGCAGCAACGGCTTCCCGGTGGCTCCCAGAGCGTCCGCGAGGAAGATCTCCGGCATCACGATCCCCTCGAACGCGTCGGGCGCCTTGCCGATCACGACGGCGTCGACCTCGGCGAGGGTGATCTCCGCGTCGGTCAGCGCCCGATCAATCGCCTCCCGCAGCAAACCGGCGATCGATACGTCGTCGCGCCGCTTCTTGAAGTGCGTCTGGCCGATACCGACGACGGCACAGCGTTCGCCCATCACTCACCCTCCAGGAGGCAAACCAGGTTCTGTTGGAGCAGCGGACCGCTCGTCGCGTGTGCGAGTGCGGTGCGGGCTGAACCGTCGATGATTCGGGCGGCGGCCTCGATGATGCGGATCAGCCCGACAGCCATGATCGGGTTGCCTGCGAGAGGGCCGCCGGAAGGGTTCACGTTGGCGCCGGCGCCCAACCCGAGGGCGTCGCGCAGGATCACCTCCTGCGGGCTGAACGTGGAGGACACCTCGACTACGTCCAACGGTCCGCCGTCGTACCCCGCCTTGCGGGCGGCGAGCGTCGTCGAAGCCGACGACGTGATGTCGCGCATGCCCGGCTGGTGGGGTTCGATCCGGTGGTCGATGCCGCTGATCCACGCCGGGCGCTCGCACAGCGCTCGCGCCCGGTCTCCTCGGGCGAGCACTACCGCGACGGCGCCGTCTGAGATCGGCGGCACGTCGTGCCTGCGCAGGGGAGCGCGGAAGTACGGTTCTTCCAGGAGGGACTCGACGTCGAACTCCCCGGCCAGCTGCGCGTTCGGGTTGCCGAGAGCGTTGTGCCGGCTGCCGGAGACCACCTCTGCGAAATCCCGCTCTGTCGCCTTTCCCGCGTCGATCAACGCCCTCCCCTGTATGGCGGCGAGTGACACCGGGTCCACGCCGAGCGGGGCCAGGTAGTACGGGTCGAGCTGCTGGGCCCAGACCTCTGCGGGGTTGGACGGAGACGATTTGCCGGACCCGAACGCCAGCGCGACGTCGATGTCACCCTCGAGCAGGCGCATCCAGGCCTCGTACATCGCCCAGGCTCCGTCCGCCTCGACGTGCGACTCGGAGATCGGGGGCCACGCGCCGGCGGCCTCGAGGTTGCTGACGAACGCAAACGGCCCGCCCGTCAGGTAGTCGCAGCTCCCCGCGCACGTGAAGCCGATCTCGCGCCGGTCCATCCCCGCCATCTCTATCGCCGCGGACACCGTCGGGACGAGGAGCTGTACCTCGCTCAGGTCGGCGTCGCGGACCGAGGGTGTCTGGGCGTAGCCGACAATTGCGATGTCGCTGCCGGGCATCAGAAGATGTGCTCCTTGTAGATGTCTTCGGAGGCGTCGGGCTCACCCGTGGCTTCGAAGGCCGATACCACCGAGCCGATACCGCCCCAACCGCGGTTGGATATCCCCTCGGCGCTGCGCTCCTCTTTGGGTTTCCACACGGCTCTGACCCGCAGGCCCATCCGTAGCTCTTCGTGGGGGATGCCGATGATGTCCTGCCCGTTCAAGGGCGTATCCGCACCGTCGAGCAAGACCGAGGCGTACACAAAAGGATCGGTGGCCTTCTGCCCGTAGTACGCGACGGGTGTGATAATCGTGAAACCGGTGACGGTGCCCTTGTCGACGACTTCGACCTCGTCCGCCTCGCTGGTGGCGACGACGCACAGCGGGCAGTAACCCTTCGACGGCACGTAGACCCTGCCGCACGACGGGCACTTGTGCCCGACGAATCGCCCTTCGAGGAGCATGTCGACGAAGCGGTTCAGGTTGGGGGTCAGGCGTTCCCGGTAGGTGAGGGAGACGAGGTGCTCCATCACCAGGTTTTCCTTCGGGGTCGCAGTATCGCTGCTCATCGCTTCTCCGGCTCCCACGCCTCGAGATCGGTGATCAGCCCCTTCGGTTCGCTCGCGAACCGTGCAGCGACACGCATCCCGCTCGACATCGTCTCGATGCTCCCCGCGTCGACCGCCGACACGATCGCGGTGTCTGCGCCGTCGGGCCGCACGAGCGCGAACGCGAACGGGTGCTGGAGGGGATGCTTCGGTGTCGGGTCGTCCACCCACGCCCACGACTCCACCGTCCCGCCCGGCCCGACCGGGACTAGCTCGGTCCCGAGCGACTCTCCGGTCTGTGGGTCGTACTCCATCGGTGGAACCAGAACCCGCCCGTCGGCGCCCCGGATGCCGAGCAACCGGCCTTCTCGAAGGCCGGCGATGAACGCTCCCATCACGGGTCCGAGCGTCCGGCTGTAGGGAAACTCGAGCTTGGTCTCGCTCGTCCTCGTGCTGGTCTCGGTCACCCCGAAATAAGAACACATTCTAGTTCTGGGGGCAAGGGAGGTATGGTTGCGCGATGAAACTCGGTCTGCAGCTCGGTTACTGGCAGGCGCAGCCGCCGGCCGGCGCGTTGGAGAAGGTGCTCGAAGCCGAGAAGCTGGGATTCGACATCGTCTTCACTGCGGAGGCGTGGGGTTCGGATGCCTTCAGTCCCCTGGCATGGTGGGGTGCTTCCACCTCGCGCATCCGCCTGGGCACCTCGATCGTCCAGATCTCCGCGAGGACTCCCGCTTCGACGGCGATGCACGCGCTGACCATCGACCACCTGTCCGGGGGCCGCCTGAGCCTGGGGCTCGGACTGTCCGGCCCGCAGGTCGTGGAGGGCTGGTACGGCCAGCCGTTCTCCAAGCCGCTCGCGCGGACGCGCGAGTACGTGTCGATCATCCGCCAGGTGCTTGCCCGCGAAGCTCCGGTGAGCAACCCCGGTCCGCACTACCCACTGCCCTACGACGGCCCGGGCGCGCTCGGTCTCGGCAAGCCCTTGAAGCCGATCACCCACCCGTTGCGGGCCGACGTCCCGATTCTGCTCGGATCCGAGGGTCCCAAGAACGTGGCGATGACCGCGGAGATCGCAGACGGGTGGCTTCCCATCTACTACTCGCCGAAGGCTGCCTCGATGTACCGCAGTTGGCTCGACGAGGGGTTCGCCCGGCCCGGCGCACGGCGCACGGCGGCCGATTTCGAGATCGCCTCCAACTGCAACGTGGTCGTCACCGACGACCGGGACGCTGTCCTGGAGACGATGAAACCGATCCTCGGCTTCTACATCGGCGGCATGGGTGCCAAGGAGATGAACTTCCACAAGAACGTCTTCGCGCGCATGGGCTACGAAAAGGAAGCCGACGAGATCCAGGACCTGTTCTTCGAGGGCAAGCGCGAGGAAGCCATCGCAGCCGTCCCTCTCCAGATGGTTGCCGACATATCGCTGGTCGGGACCCGTGAGCAGATCCGCGACGAGCTTTCCATGTGGGAGGAGGCCGGCGTCACCACGCTGGTCGTCGGCGCTCGCTCCTTGCAGGAGATGCGCGAGGTCGCCGACGTCATCCTCGGCTAGCGGCGTCGCCGGCCAACGTGAAGGTGCTCACGCCGAGCGTCTAGCCCTGACGATGGAATCGCACCGGTAGGTGCTTGATCCCGCCGATGAAGTTGGATCGCAGGCGCGAAACCTCGCCGATCGCCTCTACTGACTCCACGCGAGATGCCAACTCCTGGAAGAACAGCCTGATCTCCATGCGCGCCAGGTTCGCCCCGAGGCAGTGGTGCGGGCCACCACCTCCGAATGCGATGTGGTCGTTCGGCTCGCGCGCGATGTCGAACCTGAACGGATCGTCGAATACGTCCTCGTCCCTGTTCGCCGACACGTACCAGATGCCGACCTTGTCGCCCGCCCGCAGCTGGTGTCCTTTGTATTCGAGGTCCTCGGTGACGTTGCGCCTGAAGTAGAGAACCGGCGAAGCCCAGCGGAGGATTTCTTCGACGGCCGTGTCGATCAGCTCCGGCTTGGACACCAGCAGTTCGTACTGGTCGGGGTTCTCGATGAACGCGTTCATTCCGTGCGCGATGGCATTGCGGGTGGTCTCGTTGCCCGCCACCGCGAGCAGAAGGAAGAACAGGTTGAAGTCCATCGCGCTGAGCGCGTCCCCATCCACGTCCGCTGATAGCAGTTTCGTGATGATGTCGTCCTGGGGGTCTTCCCGGCGGCGGTCCGCGAGCTGCTGGGCGTAGAGGAACATCTCGAATTGCGCCTCTTGCACCTTGTCCATCGACACCGAGTACTCGGGGTCCTCGCTGCCGATCATCCGGTTCGACCAGTCGAACACCTTGTGGCGGTCCTCCGTGGGGACGCCCATCAGCTCTGCGATCACCTGCAACGGCAGCTCCGAAGCGACGTCGATGACGAAGTCGACCTCACCGGTGGACACGGCGTCGTCGATGATGCGCACGGTCAGCTCGCGGATGTGCGGCTCGAGCATCCCGATCATGCGGGGCGTGAAGCCCCTGTTCACCAGCCGGCGGTAGCGGGTGTGCGGAGGAGGGTCCATCGTGAGCATGAGGTTGCCGCCCTGCTCGACCCACTCGGCCTCCACCTCCGGCTCCTCGAGGCCGACAACGCCGCCCCTCGACTGCTCCGACGAGAAGTGCCGTGCGTCGCGACCGATCGCCGTGACGTCGTCGAGCTTGGTGAACACCCAGAAGCCCGGGCCCTTCGGCTCGGGGTGGTGGTAGATCGGGGCGTTGTTGCGAAGGAACGTGAACCAGTCGTGGGGGACACCTCGAGTGAAACGGTCCCGGTCCAGCAGGTCGATGTCCTCGAGCTTCACGTCGCCCTCCCCCTGGACATTGAAACGCGTTCTGTTTGTAGCACCCTAAGGGCTTTGGTGTCGAGGGCGCCGGCGGCGGGGTAGCCCCCCGCGCGAGCGGTTACAATCGAAACGCGTTCTATTTTTTGGTGACGAGCCGGGAGGGCACGTGAAGAGCGAGCTGTGCGAAATGCTGGGCATCGAATTCCCGATATTCGCCTTCACCCACTGTCGCGACGTCGCGGCAGCGGTGAGCCGTGCTGGGGGCATGGGAGTGCTGGGCGCTCTCGCGTTCTCCCCCGAGCAACTCGAGATCGAGCTGTCTTGGATCGACGAGCACTGCGGGGGCAAGCCGTACGGAGTCGACGTGGTGATGCCCGTCAAGAGCGCCGACCGCGAGGCCGGGCTCCATGACGAGAAGCAGCTCGCCCAGCAGCTGCGCGGAATGATCAGTCAGGCCCACTGGGACTACGTGGAGAAAATCCTCGCCGACCATGGTGTGCCCCCGCTCTCCGAGGAGCCGGACGCCGGTTCGAGCGCCGGAGACCCTCTGAGCTCAGGGGTTCTCGGTTGGACCGAGGCTACGGGTACCCCGCTCATCGACGTCGCCCTGGCTCATCCGATCTCGCTGCTGGCGAGCGCTCTCGGCCCCCCACCGAAGGAGGCGATCGACCGCGCGCACGAGCAGGGAGTGCAGGTTGCGGCCCTGATCGGGCGGGTCGAGCAGGCGGTCCGTGACGTGCAGAAGGGCGTCGACATCATCATCGCTCAGGGGTACGAGGCGGGAGGCCACACCGGAGAGGTCGCGAGCATGGTGCTCGTGCCAGATGTCGTCGATGCGGTGGCGCCTGTTCCCGTTCTGGCCGCGGGCGGTATCGCGACCGGACGCCAGATGGCTGCCGCGATGGCGCTCGGAGCGCAGGGAGTCTGGACCGGGTCGATCTGGTTGACGGTCAGCGAGGCGAATACCGGCGAGATCGCAATGGACAAGCTGCTCGCGGCGTCGTCCACCGACACCGTGCGTTCCAGGGCTCTCACCGGGAAGCCGGCACGCCAGCTGCGCACCGCGTGGACCGAGGCGTGGGAAGCACCGGAATCGCCGGGCACCCTGCCCATGCCCCTGCAGTTCATCCTCAACAACTACGCCATGCGCCGGATACAGCGTTCCAATAATCGGGAGCTCACCGGCATGCCGGTCGGCCAGGTCGTCAGCCGGATGAACAAGGTTCGCCCGAGCAAGGACGTCATCTACGACATGGTCGAGGAGTACATCGACACGATGACTCGTCTCGCCCAGGAGACCACCACAGCGTAAAGCGGTTCTGCGAACCTCTTTAGTTGAGGGCCATCCCCGCGTAGAGCGCTATCCCGGCAGCCATCGCCGGTTCGTCGATGACCATCCGGTTGGAATGGTTCGGCGCTGGGCGCGCGACCCCCCGGGGGCCGGCGCCGAGTATCGCCATGGAGCCCGGCACCGCCTGCAACACGTAGGACCAGTCTTCAGCGCCCATACCCGGGCTCGGCATGAGCACCGCCTTGTCCGAGCCGACGACCTTGCGCGCCACGTCGAGGGTGCGCTCGGCGGCGCCGGCGTTGTTGACGGTCACCGGGTAGTTGCCGTTCATCCACTCAACGGAAGCGCGGCAGTCGTGAGCAGTGGCGACGTTCTCCGCGACCTGGCGCACGGCGTCGACGACGAGGTCGCGGGTCTTGTCAGAGACCGCACGGATCGTCCCGTGGCACTCGACCGTCTCGGGGATCACGTTGAAGGCCGTTCCCGCCTGGATTGTGGTGACGGTGACGACCGCGGGGTCGAATGCCGGCACTCGCCGCGTCACCATTGCCTGCAGGGCGGTCACGATCTCGCAGGCAACCGGCACCGGATCTGTCGCGTCGTGCGGCATGGAAGCGTGTCCTCCGCCTCCGGTGACGACGATACGGAATTCGTCCGACGAAGCGAGGATCGTCCCGGGCCTGCATGTCACCAGTCCGGAAGGGACCACGGAGGTGATGTGGATCGCGAAGGCGCGGTCAACGGTGCCGTGCGCGTCGAGGATGCCCTCCTCGAGCATGAGCTTCGCGCCCCCGTGGCCTTCCTCCCCGGGCTGGAACATGAGCACGACCTTGCCGGGGAGCTCCTTGCGTCGCTGCTGCAGGAGAGTCGCCGCGCCCAGCAGCATCGCAACGTGAGCGTCGTGGCCGCACGCGTGCATCTTGCCGTCGACGGCGGACGCAAATGGAAGCCCGGTGTCCTCGGGCATCTCCAGAGCGTCCATGTCCGCGCGCAGGAGTGTCGTCGGCCCCGGGAGGTCGCCTTCGATCACCCCCACCACCGATGTCGTGCGCTGGCCGGGCACACCTGCCACCCCCGCGCGCTCGAGGCGGTCGAGGATCAGCTCCTGGGTGCGCGGCAGGTCCAGCCCGGTCTCCGGATGGGCGTGGATGTCGCGCCGCACCGCGACAGCGTTGTCGAGGATGCCGCCGGCGGCGGCAAATAGGTCGGATCCGTCGTTGTCGGCCACTGCCGGCTCCCTTTCCCTTGTTCGCCGGCGTTCACGCCGGCGCCCGAAATCCTACGGCCGCCCGGGCTGAATGGCGCGCGCCGACGTGGGGTTGGGGT
>Ga0307372_10010969_pt1 | contig 12174 bp, 11 predicted proteins | sample OX1MG_FD_202533 | JGI IMG/M metagenome (GOLD analysis project Ga0307372, IMG submission 202533) | Soil microbial communities from Risofladan, Vaasa, Finland - OX-1 | ecosystem: Environmental > Terrestrial > Soil > Coastal area > Acid sulfate soil | place: Finland: Risofladan, Vaasa | collected...
TCCCGGTGATTGCCTCGGGCGGCGCAGGAAAACTCGAACATTTTGCCGAAGTATTTGTGCGCGGCGCGGCGGATGCGGCGCTGGCAGCGTCCATCTTCCATTTCGGCACCCATACGATTCGCAGCCTGAAAGAATATCTTCGCTCGGAAGGAGTTTCAGTTCGCCTGTGATTATTCCCTGCATCGACCTCATGGGCCGCAAAGTGGTTCAGCTTGTTCAGGGCAGAGACAAAGCCCTGGAGCTGCCGGACCCTTTTGCCGTGCTCGAAAAGTTCAGTCAATATCCTCAAATCCAGGTCATCGATCTCGACGGCGCCATGGGCCGCGAGTCGCAAGCCGACATTGTCCGCGAACTGTGCCGGCGAAAACCCTGCCGGGTGGGCGGCGGCATTCGCAGCGTAGAACGCGCCGTCCAAGTCGTCGAGGACGGCGCCTATAAGATCATCGTGGGCAGCGCGGCGTTTACTTCGAGCGGCATCCATGAAGACTTTCTCCGCGCGCTCGCCGGGCGAGTCCCGCGCGACAAAATCATGATCGGGGTCGATTGCCTGGGCGACCGCGTCGCCATCCACGGCTGGAAGGAAACCCTCCCGCTCACCTCCAACGAAGTCTTGCCGCAACTCGAGCCTTACTGCTCGGAGTTTCTCTGCACCTACATCGACGCCGAAGGAAAGCTGCAGGGAACCGATCTCGCCTGGTTCCGTAAATTGCGCGACGCCACCAAGCTGCCCATCACCGCCGCCGGGGGCATCACAACTGACGAGGAAATTCGCGCGCTCGAAGAGATCGGCATGAACGCCGCTTTGGGGATGTCCATCTATCGCAAAACCTTCCCGGAATTGTTTGCGGACCGGACCGGCAGGTAAAGGCAAATCAAGTTGTAGGATGCCGGGCTTTATGCCCGGCATCCCATCTTGTTATTGCGAGCCTGTTCGTTCGTCATTCCGAGCCCGTTCGCCCCTCCGCTTGCGAACGGCCCCGAGCGAAGCGAAGGGGCTCAGGATGACGCCGCGCGAGTGGTTTTTCAGCAGCCTGTTAAGGCTTGAAGCGAAACGCTGCTGAGCATAATCTCATCTGCATGGCCGATTGAGCCGAAGCCAATCCCGGCCGGGGCTGCGGGGAAAATAAGCAATGGAGATCGGGGACCCAAATCCAACCGAAGCCGCTGAGGCTTTGGGGCCGTGCGTTGCTTCGACCGAGCGGATGCGCTGGATTAAAACCTGGCTTACGTGCGTGGCTTTTTATTATCCGGCGCTGTGGCTTTCGATCTTCTGCATATGGGCGGCGCCAAGCTTGCTGAGAGTGGCGCTCTTAGGCGAACACCTTTCATTCCTTCGCCTGAATGCCTTTGGCGTGATCGCCAGGAGCGCGCCCATCCATCGCGGCGTTCAGCCCAATGCCGCAAGTTTCACTTCAGCTTCTTCTCTTTGGATTCTGATTCCTTTACTCGTCCTGATCGCCGGGACTCTCGCGGTCGTTGGACGGAACCGGCGCATCCTGAGCGGTCTTGCGATCTCCATGCTGGCGAACGTCGCCCTCATGTTTCCTCTGGCGCGCTTTTGGGAATCGCGTAAAGTCGGGACGCCGTTTATTCTGGCTTCGATCTTGTTTTCTGTATTGCTCTGCCTTGGCCTGCGCTGGATGTTGAATGGCTGGGGGCAGGGAGGATACTGGGTGCGCGCCGGGAGCCTTTATGCCGGTTTTGTGCTCCTGCCCGTTCCGTTGTGGCTTGCCTTCCACCTTCTTCAGCGGTTTTATTACTGGCCGCCCCTCATGATGCTCATCGTGGCGCCTGCGGTGGCGGCATTGCTGGTAAGTTTTCCCAGACTACACGAAACCTCTGCCGACCCGAGTTTAGGAGGCTGGGGCCAGCCAGCCTGCGGGCTCGTGGTGACGGTCCTGCTCGCCGCCGGGATCACCTGGGGCGGGCCGGCGCTTACCCATGCTTTCGAACAGCATCAATTGGACGCCAACCGGGCGGCCGTGGCAGGCCTTCCACCGATCCCGGTGAACGCTCCCTATCCGAAAGTGTTTTTCCAGAAGGGAGTGAGCTTTTCAGCGGAGTTCCCGGACCCCTATGCCAGCGCGGGCGCGCGCCAGATGCTCAGGTCGCTCCAGAAAGATGGCGTGAACGCCGTGGCCCTCATCCCCTACGGCTGGATGCAGCTCGGCTCGCCGGAGGTGCATGGTTTCGGGCGGAACAGTTGGGAGAGCGAAGAAGGGCTGCGCGAGCTTTCACGCCTGGCGCACGCGCTCGGGATGAAAGTGATGCTCAAGCCGGGGATCTGGGTGCAGGGCGGGCACTTTGCCGGGGATATTGATTTCTCTTCCCCGGCCGACCGCCAGAAGTGGTTCGAGGAATACGGTAATTTCATCGAGCGTTACGCAAAGTTTGCCACGGAAATCCACGCCGACGTCTTCTCGGTGGGCGGAGAGTTCGTCCATCTGACCCCGTACGCCTCCCCGTGGCGCGAGATCATCGCCCGCATCCGCAAGGTCTATCCCGGCCCGCTCACATACGCGGCCAACTTCGGCGGCGAGTTTGAAAAACTCAGCTTCTGGGATGCGCTCGATTACATCGGCCTGCAGGAATACTACCCGTTGCCCGACAACCTTTCGACTGGCGCGCTGGTTCAAAAAGTCGAAGCCGTGCAGAAGCAATATCAAAAGCCCATCATTTTTACCGAAGCCGGTTTCCCCAGCATGACGGGCGCGAACCATCACCCGTGGGAGGATGGCGAGCCTGGCAAGATCGACCGCAATCTCCAGGCGCAGTGTTATGAAGCCGTCTTTCGCGCCTTCTACCTCAAGCCCTGGTTCGAAGGCGTGTACTGGTGGAAGGTGGGGAGCAACGGTTTCGGCGGCCCTCACGATACTTCCCTCACTCCCTGGGGCAAGCCGGCGATGGCGGTGATTAAAAAGTGGTATGCGGACGGAGGACGGTAGCGTTGCGTTTGGATAACATGTTTGCCTGTAGCGCCGTCCTTTAGGGCGGCATGCCGGGCGTAAAGCCCGGCGCTACAGGTCGCGTATGGCAGGCGGACGGACCGCGCGGCGCTACGAATCCAGGTAGATGCGCGGAACGCGCTTGCCGATGGAGCAGAGAACTTCGTAGGGTACCGTGCCAACCAGCTCCGCGATCTCGAGGGCGGTGATCGAACAATGGTCGGCCTGGCCAAGCAGGGTGACTTCATCCCCGATATCGACTCCGGGAACGTCGGTCACGTCCAGCAGCGTCAAATCCATGCTGATGTTGCCCACAATCCGGGCGGCACAACCTCGCACAATGACGCGCCCGCGGTTGGAAAGCGCACGGCTCAAGCCGTCCGCGTAGCCCACCGGCACCGTCGCAATTCGTGATCGCCGCCGGGTGTGGAAGTCGGCGCCGTAACCGAGCGGGGTCCCGCTCGGGACGTCCTTCAAATAGACGACGCGGGACTTCAAGGTCAGGATGGGCTCGACCGGCGGAAATGCCGGGACCTGCTTTTCCGGCGGCAGCACGAGGGGCAGGCAGTATCCGTAGAGCAGCGCCCCGATGCGCACCAAATTTTCCGGGAACGATGAACCGCCGACCAGAGCCGCGCTGTTCGCCACATGAAGCCATTCGGGCTTGATGCCAAGTTTTTGCACCTGCCGGAGAGCCTCCCGGAAGCGCGCGGCCTGCTCCTCGGTCTGGGAAGCCACCAGGTCTTCCGCCGAGGCGAGGTGCGTAAATAAGCCTTTCATTTCCAGGCCTGGGAGTTCCCGATAGCGTTCGATGAATGCTTTGACTCGGTCCAGGGGCAGCCCCAGGCGTCCCATTCCCGTGTCCACTTTCAAATGAAATTCAATGGTGCGCCCGTAGCGCTGCGCGCACTCCGCATAGGTGTCAAGCCGCACGGTCGAGGAGACGGTGGGGGTGAGGTGGTATTCAATCAGGTCCGATGGATCGCTCATGTAAAGGCCGCCCAGCAGCAGCACCGGCTTCTCGATCCCCGCGGCGCGCAGCTCCAGGGCCTCTTCCACCGTGGCGACTCCAAACCAATCGGCCCCCGCTTGGGCCAGCGTCCTGGCGATCGCTACCGCGCCGTGCCCGTAAGCATCCGCCTTGACTACCGCCATAATCCGGCGGGTTCCGGCCAGCCGCCGGACAACCTCAAAGTTGCGGCGCAGTTTCGAGAGGGAAATTTCCGCCCACGTGGGCCGCAGGAGTTTTGGGGGGCTGGAAACCACCCGATCCTGCACCGCGGTTTCCTGAGCAGCCGTCCGGAACTGGGGATCTTGAATATCCATAGAAGATGCTAGTAGGAATCGTACCCTTGTTCCGGGGCCATGTTTTCGAACCGAACGTAGGGCTTCATGAAAACAATGGGGATTTCACCGGTGGGCCCATTCCGTTGCTTGCCGATAATGAGTTTGGTCTCGGCGCCGGCGGGTTCCTCTTCTCCCTCCTCGGTTGACCGGCGCTCGCGGAAAATGAAGATCACCACATCCGCATCCTGCTCGATGGAGCCTGACTCCCGCAGGTCGGAAAGCTGGGGCTTTTGTCCCGGACGCTGCTCGGGAGCGCGGCTCAACTGAGAAAGAGCCAGGACGGGAACGCTTAGCTCCTTGGCGATGCTCTTGAGCCCTCGCGAAATGTAGCTGACCTCCTGCGTGCGGTTCTCATAGCGGCCATTCCCGGTGGCGAGTTGGAGATAATCCACGATAAGCAGATCAAGTCCCTTTTCAGCTTTCAGCCGCCGCGCCTTGGACCGGATCTGCATGATGCTCAAGGCCGGCGTATCCTCGATGTAGAGAGGCGCCTCCGCCAGCCTGCCCAGCGCCTGGGTCATTTTGGGCCAATCGTCGCGCGTGGTGAATCCCGAGCGCAGCTTATGGCTGTCAATGCGCGCCTCGGAGCAGAGAAGCCGGATCGCCAGCGACTCCTTGCTCATTTCGAGCGAAAAAACTCCTACCTTCTTCCCGCATTCCACCGTGGCGTGAGCGGCAATGTTCAGGGCCAGAGCGGTTTTGCCCAGGGAGGGGCGGGCGGCAAGGACAACCAACTCGCCGGGTTGGAATCCCGAGGTCATGTTGTCCAGTTCGATGAATCCGCTTTCAATCCCCGTTACCCGATGGCCACGGTCCAAAAGAACGTCGATCGTTCCAAAGCTGGATTTAACAATCTGGTGAATGTCGAGAAACCCGGACTGGACTTTCTGCTCGGCGATCTCGAAAACCTGGCTTTGCGCCAGATCGATCAGCGTTGCCGGGTCGTCCACCCCTTCGAAGCAGCGGGAAATAATGTTGTTGGAGGCGTTGATCAGCCGCCTGACTACCGATTTTTCCTTAATGATCCGGGAATACTCAACGATGCTGGCGGAAACTCCGATGGGGATTCCGTCGGTGAGGGCCGCCACATAGCCGGCTCCTCCCACCTTTTCCAGCAGGCCTTCGCGGGAAAGCTCCTCGCAGAGAGTTACCAGGTCGATGGTGCGGTTCTTCTCGGAAAGGTAAAGCATCTTCTCAAACATGGCGCGATGCGCGTCCGAGAAGAAGTCATTTTTCTCAATGAATTCGAGGGCTTGGTTGATGACGCCGTTGTCCAGGAGGATGGAACCCAGCAGCGCGCGCTCGGCTTCCAGGTTGTGAGGGAACGCCTTCTCGCTAACGGTGCCGCTGGCCATGGAAACAGAACCCGTAAGAGTTTAGGAAGAGATTATACCAGCGCAGGAAATCCGCAGGAACATGGTGAACCAAAAAAATGCTTTCCGGCAAGCCTTCCAAAATTCAAGCGCCGGCGTTCCGGAAGCTAGGAAGCTTCCGGTGCAGATTCCTCAGCCTCGGGTATAGATTCCTCGGCTTTTGGTGCGGCCTTCCCGGCCTCCGGCGCGGTTTCCTGGGCTTCCGCCGCGGCTTGCACGGACTCCGCGTCGCCTTCCACTTTTACCTTCACGTTCACGGTGACTTCCCGGTGGAGTTTTATAGGAACGTCAAACTCACCCAAAGCCTTGAGGGGGCTGCCCAACTGAATCTTGCGCCGGTCAATCTTAAAGCCTTGCGCCGCGAGAGCTTCCTCGATATCCATGGCGGTTACGGACCCAAAAAGCTGTCCCTTTTCGCCGGAGCGGCGCGTCATGACCATCTCGATGTCCGCCATGAGATTGGCCAGTTCTTGCGCCTCCGCCTTCTCGCTGGCTTCCAGCTTCAAGAACCTTACCCGCTGCTGCTCGACCCACTTCCGGTTCTGAGGCGTCGCGGCGACCGCCAGCTTCTTGGGCAACAGATAATTCCGGCCATAGCCGTCCGCCACTTTCAAAATCTGGCCGCGCGAGCCGAGCTTGTCGATATTTTCAAGAAGAATAACTTCCATTTCCTGACTCCCTGATACCCAAATTTTCGCCGCCGATTGCGAAGCGTTCGGCGGACCCGCTTTAGGGGTTACGGCACCCCGCGTGGCACCGCCCAATTCAGACCCTGGCGGCAAAGGGAAGCATTGCGATGTTCCGAGCCCGCTTAATGGCCCGGGTCAAGGCCCGCTGATGCGGTGAACAGGTTCCGGTCAAGCGGCGCGGCAGGATCTTTCCCCGGTCGGCAACGAACGGCCCAATCAGCCTGAGATCCTTGTAGTCAATGACGTCGATCTTTTCCACGCAAAACTTGCAAACCTTTCGCCGGCGAAAGAATTGCCGGCGCCCGCCGGGGCCGTTGGCCTCCCGCTTGGGACCATGTCCACCGCTCGGTCTTGATCTATTGAACGCCATAATCTCTCACTCCCTTAGCTCTGAGATGGTGCTTCTTCGCCAGCCGGAGTCCCGGAACTGGCAGGTTCCGCCGCCGCTGGTTCTGCGGCCGCTGGTTTCGTTTGTGGTGCTGGTTCTTCCGCCGCTGGTTTTGTTTGCGCGGCCGGCTCCGCCGTCGGCTTCAATCGTTCGTCAGCACGCACCGACATGTACTTGATCACCGCATCGGAGACTTTCAGCCGCCGCTCGAATTCCCGAACCGTGTCGCCGGTCCCTTCAAAAACGAAGAGCAGGTAAAAGCCTTCGCGTTGCCTCTGGATGCGATAGGCCAGCCTGCGGCGTCCCATTTTATCCACCCTTTCGGTCTTTCCACCCATGCCGGATATCACGCCTTCCATCTGCGCAATGAGCTTGTCGAGTTCTTCCTCGGGGATATCCGGCCGAGTGATAAACATCATTTCATATTTCGCCATAAACCCTCACGAGTCCTGGGATGATGCCTTCCGGTTAAAAAGGTTCATCGCCTTTTCAGGACCTTCCTTCAGAATGATTCGCACCGCTTCGGCAGCCTGGTCGGCCAGTTCTGCCACGATCTTCAGATCCTTCTTGCGGAAGGGCGCAAGAACATAAGAAACCAGGTCTTCGACAACCTTGTCCGGGCCAGCTCCCATCCGCACGCGAACGAACTGGTCGGTTCCGAGCGCTCCGATGATCGACTTCAAACCGTTGTGGCCTCCGGCACTCCCTCTGCGGCGAATCCGCAAGGAGCCAAAAGGAAGGTCCACGTCGTCAACCAGGACAATCACATCTTCCGCTGAGGCGTTCCGCTGTCTCAGCAAGCCGCTGACCGCCTGCCCGCTCAGATTCATAAACGTCTGAGGCTTGGCCAGCACCACCCGCTCACCCTCGATTTCCGCCGAGGCTGAAATCGAGCGTGCTTCGTGGCGCGAGAACTTCACTCCGCACGTTTCGGCCAGGCGTTCGACGGCCATGAAGCCCAGGTTGTGGGGCGTCAGGTCGTACTCGCGACCGGGGTTGCCGAGACCCACAATCAGTTTCACCCCGTTTCTTCCATCTCCTTCGATGCCGCCGCGCTGCCAGGCTTACTTGGTTTCTTTCTTTTGTTTCCCCTCAGGTTTTTGTTTTCCCTCAGGAGCTTCCCCTTCTTCCTCCTCAGCGCCTTCTTCTTCCTTCCGCTTGCGGATCAACTCGGGTTCGCTCGGCGCAGCTGCCACAACTTCTTCCGCCGGCGCCTCCTCCGCCTTCGGCGCCAGCACGTGCGCCACAACCCGCGACGGCTCCGCCAGAACTTTCACCTTTTCGGAGACCGGAAGATCGGAAACGCGCAGGTTGCGTCCGATCAAGAGTTCGGTCACGTCCGCGATGATGTGCTCGGGAATATCGTCCGGCAGGCATTCAACTTCCACTTCGCGAAGGATGAACTCGAAGATCCCGCCTTGAACCTTCACGCCTTGCGGCTCTCCCGTAATTTGAATGGGGATCCTGACCCTCAATTTCACATCGCGCGCGATCCGCATCATGTCGACGTGCAGCAGCACCCCGCGAATGGGTTCCCATTGCCATTCCCGAAGCATGACGCGCGCCGGCGCCTTGCCCGGAATTTCCAGCGTAAAGATCGCGTTGTGACCCGCCCCGGAGTGAAGAACCCGCAAGATCGCTTTAGGATCCACGGCGAGCGAAATGGACGGTCCGCCCCCGCCGTACACCACGCCCGGGATGCGGCCCAGATGCCGCATGCGCCGCGCGGCGTTTTTGCCGAAAGTCTCACGAGCCTCGGCTTCAATATTGAAAATCTCAGCCATAAAATTCACACCTCAAAAAATCAAAAAATGATACCGCCCGAGCCGCTTCACAACTCAGATAAAAAGCCTACTCACGGAGGTTTCCTTATAGATTGACTTGATCGCCTCGGCCAGGAGCTTCCCCACGCTCAAGACTTTGATCTTCTCGCAGGCGCGCGCTTCCGGCAGCAAGGGGATCGAGTTGGTCGCCACCACCTGTTCGAGAGGAGCCTCATAAATTCTCTTGATGGCGTTCCCGGCAAAAACTCCATGGGTACAACAAGCCAAAACCCTCTCGGCGCCCTTTTCCTTCAAGGCGTAGGCGCCCTTGGCCAGGGTGCCTCCGGTGTCAATCATATCGTCTACGATCAGACAAGTCTTGCCGGATACTTCGCCGATGACATTGAACATTTCCACCACGTCTGCGTCCTCGCGGCGCTTGTCGATAATGGCGAGGGGAACCTTCAGGCGCTTGGCGAAAGCCCGGGCTCGCTCGACGCCCCCCGGATCGGGTGAAACCACCACTGAGTTCTTCAGCTTGAGCCTCCGAAAATAACCCACCGTCACCGGAGTGGCATACAAATGGTCCACCGGGATGTCGAAATACCCTTGAATTTGTCCCGCGTGCAGATCCAGCGCCAGAACCCGGTTGGCGCCTGCGGAGGTTAGCAAGTCCGCAACCAGCTTGGCGGAAATCGGCACCCGCGGCCGGTCTTTCCGATCCTGCCGCGCGTAACCATAATAAGGCATGACCGCCGTGATCCGGTAAGCGGAGGCTCGCCGCAAAGCATCCAGAATAATGAGCAACTCCACAAGATTCTCGTTCACCGGCCGGCAAGTGGGCTGAATGACAAAGACATCCGCGCCTCGGACGTTCTCCAGGATTTGCAGCCGAACCTCGCCATCCGGAAAACGATCGACATGAATCTTGCCGAGGGGGACTCCCAAATGGTCGCATATTTCCTTTGCCAGCGCCGGATGGGCCCTTCCCGTGAGCACTTTCATTGCGTGATGAATCCGGTCAGCCATCGTACTCACCCTTGTCTTCGTAAGATTGCAAACCTGGCTGGGAGGCCTGGATTCGAACCAGGGTTCCATGCTCCAAAGGCATGTGTCCTACCACTGGACGACCTCCCAGTACCCAGCTCCAGCTCTCAGGGATGACCACGACGGGTTTCGCTTTTTACCCGGGGGCTTCGCCTTATTCCAGGAGCTTTTCCTGCCAACTCTTGAGCTATCCTACAAAAAGACGCCGCCCATACTCAGCGCGAGGAAGGGTCCGAACCTTAAAGACCTGCCATCCCGCGGGTATGGTTTTCGCAGCGCGATTGATTTGTTGGGCGGATGCAAAGACGGCGTAGAGCGCTGAACCACTACCCGTCAGGGAGGCTGTTTCGGCCCCGGCCCGGATAAGCTGACCCTTTACTTTGGCCAGCTCAGGCCACCTTGCGAAAACGAACGTCTCAAAGTCGTTTTCGGCCGGCCCCCATTCTTCCAGGGGAAAAGGTGACCGCATGCCCAAAAGGGTTATTGTACGTTTTTCCCCTTCCGGCGTCAATCGTGAACCCACCGCTTGGTAAGCTTCCGCGGTGGAGACCGCAAAACCAGGAAAGGCAAGCAGGCAGGCTCGGGCTGGAAGGTCCGTCAGAGGATATACCTCCTCGCCCCGGCCGCAACCGAGCACGCGCCCCCCGTACAAGAAGAGCGGCACATCCGACCCGAGTTGGGCCGCCAGCTCGAATCGCCTCCCGGAGTCCAGATGATTTCCGGTCAAACGTTCCAGCCCCAGCAGAGTGACCGCAGCATCGCTGCTCCCGCCCCCTAAGCCGGCTCCCACCGGAATCCTTTTCCTGAGCCGTAGTCTGATGCCGCCCTTGAAACCCCGTGCCCGCCTCCAGAGTGCTGCCGCGCGGTGCACGAGATTCCCGGGCCCGGAAGGGATATCCGGCTGGTCGCATTCCACGCGAATGTCGCCCTGGCGTGATGAAACCGACACCTCCATCTCGTCTGAAAGGCTGACGGTCTGATAGACGGTTCGGATCTCGTGATAGCCGTCCGGCCGCTTACCCAGGACCTTGAGCCCGAGATTTACCTTGGCAAAAGCACGGGCTTGAATGGTTTTTTTCAATGGAAGCGGTGGGATTACGCTCGGCCTTGCAGGCCGCTCGTCCGGCCTGCCAAGCGAACCGATCATTCCAGTCGCTATTTCTGGTCCGTAGAGGATTCTTGATTGCCCAACTCGTGCTTGAGTTGGTTGAGCTTTTTACGGAGCTTGGCTGCTTGTTCCGGCCCGAAATCGCTGGCCGAGGTCTTGTGCCAGACTTTTAAGGCGTGTTCCCATTCCCGTTGAGCTTCAACTTTTTTGCCCAGCGCCAGGTACACATACCCCAGGTGCTCGCGAACCGTCGGGTCGTTGGAAATCAGTTGGGCCGCCTTTTGCAAGGGGGCCTCCGCCCGCTCGTAGCTGTTCATCTTGTAATAGGCCCAGCCCAGGCTGTCGAGATAGGCGCCGTTATTAGGTTCCAGCCGCAGAGCCCTTTCGATATACTTAACCGACTCCTCAAGGCGCACGCCTTGATCCGCCAGCATATAGCCCAAATAGTTTGCCGCGGCATCATTCAAGGGGTCCACGGCCAGGACCTTCTTGAATTGCTCTTCCGCCAGATCGTACTTCTTCATGCGCTCGTAAACGGAGCCTAGCATAAACCGGGCATACTCCTGATCGTCGGGACTGTTGCTCAGCGCCAGCGCCTTTTGGATGACCGCTTCAGCCTTTGTGTATGATTTGCCCTGTGAATAAATCTGGGCAATGGCAAGGTAGAGCTCACGATCCTCAGGCGTATTGTTGAGCATTCCGCGGAGCTGCTTGACCGCCTCATCCCGGTGACCCTGCTCACCCAGCAGGGAGGCGTGCTGGATCAGCAGCTGGCGGTTGTGGGGATACTTCTGGATGGCTTCGCTGACTTCGGCCAGAGCTTTCTCAGGCTGCCGATTGAGCTGGTAGGTCTCGACGATCAGGGCTTCACCCCGCGGCGCCTGATCTTCGCCCAAAGCCACAATGCGCCGGAAAGTTTCGATGGCTTTCGGGTACTTTTCCTGGGACCGGTAGATCATCCCCAGCCGCTGCAGGAAAACGGAGCGGTTATTGGCCTCGGCGGGATTGTATTTTCCGTCGGGCTTGGCGGTCTTCTTCAGCAAGTCTTCCAGGAGAGCAACCGCCTTGTCTTCATGGCCCAGGGTGTCTTCCAGGAGAGCTTCCTGATAAGGCACTTCAAGATTGCCGGGAGCGAGGCTCTTGGCGCGTTCAAACTCCTGCCGCGCGTCGTCAAACCGGCCCATCTCGCGGTCGAGCTGTCCGAGGCGAAGGTAGGTTGAAGCATCGTCCGGAGTGACCTTCAAGATCTCTTCCAGCTGATCACGGGCTTGCTGCATCTTGCCGTGCGCCATGAGAGCTTCCGAGTAAGCCCGGCGGATATCCTGGTTTTCCGGTTCCCTCTTCAACGCTACTTCATAGGTATTTTCAGCCGCGTCGAGATTGCGGGTCTGCATGTAAGCGCTGCCCAGCAGGTAGAGCAGCGAGGGATCCATTCTGCCGTCAGGAATGCCTTTGAGGAGGTCGATGATCTTCTGGTAGTCTCCCTGATCAAAATAAAGCTGCGTCAGGTTGAC
>Ga0307372_10010974_pt1 | contig 12170 bp, 13 predicted proteins | sample OX1MG_FD_202533 | JGI IMG/M metagenome (GOLD analysis project Ga0307372, IMG submission 202533) | Soil microbial communities from Risofladan, Vaasa, Finland - OX-1 | ecosystem: Environmental > Terrestrial > Soil > Coastal area > Acid sulfate soil | place: Finland: Risofladan, Vaasa | collected...
ACGATCACCACCACGATCAGCAGCGTCGCCACGTCCTCGATCCGGCCGAAGCCGGCCGGGAAGCGGCGGGTCGCCGGCCGCCGGCCGAGCCAGAAGGAGGCGAGCAGGATGCCCGTCGTGAGCACATCGCCGGCATTGTGGAGGGCGTCGGCGAGGACGCCGGCCGAGTGCCCACCGATGGCGGCAATGAACTCCAGCGCCGAGGCGATCCCGAGCGCGGCCGCGCTGACGACGACCGCCCGCACCGCGTCGCGGTCGTCGTAGGCCCCCGTCCCATGGCTGTGGCCGCCGCTCATCAGACTAATTGTGGGATGCAGACCTTGAGACGCAGGGTCGCCGTGATCACCGGAGGCGCCAGCGGCATCGGCTACGCGATGGCCGAGCCTTCGCGGCCGAGGGGATGAAGGTGGTCGTCGCCGACGTCCAGGCGGATGCGCTGGAGGAGGCGGAAGGGAGGCTTCGCAAGGGCGGGGCGCAGGTGCTGGCCGTGGAGACCGACGTCGTCCTGCCGGCGGCGCTCGACCACCTCCGCGACCGCGCCTCGACGCCGTCCACGTCCTCTGTAACAACGCCGGTGTGGCTTCCCCGGGGATGGTTTGGGAGGCGAGCCCGGAGGACTGGAACTGGATTCTCGCGCGTCAACCTCCTGGGCGTCGTCAACGGCCTCCGCAGCTTCGTCCCCGTGCTCCTGGAACAGAGGAGGCTCACGTCGTCAACACCGCCTCCGTCGCCGGCCTGGTCGCCGGCGTGCTCGGCTCCTACTCGGTCACCAAGCAGGCCGTCGTCGGGCTCAGCGAGTCACTCCACCTGAGCCTGGCGATGCGCGGCGCCGACCAGGCGTGTCGGTGCTCTGCCCTGGCTGGGTCCGGACCCGGATCAACGACGCCTCCCGCAACCGGCCGGCCGGCGCCGGGCCCCCGAGCCCGATGACGCCCGAGCTGGAGGCGGCCGAGCAGATGATCCGGCACCTGGTGGAGACCGGCGCCGAACCGGCCGCCATCGCCGGCCAAGTCGTCGAGGCGATCCGGGAAGGGAGGTTCTATGTGCTCACCCACCCGGAGATGAAGGGGGCGATATCGTCAGCCGGTTCGAGGACATCCTCGCCGGCCGGGCGCCGAAGCTTCCAGAACTCATCTAGCTGGCGTCTCCGCGCAGGCCGAATGAGTGGGGGGTGGATCAATACTCCTTTTGATCGAGGTTTTAGAGCCACACGAAAGGCCTTGGCACGCCTGAAGGGCAAATCGGTAACGTCTGATCGCTGGCCCCATAGGGGCCCTGGGCTATCTCGCAGGCGAAGGCTGAGTCCTGCTCATGGGCGGATTCAGCCACGACCAGCCCAAGCCACCCAACGCCAGCACCAGGTAGATCGGCACTGCCCAGAACCCGAGGAGGTAGCCAAAAGGCCAGACCAGCGGGGTCAACAGCCATGAGCAGAGCTCGTAGAGCACCACTGAGCCGACCAGGGGGCAGCGACCGCCGGCCGGCCGCGGCCCATCGAAACGGCGTAGCTGATCTCCAGCAGTGGCAGCAGCACCACAAAGCGTCCGATCGAGGAGCCGGTGATCACCGAGTAGGCGAGCAGTAGCAGGGCGGACGCCAGCAGCAGCGCCAAGGCAGCCCCGCGGCGAGAGCGATGGGCGGCCAAGACTCCCGCAGCGCCCAAGGTCACAGTCAACGCGAGGTAAGCCCAGAGGAGATCGGCCACTAGCTGCCAGCCGTCCATACGCCGAGCCTAGGGCTAAGCAGGAGGTCTATAGATAGACATCTTCAGCCCTTGTGCAAGAGGACGAGGGCTTGTGAAATAGGACAAGGTTTGAGCGCCCTGCGGTGCTACGAGAAGAGTTCGTCCAGTCCTATTAGCCTGACCCCATGCCGAGCTGCGGCGGCAGGCAGGCGGCTATCGAATCCGCGAGCAAAGACCACAAGGTCAGCTTTGGCGGCCATTCGACCGAGGCGGTCCCGCGCTTCCAAGACCTCTTTGATCGTGTCTGAGCGAGCCCTTTGGGACCATTCGCAGGCGCCGAGGAGGGCATAGTCTTTCTTGCCCTTAGCGACGACATCAAATTCGGCGTCGGCCACCCACCAGGAACCCAGCTCATGTACTTGGGACGCCCAGGGAGAGTACTTGCCGACCCAGGTTCGGCAGCAATCTTCATAGACCTGCTCGCCGATGTAGTTAGGTAAGTCGGCCGCGATCTCCTCGTAGACCGGGTCTATGAGGCCGCGCGCAAGCCGACTTCGATTGGGATAGACGTAGCGGAACCAGAACTGGTGGAAAGGTTCAATGATCCGCCAGTAGGGCTGGCCAGTACCCTTGCCGACCGACCTCCGGTGTTCGACATAGCCGAGGCTCTCGAGGCGGAGAAGGAGTTGGTACACCTCAGGTGCCGGCTGCTCGGAGGCTCCGGCGATTTCCACAAGCTGAGTCTTGCCTTCGCTAATCAGACGCAAGAGGCTGAAATAGGTGGCAGGCTCTCGAATGCCGCGTTCGCCGCGAAGGAGGTTCAACGGCTCTTCGTACATCGGCCCCGCACTACTCAGGATCGTTTCGCAGATGACCTCCTTGAGAGGGCGCCCTCCTCCCCAAACCTGGTATTGGGCCGCCCCTCCAAGAACTCCGTAGCGCACGATCTTGTCCTCCGCCGAAGCAGTCGGCGGGGCGAACTCGGCGGCCGTTCGATAGTCAAAGGCTTCGATCTGGGGTCGCCAAGCCGCCCGGCCGAAGAGGGCTTTATTGCCTTCAACAAGCTCTCTCATGACGGACAACGCACTTCCGCAGATCACAAGGAAGATCGGCCGGCCGTCCCGCTCCCAGGTGTCCCACCACTTCATGATCGTGCTGGCCAGCGATCGATCCTTCACATGTACGTATTGGTATTCGTCAATCACCACAGCCAGAGGGCCGACGCTAGCCTGGGCGTCCACAAAGGCGAAGGCCTCGTCCCAGGTGCGAAACCGAAGAGTCGGCTCGCCAGGCACGAGTCTCGCAGCCTCCTGGGCGAAGAGTTCGAGTTGGGTCTCTCTCTGGCCCTCCGTCGCCTGGTAGCTGATGATTCGGTCCATGTGGATTCCACGGCTGAGTAAGAAGCTCTTGCCAACTCGCCTTCTCCCTCGAACTACGGCAAGCTGGGGCAGGTCGGTCTGGAGACGCTCGAGGTCGGCCAACTCGGCTTCCCGATCAACAGTTGATCTCATGAGCGCCATCCTACATTAAGTTACGACTTATTAGGTTACGACTTAATAGGTTGTGACTTATTGGCTACCCGCCGCCTTTGGAGGTCGTAGTCAACGCGAGGTCCTTGGCCCTGCATCTGGCTCGGGCGACGGCCGATGACCCGCCCGATCTAGACCCAGGCCGCCTAGCTCTCGGCGAAAGCCCTCCCAAACCGGGAATCAAGCATGCCTGGGCCTGCTCCTCAACGGCCTCAAGACTCTCTTGTGGCCGTTTTCCAGCCTCCAGCCCGCCTTCTAGTGGAGAATTAGCCCGATCTCGGTCCAGGGCTCTATTTGGGCCTAGGTTTTCAGCCAATTGTTCAACCGCCCCCAATGAGTGGCTCCGGTCGAAATCGATTCGTCGCGCCGAGCCGCTCTGACCGGCGGTTCCGACCGCTGCCCCTAACCGGTCAGGCGGGCCGGGGAGTTCGGGAAGTTGGGGGCCTGCTCCCTTCTTGGACTCATCAGACCATCCCCAGTTCCCAGCGCGCATCCTCGGTCATGCGCTCGGGGGTCCAAGGCGGGTCGTAGACGATCTCGACGCCGGCGTCCTTGACGCCGGGGATCTCGAGCAGGTGGTCGCGGACGTCGCTCATCACCTCGCCGGCCATGGGGCAGCCGAGGGCCGTGAGGGTCATCTTCACGTCGACCCGCTCCTTCTCCCTGTTGACGTTGATCTCGTAGATCAGCCCGAGGTCGACGATGTTGACGGGGATCTCGGGGTCGAAGCACTCGTGCAGCTTCTCCAGCACCACCCCCTCGTCGACGGCGGTCATGGCCTCGCTCATGGCTTCTCCACCGGCAGGCCGGCCTCCTTCCAGGCGCCGAAGCCGCCCCGGAAGTTGACGACGTCCTTCACCCCCAGCGCGACCGCCATCTCGGAGGCGACCGCTGAGCGCTCGCCGACCTGGCACTGGAAGACCGTCCGGTCGCGGAATTCGTGGCCGGTCGGATTGGCCAGGATCTTGCCCAGGACGACGTGCCGCGCGCCGGGGATGTGGCCGCGCTCCCACTCCCAGTCCTCGCGGACGTCGACCACCTCGTAGCCCTCGTCGATCAGACGCTTGACCTCGTCCACCGGGGCCTCTTTAAAGCCCTCCTCCTGGTTCGTCTGCGCGCTCATTCCTCCTCCTCTCCGGTCCAGTCTCCCAGACCCCAGGCTCCGACCTTCAACACCTTCAGTGACAGCAGTGCGCACTTGATGCGCGCGGGTGAGATCTCGATACCGAGCTCTTCGAAGACGTCCTCCTTGTTGATCTTGCGCGCCTCCTCGACCGTCAGCCCCTTGATCCGCTCGGTGAGCAGCGAGGCGGACGCCTGCGAGATGGCGCAGCCGCGGCCGTGGAAGCGCACGTCGGCGATCTTCCCGTCCTCGACGGCCAGGTCCATCCCGATGACGTCGCCGCAGAGGGGGTTGTCCTCCTCGTGGGAGATCGTCGGCGACTCCAGCCGGCCGAAGTTCCGCGGGTTCTTGTAGTGGTCGAGGATGTACTCGCGGTAGAACTGCTCGTCGGGGTTGCCGGAGTTCACGCGAAGATCCTCTGGGCGTCGCGGACGCCCTCGACCAAGACCTCGATCTCGTCCCGCCTGCTGTAGAGGTAGAAGGAGGCGCGGGCGGTCGCCGTCACGTCGAGCCGGTTCATCAGCGGCTGGGCGCAGTGGTGGCCGGCCCGGATCGCCACCCGGTGGCGGTCCAAGATGGTGGCCAGGTCGTGCGGATGGATGCCCTCGACGGCGAAGGAGACGACCCCGGCCCTCTCGCTCGCCGGCGGCCCGAAGAGGGTGACGCCGGGCACCTCGCCGAGCGCCTCCAGCGCGTACTCGGTGAGGTCGCGCTCGTGGGCGCGCACCCGGTCCAGCCCGACCGAGTCCAGGTAGTCGAAGGCGGCGCCGAGCCCGATCACCTGGGCGATCGGCATGGTGCCGGCCTCGAAACGGGTCGGTATGTCGGCGTAGGTGGCGCCCTCTTTGCGGACGCTCCGGATCATGTCGCCGCCGGCCAGGAAGGGATCCATCTCCTCCAGAACCTCGCGACGCCCATAAAGGATTCCCGCCCCCGTCGGCCCCAGCATCTTGTGGGAGCTGAAGGCGTAGAAGTCGCACCTCGCCGCCTGGACGTCGATGCCGGCGTGGGGAGCGCCCTGGGCGCCATCCACCAGCACCGTCGCGCCCGCCGCCTTGGCCGCGGCCGTCATCTCGACGACCGGGTTGACCGTGCCCATCGCGTTGGAGACCTGCCCGAAGGCGACCAGCTTCGGCTCCTGCTTCAGCAGGTCGGCGAACTGGTCCTGGCGCAGGCGACCGGAGTCGTCGATGTCGACCCACTCGATGCGGGCGCCCTTCTCGGCGGCCAGGATCTGCCAGGGGACGATGTTGGAGTGGTGCTCGAGGATGGTGAGCACGATCAGGTCGCCCGCCTTGACGTTCTTGCGGCCCCAGCCGTAGGCCACCAGGTTGATGCCCTCGGTGGTACCCCGGGTGTAGACGATCTCGCGGGTCGAGCGCGCGTTGATGTAGCGCTTCGCCTTCTCGCGGGTCGCCTCGTAGCGCTCGGTGGCGATCTCGCTGAAGCGGTAGGCGCCGCGGTGGATGTTGGCGTTGAATCTGGTGTGGTATTCATCCATCGCCGCCAGCACCTGGCGCGGTCGCTGCGAGGTGTTGGCGCTGTCGAGGTAGACGACGCCGGTCTCGAAGATCGGGAAGTCCTTCCGGACCTCGTCGACGTCGATCGGTTTCAGCCCTGCCATCTCAGACGTCGACGTAGACGTCGCCTCCTTCCACGGTGACCGGGTAGGTCCTGGCCGCCACGACCGCCGGCAGACCGGTGACGTGGCCGTCCCGGAGGTCGAAGCGGGAGGCGTGCTGTGGGCACTCGACCTCGAGGCCCCAAAGCTCGCCGTCGGAGAGGTTGAACTCCTCGTGGGTGCAGATGTCGTTGAGGCAGTAGAACTCGCCGTTCTCGGCGTGGGCGACGCAGAGCTGCAGGTCGCCGTGCTGGAAGTGCTTCATCGAATCGACGGCGATCTCGTCGGTGGTGGCGACGCGCAGCCTAGCCAAGCCTCGCCTCCAGCTCCTCCTCGACCAGCCTGCGAGCCTGCTCGAAGGGGATCCGGTCGACGACCTCGCCGAAGAAGCCCTGGACGATCATCCGCTGGGCGGCCGGCCGCGGGATGCCGCGCGAGGTGAGATAGAAGAGGCTCATCGGGTCGACCGGGCCGACGGTGGCGCCGTGGGTGCAGCGGACGTCGTTGTTGTCGATCTCCAGCATCGGGATGGAGGTCGCCTTCGCCTTGTCGGAGAGCACCAGGTTGCGGTTGGCCTGGTAGGCGTCGGAACGCGCGGCGCCCTTCTCGATCCGGATCAATCCGGCGTAGACCGCCCGCGAGGTGTCCTGCAGCGCGCCCTTGAAGAGAAGGTCGCTGGTGGTGTCGCCGACCTGGTGGTCTTGGAGGGTGTGGAAGTCGAAGAACTGGTCGCCGGAGGCGAAGTAGACGCCCTTCAGCTCCGCCGAGGCGCCCCGGCCCTGGAGGTTGGCCTCGCAGCGGACCTTGGCGAAGCGGCCGCCGAGGGTGATGTTGAAGATCCTGACCCGGCCGTCCTTGGCGATGTGGGCCCGCTGGTTGGCGAACTGGTAGGCGTGGCGGCCCCATTTCTGGAGGGACACATAGCCGACCTCGGCGCCCTCGCCGACGAAGATCTCGGCCGAGCCGCTGGTGAAGGCGGCCGACTCCAGCGACGGCGAGAGGAACTCGTCGAGGTAGTTGAAGCGCGAATTGCGGCCGGCGACGATCAGGGTGTGGGGGAGCACGGCCGCGCCGCCTCCGCTGGACCAGAACTGGCCGAGGATGGGCCGCTCGATCTCGACGTTGTCGGGCACGTAGAGCAGGGTTCCGCCGCTGAAGAGCGCGGCGTGGGCCGCGGCGAACTTGTCCCGGTCGGCCGTCACCTCGCTGAAGAGGCGGTCGCGGACCAGCTCGGGATGCTCGCGGGCGGCCTGGCTGAGCGGCATGAAGACGACGCCCTTGCGGGTGAGCTCCTCGTCCACCTCGACCTTCCCCGGCTCCGAGCCCCGCTGCCGGAGCACGCCCGCGGCGCCCTCGATCGGAAGGCCCGGGGGCCCGCCGTTGGCGGATTCAAAGGGCGCGAAGTCGTCGAACTTGAAGCCCTTGAAGTCGACCCGGCGCCACTCCTCCAGGGACCGGTCGGGCAGGCCGATCCTCTCGTAGACGTCCCACGCCTCACGGCGCCGAGCGCGCAGCCAGTCGGGTTCCCCGTGGAGGCTGGCGATCTCCTCCACGGATGCCAGGGAGAGAGGCACAGCTACCCGACCGAACCTTCCATCTCGAGCTGGATCAGCCGGTTGAGCTCCACCGCGTACTCCAGCGGCAGCTCCTTGGTGAAGGGCTCGATGAAGCCGTTGACGATCATCGTCTCGGCCTCGTTCTGGGTGATCCCGCGGCTCATCAGGTAGAAGAGCTGCTCGTCGCTGACCTTGCTGACGGTCGCCTCGTGACCGAGGGTCACGTTCTCGGCGTCGACGTCGTTGTAGGGATAGGTGTCAGAGCGCGACTCGTCGTCCAGCAGCAGCGCGTCGCACTTGACGAACGACTTGCAGTTGTTGGCGCCGGCATAGACCTTGATGTGGCCGCGGTAGCTGGTCCGGCCGCCGCCCTTGCTGATCGACTTCGAGGTGATGGTCGAGGTCGTGTTGGGGGCGACGTGGATCATCTTGCCGCCCGCGTCCTGGTGCTGGCCCTTGCCGGCGAAGGCGACGCTCAGCACGTCGCCCTTGGCGCCCGGCTCCATCAGGTAGACGGACGGGTACTTCATGGTGATCTGGGAGCCGAGGTTGCCGTCGACCCACTCCATGGTGGCGTCGGCGTAGACGGTCGCCCGCTTGGTGACCAGGTTGTAGACGTTGGTCGACCAGTTCTGGATCGTCGTGTAGCGGCAGCGCGCGTTGCGCTTGACCACGATCTCCACCACCGCCGAGTGCAGCGAGTCGGTCGTGTAGATGGGGGCCGTGCAGCCCTCGATGTAGTGCACGAAGCTGCCCTCGTCGCAGATGATCAGCGTCCGCTCGAACTGGCCCATGTTCTCGGCGTTGATCCGGAAGTAGGCCTGGAGCGGGATGTCGACGTGAACGCCCGGTGGGACGTAGATGAAAGAGCCGCCCGACCAGACCGCCGTGTTGAGGGCGGCGAACTTGTTGTCGCCGGGCGGGATGATGGTCCCGAAGTACTCCTTGAAGAGGTCGGGGTGCTCTTTGAGCGCGGTGTCGGTGTCGGTGAAGATCACGCCCTGGTCGGTCAGCTTCTGGTGCAGGGAGTGGTAGACGACCTCCGACTCGTACTGCGCCGAGACGCCGGCCAAGAACTTTCGCTCCGCCTCCGGGATGCCGAGCTTGTCGAAGGTCCGCTTGATGTCCTCGGGGACCTCCTCCCAGGTCGTTCCCTGCTTCTCGGTCGACTTGAGGAAGTAGAAGATGTTGTCGAAGTCGATGACCGAGAGGTCGGCGCCCCAGGTGGGCATCTTCTTTCGCTTGAAGATCTCGTAGGAGCGGACCCGGAGCTTGGTCATCCACTCCGGCTCCTGCTTCATCCAGGAGATCTCCTCGACGATCTCCTGGCTGAGGCCGCGCTTGGCCTTGAAGACGAACTTTTCGGGGTCGAAAAAGCCGTACTTCTCCCTGTAGTCCTCGCCGACGTTGATCTTCGGTGCGACAGCCATTACGCGCTCACCTCCTCTGCGGCGGGTTCGTCAACCCACTCCGAATAGCCCTTGGCCTCCAGCTGGTCGGCCACCTCCGGTCCGCCGGAGAGGACGAAGTTGCCGTTGACCAGGACGTGGACGAAGTCGGGCTGGATGAATTCCAGGATCCGGGTGTAGTGGGTGATGATGAGGACGCCGAGGTCCGGGCCCCGCATCTTCTGGATCGCCTCGCTGACGTACTTAATGGAGTCGATGTCGAGGCCGGAGTCGGTCTCGTCGAGGATCGCGATCTCGGGCTTGAGGACCGCCATCTGGAGGATCTCGACCCGCTTTTTCTCGCCGCCCGAAAAGCCCTCGTTGATGTAGCGGCTGAGGAAGCCCTTCTCGATCTTCAGCGTCTCGAGGTAGGGCTCGACCAGGGAGCGGAACTCCTTCGGCGAGACCGACTTCGACTTGTCCTTCCCGTCATAGCCGCGGTGCGCGTTGAGCGCGGTGCGGAGGAAGTTGTTCATGGTGATGCCCGGTACCACGATCGGGTACTGGAGGGCCAAGAAGATGCCCATGCGGCTCCTCTCGTCGGGCGTCAGCTCGACGATGTTCCTGCCCTTGAAGAGGACCTCGCCGCCCTCGACGGTGTAGCCGGGGTGGCCCATCAGCGTGTTCGAGAGCGTCGACTTGCCGGACCCGTTGGGGCCCATCACGGCGTGCACTTCGCCCTTGTTGATGCCGAGCGAGATCCCCTTCAGGATCTCCCGCTTCTCGACGCTGACGCGCAGGTCTTTGATCTCCAGGTCCGCCATGTATCTCTTTCCTTTCTCCAGTCCCTATCGGGTCTTGACCAAGTAGGTGCAGGCTGTGTCCTCATTGGCCAGCCAGGTCGTTCGCTCCACCTCGGTACCCAGCAGCCGCTGGTACATCGACTGCTCCGAGCGGCAGGGATGGCCGGTGGCCGCTGCGACGTCGGCGATCGGGCAGTTGCAGTGCCGGATCGCGAAGGTGCCATCCCCATTGTCGGTCACTTCGGTCATGTGCCCGGACGCCGCGGCCATGCGGCCGATGAGGCGCACCTTCTCCTCCAGGCTGTGTCCGGCGAGCTGAGGCGCGGCGCCGGCCTCGAGCCGGGCCGATCGCTCGACGAAGAAGCGCTCGAGCTGGTCGGCGGACAGGAATCGGACGAGCTCGCCCGCCAGTTCGCGGTGGGCGTGCGGGAACTGCTCCGCCGCCGCCGGGGTCAGTTGATAAACGTGCTCGGGCCGTCCGGGGCCGGGGTGAGGTTCGCTGTCCCTGGCGACCAGTCCCTCTTCGAGCAGTGCCTCGAGGTGGCGCAGGGCGCCCTGCTTGGAGACCTCCAGGTGGGCCGCGACCTCGGCCAGGGAGGCCTGGCCATTCGCCTTCAGGAGTCCGAGGATGGCGTCCTTGCGCTTGTCCACGTTTCGATTCTACCCAATTGATCAACGTGACCGTTTATAAATGAGCACCGACCTCGCGCTGCTGCTCCTCGGCCGGGTGCTGCGCGCCTTCGGGTTCGGCTTCTCGCCGGTGTTGCTCGGCCTCCTCCTCGAGCACCGGGGCCTCGGCTCGGCCGCGATCGGCCTGGCCCTCACCGTCGGCCTGCTGGCCGCGGCCCTCTCCGGCCTTGGCGCCGCCGCGGCGTCGCGGCGCTTCGGCAGGCGCCCCGTCCTGGCCGCCGCAGGGCTGGCCATGGCGATCACCGGTGGCCTCCTCTTCGTCGCGACCAATCAAGTGGTGCTGGTCCTCGCCGGCGCGACCGGGATGCTGGGCGCCGCCGGCCTCGACGTCGGCCCCTTCCTCTCGGTCGAGCAGCCGATGCTGGCCGAGACGGTCGGCGGCCCCGGCCGCAACCTCGCCTTCGCCCGCTATTCGTTGAGTGGCGCGCTGGCCGGGGCGGCCGGCGGGCTCGCCGCGACCCTCGCCGCGGGGCCGTCGGCCTACCCGGGTTTCTTCCTCGGCTTTGCCGGCATCGGCCTCGTCACCGCCCTGCTGCCCCTGCTGCTCACAGAGCGGGTCGAGGCGAGGCCGGAGCCGGGCCCGCGGTTCGACGTGCGGCCGATCGCCGGCCTGGCCGCCCTCTTCGGGCTCGACGCTCTCGGCGGCGGCTTCATCGCCAACGCCGTCATCGCCTACTGGCTTCACGCGCGCTTCGGCGTCGGCGCGGGTGTCCTGGGCCCTGCCTTCGCGGCGATCGGCCTGCTCCAGGCGGCCGCCTACGAGGTGTCGGGGCGCCTCGGCAATCGATTCGGCCTCGTCAACACGATGGTCTTCACGCACCTGCCCAGCAACGTGCTGCTGCTGCTGGTTCCGTTCAGTCCCAACCTCGGCTGGGCACTGGCCCTGCTGCTGGCCCGCTTCTCGATGTCGCAGATGGATGTTCCGGCCCGCCAGGCCTACATCGTCTCCATCGTCCCGCCTGCCCATCGGGCGAGCGCGGTGGCGACCACCGCGGCGGTGCGGGGGATCGGGCAGGCGGCCGGGCCCCTCCTGAGCGGGCTCGCCATCCAGGCTGCGCTCTACGGCCTTCCCTTCTTCGCCGGCGGCGCCTTGAAGATCGTCTACGACCTCGGCCTCTACGCCGGGTTCCGTCGCCGGCGGGCTGAACACGAGACGGCCGGTTGACAACGACGCTATCAACATAGTTCGATTGGGCCACCCCGGCCTCGGCAGCGATGTCCTTCAGGGAGGTGTTGGCACGTCGTCGCCGAGCTGGAGAACGTGACCCGGGCGCTGCCGTCGCCGATCCCGATGCCGCCCGAGGCGCTGGCCGAGGCGATCGTCGGCGCCATCGACGGCATCGCGCTCCAGGCCCTTCTCCGCGATGGCGACCCGCGCCCGGCCTTCCAGGCCCTGAAGGCGATGACGCTCGGGATGGCGGCGATGTCCTGTTTGGCGGCCGGCGAGCGGCCGCCCCTGGATCACCTGACCTCGCTGCTCCCGGCCGTCGTCTAAAGGACGGCTTCGGCCAGGCGCTCGGCCTGGACCACCTTGGGTACGGCCGCGAAGAAGATCACCTCGTCGCAGCCCACGGCCCGGTAGGCGGCGACCCGCGCCGCGGCCTCCTCGGCGTCCTTCACCGCTCCCGTCCAGACGCGGTCGCCGTGCCCGCCGTAATAGCTCTTGAGGCTGCGCTCGCCCCACTCCTGGGCATCGTCGCCGAGAGCGAAGTAGACCAGCGCGCGATACTCCGGGCTGCCCTCGCGGCCCGCCTCGCGCCAGGCGGACCCGACCCG
>Ga0307372_10010977_pt1 | contig 12168 bp, 9 predicted proteins | sample OX1MG_FD_202533 | JGI IMG/M metagenome (GOLD analysis project Ga0307372, IMG submission 202533) | Soil microbial communities from Risofladan, Vaasa, Finland - OX-1 | ecosystem: Environmental > Terrestrial > Soil > Coastal area > Acid sulfate soil | place: Finland: Risofladan, Vaasa | collected...
GCGTTAGCGTCGACCTGGATCTGCCGGATAATGGCCATGACCGGATCCCCAGAGAGGTGGAACTCACGCTCTTCCGTATCGTCCAGGAAGCTTTGACCAACATCCACCGCCATTCGGGCGGCCGCCAGGCCACCATTTCGATGCGGCAGACCGCCGGGGATCTGACCCTGACGGTGGCCGATGACGGCCACGGAATGGATCCGCACACTCTGGCCAAAGTCAGACGCGAAGGGGCTGCCCTGGGGGTGGGGATTGCCGGAATGAAGGAGCGGATTCGACAGTTGGGCGGAAATCTCAATATCTCTTCCGGCAACACTGGAACGGCGGTGACGGTGAACCTTCCGATTGCGAGGCAAGCCTGATGGTGAAACCGCTGCGAATCCTGATTGCGGACGATCATGAGGTGGTGCGCCAGGGCGTTCGGACGATTCTGGAATCCCAGCCGGGATGGAGTGTGGTGGCGGAAGCTCAGAACGGATTGGGTGCCGTCGAACAGGCGCAAAAAGCCCGGCCGGAGATCGCTCTGCTGGACATCAGCATGCCCGAGCTGAATGGGCTGGAGGCGACCAAACAGATTCTGAAGCTGCTTCCGGAGACCCAGGTCCTGATTCTGACCATGCATGAAAGCGACGAGCTGGTCCGGGAAGTGCTCTCCGCCGGGGCGCGGGGTTACGTCCTGAAGACGGACGCCAAGCGCGACCTGGTCAACGCCGTCCGCTCCCTCAGCGAGGGCCGGCCCTTTTTTACCTCAAAGGTGGCGGAGATGGTGCTGGAAGGATACCGCCAGAAGAGTTCCCCCGCCGGGACCGAAATTCCCACTGGCGATCGCCTGACGTCCCGCGAACGGCAGATCGTCCAGTTGATGGCCGAAGGCAAAACCAGCAAAGAGATTGCCACAGCCCTCGATATCAGCGTCAAGACTGCCGAAACCCACCGCGCCAACGTCATGCGCAAGCTCGATCTGCACTCTCTCGCCGACGTTGTCCGTTATGCCATTCGCAACCGAATGATTGAGCCCTGATCTTTGCCTTTTCTTCTCCCGCGAATTAGCCCCCCGCCACATCACTAAATCCCGCCTTTTCTTCTCCGGGAGGTTAGCCTGTCGGCCGGATCATGGCCGCCGCCTTTTCTTCTCCCGCAAATTGACAGGCCCGCTACATCATTACCCCCTGCCTTCTCCGGCGATCTGGCCCACCGGCTACATCATTGCCCCTTGCCTTTCTCCAGTCCTCTCCCCGGAAACCTACCGGGCAACCTCGTCCAGCCTGCGTAACATTCCCCACAAAACTCCGTAGTCCAGCCGATTTCTTCCTTTCCCGGCCTGCTTTACATTGGAACCATCCCGAGGCGAGTAGGAATCTGCGCCAGACAGATACTTGAGCCCGGGAAGTTTTGGAGAGAAGAAAGCACGGGAGGGGGAAATGAAACGATTTCAGAGTGACGCAGGGCAGGCCCTGCTGCTGATGGCGCTATCGATGGTTGTTCTGTGTGGCTTTGCCGGACTGGGCGTTGACATGGGATACCTGCGCTACATGCGGCGGCACATGCAGGCGGCCACGGACAGCGCCGCCCTGGCGGGCGCGGCCGAGGTGGGTTACGGGGATGTTACCTCCGCGGCCCAGGCCGATGCCGCCACCAACGGATTTACGAACGGGGTGAAAGGAACCACGATCACGGTCAACAATCCCCCGGTCAGCGGTCCCAAGCAGGGTAATTCACAATACGTGGAAGTGCTGGTTGCCCAGCAACAGCCGACGTTCTTTATGAAACTGCTCGGCGTGGACTCCGAGATGGTCAGCACTCGCGCCGTGGCTTTCACCGGGGTTTCCGGGGCCTGCATCTACGCCCTGAACCCCACCGAATCCAGCGCCTTTGTGGTGAACGGGAACTCCAACCTGACCGCCCAGTGCGGCATTCTGGACAATTCGAATGATTCCTCCGCAGCCCTGGTTACGAATGGCGGCGGATGCCTGACGGCCGCATACATTGGGGTGGTCGGGCAGTTCAAGACGAACTCCTCCTGCCCGCCGGCGCCCACACCCGTCAGCGGGATCGCCGGATTCAGCGATCCTTTGGCTTACCTGCAACCGCCCACGGTGGGCTCTTGCGACTATCCGTCGGGCGCCTCCATTTCGGGGGGCACGCAGACGCTCTATCCGGGCGTCTATTGCGGGGGCATCAATATCAGCGGCGGTTCCACCGACGTCACCTTCAGCCCCGGGACTTACATCATCAACGGCGGCGGCATGAGCATCAGCGGAGGCGCCAATGTTCATGGCGACGGAGTCACCTTCTACATTACCGGGACGTCCAGTTCTTTCAAGGGAGTCTCGATTACCGGCGGGGGTAACAGCCAACTGATCGCTCCTACCACGGGAACGTATGCCTCGGTCCTCTTCTTTCAGGACCGCTCGGTAGGGTCCGGTTCTTCCGGCGCGGACAGCAATATCGCCGGGGGAAGCGGCACGGCCATTGAAGGGACGCTTTACTTTCCTACGACCAACCTCACATACGCGGGGAGCAGTACGAACTCCCTTTACACGATCCTGATTGCCGACACGGTGAAAATCACCAACACGACCGTTATCAACGACACTTACCAGACGCTGCCCAACGGATCGTCGCCGATCCACAGCGCAGTTCTTTCGGAATAAACCCAAAGGGAGGGGAAACTAACAATGAGGAATCAAGCAAAATTCAAATCCTGGTTTCGGATCCGCACTTTCAGATCGCGGTTGGGAGCAAAGTGCGATTCCGGACAGGCCCTGGTGGAACTGGCCGTGATTCTTCCGGTGGCCCTGATGCTGCTGGTCGGCATCGCGGAGATGGGCCGGTATGCGAACGCCAGCATCGTGGTCAGCCATGCCGCCCGCGCCGGCACCCAGTATGCCTCCCAGAACAGGGTGACGGCCTCAGATACCACCAACATCATCCAGGCGGCGGAGAATGACGCGCCCAGCTTCACCAGCATGACCGTGACGCCAAACCACTACTGCACCTGCTCGGACGGTTCGAGCTCCACCTGCCAGTCAACCGATTGCCAGGGCAGCCGGATCATTGAATACACCAAAGTCAACACTGAAGTGCAGATGCAGAGCCTGTTCCACTACCCGGGTTTCCCACAGACGTTTGACGTGAAGGGACAGAGCATTCTGCGGGTAAGCCAGTAGCAACAGTTTTGAAAGCCGCGAACGGTCCGTTGGTGACGGGCCGCTCGCACTGAAGTAGGAACGATTAAGACACATCAAAAAAAAGAGGAGGGGGATTGTCATGAAGAGGAATCAAGTTAAAAAAGTTCGTGCATCACGAAGAAGTGAGCGGGGCGCTGCCACGCTGGAATTTGGGATGGTGGTGGTGGTGTTTTTCATGTTTGTGTTCGGAGTCATGGACTTCGGGCGCGCACTTTACACTTATCACTTTGTCAGCAATGCCGCCTGCGAAGCAACACGGTACGCCATGGTGCGCGGTTCAGCCAGTACAAGCCCGGCCACGGCCAACGATATTACCGACTACGTGAAGGCGATTACGCCGATGGGCATCAATCCTAGCGACATCACAGTTTCGACAACCTGGAGTCCGAACGACGCGCCCGGCGCCAGCGTGAAGGTCCAGGTAAGTGACAACTTCAAATTTATGACACCCGTTTTTATGAAGTACCAACTGCCGTTGAGCGGCTCGTCGCAGATGGTGATCTCGCAGTAGCTTGCTTGACCCGATGAGTGTGTCCCATGACTGTGCGCACCTTGCCAGGCGAAGGAACTCGGTTTCCTGCCCACGAATCTTCCTGGCCGACACGGAGCTTGCAGCCAATCCACCGGGGAACGACCAGGGTCTGGCGATTCCAGACAGATCGGCCAGGCTGAGAAGCGGATTCGCTGGTGAAGGAGCAACGTGGCTAATTCAGGAAAAGTCGGTTTTGCCCTGAGATGCAAGTCTCAAAAGCCCATTCGCACGCTGGTGGTGGACGATTCGCCGATGGCCATCGGCGCCATCCGCGTGCTGCTGGAAAAACGGAACGAAATCCAACTTGTCGGTTTTGCGGGTGATGGGGAAGAGGGTGTCTCGCAGGCGCAAGATCTGCAACCCGACCTGATCCTCATGGACCTGCAAATGCCAAAGCTCGACGGACTGAGTGCGACCCGGAAAATTCGAGACGGCCGCGCCGATGTCCGGATCATTGTCATCACTCTTAACCATGGTGAAGAGGTCCGCCAGGCGTGCCAGAAAGGCGGAGCGGATGGTTTCGTCGTGAAGGACCGCCTGTACCAGGACCTCCTGGCTGAGATCCAGCGCATCTTTGGCTGGCATGCGCCTGAGTTTGACGCACCCTTGATCCGGTGCTGAAGCTATCGCCGGAAAGACTCTCAGGCAGCCAGGGTCTGCGCTCCTGAGACTGGGATGTTCTTGCAGACCTTTCAGAAGGATCGAGGTGGCCCAGCACGAGGACGCTAGACCTGGAATCACTGCGCTGAATTCGGGTCTGTCCGGGGCCGGGTAAACCGGCGGAAGCAGAAGGGAGTAGAACCAGCATGAATTCCTGGATCTATTTGATCTTATCCTTTGTGTCCGGACTGGTTGTGGGGTGCGGCTTCTCCTTCTTCCGGTCGAAGACCAAAATCAGGTTGTACAGGGCATTTATCCAGAATCGTCTCCGTGTGGCGGAACCGCAACAAGCTTCGGTTCATGCCTGGCGTGTTTGATAGTTCTGGGCGCTGGATCCTCAGCGACGATCCCGTGCATCCCGTGAGCCTGAGGTGGGAGCCTGCTCCACGGGGCCTTTGAATCAGCATAGCCGTTCCAGGTTACAACCGGGGCACTGAACCGCGCCCAAACCGGCACCTCAAGGGGCCGGCTGTCATCGATCCTCCCTCCACAATAACCTGAGATCGTCCCATGCCTTTGGCCCTGCTGGAAGATCCAACGGCCACGCTGATCGAGAGGCTGTGCTTGGCACATTCCGCATCCACCCGCAGAAGTCCCGATCTCTCCTCGCAGGCCTGCTATAGTTAAAGAGAAGGCCAATGAACCCGCGCGACGAGTGGCGTGATTCACTTTGCCGCAGGATCGGCCTTCAGGCCGGCATTTGGGGGCCATGCCGGGCTGGAGCCCGGCGAAACAGAACCATAATCAGTCCCTGCCCGCCAGTCTTGGCGCGGCGGACCTGAGACCCAGCTATGATCCAACTTTCATCAGCCGGAAAGCATTTCGGCTACAAAGCCCTGTTTGAGGGTGTCGACTGGCTCCTCACGCCGGGCGATCGCATCGGACTGGTGGGCGGAAACGGCACCGGTAAATCCACCTTGCTGAAGGTGCTGGCCGGACTTGAAACGCTGGACGATGGAACCCTCTCCACCGCCAAGGGAATCACCCGGGGATACTTGCCGCAGGACGGCCTTGCGCTCGCCGGGCGCAGCGTGCTCGAAGAGTGCCTTTCGGTCTTTGCGGACCTGATCGAGATGGAGAAGGAGATCGAGGCACTCACGCATCAGATGGCTGAGATTGACCCCGAGGGCGAAGAATACGAGCGCGTGGCGGACCGCTACCACAGCCTGCAGACGGAGTTTCAGCATCGCGACGGCTATGCGCTGGAGGCGCAAGTGGGCGCCGTGCTCAACGGCCTGGGATTCTCGCGCGAGGACCAGGCCCGCCCGACGGAGGAGTTTTCGGGCGGCTGGCAGATGCGCATTGCGCTCGCCAAGCTCCTGCTGATCAAGCCCAACCTGCTGCTGCTCGATGAGCCCACCAATCACCTGGATCTGGAAGCGCGCAACTGGCTTGAACAGTACCTGGAAAATTATCCGCACGCCTTTGTCCTGGTGTCGCACGACCGCTATTTTCTGGACGTGACGGTGAACAAGATTCTGGAAATCTGGAACAGGCGCGCCTGGTTTTACACGGGCAACTACGACCGTTATCTGGTGCAGAAAGAAGAGCGCAAGGCGCAGCTTGAATCCGCCTACACCCACCAGCAGGAGCGCATCCAGCACCTGGAGGTGTTCATCAAACGCTTCCGCTATCAGGCCACCAAGGCGCGGCAGGTGCAGAGCCGGATCAAGGAACTGGAGAAGATCGAACGCATCGAACTGCCGCCCGAGGAAAAGACCATTCACTTCTCGTTTCCGCAGCCCTCGGCAAGCGGACGCACGGTGGCGGAGTTTCAAGGCGTGGCCAAGAGCTATGGCGCGAAGCAGGTGTTCGCGGGCGTGAACTTCGTCATCAACCGCGGAGATCGTGTGGCCCTGGTGGGGGTGAACGGTGCTGGAAAATCTACTTTGATCAAGCTCCTGGCGGGCGAGGAAAAGGTGACGGAAGGTGAAACGCGCCTGGGCCACAACGTCGAAGTGGATTACTTCGCGCAGGACCAGTACAAGGCGCTGGATCAGGAAGCGCGCCTGATCGATGACCTCGGGAGCGTGGCGCCGGGCGCGATGAGCGGCCAGACCCAACTGCGCACGCTGCTGGGAAGCTTTCTGTTTTCGGACGACGAGGTGTTCAAGCGCATCCGCGTGCTATCGGGCGGCGAGCGCAATCGCTATGCCCTGGCGCGCATGCTGCTGCATCCGCCGAATTTCCTCCTGCTCGACGAGCCCACCAACCACCTGGACTTGCGCGCCAAAGACGTGCTGCTCGAAGCCTTGCGCAAATATACCGGTACGGTGGTGTTCGTCTCGCACGACCGCTACTTTATTGACAAGCTGGCCACGCGCGTCTTTGAGATCGGCAACGGCGAGGTTCACGACTATCCGGGCAATTACGAGGATTATCTGTGGCAAAAAGAAGGACGAGCCCCGCGCTCAAACAGCCCGGAGCCTGAGACCGTCTTCGAGGACTCCTCGGGCGGCAATGGCAAGCCGAAAGAGGCGGAGGCGCCGGCGAAGAAGCTGAATCCGATTCTGCTTCGCCAGATGCAGGAGCGCAGCCAGGAACTCGAAGAAGAGATCGCGCGCGCGGAATCCGAAGTTTCCTCGTGCGAACGAGAACTCGGAAATTTCAGGAGCGCGGAGGAATCGATCCGCCTTTCCCGGAGGATCGGAGAGCTGCGCCACGGCATCGAGGAGATGTTGCGCGAGTGGGAACAGCTCCAGCTCGAGCTCGACGAGCCCGGCAAGACTGTGTTGAGCCGCTGATGCAGGCAGTCAGGCGCCGTTGATTCGGCGTTCAAAATCTCCTTCCCGGAAACTGGCCGCCGGCCAGCATAACCCTCGGTAACGCCGCAGGGTTTATCCAAGGTTCCCAATTCATGGATCGTCGGCCACCCGGAGATGACGGGCTCGAGCGCCCCTTCGCCTGACGGAAGAAGTGAAACCTGCCAGCCTTTTTGCCGATGGCCTGACCGGTCCGTTTTGATTCAGCGGGCGTTCGCTGGGGCATAGTCGCAACGCCGATGGCATCTCATCGTCAGCTTCCATTCGTTACCAAGGGCATCTGCACGATCTGATTTGCCTGAAAAGTGGCCTGGAGGCCAGGTCTGGATCTTTCACCAATTCCAACCCTGCCCTGGCTGCCCCTGCCGCGCCGCAAAAGTTTACGGTAGCTCTTGGCTACCCAGCGGTAAGGCTGATCGGAGCTGGGACACCAAGCCCTCGTCAGCCGGGTAGGTCCGCAACAATTCTGTAACGGATAAGTGATTGAAAGTTTGAGTGATGACCTGTTTGAATAAGTGGAGCCGGCGAAGGGAATCGAACCCCCGACCTACGGTTTACGAAACCGTTGCTCTACCAACTGAGCTACGCCGGCCTTAAACGGAGAGCGTCGCTGCTGCTTTGTCTGTGACGACCGTCGGTGCTCTGAACAAGCCCAGGCCCGCCCGCGGGCACCACCGGCCGCGTGCAGTGGCTCTTGACGGACTCGTCAGATTGTTGGCCCGTCACAAACCCCTGCTTTCGCGCACCTGTAAAAGAAATGCTGCGGCGGCTAAACATTTCAGCTTCCTGCCTATGGTAACTGACTCGCTTGCAAATGTTCAAGTGCAGTGTTCAGATTGTTTTTCAGAAGCCTCATGCATGGCCATGGTCGGCGCGCGTCAAAATATCACTAAGCTGTTGTATTGTAAAGCATTAGAGCGTTCCTCCTTTGCGAATCCTGGTTTTCCGTCTGAACAGACGAACTGCCGCAATCGATGGTTGCACGCCAGGGGGCGCCACAGAAACTAAAGTTTCCTGCCCCGATTCCATGGGCTTTGGGAAATTTCACGGCACCTTCCTGCGGTCATCTGGTGTGGCTTGAGGGGCGTTGCAAGCCTTATCCATGGCTTTATTCCGGACGAACGGAAGCCGTGTGGTCGTTCTCTGTCAAATTGATGGTTCGCGGGTTTAATGAGGATTCAGGCGGAAACAAAAATGCCCACCCGGCAGGAGGGATTAAAATCCCAGGACCTGCGGGTGAGCATTTTCGGAGAGGAGAATAGATTGGTGGACGCGCTCCGCCATCTAAACTCGGTTGGAGTGTAATGAAAAGCAGGCGGGGATGTCAAGCAAATTCTCGGAAAATATTTTACAAATAAATACTTTATTATCAGTTGCTTATAAAGATTATGTTTTCGCCGAAAACCCTGAAAAATTTCTTGGCCAGGCTCCGAAAATGCCTCCCCAGGCGGTTAAGTCCAGTTTGTGGTTAGGGTTAGTGTTATTTCAGGTTAAGGCGGATAACCGAGTCCTCATAACCCCGGGCCCAATCCCAATCTGGGAATAACCTTGCTGCAACCCGCCGGGAAATAAAGAACAGAACGCCCGCAAATATCGCCAGGCCCACCAGCAGAAGGACGAGCAGGATATTGCCCAGGAGCAGGTGGAACATCTGCACTGTGACGGGCTTTCCGGGAGGAGGCTGATCCCAGCTGATCTGCTGCCGGATGGTCATCCGGCTCATGAATCGGCTTGCAATTTCTTTGGATTGTGCATTTTGGACGAGGAGGATGTGGCTCCCCTCGAGTTTTCCGTACAGTGCTCCGGCCCCGCTTTTCTGGTTGATCCCTAGGCTCTGAACTATGGCGGCAAAGCGCGAGCTCGCTATGGGAGTGGTCGGATAGCTGATGAAGATCAGGGTGACGGGCCGGCCATTGTGCTGGTAATCGGCTGCCTGAAGCTCAGCTCCCTGCTGGAATCCCACCAGATCTGCAGGAAGCGAAGGAAGGGCCTTTTGCATGGCCACGGGGCCCAGCACGTATTTCTGCGAACCTGGAATGATCCCTTGCGGCGGCAGCAAAAGTGGCAGGAGCGCCAGGCTGTCGGCAGAAGGAGCTGCACCGCCAATCGCAACCAGGAAAGAGCGGAAATCTTCGTCGGACATTTTCGGCTGCGTAGGCCGCAAGGCGCGGACCAAAAAAACGCCGCGCGCCATCAAGGCCTGATCGGCTCCGGCGACGGCAAGCTTCATGTCCTTTTCCGGCTTCATCGATTCATTCTGATAAAAGGTCAGCAATCCGTAGGCCGAAGAAGGATCGGCCGCTTTTTCCACAACCGTCTGGACGCTTTGCTTGCCCTTGCGGTAGGTTCGAATCTCCACCTTGGTCACGCCATACTCGTGATCGACCGAGGGCTCCACGCCCCACTGGCGCACATCGTTGAGGCTGACGTTCTGGCTCTTTTCCACCTGCCATTCCGGCAGCGATGCCAGGTTGACAATCGTCGTGCGCTGAGCCCCTGCCAGGGCAGCGCTTGAGGCCAGAAGGGCCCACAAACCAATACTGAGGGGGATAGTGAACTTCATCAATCACAGCATAGCAGAAATCCATGGCGCAGGCGCAAGCGCTCTGCGGGGGCGGAGCGTGGCATCGTCTTGACCCTGAGATGCCCTGGCGCGCTAGCGCGTGCGCTGGGCCACGCGCACGCTTCCCAGATTGTTGATGTAGTCTTCGATGCCCTGGAAAAGGGCTTTGGCGATCTTCTCACGATAGGCGGGCTCCCTCAACAGATGCTCCGAATGGGGATTCGAGAGGAAGGAGATTTCCGCCAGCACGGAAGGCATGTTGGCGCCGATCAGAACCACGAAGGGAGCCTTGCGGACCCCGCGGTTGTGGATGCCGTGGGACACTCTGGACATGTCCTTGTAGAGAACCGTCTGGACGTCGCGGGCCAACTCCTGCGATTCATCGATCTTGTCGCTGAGGGCGATCTTCTTGATGAGGTTCTGCAGCTGATGGACGGACTCCTGGGAGGTTGCGTTTTCACGGGCCGCCAGTTCAAGGGCTTCGGGGTCGGTCGTAAAGTTGAGGAAGTAGGTTTCGATTCCTCGCACTTGGCGGTCGCGGCTGGCGTTGGCATGGATGGAGATGAAAAGATCCGCGTCCTTCTCGTTGGCGATGGCCGTGCGCTCCTCGAGGGGGATAAACGTGTCGGTGGAGCGTGTCATGACGACCTGGCTGTCGGTCTGGGTTTCAATCAATTTTCGCAGGCGCAGCCCGATATCCAGCACGACGTTCTTTTCTTCCAGACCTGTGGGGCCGATGGTCCCCGTGTCAAAGCCTCCGTGGCCCGGGTCAATCACAATCCGGGCGACCTTCAGTCCCAGGGCTCGTGTCAGCGTTTGAGAACCGTTGCCTGTGGGTGAAGCCGGTTTGGTTGAGACGGGAATCGGCGGCGGTTCGGGTTCGGAGGACGCGGTTTCGGCTGTCCGCTTCGCAGCATGCTGAATGCGACTGTTGGATGCGACCTCGGCTGTCCGCTTCGCACCCTGCTGAATGCCTTTTGCGGAGGCGATTTCGGTTGTCCTTTTCGCAGCCGGCTCGATGCGCTTGGTGACAACGACCTCCGGCTTTGCTTCGGATGCGCGCTTCGCGACGGGAGGGGTCTCCTCGACGGCCGCCTGAACGGTGTGCTCTGGTGCAGCGGCGGCAGTGCCGTGCTCCGGGGTCTTCTTCGCCATTTTGGCGGGCGACCCGTGAACGTCGATAATCAGCCGGAAGGGATTCGGCAGCGGAAACGCCGAATAATCATGGAGGTTCCTGACGTCCAGAACGATCCGCGTGACGTCCGGCTTGTACTGGCCGACTCGAATATCACGCAGAAAATCTCCGTTGATGGGCACAATCTTCTTGAGAAGGGAATGGTCCAGATGCGTGTTCGGCAGGTCAAAGACAATCCGGTCCGGATTTGACAGGCGCAGCGTATTGTATAGGAAGGGACCCTGGCCCCCAATCACCACGCGGGTGTAATTCGGCCCGACCCACTCATGAATCTCCGTGACCTCGACCGGTCCGCCGGAGGCTTGAGGTTTCAGGCCGTCGCCAGGGTTGCTGGAACTGCTTGACCGGTTGGCGGCAAGCCGGTGGGTGATGGCCTTCAGGTTCTTCCGTGCTTCACTGGACTGCGCCGATGACGGATGCTTCTCCAGGAACGATCGGAAGGCATCGGCCGCCTGCTGAGGATCGTTGAGGCTGTTGAGGTAGACCTTTCCTACGCTCAGCGCGGCGTCGCGAGCCATGCTGGAGCCTGGGTATTCGGAGATCACGTACTGGTAAGCCTGGATCGCGGCATGGAAGTAATCGGGGTCCGAAAACGCGCGGCCCATTTTCGCATAAAGGTCGCCGATGGTTTCCGCCGCCAGCGGCGCCTTGGTATAGGCAAAATCGTAAAAATAAACGTTGCGGAACTCGCGGATGACGTGTTCGTAGTCCGCCGCCTTGCGCGATCGGGCGGGCCGGGCCTCAAGTTTTCGCTGCAGTTCCATGGCGTGCAGGTAGGCCTTACGGGCGAGTTCGGGATGGCGCACCGCGGCCGGGCACGGCGCGGTTGCCATCAAAACCCAAACGCCCACCAGCACGGCAATCTGAAGTTGATGCCGTCTTATGATCGTTGCTTGCCGTTTTGTTGTTGTCGTCCCCGTTTTTTCCCCCACGGATTGCTGCGCTCCCGGTGCTTGCCCGCCGCGCGGCACCAACAATCTGCCTACTCGGCGTTCGTAAAGTGGACCACTCCCGCCGAATCCACGTAGCGGACGATGGGTTCAATGCCACCATCCGCCGCCTCGGCCATGGCGCTCGAGTTCCCTGAATGATACAGGTGAGTCACTTTCCGCACGTAGCGCTCGGTTTCAGGGATGGCCGGGACACCTCCGGACCGGATCACCCGTTCCTCGCCGGAATTGTAGGCGGCCAGCGAGAGCGGCAGGTTGCCTCCAAAAAGGTGCAGAAGATATTTCAGGTAGCTCACGCCCCCTTGAATGTTCTGT
>Ga0307372_10010984_pt1 | contig 12158 bp, 8 predicted proteins | sample OX1MG_FD_202533 | JGI IMG/M metagenome (GOLD analysis project Ga0307372, IMG submission 202533) | Soil microbial communities from Risofladan, Vaasa, Finland - OX-1 | ecosystem: Environmental > Terrestrial > Soil > Coastal area > Acid sulfate soil | place: Finland: Risofladan, Vaasa | collected...
TCGTCGTGGTCGGGAATTCGCTGGTGAGCGGCAGGAACACATCCGGCCTCAGTGCCCTGGCCGCATGCGGGTACCCCAGCCCGTCCACCGCGATCACCACCAGGTTGCGGCGAGGGCCGAGCCGGACTGGACCCTGGTCGCGAAAAGCACCGGTGATCGCCGAGGCGACCGCACCGAGGTGCTGCTCGCGGTGGCGCCGGTGCAGGCCACCTACCGGCAGCCTGGCCTGGGTCAGCAGGACCTGGGGTGTTGCCTCGTCGGTCATAACCGCGATCATCCTCTCCACGATGAGAAGGAGCCTGGCAACGCTCCCGCCGAGGCCGCGGGTCCGTCAGCCGGACGGCTTGGCGAGGGTCACTTCTTCGCAGGGGATCACAGCCTCGCAGGGGATCACTGCCTCGCCGGCCTGCGCGGGCCCGGCCTGCGCGGGCCCGGCCTGCGCGGGCCCGGCCTGCGCGGGAGTCTGCGCTGACTCACTCTGTGCGGGTCCAGGCTTGGTGATCTTGAGGTACGGCAGCAACCCCAAGCCGACCGCCGTGAACCCAGCCGCCACGCCGATGTAGATCAGCCGAAACCCGACCACCCCGATCACCGCGGCACCTACCCCGATCGAGGTGGCGAACGGCAGCCCGATGATGGCCTCGGAGGCCGAGATGGCCCTGCCCTGCATCTCCTTCGTGGTCCGGCGCTGCACTATCGTGAGCTCGGCGACGAGCACCATAGGCAAGCCGAGACCCAGCAGCACGATGCCGCTGACCGCGGCGGGCAGCGTGGCCGTGGCCGAGATCGCCAGTCCCAGCCCGTTGAGCAGGAATCCGGCGCAGGCGACGGCGTATTCGCCGACCTTGCGCATCATCGCGCCGACGAACAGGCCGGCTACGATGCTGCCGCCGGCCTCCAGGCTCGCCAGCACCCCGATCATCGCGGTGGGCTTGTGCAGGCCCTGGCCGACCAGGGAGAACATCGCCACGTCGATCATTCCCGCACCGCCGAACGCGACGGTGCTCGCCAAGATCATGCGCCGGATAACCGGGTTCGTCAGCACGTGCTTGAGGCCCGCCGCGAGTTCGCCGAGGAACTTCCCTGCCTGAGCTTCCTCGGTACCCTCGCCGCCGGACCGCTTGAGATCGGGCACCCGGCGCAGCAGCAGGTAGCACCCGGCGGAGACCAGGAACGTCCCGATATCCGCCCACACGACGACCGCAATGCCCCAGGCCGCGTACATCCCTGCCCCGGCCAGCGGGCCGACAATCCGCATGCCCTGGTTCACGCTGTTGAACAGGCCGTTGGCCTCGCCAAGCAGTTCGTCGGGCACCATCGAGTGCAGCAGCCCGCCACGGGCGGACCGGTAGATCAGGTTTGATACCCCGTACAGCCCGGCGACCACGTAGATCAGCCAGACACCTGACCGTCCGGGCACCACGAAGAGCAGCGTGACCACCACCCCGGTCACCAGGTCGTTGACCATCAGCAGCAGCCGACGCGGGAACCTGTCGACGAGGAGGCCGGTGCCCGGTCCGGACAGCGAAGCCGCCGCGAGCAGCAGGTAGATGAGGCCCGCTGCGCCGCTCGAACCAGTCAGGTCCTTCACCCAGATGCCGAGCACGATGAGCAGCGCCGAGTTGCCGAAGATGTTCATCGACTGGCCGGCGAAGAGTATCTGCATGTTTCGGTCCGCGAGAACCCGCAGTTTCATCAATGGCCTCCATCCGCTGGCACGCGCACCCAGCCTGCCCGGCCGAGCATCCCGAGAAAACCCTCGGCGAACGCGATGGGCATCGGCAGTTCGCTGCTCAGCGCCGCCCACCAGGCGACGTCACGTTCGCTGCGCTCGCCGTCGACGCCGTGCAGCAAGGCGACCGCCCGGGTGTAGTTGCCGCCCCTGTCCTGGGAGAGCTTGTCGTCGAGCCAGTGCCGGTCCTGCGGCGTCGCCGCCTCGGCGAGCGCGCGCAGGTTCGCTGGCCCATCCCAGCACCGCACCAGCGGACGGCCGGCACTCCCCCGGTCAGCACTCCCCCGGTCGCGGTGGCTCGCGCACGCCTGTCGTCTGCGGGTGCTCGCGTGCTCAGGCTCGCAGCCTGGCGGTTCCTGCTGGCCATCTGCTATCCGCGCCGCGGCGACGGCGGCGATCGACCGGACCGAGGCGATGGCGGCGTCCAGCCAGGCGCTATCGAGTCCGGCAGCGGACAGTGCTTCGACAGCACCGACGGCAACCTCGCCTCGGTGCCGCAGCCAGAGCGCGGCGTTCACGTCCGCATGCGGGTCGAGTTCCGGGCCGTCATGCGACGGACCGAACGGCCGGCGGGCCGGACGGCGGCCCGGCAGGGTCGCCAGGACATGGTCGGCCGCCCAGCTGAGGGTGGCCTCGCCCACGTCGGCGGCTAGTTCCGGATCTGCCCGCCGGCGCACGGCCGCCGCGACCGCACAGGCCACCGCGGCGGTCCGCCGCAGTTCGGCGGGATCGACCAGGTCTGCGGTATCGGCCGAGCTGTGGTTCGCGCGGTCGGGCCAGTGACCGAGAGCAACCGCCTGGCACCTCGTCGGCGAGTCGGCGAGCAGCGCGTGATCGGAGCCCCCGGCGAACGGGGTCGCGCGCCAGGTCCACGGGTCGCACGGAACCGCGCCGCTGTATGAACGTGCGGCCACCGGCAGCAGCCCGGCGCAACGTTCGGCGAGAGCGGGCAGGAACGAGGGGAGGTCGTCCGGGCCGCGCTCGATGACCAGCGGACCGCCGCAGCGCTGGACGTTCTGGCCGGCCATGTCGACATTCACCGCGAGCGTCGGCCGCGCCGCGCGGCCGCCGAGCACCTCGTCATGCAGGTACGCGGCAATCCCCACGAACTCCGGCCCCCACAGGAACCGCACGCCGGGCCGTCCGGCAGCGGTTGCGCCGCGGCCGGCCCAGTTTCCCTGGTGCGCGGCCAGCACCCGGGCGATGCCGAGCAGCGCGGCGACACCGGAGGCATTGTCGTTCGCGCCGGGCTTGGGATGGCATAGGTGGGCGGTGAGCAGGAACTCCTCGTCGCTGGTACCAGGAAGCCAGCCAGTTACCACGGGCACGCCGAAGCCGGCCGGGTCCACGCAAACCTCGACGCTGGTCGGCGCCCCCGTGTCAGCCGCGGCGAGTAGCCTGGCGATCTGGGCCTGGGTGACGCTGAACGCCGAAAGCTCGCAGCCAGCCGGGAGTTCCAGCCTGCCGACCTGGTCAGGGCGGCGGTCTGGCCGCCCGCCGAGCGGGTCGAGCGCGACCGCGACCGCGCCAGCCGCGGTGAGCGGCCCGGTGACCGCGCCGAGCGCTACCGGCTCGTCGGCGACGACGAGCGCCCCGCACGGATCGGCGCCGCGGCGCACGGCGCTCCACCGGAGCACTGGCACGGCACGCTCGCCCGGTAAGGTCGGCGCGGAGTAGGCGGCGAGCGTGTACGCCTGTTCGGGATACCTGACCACGGCGTCTCCGGCCACGACGAGCCTGGCCCGTACTGGCGTCCAGGGCAGCGGAGCGCGATAGCTCCACCAGCGCCGCGCGCCGTCGGCGGGAAACGACAGCACGGTGACCTCTGCCAGGCCCGCGGCCCGCGCCCGTTCGGCGACGTACGCCGCGGCCGCGGCGATGCCGGCCGAGGCCTGGTACCGGTCGTGCTGGCAGACCGCGATGACGTCGGCAAGCGCCTGCTCCTGGTCGAACTCGGCGTGCACCGCGGTCACGAGGTCGGCGAGGCGCATCAGCGCGCTGCCAGGTCAGCGGCGCGGGCGAGCGCGGTCTCGACGACGGCCCGGCGCTCGGCGGACAGCGGGACGGACATCCGCAGCAGCCCCGCCGCGAGCCGGGCACCCGGTCCCGCCTCGCCGCGGCCGGCGTCCAGGACCGGCACTTCCTTGACCGTCACGCCGCACCCGGCCAGCGCCGCCCGGTTCGCCGCGTCGCCGGGAAGCGCGACCCAGGGGACATGCTCGTCGGTGTCGACGACCGTGATCCCGCCGCGTTCGAGCCAGCCCAGCAACGCGGGCTTGGCCGCTCCGATCCGCGCGCGCAGTTGCTCCAGCGGGTCGGGCTGAGCGAGCAGGTCAAGCGCCACGTCCAGGGAGAGCGCCGACACCGCGAGCGGCGGGAGCACGGCTCGCACCGTCGCGGCGATCCCCGGCGAGGTCACGGCGAACCCGACCCGCAGCCCGCCGCAGCAGTACCCCTTGGACATGCCGCGCAACACGATCAGCCCGGGAACGCTATCGGTCAGCGGCGCGGCGCTTGTCCCTGGTGCCAGGTACCCGCCGCAGGTCTCGTCCACGACGAGTACCCCGCCGACGCTGGTAGTGGTCGCGGCCAGCTCCCTGATCATGGCCAGCGACCAGTGCCTGCCGGTGATGGCCGGCCGGTCGACGACGGTGACCGCCGGCCTGTGGCAGGTCACAGCCGCGCGCGCGTCCGCCAGATCGGTGATCGGCGCTACCACGACCTGCCCGCCGATGGCGGCCGCCGCCTCGGCGATCTGCGGATGACCGGTCCGGTCGACCAGCACGGCCCCGCCGTCGGCGAGCCTGCACAGGCCGTGCAGCAACCCGGTCACGCCGGCGCCCGCGGTGATCCGATCGTGACCCGGCGCGCTGCCCGCTGGCCAGCCGAGATGGGCGGCCAGCACCGGAGCGGCTCGCTCGCCGCCGAACGGGTCGGTCAGGTCATAGCGGCGGGCCAGGTCGGGCAAGGCCGCCGGGTCGGCGGCCACCCGCGCCCAGGCGGCGGCCACGGCCCGCGCCGACAGCTCGGCCTCGTCTGGCGCCCAGCGCAGGTCCGCCCCGGCAGGTACCGCCCGTGCCTGGTGCCCGGCCAGCGCGGACTCCACGACCCGGTTTGGCCTGGCCACGAACTGCACGTACCTGGCGGCGATGGTCACTGGCGCACCGGACCGGAACTCGGTGTCCACGCCCAGCACCTCGTAGCCTGCCCTGGTCAGCAGCGACCGGATCTCGGCGGGCGTATAGAGCCGGATGTCATCCGGCAGCACTGCCCGCGTCCCGTCACCGCGGCTGACAACCACCTCGCCGCGGCTGCGGCTGGCCACCGGGTCGTATCCCCGGTTGAACCGGAAAGTCGTCCCGTCGATCTCATCCTCCGCAAGCGCCTGGTAGATGCGCGCTATCCCCAGGACGCTGGAATGGTCGAGTACGAGCAGGCCGTCAGCCGGCAGCAGCCGCCGCAGCGTGCGCAGCAGCCGGAGCTGGTCGGCGTCGGTGCCCCAGCCGAAGGCCTGGACGCAGATCGCCGCGTCCACCGGCGGCAAGCCCCAGTCCGCCGACTCGATCAAGTCGAGCTGGCGGAGCTGGAGCCGCACGCCCGCATCGGCGGCCGCCCGGCTGGCCCGGTCCAGCGCGTACGGCGAGGCGTCCGCGCCGACCACCTGGAAACCGAGCCTGGCCAGTCCGATCGCATGCCTGCCGACGCCGCAGCCGACGTCGAGCACTCGCCTGCCCGGCGCCAGCCGGGTGAGGACGTCGGCCAGGTAGGCCACTTCCGCTGCCGTCCGCTCCGCCGTGTACTCCGCGTCGGCGTAGGCCCAGTAGTCGGCGGTGAAATAGTCGCGGTACCAGGGCACCTGCGTCAGCTCACCGTGCTGAGCTCGCGCCGGGCGAAGAAGTCACAGACGTCGCACAGGTCGGGCGCGTTAGAGACGCCTTCTTGCAGCAGGTAGATGCCGTCGCAGCCGCGGCAGGTCGCTTCGAGCAGCGGGAACATGTAGCGCTGCATGTTCGCGAAGGAGGAGAACAGGTAGTAGTCGATGCCTGGCCACAAGTCGAACAGGTGGTCGGTAAGCGCGTACGCCATCGACCGCTCGTCCGGGCCGGTCGTAAAGCGCCCCGGCGTGCCCTGCCGGTTCAGCTCGGGAGCGACAAGCTCCAGGTACAGGGTCAGTTCTTTCTTGGTGATCCGGTAGAGCGGGAACACGTAGCGCAGGTCCGCGATCTCCCTGACCGGGATGCCGCCCATCCGGAAGCCGCTGGTGAACCAGGTGACCATGCTGGCGACCAGGTCGTCGGCATTGAACCCGAACGCCACCACCCCGGCGCCACGTGACCTGGCCTGGTCTTCCAGCATCCGGCGCAGCACCTGATGTCCGATGACCATCGTCAGGTGATTACCCTCGCCGGCCACGACCTCGTTCATCGCGTCGACGAACCGTCCCTTGAGCCGGAAGACCCGTTCCACGTCCTGCGAGGTGACGATGACCTGGTGCACGCCGAGGCGCTCCCCGGATTCCCTGGCCGCGGCGAACGTGGCGGGCTCCTCCCAGTCGGGCAGGCCAGTGATCGTCACCGCGGTCATGTCCAGGGCGGGCAGCCGATCCCTAGTGCGTTCCAGCAAGGTCAGGTACGCGACGCTGTCCCGTCCGCCGGACAGGCCCACCACGACCTTGTCCCCCGGCCGCATCACGCCGTGGGAGAGCACGCTCTGGACGAACGTCTCCTCGACGTACTGAATGAAGCCCGCGGCATCGAGTTGCTCGGTCCTGCGCTCCAGGGCGCCCATCGTGTCGAACAGCACCGTCTTGGAGTAGACCGGGTCTGGCGCGCCGTAGACCTGCCGTTTCGGCTTGCGCAGCACGTCCATGTCGTAGAAGCGGACCTGGCGGACCTCGATGACGTCGTCGGGCTCGACCACCGTGGTGTCCTCGGACACGATCTTTCCGTTACGCCAGGTGAGGACCGCATTGACAGGAATGCCATGCCGCAGCAAAACATCGGTGAGCGGCTGCCCCGCGACTGCCGCCAGCTCCTCTGTGGTGCCAAGTTTGGTCCGGAAGAACACTGATGCCACGGCGATTCTCCTATTCGAGCGGAACCGAGCGAACTCAGTCATTCGATCCATTCATGCTAATCGTTGTCCGCCTCGTCGTGGAGTACGGTTTTTTTGTGGCGACGACGTCGGCTGGCCGCCGATCACGCGGACTCATGACCGTACAGACATACGATGATCCTGAGGCTATTTCAGGAATTGGATGGAATGAACTCGTACGGGCCGATGCGGCGCCGGTCTTCTACCAGACCGGGTACCTGACGGCCTACTCCCGGTCCCCGCTGGCGGTCGTCGACAGGTTCAGTTACCTGGTCGTCCGGCAGGCTCCGGCCGAGCGGCCGGTCGCCGTCGTCCCGGTGGCACTGCACCGGGAGGCCGACCCGCTGGGCGGCTTGCGCGGCATCCATCCGGGTGTCGAGCACGGGCCCGCCCTGCTCAGCCATGTCTGGCACTGCTACGACACGCGCATCGTCGGGCTTGCGGCCCTGGGCGAGGCAGGAACCGACGTGGCGGCCGTGGTGGTCCAGGCGCTTGCGGACCTGGCCGACCGCTGGGGAGCGCGCTGGTTCGGTTTCGTGAACGTGGAGCGCGGCAGCGCCACCGCCGCGGCGCTCACCGCGGCTGGCCTGGCCGGGACGCATCTGGTGGACCGGTTCCGCGCGGACCTGACCGGGCTCACCAGCTTCGAGGGTTACCTGCGGCGGCTGGGGACCAGGCCGCGGGCGAACCTGACCCGCTGCGCCCGCAGGGCCGCCGAAGTCGGCATCAGCACCAGCATCACCGGGGCGGCCGACTGCGATCTTGACGAGGTCGCCGAACTCTGCGGCAGGTCAGCGGCCAGGTTCGGCAACCCCGGCTTCTACCCGACGCAGACCTTTGCCAGCTTTGTCGCCGGGCTCGGCCCGCTTGCCCACGTCCTGGCGGTCCGCCAGTCCGGCAGGCTTGTCGCGGTCGGCGTATGCCTGACCGACGAACGCCGGTTTCACACCTGGACGTGCGGCGTGGACTACGACGTCGTCGGGAACGCGAGCCCGTACACCCTGCTCTTCGCCGAGTCGGTGGCCCTGGCGATCAGGCTCGGCCTGCCCGTGCTCGAAGGCGGCCGCAGCAACGCGGTGTTCAAGACGCGGCATGGCCTGGCGCCGTGCCGCCTCGACGCTCACCTGGCCAAGACCTGACCCGACCCGACCCGGACCGCCTCGCGAAGGAGACCGTTTGTTATGTGCCTGGTAACGACCCGATGAACATCACCAGCCAGATCTGGCCGGGGATCGCGCCGCAGTGGCCCGATCTGGCCACAGGCGGCTCGCTGCTGAGCAGTCCGGCCTGGATCCGCGCCCTCAGCGGCCGCGGCAACAAGCGCACGATCACGATCGTCGTCAGTGCAGACGGCGAACCTCGGGTGGCGGCGCTGGCCACCGTCCGGAGCGAGCCGGAACCTGGCCAGTTCTATGACCTGCACCATGTGCTGATCAGCCCGGCTCCGGCGCTGCCGCTGACCGAAGCCGCGCGCGCGGCCAGGACCGAACTGGCCGGCTCGGCACCGCCGGCCGAGCACTGGGTGCCCAGCCTGGTCGTGATGCTGCCGGGATATGAATGCGAGCCGGTGGGTCCTGGCCGCGACGATGCCAGGCTGCTCGGCGAACTGACCGACGCCGCCTGCCGGTGGGCGGCCGAACAGGACCTGCGCTCGGTCGCGTTCTTGTACACCCGGCCGGACGCGAAGAGCCTGGCGGCAGCGCTGACCGAGCGTGGCTTCGTCGGCATGCCGCTGTCGCTGACCTGGGATCTCGTGGTTCCCGATGGCGGTTTCACCGGATACCTGGCCAGCCTGTCGAGCAAACGCCGCAGGGAGGCGCAGCGGGAACTTGCGCGGGTGGCCGACGCGGGAGTTCGCATCCGCCACCTCGATCACGACGAGACCAGCACCGAACCGGTGCGTGCCGCCATGACGGCGCTGCGCAGCCAGCTAGTGCGCAAGTACCGCGGCTATGCCGACGAGCAGGGCGAACGCGCCAAACTCGACATGCTCATCCGTGACGTTTGTTCGGACCGGGCGCATGTGGTCGCCGCGCTGGCCGACGACCACATGGTCGGCTTCGCGCTCTTCGCACCGTACGGCGCCACCTGGTACTGCCTGGCGACCGGATTCGACTACGCCGACCCGCGGAGCAGGCTCTGCTACTTCGCGACACTGTTCTACGCGGCGGTTCCGGTCGCGGCGCAGGGCGGTGCCAGGTCGCTCGGCTATGGCCAGGGATCAGGTCATGCCAAGCGATCGCGAGGTTGCGTCGGCACGCCGCTGGCCGGCTGGATGCGCTCGGAAGACCCAGCGCTGACCGAGGCGGCCCTGGCGTCGGCGGCGGTCACCAGGCTGCAGCCCGGGGCCTGAGCTAGCGATCCGGGACCTGCGCGCTAGTGGCCCAGGCCGCGCGGCCAGAAGCGCCGCGACGTGGCGAGCACGAGATCTTGCCACGGGTCTAGGTCGGTGCCGTACATCCGCAACGCCAGCCGGATGCGTGCCGGGTCAGGACCGGGAGAGGCCGGCGTGAAGTCCGCCCTGAGCAGTTCAGCGAGCGGATGAGCGGGCGGGAGCAAGGACGCCAGGCGTTCGCCGCTGCCCGGTGCGGCCAGTTCGGTGCCGCCCGCCTCCAGCATCGCGCCTGCGGTCTTGCGCAGTGGCCGGGGCAGTTCATCCCATGCCGCGACCAGCGCTCTGGCACGAAGCCCGGCGAGTACTTCGGGGTAGCCGCGCCGCTCCTGCGGCGCGCTGGCCCGCATCAGGGCGAGCGCAGTGCGCAGCTCGTCCGGGTCGCCATCGCGGGGCAGGCCCTCCGGTCCGCCGAAGACCGCGCTCTCCTTCGCCGAGTCGGCCGGCGTGTCCGAGCTGTGCATCAGCGCGAGCATGACGTTGATCGAACCGAGCTCGCCCCGGATGGTGCCAGGACCGGCCTTGACCGGGTCGCTCGAGCCCTTCGCCTGAACCAGCCGCCGGTGACTGCACTCCGCGCGGTCCTGGCGCTGGTCCGCCAGCAGCATCGCGACGGTCGGGCCGAACGCGAAGAGCTGGTCTACCAGCCGGTAGAGGTAGGCGTTCCAGGAATGGCTGATGTTGTTCTCGTGGAAGGAATCCAGGTCCGCCGGGCGGTGCCACAGCACCCGCCAGGCGATGGGCGTGAAGCCGATGGACTCCATCCGGTCCAGAACCGCGTCGCCGAGATATCGGGCAAGGGCGTCTGGGCCGAGCAGTGAGAAGACTGTCCGGTCCCAATTGATATCGTCCACGGTCAGCCTTTCGGGTCCACGTCAGCTTAAGGCCGGGGCGCGACGCGGATTGGCCGTCTGCCGCACCCCGGCCACGTACGGGGTTACTTCTTCTTCAAGCCCGGGCGACGTGCGCTGTAACGATGACGATCCACGAATGCCTTCCTTCAGGTGAGGTTGTCGTCGCTAAGCCAGCGGGAGGCTACCGCTGGCTTAGCGACGCAGAAGCGGTTGCGCAACCGGTCACTTCTTGACGCGCGGCCTGCGACTCATGTACACGTGACGATCCACCTATACCTCCCTCCGCTGTCCGCATTCCGACAGTGCGGTGCGCCTGCTCTGGGTTACTTCTTCTTGATGCGAGGCCTGCGGGCAGCCCTTAGGTGACGGCTCATCGATACCTCCCTCCCATGGTGAGTGCTTTGCCCGGCGCTCGGCCGGGACGTTCAGTCGCTACCGGCCGTGGCCACGACAAGCTGCTCGGTCATGAGCTGTGCCGCCTGGTTCACCTCCCGCACGTCCATGGCAGCCAGGTCCGCGAGCTGAGCGGCCAGCGACCAGCCGGGTGAATCACCGACGTAGGCGTAGTTTCCGTACTCCAGCGTCTCGGCCAGCGTGGACTCCGCTTCGACCCGCAGCAGGCCAGCCGCGCGCCGGCTGGCCGTGCGCACCTGATCGGCCGACCAGCCGCGCCGTACCGATTCGAGCACCAGATCGGTCGCCAGCCCGACGACCAGATCACAATGTTCCGGCGCGGTGGAAATGGCTATCCGCCAGGCACCGGTCTCCCGGTATCCGCTCGCACCACCCGAGACGTCGTAGGACAGGCCGCGCCGCGAACGGATCTCCTCGTTGAGCACCGACGAGTTCGCCCGGGCGAGCAATTCGATCACGATGTCCGCAGCGACAATCCGGCGGTCGGCCAGGGCGAAGCCTGGCCCGCCGATGACCACGGCCGCCGTGTCGGCGGCCAGCGGCAGGTCGCGCCGGCCCGACGTGATCGCGGGCGAGGTGTCCGCCGGCCTGCCTGGTCCCGAGTCATCCAGCGCGGCGAGCGCGCTCTGTTCGAGCACCGCATGGACGTCGGCGGGCGTCATGCCCCCGCTGACCACGACGCGCAGCACCGCCGGCGTGACGTAGCGGCGGGACCACGCGGCCAGGTCGGCCGGTCCGAGCTCCGCCACTCCGGCGACGGTGCCGCCGACGGGCCTGCCCATCGGGTGGCTGCCGTAGGCGGCCGCGAAGAACACGTCATGCACGATGTCGGTCGGATCGGCGGCCGCGAGCCGCAGCTCCTCCTGCACGACCCGGCGCTCGGCGGCCACCAGGTCGTCGTCGAAGGTCATCGTGGTAGCCGCTGCGGCAAGCACGGACAGCGCGGCTCCCGCGTCCGCGGTCGGCACCCTGGCGTGCAAGACGACGTGGTCGCGAGTGGTCATCGCATTGGCGTCGCCGCCCCATGCCTCGATCTCGTCGACGACCCGCATGCTCCGGCCTGCCGGAACGCACTGCATCACGGCGTGCTCAAGCAGATGCGCCACGCCGGGGGCGGACTCGTGCCGCGATCCGGCCAGGATCCAGACCGACACCGTCGTCACCTCGGCGCCGGGCCGGTGCAGCACGGCGTACTCGACGCCGTTGGCCAGCCGTGGCGCATCGGCCACCAGCGGCCCCGCCGTCATGTGGCCGCCTCCGCCACCGCCTCCGGGCCGGCCGGGCGCGTGTGGTCAGGGCCTGAAAGCTCGTCTACGGCGGACTGCGAGACCGCCTCGCCGATAGTCAGCACGAAGCGGGCGACCGGCGTATCTGCCCACCCGAGCCTGCCGCGAAAGTGCAGGGCCGCGGTGCTCACCTGCGGCGGCAGGCCGTCCAGCGGCAGCCCGAATGCCAGCAGGCCCGCATCTATGGCTGACTGCGTGCGCAGGCAACGCTCGAACGCCCGCCAGGCCAGGCCGTCCACGGGACCCATCCTGCCGGTCATGAAACGGCGTTGCAGCTGGCGGCCGGTGCCGGCCAGCGGCCGGGCGAAGAAGCTGACGTTCCTAGCGAGCCGGCGGCCCCAGACCCTGGCGACAGTCCACTGCCGGCCAGGCAGCGCCGGCAACTG
>Ga0307372_10010986_pt1 | contig 12155 bp, 7 predicted proteins | sample OX1MG_FD_202533 | JGI IMG/M metagenome (GOLD analysis project Ga0307372, IMG submission 202533) | Soil microbial communities from Risofladan, Vaasa, Finland - OX-1 | ecosystem: Environmental > Terrestrial > Soil > Coastal area > Acid sulfate soil | place: Finland: Risofladan, Vaasa | collected...
GAATCAGTGTCGTGGTCTCTACTTGAACACACAGAGTTTCACCGAGTTAGAAGTCGAACTTCTCAGATCGGTGATACGACGAGACGTTGGAGTGAAGACCAGCGTGCGACAGCAAAAGGATGGGTTGCAGATCTACATACCGTCGTCTTCCGTGACGGACTTGATCGCATATATCCATTCCGAGATTCTGCCTAGCATGCGATACAAATTGTCGGGCTAACAGATTGCCTAAATTGTAACGGAGGCGCCCAAAGGTTCCCTCAGGCTGGTTGGCAATCAGCCGTCGAGTGCAATGGCACAAGGGAGCTTGACTGCGAGACTTACTAGTCGAGCAGGTGCGAAAGCAGGGCATAGTGATCCAGCGGTGGCTTGTGGAAGCGCCGTTGCTCAACGGATAAAAGGTACCCCGGGGATAACAGGCTCATCTTCCCCAAGAGTCCATATCGACGGGAAGGTTTGGCACCTCGATGTCGGCTCGTCGCATCCTGGGGCTGAAGCCGGTCCCAAGGGTTGGGCTGTTCGCCCATTAAAGCGGTACGCGAGCTGGGTTTAGAACGTAGTTATCACTGCGTCCCTAGGGAGTAATTCCTAGGTGCACACCGGCTCATATCGGTGAAACCCTGATTAAGACCACCGAACGTCTTTTCAGGGCAATACCGAGGGAAGGCCAACACAATAGGGAACCGTCAGAAGGTTGGCGTTTCCGACCCTAAACTATTCGAAAAGGAAGCGGATATTCGCCGCGGATGTCGAGCAACATCTGCGTAGCATGGGAGTGTTGTGCCCCTGTAACGACTTCTTCGCTAGCCACAGCGAAGGGATGGCGTCATAAACAGTTGGAGATCTCCAACATTCACGGACGCCATGACACGCCGGCCCCTAGAAATAGGGTGAAGGTATAGTCTATGCCCGTAGTAATACGGGAGTTCATGCGTGAGACAGTGGACATACGCGCTGTCTATAAACTTGGCTATATGCTGGAAACACCGGTTGAATCCTGCGCTACTCATTCGCAAAGATTCATGATTGTTACAGCCTGAATATACGTTGACGGTTGTGAACAATGCGGAAAGTGAAAATGCGACAGGTGCGGTCAATCAGCAGGAAAGACTGGATGCCTATATTGCGGGTTTTGTTGATGGAGAAGGAAGCTTTCACGTAGCAGTACAGAGGAATCCGAGCACGAGGTTGCGCTGGCAACTCGTCCCGGAGTTCCGAGTCAGTCAAGATGTGAGTCGGGTTCAGGTTCTAAATCTGATCCAGGAACGCATCGACTGTGGATTGATTCGAGAGAATCACCGTAAGTCGAACGACCACACCATGGTGCTGGTTGTTCGAAAGCGGTCCGATCTGCTTGAGAAAGTCCTCCCCTTCTTCGAGCGCAACCCGTTACTGAGCTGCAAGCAGGAGGAATTCGTGACATTCGCCGGCATCGTCCGACGAATGGATGCGGGTGAACACTTGCAGGACGAAGGGTTTCGGCAGCTTGCTGCGGAAGCCGTTCGGATGAATGGTGGTGGTCGGTACCGCCGACTTCACCGGAGCTCAGGATCCAGAATCCTCAGAGACCATACGCCAGGCACCATTCGAAGTACGTGGTGAAGATATGGTCCGATCTGCATGGCGACATGCAGAGCCAGGCAGAAATGCCCTGGCCCCCGGCGTTGATATGCCGGTGGTAACAACAATGTCGGTCCCTATCCGATGCAGCCGTAGGAGACCTGAGGAAGGCTGTCCCTAGTACGAGAGGACCGGGACGGACGTAGCTCTCGTGTGCCAGTTGTCCTGCCAAGGGCATGGCTGGTTAGCGACCTACGGATGGGATAAGCGCTGAAAGCATCTAAGCGCGAAGCTCGTTCCAAGATGAGGTCTCCCACAGGACAACCTGGTAAGGCCCGTGGCTAGACGACCACGTTGATAGGCCGGAGGTGTAAGCACGGCAACGTGTTCAGCCGACCGGTACTAATCGGCCGAGGGCTTGGAGAGCTTTTCATGCTCGTGCTCGCTATGGAACGCTCACGGGACGGCCCGCAAGGCCGCTCGGGGGCGGACGGAGGTATCGGTTTCGGCCGGTCGCCTCTCGTCCGCCTTGAGCAAGGTTTCCGGTGACCATGGCGGCGGGGCCACACCCGTTCCCATTCCGAACACGGCAGTTAAGCCCGCCAGCGCCGATGGTACTTGGGGAGCGTTCCCCTGGGAGAGTAGGACGTCGCCGGATTTTTTTCTGAAGATGGCCCCGTTGCTTCGGCGACGGGGCTTCTTCGTTTCCCGCACGACGGTCTATGGATTCAGACGCCTCCGGCGTCAACGTTGGCAGGCGAGGGCGCGGAGGTCGCCATCCTCGTCGAGGAGGAACTCCACCTTCGTGTAGTGGTGCGACTCGAGGACCGGCTGGAGCAGTTCGGCCTCGTCTCCGCCGAGCTCGAGCAGCAGCGAGCCACCGGGCCGTAGCAGAACCGCCGATTCGCCGACCGCTCGGACGAGGAGATCGGTTCCGTCCTCGCCGCCGTCGAGGGCGGCGAGAGGCTCGTAGGCGGTCACGTCACGCGGCAGCAGACGAAGTTCGCTTCTCGGCACATAGGGGACGACGGCGGTGACCACGTCGATCCGTCCCCTGAACTCGTCGGGTAGGCCGGCCGCCATATCTCCTTCGTAGACCTCGACGCCATTGGACCGCGCACAGGCCACGGCCACCGGATCGATCTCGGTTGCCACCACCCGCGCCCGGGGCCGGCGGCGGGCGAGCACGACGGCGACGGCACCGGCCCCGGTGCAGAGGTCGGCGGCGAGCCCATCTTCGGGAAGCCTGGCCGCCGCCTCGAACGCCAGGGGTTCGCTCTGCCAACGAGGCACATAGACACCCCGATGGACGAGGACGGTCTCACCGCCGAAGCGCACGGAACCGGTCAACCAGGCCAGGGGTTCTCCCGAGCACCGCCGGGCCACCAGGGCCCGCAGACGCCCGGGATCCCCACCGGCGGCCTCCATCAGCTCGGCGGCCTCCTCGGCGGCGGCCACGCACCCGGCGGCGCGGAGCTCTGCCGTGGTCGTCTCGAGACTCCCTGCTGCTCGGATCATGGGTACCGAGCGTCCGCGCGCGCCGAAGGGGGAAGTTCGCAGAACGCCGCCGTCCCCACTGACCGTCGATTCAGATGACGGCGGTCTCGGCGGCGAAATGGCAGGCGACAGGGTGGCCCTGACCCCGCTCGACCAGCGCCGGTTCCTCCTGTGCACAGATCTCCTGCGCCTTCCAGCACCGGGTCCGGAACCGGCAGCCCGAAGGCGGATTCTGCGGGCCGGGAACTTCGCCTGTCAGGACGATCCGTTGCCGACGGCGCTCGGCCCGTGGGTCGGGGAGGGGAACGGCCGAGAGCAGAGCCTGGGTGTAAGGGTGTGACGGATGGTCGTAGACGTCGGACCGGCTGCCGGTTTCGACGACCTTGCCGAGGTACATCACGGCCACTCGGTGAGAGATGTGCCGGACGACGGAGAGGTCATGGGCGATGAAGAGATAGGCGACGCCGAGGCGCTCCTGGAGGTCCTCGAGCAGGTTCACGATGCCCGCCTGAATAGACACGTCGAGAGCCGAGACGGGTTCGTCGAGCACGAGGAGCTTCGGCTCGAGAATCAACGCCCGGGCGATTCCTATCCGCTGACGTTGACCGCCGGAGAACTCGTTCGGATAGCGGTTGGCGTGATACGGCTCGAGGCCCACCAGGCGCAGTATGTCGTCTACCCGGCGATGACCTTCCCGTTTCGTCCAGACCTTATGGATATGCAGTGGCTCGGCGATCGACTCACCTACCGGCATCCGGGGATCGAGCGAGGCGAAAGGGTCCTGGAAGACGACCTGCAGATCGCGTCGGACCCGGCGCAGCCCGTCCCGGTGCATCTGCGAGAGTTCAAGTCCCTCGAATTTCACCGATCCGGATGTCGGTTGGATGAGTTGCAGGATCGCCCGTCCCGTCGTCGACTTGCCGCATCCCGACTCACCGACGAGTCCGAGCGTTTCCCCGGCCTGGATGTCGATCGACACCCCGCACACGGCATGAACGACCCCGACGTCGTGGCTGATGAATCTGCCACCCCGAACAGGGAAGTGCTTGACCAGTTCCCGAACGGCCAACAGGGGTTCGGCCGCCAACTGGGTCACGGCCGCCGGGGTCAGATTCTCGTGGCCGAGATCGCCGTCGGTCACGGATCGAGCACCGGTTCAAGATCGGCCGACGTCGGTTGAAAGATCTGACCGGCGGCGCCGCTCGAGACCTCGTCGGCGAAGTGGCAGGCAGCGACGTGCGGAGCGAAGACATCGTCGTGGAGAAGCGGGGTCCCGGTGTCCGATGAAGCCGGGCTGGCGTCCGGGATCGGCGCCCCATCGGGCCCGGGAGTCGCCGCTCGAGAGGAGTCGGCATGGGCCACCACACGCAGGGGCGGTTCTTGTTCGTCGCAGATCGGTGCCCGGAGGGGGCAACGGGGGGCGAACGGGCACCCGCCGCCCACGCCCACCATCGAGGGAGGCGAACCCGGAATGGGGCGGAGGCGTTCGGCTCCGTCGTCGTCGAGCCTGGGCAGTGAGCCCAGCAGTCCCACCGTGTAGGGCATGGCCGGACGGTAGAAGATGTCGTCGACGGTCCCGTGCTCGACGGTCCGCCCGGCGTACATGACGAGCACCCGGTCTGCGAGCCCGGCGATCACACCGAGATCGTGGGTGATCAACAGAAGTGCGGCGTGCGTCTCGTCGAGGGCGGTCCTCAGTGATTGCAGCACCTGGGCCTGCACGGTGACGTCCAACGCCGTGGTGGGCTCATCGGCCAGGATCACATCGGGATTGTTGGCCATGGCGATGGCGATGACGACACGCTGGCGCATCCCCCCGGAGAATTCATGGGGGTAGTCACTGACCCGTCCTTCGGGATGGGGGATGCCGACCTTGCGGAGCAGCTCCACCGCCTGTTTGGTGGCCTCTTCCTTGCCCACGTTCTGATGGGCCCGGATCGCCTCGACGATCTGCCAGCCCACCGAATACACGGGATTGAGCGACGTCATCGGATCCTGGAAGATCATGCTGATGCCCTGGCCCCGCACGGACATCAGCTGCTTTTCCTTCAGCCCGAGCAGTTCCCGGCCCTTGAACTGAACCGATCCCTCGACCTTGGCACTGCGGGGAAGCAGTCCCATCACCGACATGGCCGTCACCGACTTCCCCGAGCCGGACTCACCCACGATGCCGAGTACCTCGCCGGCCCGCAAGCTGAAGTCGATCCCCCTCACGGCGCGCACCGTTCCCTCCTGCGTGGGGAACTCCACCTGGAGGTCCGTGACGACGAGTGGTGTGTCGGTCACGTCAGGCTCGCACGCGTGACTTCTTGGGGTCGAACGCCTCACGCAGCCCGTCACCCACCAGGAAGATGCACATGATGAGCACGATCAGGAAGATGGCCGGGAAGACGAACAGCCACCACTCGGTGGTCGCCGCGTTGGAACCGGAGGACACGAGGGATCCCAGTGACACGTCGGGTGGCTGAATGCCGAGCCCGAGGAACGAGAGCGTCGATTCCAACACGATGCTGGCGGCGACGGTGATGGTGGCGTTCACGATGATCGGTCCCACGGCGTTCGGCAGCATATGGCGGCCGATGATCCGGAGGTCGGTGGCACCGAGAGCCCGGGTGGCCTCGACGAAATCCCGCTCCCGCAACGACAGGAAGTCCGCTCGGACCAGCCGGGCCACGTAGGTCCATGACGTCGCCGCGATGATGATGGCGATCCAGAACCAATTGCCGGCCAGCTTGGCCACGATGTTGGCCAGCACGATCAGGACGGCCAGGATGGGGATGCTCAGAACCAGGTCGACCAGTCGCATCAGGACGTTGTCGGCCCAGCCCCGGTAGTAGCCGGCGATGGCACCGATGAAGGTGCCGACCACCATGGAGAGAGCGGCGACAAGGAGCGCCGTCTGAATGTCCTTCTCGGTTCCCCGCATCACCTGGGCGAACACGTCGTGGCCGATGTCGTCGGTGCCGAACCAATGCAGCTTCGACGGACCGGAGGCGTACTGTCCGGTGATCTGCGTGAACCCGTATTTCCAGAAGTGGCCGGTGAGTACGGAGGCGGCCGCGAGGATAAGGAAGACCACCAGGGAGCCCATGGCCAGGCGCTGACGCCGAAACCGCGACAATGTGATCCGAACTTGTCCCCGCGTCTCACCCGACATCCCGTGCTCGTCGGAGGGTGTGTCTTCGGATCCGGTCGGCGGCCCCGTCGCCGGCAAGGGCTGTTCCAGTGTCGAGAATCCGGCGACGTCGACGGCGGCACGCGGATCACGATCGTGGGACCCGAAGGGCTCATCCATAGCGGATCCGGGGATCGAGAAATGCGTAGAGGACGTCGGCCAGCAGATTGAAGAGAATTACGAAGACGGTGGTGATCAGCAGGTAGGCGAGCACGACGTTGATGTCCCGTGTCGTCACCCCGTTGAAGAACTCCACCCCCATGCCCTGCCATCCGAAGATCGTCTCGGTCACGATGGCGCCGCCGAGAACGGCGGCAAAGTCGAGGGCGACGATGGTGACGACCGAGACGAGAGCATTGCGCAGGATGTGACGACTGAGCACCCGGCGGGGGTGCAGGCCCTTGGCCCGGGCCAGACGGACGTAATCCGAATCGAGGACCTCGAGCGTGGCCGCCCGCTGATAGATGGCCCATGACGCGTAACTGACGAGCATCAGCGTGATGACGGGAAGGGCGGTGTGCCCGGCATAGTTGGGCAGCCGGCTGAAGAAACTGCCGCTCAGCCCGGGGCTCTGTTCGCCGATCGTATAGAAGATCGTCGTCCCCACATGCTTGTTGATGGGAATGGCCACGAATTCTTTGAGCACAACGCCCACGATGAACGTCGGGACGGCGAAGAAGAGGAAGTTCGTCGTGGTCACCACATGATCGCCCAGACGACCCTGGCGCAGCGCCGAGTAGACACCGGTGGCAATGGCCAGGACGATGGCCAGAAGGGTGGCGATGATCACCATCCGCAGCGTCACATAGAAATGCGACTCGATCTGCGGCGCCACCGGGAGTCCGGCGATGGTCGAGCCGAAGTCCCCGTGGATGGCATGGGAGAACCAGATCCAGTAGCGCTGCCAGAGGGGATCGTTCAAGTGCAGCAGATTCTCGCGCTCGACGATCACCCGGTGCGGGATCTTCGGGTTGGCCAGCAGGAGTCCGAGGGGATTCCCAGACTCGGCCACCAGCAGGAACACCAAGATGGTGGCCGCCAACAGCACCACGATGCTGTAGAAGAGCCGCCTCAGAATATAGGCGAGCATGAGAGTCAGCGCTTCCCCGGCTGGTTCCGAACCAGAAACGAGCGGAGCGGGCTCACCGGTCGACCGGGGCCCGCTCCGCTCGTCTGGACAGTTTGGCTACTAGCTCTTCAGGGCCCAGAGGTTGGCGTTCCAGGTGATGCCCACACTGGAGCCGTTGGGCACGATGCCGGTGTACTTGTTGGACCACACGAAGAGAATGGGGTCCTGGAACAGCGGCAGCGTCACCATGTCGGCCCACAACTGCTTGTCGGCTGCGTTGTAGGCCGCCGTTTCCTGCGCCGGCGTCGCCGCCTGGGCCCCGTCCCTCAGGTCCTTGTCCACCGCGGCATTGGCGTAGTGGTCCCAGTTCTGACCACAGGCCGAGCCGTTGGTGTAGGAGCAATAGATCGACTGGTTGCCCGACAGGAACGGCGTCGACACCCAGGCGAACAAGGTGATCTGGAACGTCCCTTGGATCAGTGTCGTCCCGAAGAGCTGGTTGGCGTCCTGGTTGGCGATGAGGATCTTGATGCCGATGGTCTTCATCTGGGACTGCCACAACTGCTCGATGTTCGACCGCAGGTCGTTGCCGGTCGTCGAGTTGATGGTGAAGGTGAGGTCCTTCCCGGCCTGCGGCCCGGAGGTCGGCTGGTAGTAGCCGTCGGAGCCCATCTTCATCCCCGCCGATTCCAGAAGCGATTTGGCCTTGGCCACGTTCACGTTGTCGTAGGCGGCGCCGTTGTTCACGAAGCCGGTCTGACCGGGGACGAGCATCCGGTTGCCCAGGGGCTGCGACCCCTTGGCGAACTCACCGATCGTCCTGGCGATGATGGCCTTGCGGTCCGTGCCGTAGGCGATGGCTTGCCGAACGGGGAGCATGGCCAGGTAGGGGTCGGACTCGTTGAAGTCGAAGTGCTGGAATTCGAGCCCGGGTTCGAGGGACTGGGTCACGTTGGTCAGTTGGGCGGCCGACTGCACGATGGGAAGGCTCACTTCCAGAGGATTGATGATCTGCACTTCGCCGTTTTGCATGGCCGGCACGGCCTGGTCGTCGCCGTTGAAGATCTGGAAGGTGATGGTGGCCAGCTTGCCCGGGGTGCTCCAGTAGTGCGGATTGCGCTTCAGGATGAGGAACTGGTCCTTCTGATAGCTGGACACCTCGTACCAACTGCCCGAGATCAGGTTCTTGATGTCGTTGAACCCGGTGTTCCAGCCGACCGTCTTGGCGATGTGCGCCGGAATCAGGTTCGCGAAGAGACTCCTCCAGTCGGCGAAGGGCGTGGAGAACACGGCCGTCACCGTCTTCCCGCCGTCCGAGCTGGTCACCGACTTGATCTGGTTGTAGCCGGTGTTCGAGGCGTCGTCGAAAGCCTTACCGCCCACGTCCGTGTATTGCGACAAACCGCTCTGCGCCTGCCAGTTGTAGATGAAGTCGTCGGCGGAGATCGGCACTCCGTCGGACCACTTGGCAGCCGGGTTGATCTTGTAGACGATCGTCTGCGGGCTCGTCGAGGTCTGGGTGGCGCTCTCGAGCAGCTGGGTGTTCAGCACGGGCAAGAGCTTGGAGTTGATGATGAAGGGCTGAGGAGAGACCAGGTTCGTGATCTCCTGGAGGACGAACTCGGTGTCCGCGGAGGTGTTGATGTTCCACCCGGGGATCGTCTCGTCCAGGGCGAACGTGATCTTGCCGGTCGTCGTCCCCGTGGAAGCGCCGTTGCCCGATCCGCCGCCACTGCTGCACGCCGCCAGCATGAGGGCGAGTGTGACGCCCATCGCGATCGCTGTCCCTGCCCTGAGTCGCCGCACGTGTGACCCCTTTCATCGAAATCCGGTGTCCCGGCCGGAGATGTGACGGACAAGTTAACGTTTCGCGGACATCCTCGCGCCATATCTGCACGGAGTGTGAACTTTCCTCCCTCTCCCGGCGGTTGCCCGAGGGCCCGCCCCCGGTCAGTGGACGAAGTACCACGTTTCCGGCGTCAGGGCCCCCAGGACGTTCTGGGGCGTCACGCCCCTGAGGGTGCTGCTCACCTCGGTCAGCGAGGAGGCGGGACTGGGTTCGAAGACCACCGGGAGCTGCTTGGCCAGGTAGTTCTGGTACCCGCTGAGGTCACCGGCGCCGTGCTCGGTCTGGGCCATCAGCTCGTTGGCGATGAAGTCGCTGTAGCTCCCGGCGTTGGAGCCGGAGCCGGTGCCGAAGAGCGCCTCCCCCGACGGGTAGGTCTCGGGGGCGAAGGACCATCCCGTTCCCCAGTCCTCGAGCTCCCAGCTACAGCTCAGTCCGCCGGCACAGGGCGTGGCATTGCTGCTGACCGTGGTGCCGGCGGCCGGGGTGAGATCCACCTCGATTCCGGCCCGAGCCCACGACGCCTTCTCCGCCGTCAGGACCGCCGCCGTCCAGGGGACGTCCGATGCGTATTGGAGCGTGAAGTTGAGGCTCGCCCCCAGGGCGATCCCCGTCCCGCACTGCCCGGCGCCGGTCCCGGGGTTCACGCAGTGCGATACCTGCCCGGGCGCCACCTTCCACCCGTTGCTCGTGAGCAACCGGATGGCCCGGGCCGGGTCGTAAGGGTAGGGGTTGTCCTTCGCGGCTTTCGAGACGAACGGATTGGCCGGCTCCAGGGGAACGGGGCCGTAGGTGGGCACGCCATAGCCCTTCAAGACGGTCTTGATGATCCCCGGTTGGTCGACAAGCAGTTGCAGGGCCTGACGGACGTAGAGCTGCGAGAAGATCTTCCCGGTCATGGCGCCGTCGCCGGTGGAGCTGAAGTTGTACGGAATGTACTGAAGCGACCAGCGGTAGAGGGGGCTCAACCGGAAGTCGGCCAGTCGGGAGTTGTTGCCCGACGGCCCTCCGCCCTTCTTCGCCGCCGGCACCTCGGATTGCGGGAGGTAGCCGACGTCGACCGTTCGGTCGACCAGGCCCGTGAACTCGTCAGCCGAGGTGGCGAAGGGAACCTCGACGAAGGACGACACAGAGGGCTTCACGGGGCCGCTGTACTTGGGGTTCGCCTTGAACGCGACATGACCGGAGCCGTCGATGGACACCAGCTGCCAGGGGCCGTCCACCACCCGCCACAGCCGACTGGCGCCGTAGCCGGAAAGAGCGGGGTTCGCCGTCCCGGCGCCGGCGGCGCTCTCTCCGGCCTGGCCGGAGAGAAAGCTGTAGACGGCGTTGCAGGCGCCGTCGGCGCTGCCGTATGCCGCCGCCGAGCAGCCCCCCGAACCCGGCGCCGCCCCGGCCTGGGTGATGTCCCAGGCCACCGGCAGGGGCGTGATCTGCGACAGCTCGTTGCCGGTGAACCAGTCCGGGTTGTACGCCCCCGTCAACTGGAACGTCAGCTGGTCGGCCGAGTCAACAGTGATCGTCTTGATGTTGTCGGGAAACGCCCCCGGCGCGTACTCGGCCCAATTGGCCTTGTCGGCGTGCATCATGTTCATCCAGAACATGACGTCGGTGGCGTCCACCGGCTCCCCGTCCGACCACCGGTAGTGGTTCAAGGTGATCGTGACGGTCTGGTCGCCGTTGCTGAAGACAGGCGGCCGTGCGAGCGAGAGGGACCTGTTCAGCGCCGGTGTCGCCCCCTGTCCGAACCAGTACAGGGGCCGGTACAGCAGGTCCTGCAACTGGAGGACGTTGGCGGCACTGTCGTCGGTCAGGCTCATGAACGGGAAGATGTCGGTCGGTACCGATCCGGGCGGTTCGGCCCACGAGGCGCTGCCCCCGATGCTGTGGGTCGGCGAAGACCCGCTACTGACCGGGGGGGCGGACGTCGTGGGCGACGAGCAGGCGGCCACGAGCAGCGCCACGGCTCCCAGGGCACCGCCGACCTTCCCAGCGGCCGATTGTCGCCGCACTCCGCCCCCTTTCCCCGCTCGGTCACTTGTACCGGCGAGCGGTCGACGCAACACGCCGCCGCCGCATCTCCGTCGTTTTCCGGTCACCGGCATCTTCGCACCTGACCCGGTTCAGTCAGGGGCGCGTCCGGTCATAGACTCTCCCGGTGCCCAAGGACGAATCGTCATCTCGTCCACGGCCGAAGGCCGACGGTCGACGCGGCGGGGCGGGATCCTCGTCCGGCCGCCCCCAGGCCAAGAGGGACCCCACCGGGGGTCCCGGCTCACGCCCGCCCGCCGCTCAACGCCGCTCGGCTCGACCCTCACCGCCTGCCACCGGTACCCCCCGGGTTTCGATCCCGCGGCCGGGGGGCCGAACGGCCCGCGCTCCCGCCTCGTGGCAGCCCCGGCCCCGCCCGTCGAGCGCCCGCCAGTCGCCGTCCCCGTCGGGGACCCGGGCCGCCCGCCCGGCCGATCGCCAACCTCGCCCGAGGCCCGGGGAGAGCAACCACCGACGCCCGCCCGCCGGCTCGGCACGACCGACGAGAGACCGCACCGAGCGACCCGAGCGACCCGAGCGACCCGAGCGACCCCGGCCCTACCGGGAGCGGCCCGAAGCTGTCACCCCTTCGAGGGACCGTCCCGACCGCCCGCCGCGTCGGCGTCCGCCGACCAGCCGCTCCACGGCGGGGCGCCCACCTCCACGGACCTCTCCGGCCGAACGTCGTCCCCCGACGAGCGCGGCACCGACCGGTCGGGCCACGAGCAGTCGCGCCACGGGCAGTCGTCCACCGGCCCGGTCGGCCTCGTCCGATCGTCGTCCGCCGGCCCGGTCGGCCTCGTCCGATCGTCGTCCGCCGGCCCGGTCGGCCTCGTCCGATCGTCGTCCGCCGGCCCGGTCGGCCTCGTCCGATCGTCGTCCACCGGAGGCCCGTCCGACCGCGGATCGTCCGTCCCGGGCCGGCCCGCCGACCGGACGTCCGTCCACCGGTCGCCCGCCGGTCGCCCGTTCCACCT
>Ga0307372_10010989_pt1 | contig 12152 bp, 10 predicted proteins | sample OX1MG_FD_202533 | JGI IMG/M metagenome (GOLD analysis project Ga0307372, IMG submission 202533) | Soil microbial communities from Risofladan, Vaasa, Finland - OX-1 | ecosystem: Environmental > Terrestrial > Soil > Coastal area > Acid sulfate soil | place: Finland: Risofladan, Vaasa | collected...
CTGCATCTGGGAAAACTGGCTAAGCATCTCCTTGGCCGCGGTCTCGTTGGCCACCTGGAGCAAAACCGGCTGGGAGGCCGCAGCAACCACCGCCTCCATCTGCTGGCGGACCATCTCGATGCCCTTACAGCCGAGGCACTCGCCCCGCAGCTGACAGTGGCAGACCGCTCGCTTGATCATGTCGAGCTCGCGGTGAATTCCGCTCAGGTCGACTGGCTCAGCCACTGATCAAGCCTATCCCACCGCTCCTAACCACTGAGCAGGAGTGAGTCCTGCTCAGTGGGCGACCCCGAACGGTCCTGGGCCGCCTGGATGCCGGGAGGGATCCGGTCGGCTCGCTGATCGTGCGAGGACACCAGCGCATACAACCCAACACCGCCTGGGGAGTTACCGCTGCGTACCGCCTCCGGAGCCACCAGGATCGAGCGGGAGGTCACCCTCACGACAGGGACCGCCAGGGTCCCTTCCCGGAGCCACCGGTACCCGGTCGGCGGACAAATTCCCTGGACCTTCGCCCATTGGGTCAGGTTCACCCCGTAATTTTGCTCAATAGAACATCTGCATGCGAGCTATCACACACTTATCTCGCAACGGTTGCGCACCCCTTGGTTCAGGGGGGTGGCTGGATGGGCCGGCGGGCCCGGATCAGGGCGTGCCAGTAGCGATGGTAGAGACGGCCCTCGCGCCACTGCGCCAGCAGCTGACCGCGCACCGCCTGGGGGGCGGACTCGTAGTAGTCAAGGAGCTGGCGCTTGCGCTTGTCCGGGACTTTGGCGAGATCGAACCAGGCCAGGATGTCCTTCTCCTGCTCGATGCGCTCGGCATGCTCGACGGTGAAACCCAGTGAGCTCAGCAGAGCGCGCCACTCCTCGAGAGCCCGGCTGCGGAAGTGGGACGGGTCACGGCCGATCTCAACCACCTCCAGCCAGTCGCGGACCACCGGCGGCGGGGAGCAGTCGCTGACCGCGAAGACACCCCCCGGGCGCAGGACCCGGAAGGCCTCGCTGAGGGCGGTGATCAGTTGATTGAAGTGGTGGGGCGCGGAGCGGACCAGCACCCGGTCGAAGCTGCTGGCCGGGAAGGGGAGCTGCTCGGCATCACCGCGCACGAAGGTGACGTTGCGGATCTCCCGCTCAGCAGCGAGCTGCTTGGCCTGCTCGAGCATCGGCGCGGTGATGTCCAGTCCGACCACCTCCGCCACCTGGGGGGCCGCCGCTAGGGCGACGTTCCCCGTGCCGGTCGCCACGTCGAGGACTCGGTGGTTGGGCCGCAGCTCAGCCAAGGCCAGGAACCGGGCCAGCGAGACCGGGTCGGCGTGGGTCGGACTCTGGCGGTAGGCCTCGGCTACCTGGGAGAACTGGCGCTGACTATCGGTGAGGTCATCCCCCTCCGGTTGGCCTGGGTCACCAGTCACAAGGGATGGCCGGACAGCAAGGTGTCCAGCGGAGTCGGCTCCAGATCCTGCGGGCCGCCGAACCGCACGTCTATCTCGGCCTCTAAATCCTTCACCAGGTCGCGCAGCTGCCCCAGGTCGGAGGTCGGGGCATTGCCGTTGGCGTAGGCGCCAACCAGCTTGCCGTCCTCGAAGAGGGCGACGCCGATGCCGTCCTGGGCGTGCACGATGAGGCCGCCGCTGCTGGAGTACTTGCTGAGGTAGCTGCGGAGCCCCTCCAAGTTGACGAACATCGCCCCCAGCCCCGCGAAGCGAAGCGGGGCATGCAGCACCAAACCCAGTCCCCTTGCGATCTGGCGCGGGTAGGTAATCACGTTGATGGTGTCCTGGCTGTTGGGGAAGTTGGGAAAGGAAATCCGGTTGGTGGTGGTGATGCTCCCCTGGTGGTCGCTGGCGACCGCCACCACGTAGCCATCGACCAGGACGACGTAGCTGTTGCTCCCGTCGACCCCCTGCACGTGGAGTACCCCGGTGTGTCCCTCGCCGGCCAGATGGCGCAAAAGTCGGGCCGGATCGGTGAATCCGGCCCTCAGGTTGCGGAAGACCACCTCACCCTCAGGCAGGGGGAAGGAACGGGTCTGGAGGACTGCCACCGGGGCGGGGCTCGGCTCCGTCGAGATGGGTGGGGCCGGCTGATAGATGACTGCCTGCTCCACGACTGTAGTCGCGCTCGTCCACGGCTCCTCGGGCCCAGTGCCCAACTCGTCGTCCGCCTGAGGGGTTTCGGGTTGGATCTCCTCGAGCTCGTCGATCTCCTCTAAATCGGCGACCGGGTCGGTTAGGCTATCCGCCACCACTGGGGCGTCGCCGGCCGGGGGATCAGCGGGCAGCGTCCAGGGAGCGGTCTCCTCCGCGGCGCCGGATTGGAGCCAGGCTAGGTTGTCGGGATGGTCCTCTTTGGGGTCGACCACGGCCGGGGTGAAGGTCGCTGGCTCGTCGTCGGTGCTGGCTGATCCCCAAGGCGCGCGCTCCGCCGGCTCCAGGGCGGATCCACCGGGACTGGGAGCTTCCGGCACTTCGAAACTACGGTCACGCCAGGCGGGGAGATCGACCTCAGCGGGAGTGTCAGCCACCGAGTCGGCGGCGGGCTCCTCGGGGGTTGCCTCCTCGACGCTCGAGTCGAGCGGCCGCCAAGAGCCCACGGCGTCCTCGGTGGCAGCGTCTTCGGCCGGATCAGTGTTCAACCCGGCAGCTCCCAGCGCGGAAGGGATCGGTGGGAGCTGGTCCAAGTCTGGGTCGGCGTCCGTCCCGGACCCCTCCTCGGCCACTGCGTCATCGTCGTCCTTGCTGTCCTTCTTGCGCCCGAACGCCAGGTGCATCGTGGGGACCGCCAGTGGGATCTCCCGGACGGGCCGCGGCAGTCCCCCGACCGGTATCGGCACCAGGGCCGGCTCGAGGTGCTGCCGGCCAGCGCCATCTAGAACTCGAAGGGCCCCGCGCAGTCGCTCCAGCTCAGAGCGCAGGATGGCGACCGGCGATGGTGAGCTGGATCGACGCTGAGGACGCTTCATGGGACTTGCTCCACTGGTGCGTCCGGCTGGACAGGCGAACAGTTCGCGCCACCGAGAGTTCCTACCAGACGTTTCACTTGCGAAGTGTAGCCGCGCCGGTCGGCAATTGCTCCCTATCAGCGGCTAGCCGGCCCCTAGTCGGCGCGTCGCGGATTTGACTCGGGTAAGTGAGTCGCGCCCGCGCCGCACCTTCTCCACGATCTCCTGACCACTCTGGTGCCCGATGAACCGCCGGAGATCGTCGTTCCAGTCCTCGGCCCTGGTATCGATGGCCTCGATCAATTGCGGGACCGAGGTGAAGACTTTTCGGCGGAGTCGCCGCTCGGTGAGCTCACCGAACCGGCCCGCCCCGCCGAGGTTTGTGTTTCGCCAAGTGCGCTAGCCTCATCCGGCGTCGCGAATGTTGGCGCCCGGCTGCGCCCGCTTGTTGCGCGTCAGGGCCGAGTTGTGCGCCGGATCGGATGAGCATGAAGGGCTCATCCGACGACGCGTAGCCAGAGATTCGTCGCGAGCGGCGCGTTAGTCAGGCTCAGGCGCTCGAACTTGACATGGGTCCCGCCCGGGCGATCGAATAGCCGGACGCCGTCGCCGACCAGGACGGGCGCGATGCACACGGGGATCTCGTCGAGACCAGCCGCGTCGAGGCACTGCCGGCTAGCGTTGGCGCCGAGGACGCTGACGTACTTGTCCACCCGCGGCGGCCTTGGCCGCGGCGGCGCCGCTGCTGAGATCACTGACGAATGGGACACCCGGCACCTCGGTGTCCGGAGCGTGGTGGGTAAGCACGAACTCCAGTCCGCTCCACCCGCCGCCGAACGGCCTGCCCTCCTTGGCCGCGACGCCCGCGTACGGATCGTCGCCGCGGAAGGTGCGGCTGCCGACGAGAAGCGCGCCGATCTTGCCGATCAACTCGTCCACCGTCGGGTTGGGCCCGAGGTGCTCGGTCAACCAGGACATGTCGTCACCTGAGCCCGCGATCAGCCAGTCCAGCGACCTCGGGACCGAATTCGGCACCTTTCCTAGGGTCCACCTCGGTCGAGATCAATGTAGGTTTAACCTGGGGGAGACGGCGGATCGCGCAGCGACTCCCTGCTTCATTAGTGGCAACGCCAACGCCGGGTGAACGCCGGGAATCGGAACGGGCTGAGGAGGCGCGGCAGAAGGCCACCACTTGACCCCGGGCCGCACAGTGCCGTTTCCGACGGCCCAGGTCGTTGCTGCGACGGACCACCAGACGGCGGAGCTGAGTTAGGCGGGGGCCGGTTGGGGCTGCGCGGGGCCTGTCTCAGGGCCGGGCTCAGGACTGGCCTGGGTGAAACCGGTGCGGCGCAGCCACTGCTCCGGATGGCGAACCTCAGACCACCCCGGCAGACTTTCCGGGCCGGACCAGATGCGGTCAAGGCCAGCCTGACCGGCCACCTTGCGGACCTCCCGAAGGAAGCGCTCACCCTGCTGGTACTGCTGGAGCTTGAAGGCGACTCCCGAAATCCACAGGAGGAGCCGCTCGGCCGCCTGAGGCGGATCATGGCGCCGGCGGAACGCGTCGTCCAGGGTGTCGAAGTCGGGGAAATGGCGGCGCCCAGCTTCGCGCATCACATAGTTGCCGTGGCCCTCGAGCACGGTCATGACCGCCTGCACCTTCCCGACCAGCTTCAGCTGCGGCCGGATGCTGCGCGCCGTCTGGATCAGATCCTCCAGGCCCAATCCCTTGCCACCGCCCGGGGCCCGGCTCAGTTCCCCGACCATCGATCCCAGGTACTCCCGGAGCCAGGGATGGAGTTCGAACTGCCAGGCATGGGTCAGCTCATGGAGCATCAGCCAGCGCCGCAGCGAGTTGAGCGGTAGCTCCGAGGCCTCCGAGAAGCGGCGGACGTTGGGCTCCACGATCAGGAGCGCCGGAGCGGGCAGCGTCTCCACGGCGTGGTCGGAGCTGCCCGAGGCGGAGGGCACGGTCAGCACGGGGTCGTACTGGCCGAGCACGCGCCGCGCCATAAAGCCGAGCAGCGTCCCCACGTAGAGACTGCTGGGAACGCGCATCAGCGGACTCGGCCGCATCGATCCCCAGCCGGCCTGGCGCTCTTCGATGGGGCGTAGCATCCGCCGCATCATCGCCAGGTTCTGGTCGATGAAACCGTGCCGCCCGATCACCCGAACCCGGCCGAAGGTCGCCTCCTGGGGGCTGGTGTTGCAGGCCTCCGCCAGCATCGGCACCAGTTCGGCCACCAGCGGGTCGTAGTCCCGACCCGCGGCCTCCACGTCGGCCATGCCGTCGCCGCCGCAGCGGGCGTAGGCGGTCCGGCGCACCAGTTCCCAGTCGAGGACAGGCGCCTCCGGGTCTGCCAGAGACTTGGAGAGTCGCCGTTCCGCCGCGATGGCCACCCCGGCCGCGACCGCCGACCAGGCCAGCACCGACTTTAGGTCGGGCATCTGGCGATGATAACGTCCGGCTCGGCTCAGCCCTTTCGGTAGAACACGAGCTCCCGCCCGACGTGCTCGAATCCCAGGGGGTGGTAGAGGGCCGCCAGCGCTGGCTCGCCGTAGCGCAGGGCCACCTGGCGCCCCTCGGCGAACGCCGCCGCCGTCGCCGCCCGAGTCACCGCGGAGCCGGCCGCTCGCCGCCGGAAGTCGGGGTGGGTAGCCACGCCGCCAACCTCCACCCACCGGCCGAACGACATCGTCCAGCGGGCGGCCGCGACCACCTGGCCGTCCAGCTCCGCCACCCAGCAACGCTGCTCCTGAATCCTCTCCCGCCAGGCTTGCGGGCTTTCCTTCCGCATCCAGCTGACGTGCTGGTAGACCCGGTAGAGCTGCTCCGCGTCGGGCGGCCCGGCCGGCCGAGTCGGCGGGAGGGAGTCCTCCGAGGTCCGCAGCTCCGTTGCGACCGCCAGTTCGCGCCGGTACTGCGCGAACTCGTCCAGGCCGGAGTAGTCGACCGGTCCCTCCAGCACCGACAGTCGGTCGAGGCTCGCCCGATTGGCCCGGAGCAACTCGAGGGCCGCGGGTCCCTCGTCGCCGGACGAAAGCAGCATCCCCAGCTCCCCGTTGTTGAGCAGTGCCGCCGCCCGAACCTCGGCGGCCCGGCCAGGCACCCACCAGAGCACCGCTTCGGGCGCCACCCCGGTCGCCGCCAGCCGCTGCAGGTGCTCGCCGGCGGAGAGGCCGGCCCAGCCCTGGGCGAGCAGGAACTGTCGAACCTGCTCGACGGCAGCCCGGTCCGAGGCTGGCTGGAAGGCGCTCCCCGCTGAACCGCTTTCGTCCTCCATCCGCCAAATGATCGCGGAGGCTGCCCTGGGGCGTCCGGGACCCTGGCACTTGCCGGCGGGGGCCGCTAGCACTCGAGGTGCCTGAGTGCTAACATGAACCACGCAACCTCAGCTGTCTGGATGGGGACAACAGGAGAGACGAATGCCCAAACAACTACTCTTCGACACAGAGGCCCAGTCAGCCCTAAAGCGGGGCGTGGACAAGGTCGCGGACGCGGTCAGAATCACGATTGGGCCCAAGGGCCGCAACGTGGTTCTAGACAAGAAGTTCGGCAGCCCCACGATCACCAATGACGGCGTCACGATCGCCAAGGAGATCGAGCTCGAAGACCCCTTCGAGAACATGGGCGCCCAGCTGGTCAAGGAAGTGGCCAGCAAGACCAACGACATCGCCGGTGACGGCACCACGACCGCCACGGTGCTGGCCTCCGCGATGATCAACGAAGGACTCCGCCACGTGGCTCATGGCGCCAACCCGGTGCAGGTCAAGGCCGGCATCCAGAAGGCGGTGGACGCGGTGGTGGCGGAGATCAAGAAGCACTCGGTGCCGATCAGCGAGCGCGAGAGGATTGCCCAGGTGGCTTCCATCTCGGCGGCCGACCCGGCCATCGGCGAGACGGTGGCCGATGCGATGGAGAAGGTCGGCAAGGACGGCGTGATCACGGTCGAGGAGTCGAAAGGGATCGAGACCGAGCTGGACTTGGTCGAAGGGATGCAGTTCGACAAGGGCTACATCAGCGCCTACCTGGTCACCAACGCCCAGGCCATGGAGGCGGTCCTGGAGGACCCCTACATCCTGATCACCGACCGCAAGATCTCGGCGATCGCCGACCTCCTGCCGCTGGTAGAGAAGATCCACCAGAGCGGCAAGCCGCTCCTGATCATCGCCGAGGACGTGGACGGCGAAGCGCTGGCCACCCTGATCGTCAACAAGATCCGGGGCATCTTCACTGCGGTGGCCGTCAAGGCCCCAGGCTTCGGTGACCGCCGCAAGGCGATGCTCCAGGACATCTCGGTGCTCACCGGGGGCACCGTCATCAGCGAAGAGCTGGGTCTCAAGCTGGACTCGGTGCAGCTGGACCAGCTGGGCCATGCCCGCCGGGTCAAGGTGACCAAGGACGACACCACCTTGGTGGAGGGCGCTGGCAAGAGCGAGGCGATCAAGGGGCGGATCGAGCAGATCAAGGCTGAGATCGAGAAGTCCACCAGCGACTGGGACAAAGAGAAGCTCCAGGAGCGGCTCGCCAAGCTGGCCGGTGGAGTGGCCGTGATCAAGGTCGGGGCCGCCACCGAGACCGAACTCAAGGAGCGCAAGCACCGGATGGAGGACGCCGTGTCCGCCACCCGCGCCGCGGTCGAGGAAGGGATCGTCCCCGGGGGCGGCACCGTGCTGCTGCTGGCCCAGACCGCGCTCGACAAGGTCAAGCTGGAAGGCGACGAGCAGATCGGTGTGACCATCGTTCGTCGGGCTCTCGAGGAGCCCGCTCGCCAGATCGCCAACAACGCCGGAGCCGAGGGATCGGTGATTGTGGAGCGCGTCCGCAGTCTCCCCGTCGGCCAGGGCTACGACGCGGCGACCGGTAAATTCGTGGACATGGTCAAGGCGGGGATCATCGACCCCACCAAGGTGACCCGCTCGGCAGTGCAGAACGCGGCCTCGATCGCAGGGCTGTTGCTGACCACCGAGTCTCTGATCACCGACATCCCCGAGAAGAAGGGAGCCGCTGCTCCCTCGATGCCCGACTACTGAGAATCTGACCGGCCCTAGGGCTGGAGCGCAAGAAGGGCGGGTTGGCCACCGGGCCACCCCGCCCTTATCTTTTTGTCCTAGGGACTGAGGAGGTGCGCTCCGAACCCGGCGGCCAGCAGCCAGCTGATCCCGAAACCCAGGGCCAGCCCCGAAGCGGGACCGAATACCCAGCCCCGCAGGATCTCGAGCAGCACCTTCGTCTGGACCGTCTCCCGACCCCGGGCCAGGCCGGCGCCCGCCATCGCCCCCACTAGAGCCTGGTTGAGGGAGGTGAAGTACCCCAGCCCGACCGCGACCAGCACCACGGCCGCCTGGACCAGTTGGGCGGCTGCGGCCATCGCCTGGTCGACCCGGACGATGTCGAAAGCCACTCGCCCCAGCAAGGGCTTGCCCCAGATCAGCACCCCAGCGGCCAGCCCCAGCCCTCCGAACACCCCGGCCGGGGTGGCCGCCAGTACCCGGGCACCCACCAGAGCCCCAGTCGCGTTGGCGACGTCGTTGGCCCCCATCGCGAAGGAGGCGGCCAGGCCGATCAGGATCAGCGCCGAACCGCCGATGCGCCAAAGATGCGTTGCCTGATTCGCGGAGGAATCCGACCGGAGGGCCCGCAGCCAGTCCAGGAGCCGGGTCACCGCAAATCCCAGCCCGACCGCCACCAAAGGTGCCAGCACCCAGAGCAGCACCAGGCTACCAACGGCGGACCAATGCACTCCTGCCTTCGAGCCCCATGCGACGCCCACCAAGGAGAAAACCAGGAGCTGGATCGTCGACGTGGGGACGCGGAACCGGTTGTAGATGGCGGTGAGACCGAAGGCCAGGGCCACCACCAGGATCTCGTCATTTACGGTGAGTCGATGCTGGACCAGACCGGTGCCCACCCGGGCCTCCACCGCGTGGCTGGCCAAGGCCGCGCCCAGGAGGGCGAGTGGAGCCATCAGCAGCAGGGCTCGCCGGGAGCTCACCAGTCCCAGTGCATAGGGCATGCCCATGCAGGCGCCGGTGTAGTGGGCACCGATGCTGGCCGCGAACCCCAGCGCCAGGGCGGCCAGGATCAGATCGGCGTCCATCGCGGTGAATCTAACCCACCGGGAGTGCCCAACCCGGCGAGGCCCAGACCGGCTCCAGATCAGCGTCCCTAGCAGCGTTCTGGGCGAGGTCAGGGTTGACGGCAATCGCTCGGACCACTTCCTCGAGAGCGTCATCGCAGCGCCCGGTTCGCGCCTTCGCGCAGGCGAGGGCGTAGCGGGCCATGCCCAGCGCGGGACCGGGCAACGCCAACGCCTCGGCCAACGCCACGCCGGCCGCGTGCAGGCGAATGGTGTGTTCCCCCTGCCTCCGGCTGAGCCAGTGCTCGCCTAGGTGGCCACTAGGGTGCCAGAAGCCCCGTACCACCACCTGCAGTCAGGGTGGGCGACCGCGCCAGCCAGGGGTTTCTGTCCGGATCGGTGAGATCCGCCTCGGGAAGCTGCCCCAGGAGGCCCACCAGTTCGGTCGTGGTTCGGCAGCTCTCGGCGAGCACCTGCGCGGCACTCTGCTCCGCGAACCGTTGGTAGACCTGGGCGGACGTGTGATCAATCTCGGATAATGGGGGCGGCATATCGTGATCGGCGGGCGGCCCTGAGCCGGATGACCTGCTGGGCCTTGAACTCGGTGTTATGGGCTACCTGGGCCGAGACCGACTAGGCCTCAGAGCTGCCCCGGAGCTCCGGACCTAGATCAAACTGGCCCAGCAGCGCCCCTTCCTCGGCACCGGCCACCAGCCGCACCATCGCCGTGATCGACTCTCTCCAGCCGGACTCGCTCCTGACTCGCCTCCCGCGGTCGAATTGCCCGCGAAGGATTCTCCCGCCGCGGGCTCGGGTGATTTGGGCTCCAGCGGACGCCAAGCCCGGAACTGAACTGAACCGGGGGCGGCGGTGATCTCCTCCGGCTTCAGACCAGCCAGGCACAGCCGATGCTCTAGTCCCTGGGTAGCGACCGGAGTGCAGACTTCGCCGAAACGGATCAATCGGAAGCGCCAGCTGCCGCTGCTGTCGCGGGCCACGAACAGCTCGCAGGTCTGGAGCACCAGCTCCACCTCGGCGAAGAGCCGGTCCTGAGCCGCCGGGGAGCGCAGGCGGTGCAGCATGGTGAAGCCCACCAGGGAGGAGAACGTGCGGTCTGCAGAGGGCACCGGGGTGGCGTCGCCGTGCACCAGATTCAGGGAGGGCCCGAATTCGCGGTGGAGATGATCGCCCAGATCGGGATCGCTATCGAGGGCGCCCAACCCCCGGGGCTCGCTCGAGCAAACCTCGGGTGCTGGCGCCGTACCCCGGTCCCAACTCCGGGACCCGAGGGCCCAGGTGGGTACCCTTCAGGACCCCGGAGAGCATCCTGCCGGCGACCAACTAAGCCCATTCCGGGGAGCGACAGAGCCGCTGGTGGTACCGATTCACAACCTTCCTCTCATCTCGCCTTGTAACTGGACTGACCTTTTCGTGTAGCATACACATTACCTAAAATGGGTCGCTTCGTTTCGGCGGGCTATCATGGGCCGATGCCACGCTCAGCCGGCGCGAGGACTGAAGAGGAGCCGGATCGAAGCCAACCGAACCTAGTCCGTGACCCGCGCCTGCTGCGGGCCGCGGTAGCGGTGCTAGCCAAGACGGGCTGGGACGGGCTGACCATGGAGGCGGTCGCGGAAGAGGCAGGGCTCTCGCGAGTCACCACCTGGCGTCTTGGAGCGACCCGGGAGGGCCTGATCGGATCACTTCTGCTTAATCTGGAGGAGGACTACCGCCGGGCCATGTGGCCGGCGCTCACTGCCGCCGGCACCGCCCGAGACCGGCTGGCGGCCGCCCTGCTGGCCCTCTTCGAAGTGGCCGAGGCCTACCTGCCCTTGCTGATGGCCGCTGATCAGGTCTTTCACCGGGCGAGCGTCGGAGGGCTCAACTTCAATGAGCCGTTCTCACGAATCTTTCGCGACGGGCTAGACGACGGCAGCCTAGCCCCCCCGGGAGGCGACCCCGACCAGGCCGCCGACCTCCTCTTCAACACCGCCTGCTGGCCGTACGTGCACCTCCGCGGCCGGCACCACTGGGACCGGGATAAGCTCCGTACCCAGCTGAGTGCGGTGGTCCTGCCTAAATTGGTGGACCCCGAATTAACCAGCAGCAGACCAGTTCGGGCTCGGCCCGCCTAAACTCCCTTTCCCGGCGGCTCCGGATCGCGGCTGTCGGACCCGTGGAGGAACCTGAGGGTGTCGTCGAGGCGTCCTGATCCTGAAGCAGAAGCTCTGGCCGAGCGCTGGGTCGGCCTCTATGGGGACCTCGCGTTGCGAACCGCCTACCTTTTCCTCCGTGACCGCGGCCTGGCCGAGGACTGCGTGCAAGACGCGTTCGTGAGCGCCTGGCGGGCCCGCTCCAGCCTCCGCGACCCGGGGGCCGAGCGCGCCTGGTTGATGACGATTGTGGCGAACACCGCCCGCTCCCACCTGCGACGGCGGATTCCGATCCCCACCGACACCATCCCAGCCGACCCCACCGCCCACGACCCCTTCTCCGAATTGGCCCTGTCAGCGGACCTGAGGCAGGCCCTGGACCAGCTTCCTGCCGATCAGCGGGACGTGATCGTGATGCGGGTCTACCTTGATCTGTCGGTGGAGGAGACCGCCCGCGCCCTGAAGGTGGCCGAGGGTACCGTCAAGTCCCGCCTTAGCCGCGCCTTGGAGGCACTGCGCCTGATATGGATCCCGACGACCGACTGACCGAGGAGCTCGGTGAGGAGCTGCGCCGCTCGATGGCGGAGATGCGGCTTCACCCCGAATTCCGCGCGGATCTGAAGGGACGGCTGCTGGCCGCTCCCGAGATCCGGTGGCGCCGCTGGCTTAGTTCCTGGCCGGCGGTGGCCCGCCACCGGGGCGCTTTGGCGACAGTCGTGGTGGCGGCGATCGCGGCCGCCGTGGTGATCCCCTTGGCAACCTCCCCGCACAGCCAACTGTCCACCGGTCGCTCATACCTGGTCATTGTTCCGCCTGCGGTGAGCGGCGGCCACGCGGCCGACGCCGCTCCCGCGATCTGCCCCAGCGGCAATGTCCAACTGTCCGTCTCGCCGGCTCAGGCGGCCCTGGCTCCCGGCCAACGGGCTACTTTCGTGGTATCGGAGACCGGGTCATCCTGCCCCCTGACGGCCACGGT
>Ga0307372_10010990_pt1 | contig 12151 bp, 11 predicted proteins | sample OX1MG_FD_202533 | JGI IMG/M metagenome (GOLD analysis project Ga0307372, IMG submission 202533) | Soil microbial communities from Risofladan, Vaasa, Finland - OX-1 | ecosystem: Environmental > Terrestrial > Soil > Coastal area > Acid sulfate soil | place: Finland: Risofladan, Vaasa | collected...
ATGCATCAACGCCATTGCTGCTCCCTTCGCCGAGCACGACAGCGCGATCGGGTGCGACGACGCCACAGCCAATCGCTTTTTGCCTCAGACTCTCGCTGACGCAAATCACGCGATGCGCCATCCGGCAAGCCAATCGCTCGAAGAAAAACAGAAACCACCGGCGCGCTCCCCGGCTCGTTTCGCCCCGCAGCCCGCGCAAAACATAAACTCTGCAAGGAACCCGGCTGAGCCATGCCGCTAGTCCTCCGAGGAGGCCTGCCTTTGGCGTGCTTACACTCGTAATAAAGGGACGGATCCGCAGGATGCATCTCCAGATCCGCCAAAGGGAAATCACGTCGCGCAGCGGGTCGATTTCTCGTGACATAGGAATGGCTTCGGCCCGGACGCGCTCCTCGCGCGCGATGGAATCCAGAAATGGATCCGGCGAACATGCCACGGTGACATCGAAACCAGTCTCCCGAAAAAATCGGAGCTGACCGCGCAGCAAATTAAGGCTCAGGGCTGAAGTGGTGAGAACCAGCAGGCACGGCTCACACTCATCCGCCGGAGGCGTTGCGTTCCATGCAGCTTGCATTTTGGTTGGTAAGCAGGACTAACCAGCAAAAGCGGCTGCCGCGGTACGTTCCCCCGACACCGCCGCGCGGCCGTTTTTCTCGAGCCACTCCTCGAACATCAGGATGTCCCACAAGTGGTATTGCCACGCCCCTTGTCCCGTCAGATGATCCGTCCATATGCGGCGGATGGGACGCGGGTCGAAGTATCCTTCGTTTCGCAGCCTCTTCTCATCGAGCAGGGCTTCGGCCCAATCGCGAAGGGGACCACGCAGCCATGAATCCAAGGGAATCCCGAAGCCGGACTTCGGGCGGCCCACCAGAGCACGCGGCACGTGACAATAGAGAACTTGGCGCAGCGGAAGCTTCCCTTCGCCGCCGCGAACCTTGGATGCAAAGCCCAAGCGCCAAGCGAACTCGACGACACGAGGATCAAGATAGGGCACACGCGCCTCAAGGCTTGCCGCCATCGTTGCGCGGTCAACCTTCACAAGAAGGTCATCGGGCAGGTACGTGTTGGCGTCATAAAACATCATTTTCTCGGCGTAATTGAGCCCTTCAGGCGATTCGGAAAAATCCCGCGGAGTTTCGCAGGCTCCCAGAACCACCTCGGAGGGATTGCGCCAGTGCGAAACCAGCCACTGATACGCGGACGCGGGATCGGGCGCCGCCAGGACGTCCGCGAGTTTGTGCAATTTGCATCCGGGAACGCGATGGCGCAGCTTGGGCGGCAGGACGTGCCGCAGCCATTCGAACCACCGATCCCAACTTTCGGTCGAGACGCGGCGAATCGCCGCGCCAGTGAGCCTGCGGGAAAAGGCAGGCGTTACGCGAATCGCCGTCGCGAGCCGGCCACTCCATACGTGCCGGTTGTAGCCGCCGAACATTTCGTCTCCGCCGTCGCCTGAGAGGCCGACGGTGACGAACTGCCTCGTTAATTTCGCCAGCAGCAGCGTTGGGATCTGCGAGGAATCCGCGAACGGTTCATCGTAGACGGACGCCAGACGAGGGATCGTCTCGAGCGCTTCGGCCGGCGTCACTCGAAATTCGCAGTGTTCGGTGCCCAGATGACGCGCGACGTCGCGCGCATTTCGCGACTCGTCGTATGCCGATTCGGAGATCCCGATGGAAAACGACCGGACCGGGCGCGGACCCTCCGCCTGCATGAGAGCGGCCACGAGCGAAGAGTCAATTCCGCCGGAAAGGAAAACGCCCACGGGTACGTCCGCGAGCATACGGATCTTGACGGCATCACGCAGCAAAGATTCCAGTTCGGCCGCGGCTTCTTGGCCCGTGCCGCGAAACGGATTTGCCATGCTGCGCTCGACGGTCTCGCGGAGCGACCAGTACGGAATGGCACTGGGATTTTCATATGCATCGCGCGTCACGCACGTCCATGTCCCCGGAGGGAGTTTCCAAACTCCGCGAAAAATCGTCTGCGGTGCGGGTATACAGTTGTAGCGGAGATACAGCGCGAGGGCGTCTCGATCAATTTCTCCGCGAAAATCCGGATGAGCGCGCAGGGCTTTTAGCTCGGAGGCGAAAAGAAGCGAACGCCCCATGCGGGCATAATAAAGCGGCTTTTCGCCGAAACGGTCGCGCGCCAGAAAGAGCGCCCTTTTTTTTCGGTCCCATACGGCGAAGGCGAACATGCCGTTCCATCGCGCCAGCGATTCTTCGATGCCCCAGCGTTCGAAGCCAGCGAGCATCACTTCCGTATCCGAACTTCCTCGCAGCTGCAGCTTCGCCCCAGCTTCCTGTTCCAGTTTTCGGCGCAGCTCGGCGAAGTTGTAAATCTCTCCGTTGTAGCTGATGACGTAGCGGCCGCTTTCGGAAATCATCGGCTGATGCCCCGTGGGCGACAGGTCAAGAATCGAGAGCCGCCGGTGCGCCAGCGCGATTCCCGACGCGGAATCCACCCAGACACCTTCGTCGTCGGGGCCTCGATGCTTAAGCGTGCGCGCCATAACCTGAGCCGTGGCGCTCAGCACCTCAGCCGTCTGCATTCCGTCTGCGTTCAGAAATCCAGCAATCCCACACATTGATCTAGGGTTTCCTTGTTGGATCCTTGTTGATCACGCGAGGAACGAAGAATAGATAAGTAATCTGCGTGAGACACACATTTGCTTTACACGCAACTCGCAGCGGTGGATTCCCTATCGCGACGTTCAAGTTCTGGACTGGCTCGGCTGAAACACGGCCCGGTCCTGTCCGGCATTGCAGAGTTGCGACGAGGACGAGTCCTGTAAACCTTCTGGTTTCGCCAGAACAGAGTCGAAGACAGCGTCCCATTGTTCGAGCATTCTCCCCTCGCCATAGCGCTGCTCGGCAAAGGCCCTGCCCCTATTCCCCGCATCGCGCCGCCCAGTTTCATCCAAGATATATTTTCCTAATGTTTCTCGCCAATCCGCAGGACTCTGGCAAATCATCGAGAGGCCGCACTGTTGCATGGCTCGCGTATGCGCTGGCGTTGCAGAGACGACGGCTGGCATCCCCATGCGCCAGAATAATAAAAGCTTGTTCTCCGGCTTCCCGCTGCACAGAGTATCTTGCACAGGAACGGGAATCAGCGCTAGATCGCAAGCGCAGATGATCTGCGAGCAGGTAGTCTCATTCCACTCGTAGAGATAGAGCGGCTCAAAGATTTTGCGGGCGTCATCTTCCGTCCTACGCTGCCCAAACCGGCCACCGAGGTACTTTCCGTAACGAAGATCCGTGATTGCGTGGATGGCGATCCGGTGGTGCTTGCGCAGATCGAGAAGTACATCCCGAATCTCAGACAAGAAGGCGAGGTTCCCCGGCAAACCTTCCCAAACAAAGTTGAAAATGTCTCCCGCGGAATAGTCTTTCTTGCTCGTTCGAACAATGGTGTCATGAAAATCCAGAATGACGTGCACATTCTGGCAGTACGGATAGATCTGCTTTCGTTGCTCGATCGTGGTACAGATCACGGCGTCGCCACGCTGGCACATGCGCTCGATCCCTGCATGATAATTCCAAAGTAGGCGTTTATTTTGCCCTGCAGCGTACTTGGCCAAACCCCGGAAGAGCGCTTTCGGATCGAACTTTGGGACGGCCAAATAAGAATCAATCAAATCGTAAATGATCTTTGCTTTGCCTCGGCTGTACTCGCTCCAGACGCTTATATCGCCGGCGGCCGTCACTACGACAACATCGTAGGCTTCCGAGCGACGAGCAATTTCAAATTGGATGTTCCTTTTCTTTGCGTAGGAGCAGAAACGACGCCGGTCGCCCGGGCGATTGAAACTCTCGCTGTAAGGGACGTATCCAATCCGCAGATCCCGCAGATCGCTCATAGTGCGTGGGCCTCTCGGCGCACATCGCATTGTTGCAGACCAGTGTTTCGCCACCAGTCGATTGTCCGATCAAGGCCCTCATCCAGGTCGTATTGCGGCCGCCAGCCTACTTCTTCACGAATTCTCTGCGTGCTGGCGAGGATTCGAAGAGGGCCTTTCGCGGACGCAATGGACCCCAGGCGAATCAGGTCCGGCCGTCCGATCTTTTCGGCGATTCGCTCAATGATCGTTCTCACCGAAATGGGAACCCCCGAAGCGATATTGACGGGGCCGTGTACGGCGCTTTCGAGGAGCGCCACAAACGCGGAGGCCACGTCTTCCACGTAGAGGTAATCCAGGACTTGGCAACCGTCCGAGCAGTGCGCCGGGTCACCGCGCAAGAGGGCGCGCACGACAGAAGCAACCAGGCGCGAAGGATGCTCACCACGACCATACAAATGGAAGATGCGCCCCCAGGCCGAACTCGAGCCAGTTTGCTTACTCCACTGATCCAACATCGTCTGCAGGCTGTGTTTACAAGTTCCATAGAGAGTGACTGGCAAAAGAGGAGTGCTGTTTTCGGAGCACTCGCCGTTTTCCCAATCGTACTCCGCGCAAGTGCCGGCCATCACAACGCGCCTTCCCGGTTGCTTTGCGAGCGCCGTGAGGAGTTCAAGGCTGGCTTGTACCCACCGAAAATTTTCAAGGGAATTCCAGAACTTTCCGGGTGCTGCATACCACGCCAAATGCAGCAGGGCGTCGGGCGCAACCCGCGCTACAAGCTCGCTGGCTTGCCCGGGAACCAGCAAGTCAATCTGGTGCCAAAACACGTGCCGCACGGGCTTGCCCGGTCCGCGCGAAGTGACTGCGTGGACGTCATATCCCCTGCTAACCAGCAAGGGCAGACAGTATCGGCCGATGAAGCCTGTTGCCCCAGTCAGCAGAACTTTTTTCACGGCCGGAAGTCCGGATAACTTTCGTCTCTTTTGCAAAGGATAGGATTGGGCAAGGGCCACGAAACCTTGAACGCGGGATCATTCCACCGGATGCCTCGGGCATATTCTTCGTGATACGCTTGCGACATCTGATATAAAACTTCCGTACCCGCTTCCAGAGATTGAAAGCCGTGAGCAATACCTTCGGGCACGTACAGCATTCGGTAGTTCGCCGCTGTGAGTTCGGCAGAGAACCATTGACCGTAACTCGGAGAGATTCTGCGAAGGTCGACGATAACATCATAGATAGCGCCGGCTGAGCACCGAATGAGTTTTGCTTCTCCGTACGGCGCTTCTTGGTAATGCAAGCCCCGGAGCGTGCCTTTCGCCTTATTGAAGGAGAGGTTGCATTGCATGAGTTGTGAGTTCAAGCCCTGACGGCAAAACTCCTGCTGGCACCAGGTTCGCGCGAAGAACCCCCGTTCATCGGCGATCGGTTCAATGTCGACGATGTATGCACCATTCAGGATTGTTGGGGTGAACCTCAGATTAAGACCTCGGCGCGCGGGATAGGGATAACAAACCGGCCGCCCCATTCGCGGATATGCGCCATCTGCGAAACAACTTCGTCACGCAAGTTCCAAGGCAGGATCAGTACGTAGTCAGGACGAGTCTCCCGAATTCGCTCAGGAGAAAAAACCGGGATGTGCGTTCCGGGAAGAAAGCGGTTCTGTTTGTGAGGGCTTATGTCCACAGTATAGTCAATAAAATCAGTGCCGATTCCGCAAAAATTGAGAAGCGTATTCGCCTTTGCGGGCGCGCCATACCCGGCGACGGATTTGCCCTGTCGCTTGACGCGAATGAGAAACTCCAGCAAGCCGCGCTTCGTTTCTTGGACTTTTTCCGCGAAGAGAGAAAAGCGAGACAGATCCTGCATGCCGGCGGCAATCTCGCGGCTCTTGAGTTCCGCTACGCGCGCCGCGACGGGGATTTGATCGTCCTCAGCGTGTCGAATACGCAGGCGCAATGAGCCGCCATGGGTAGTCAGTTCTTCGACATCGAACACAGTGAAGAGATGCGCTCGGAAAATCCGCTCGGCAGTGCAAAGAGAAAAGTAGGAGAAATGCTCGTGATAAATCGTGTCGAATTGGTTCCCTTCGATTAGCCGCATCAGGTGAGGAAACTCCACGGTAATGGCTCCGTGCGGCTTGAGCAACAGCTTCAAGCCCGCAATGAAATCGTTTAAGTCGGGCACGTGCGCGAGAACATTGTTGCCGATCAGCAGATCCGCCTGTTTGCCTGCTTCCGCCAATTCGCGCGCTGTCGCGCTCCCGAAGAATTGAACGAGAGTGGGAATGCCTTTCCGCTCGGCTGCTACCGCCACGTTTGAAGCTGGTTCCACGCCCAGCACCCGAATGTCGCGCGCCTGAAAGAACTGGAGCAGGTAGCCGTCATTGCTCGCAACCTCTACCACCAGACTGTTACTGTCCAACGCGAATTCCTGAATCATACGCTCAGCGTACTGGCGTGCGTGGTTCAGCCAAGATTCTGAGTAAGACGAGAAGTAGGCGTAATTCCCGAATATCGTCTCTGGGCATTCGTACTGTTCAAGCTGGACAAGAAAGCAGCCATCGCAGATACGCACGTGGAGCGGGTAGAACGGTTCCATCTGGTCGAGCTGTTGGGCGGTAAGATACGCGTTCGAAAGCGGCGACATGCCCAGATCGACCAACGTGTGCCGCAGCTTCTTCCCGCAGAAGCGGCAGCAGGGGGCCATCGGACTCAAACCGTCAGAAGCTCGAGCATCTTCTGGTACGAATGAATCTGTTCCAGAACAAGTGGCCGCGTCTCTTGGCCCACTTGATAGGCTTTGTACCACGTTACCGTTGCCTCCAAAGCGCGATCCAGATTCCAGCGAGGCTGCCATCGGAGTTGCTCCCTGGCTTTCGCAGAATCGAGTCGCAAATAGCGGGCTTCGTGGGGGTGTTCCCCGCGATCCACATTCCATCGGACGTCAGCGCCCCACAATTGCGCGAGGCGCTCTACCACCCAAGAGACTGGCTTGGCTTCCTCCTCGTTGGGGCCGAAATTCCAGCTCTGCGCGTAGAGCGGGCCGTGTTCGTAGAGTTTTTGGGCAAGGAGCAGATAGCCTCCCAGCGGTTCGAGCACATGCTGCCAGGGACGAACAGCTTCCGGGTTACGAATCGTTGCTTCCCGATGTTCGAGCGCTGCCCGCATCAGATCGGGAATAAGCCGGTCGTCGGCCCAATCGCCACCGCCAATCACGTTGCCCGATCGCGCCGTGGCGACGGCCACTCCAGGTCGTTTGTTCGCGTGGGAGAAAAATGAGTTCCGATACGCCGCCGTAACCAACTCGGCGCAACCTTTGCTGCTCGAGTACGGATCGAAGCCGCCCATGGGATCGGATTCGCGATACGGTTGGAGCACTTCGCGGTTTTCGTAGCACTTGTCGCTGGTCACGATTACCACGGCGCGTACCCCGTCCGTGCGCCGAACCGCTTCCAGCAAGTGGGCGGTTCCTAGGATGTTCGTCGCATATGTGCCCAGCGGATCGTGGTACGACTGCCGGACCAGCGCTTGCGCGGCCAAATGAATCACGATGCTGGGCCGCTGAGTTTGAATCACGCGTTCGAGAACCGCGAACTCGCGGACGTCCCCGACCACCGATTGCATGTGCTCGCTGACTCGCGCGAGATCGAAAAGATTCGGTTGAGTTGGCGGAACCAGCGAGTATCCGACGACTTCAGCCCCGAGATTCTGGAGCCACAACGCCAGCCAGCTCCCTTTGAAGCCGGTGTGTCCCGTGAGCAAGACTCTCTTGTGTGACCAGAATTCGGGATTCACTTCCAAACCTTCCACGGCGCCTTACCCTCGCTCCAGAGAGACTCGAGCTGATTTTTGTCGCGCAACGTGTCCATGGGATGCCAAAAGCCCTCGTGGGGATAGGCGGCCAATTGTCCCTCTCGGGCCAACCGTTCCAGCGGATCACTCTCCCAAACAGTCTGATCTCCCTCGATGTAATCAATCACGCGCGGCGAGAGCACGAAAAAGCCCCCGTTGATCCAGCCGCTGCCTTCCGGTTTTTCGCGGAAACTGAGCACCTTGTTCCCGCTCGTGACTAGAGCGCCAAATCGTCCCGCGGGGCGGACTGCGGTTACGGTCGCCAAAGTTTTCTGCTGCCGATGGAACTCAATTAGCTGGGTCAGATTGATGTCGGCGACCCCGTCGCCATACGTAAGACAGAAATCCTCTTCATCGAGGTATCGCCGCGCGCGTTTGAGGCGTCCTCCGGTCATCGTTTCCAATCCCGTATCCACTACCGTGACCTTCCACGGTTCGGCATCATTCTGAAGCACTTGCATTTTGTTGTTGGCGATGTCAAATGCAACGTCCGAAACGTGCAAGAAGTAGTTCGCGAAGTAGTCCTTGATGACATACCCTTTGTAACCGCAACAGATCACGAAGTCTCGAATTCCATGCGTGGAATAGATCTTCATGATGTGCCAAAGAATGGGCCTCCCGCCAATCTCAATCATCGGCTTGGGTTTTAGGCTGCTTTCCTCGCTGATCCGAGTCCCCACGCCGCCAGCCAGTATCACCGCTTTCATCAGGCCTTCATCTCCTTCTGAGCTTTCGGGGGCAGCGAACTCGAAGTGTTGTCCTCTCGCGCGCTGGCCAACCCAGCCTCGAAAATCAGCGCAGGCTAGCAGCCCGTGGTGCAACCCTGTTCGTTTCCGTGGCGGAATTTAGATTTGAGCTTAAGATAGTGATGATTTCGAGGTCGGCTGAACCGTGACGTCGAGAAAGAATAGTGTGTGCGGCGCGACGATGCTGAGAAGCGACGGAATAGCCAAAAAAAACACAAAAATATGCGAGGACTGTCGGTTCCTCAACTCCCGCGGGGTGCCCGATCCCACCAAGGTGCGGAAGATCAGGCTCAGATTGAACGCACCCACGTGAATCAACAGCCGCTTCAGAATGTTCTCGTGTTCCAAATGCCGTTCGTCTCATCCCGCCCGTGTCGTAGCGGTGCGCGAAACTCTGCTCGAGCAACTCGCCTCTCTTCCGCAGCAGCTGTTTTCCATACACTCCCCGCATCCGACGCCGGTTCGCATAGACCGCCTGCTGTTCCTCGCGTTTGCCTTCCCAATGCCGGTGGCCCTTCTGCTTCTTCTCCGGAATGTACGTCCGTACTTCTGCGCCCTTCATCTCGACCAGCACTGCGCCGCTGTGGTAACCCTTGTCGGTGATCACATCTTCGATGCCCGCCAGATGCACTTGCGGTTTCTGGTCCGGCGCGTCCGTGGCAGGGTCCACCCAGAAGTTTTTTTTACTGCGAAGCGTTTCTAGGGTCAGGAAGGCGTGCGCCAGCATGACCAGTGTCGCGTGATGGTGCCAACCGATCCAGCTTCGCCCTTCGTAATGATCGAGCCCTAGTTCCTGCTTCAGTTGTTGATAATCCTGCTCGATCTTCCCGCGGCACTTCGCCAGTCGCACCAAGCGCCGGAGCGTGTACTGGGCGGGCAGATCACCCAGGAAGTACTTCGTGGGTTCCTTTTCCGACGCCGGCCATTCGCTCAGCAACTAGACTTCCTTGTGCGGTGGCCGGCCCCGCACGAAGCCGTGGGAGGGCTGGACGCGCAGGACCAGGAATCGCGATTCCAGCCATCCCTTCGTGCCGTGCCGCCACCGAATTGTCTTCCAGTCCTTCTCGGGAAGAATGGCGTCCCGCACGGAGACCGGCCGCTGCTTTCCGTACCGGCAGTGTGCGGCCGGTGCACCTCGGCCCGCATAGCGTGGAATCTTCGCTACGGGTGGTTTCCTCCACACCCCCGGTCGTGGCCGAGACACCCACAACGTACGGCAGATGGCGCGCTTCCAGTTCGGCGCGAAACTCCGTGGTATCTCCGTAACCAGCATCCGCCACTACCATGCGATTCGGCAAGCCCCACGCCCGCACCTGATCCATCATGTCCAAGCTGAGTTGCCACTTCGTCTGGAAAACAACTTCGTCCGGAACCCCGCTTCTTTGCGGCGTTTCCGGTCCTTCACCCAGTGCTCCGGCAGATATAGACGCCAGCCCAGGGGGGGGTTCCTTGTTCTCCCACGTGGTGCAGACTGACCGCCGCCTGGCAATTCCCCACCTTGCCCAGCGTTCCGGAATACTGCCGCTCCACGCCCACCGAATGCTTCCCCTGCTTCGGGAAGCCGGTATCATCGATGACCCAAACGGGCTCGCGCTCCAACTCCGCCGTCATGCGCTGGGCCAGTCGTTCCCGGACGGGCATCCAGTCCCGCGGGCTTTGCCCCACAAATTGCTGCAGGGCCTGGACGTTCCCTTCTGGCAAGCGGGCGGCCAGTGGTTCGATCGACTTGCGCTCCCCATCCAGCAGCAGGCCGCGAACGTAAACAGCACCCCAATGCCTTCTCTCGCTCCGGCCCACCGGTTCGAGTAAATCCATCAAGAATTGGTCAAGGCGCTTGCGGCACTTCTCAACTTGAGCATGGGTCATGCTCGCGACAGTAGCACTTAGATCCGTCGTGAATTGCACTCTTTTCTTCCAATTTGTCCGAAAAAACACGTATTCGTCCCAAAATGTTTGCAGCAGTCGATCGGTTTTCACAAGCGTAGCGTCAGCCTTCCAGCTGTTTCAGGTTATAAATTCGCAGATAAATGGGCTCACGAAAGTGCAAATGCCGAGTTAGGAAGCTCATAGTTCTGATTTAGTCAGCGTCACAAACAGTGGGCAACACCGCATAAAGTAAGGCGAAAACTCAAGTTCATCATGGGCTTTCACGGCGGATTCAGGTAGCACCGCCCCGATACACTCGTCAACGACATAACGTAGTAAAACTAGGCGGAAGGCCGCCTACGGGCGTCTGGGGGGGACCGTCACAAGGAAATCTTGACGCCCACGGAAAGCGACGGACCGGACCCCATTTCCTCCTGTCCTGAAATACAAATACCCAGCCAGGAAGTATTTCGCCCAGGAAAGGGCTGGCCCGAAGTATTGGTCGCCAACAGTCATAAGGAGGAGCGGAACTAACGAGATCGCATAATAGAGAACGTACAGTTGATCCCCTGCGACCGCTTTGAAGTAAAAATATGTTGAAGCTGCCCCAATAAGCACAAGGGACAGCGTCACTCCGAGAATCCCAAAATCTTTATAAGATGGGCGCAGCGCCGTGTATACGTTAGTCGTAAATGGTACGGAGACATCCCCAGGAATCTCAGAAATAAGCCTATGACCCTCCATTCGGTAAACGAAATTCAGGAACCCACTGAAAGTGTTTTCACCCCAGGTAAGAGGAGCGTTTTCTCGAACCATCAGGTCGAAAGCAGGCACGGAACCAATAACATAAGGGCGTAATGTCTGCCCAATAGTAATGATGTTGTCCGACCAAGGTGCGTTCAATTCTCCACCTTTACCTAGAACCATGGAAATTGCGGCAAAGGCTAGGACAAAAATTAGGATACCCAAGATCAGCTTCTTTACACTGAATCGCCGCTTAATGAGTGCAATGCCTGTTAATGCCACAAGCACAAGAAAGATGGCAAGCCGTCCAGTAGTCAGAACAGCATAGACGAGCGACAGCATGAGTGAGCAAAAGTATTCAGCTTTCTCCCACTTCTTATTGTCCAGTTCAATAGAATAAATAAAAGTCGTAAAAAAACTCAGAATAGTAGCGTTCCCGATTAGGCCGTAACCAGGCGAACCTTCAGACAGAAGTTCAATTCGAAGCCCCATGAAGAAGTTATCCACCCCTGATAGATCGGCAAGTTGTCGCGCTTTGTAGAGCAAGGCTGGGAGCAAGGCTATTGATGCAAGCAAGAGCATTTTTTTCACTCGGGGATGATGGGCACGGAGTAACGCCAGCCCTTTATCAGGTGCTTTTCGAACGTACGGATTACTTTTACATAAGAAAGCCAGCTGTCCTCCGAAAGTGAATGAAATGACAGCAGCGACAAAGATGAATGCTGTTACGACACTAATTGAATGAATTGGGGTGGGAGCTGAATAGTAAAGCGTCATTACTACAAACCACAACGCGCTCATGATGAACGGCGGGTAGCGCAGATCCCGGAAACTTCGATAGTTAATAATCGTGAGGAACAGTAAGATCGGGAGGACCAAGGCCCACATGATCACTGAATCCTTCGACCAGGGAAGACTCCGGCCGTTACGTCCGTGTTACTCGACTTCTGCATATGAGAAGCGAAATCCCTCCGTGCCAACATCTCTGAGACAGGTTTAGTACTCTTAATTAATGAAGAGTAGGGCGAGAAAGAAGAAGGCAGAGATGAATGGGAATTCTCTTGGTGTTGTTCTTTCCTCTGGGGGTTTGG
>Ga0307372_10010991_pt1 | contig 12151 bp, 10 predicted proteins | sample OX1MG_FD_202533 | JGI IMG/M metagenome (GOLD analysis project Ga0307372, IMG submission 202533) | Soil microbial communities from Risofladan, Vaasa, Finland - OX-1 | ecosystem: Environmental > Terrestrial > Soil > Coastal area > Acid sulfate soil | place: Finland: Risofladan, Vaasa | collected...
TGATCAGCCCAGGCACCGGGCGTCCTTGGTGAAATCTCCATAGCGCCTGTCCGCCGCCCAACGCCCCGCGTTCGTCCAACGGAGCTTCTGCGGCGGCTTCGCGCCGCAGAAGCTCTTCATTCGTTTTTTTTGGACAGGCCAAAATTCAGTCGTAACGGGGTAGGATCATTATCCGTGCCGGCTCCGGTCGGTCGCCCGTTCATGCGCGTACCGCGGCAACCATCCGGCAAATACGCCGCCGTTCCGTCAGTGCGCGGGTCGCTTCTCCACCTGTGCGAAGCGAAACAGAATTTCCGGATCGCGCAGCTTCTCGTTGCGATCGACCGGGGGATCGGCCGGGCAGGCCCCCGCATGCCCGACGATCCGGCCGCTGAACCGCACGACGTCGCCCGATCGCAGACTGACGACCCGAGCAAACACCGGCGACCCGGCGCGGATCAACGTTCCCGTGTCGTCCGGAAAAAACGCGGTCCGCACGACGAGATGCGGCCAGATGCCGATCATCAGGCTGGCGCCGTGTCCGGAGCTCGTCAGATACATCTGCGCGACCCGGCCTACCCAGTCGTCGGCAACGACCGGCAGGGCGCAAAGCCTCGCCTCGGTCCGCCGCAGTGCCGCCGCACGACCGTTGCGGGTGGCGGGTTCGGTGCGTAGCGCGTGCAGTTCGTCGGCAGCCGCGATGAAGGCGGTTTCGTCCGGCGGAAGGGTCGGGAGCGTCCACCTCCAGTAAAGCCTTTGAAAAGCGTCGCTGCTCTCGACCACGTGGTATCCGCCAAACAGGACCGCCACCGCCAGCAGCGTGATGAACCTCCACCGCCTGAAATACGCGATCCATGCCAACAGGAGCAAAGGACCCAGTATCGCAGCCATGATTTCCAGGGAAAGCATCATCGATGGCCGAAATCGTTCCTGCGTTGCGCTTCAGGCGGCCGGCGCGCCGATGCCCGGTCCGGCCGCCGGAGCACGACGATCCCACGGCAGGAAGCGCCGGCCCGCGCGACGAACCGGCGCGCCACGCGGCGGCGGCAACGCCCGCCGGCGGCCGCAACAGCCCGGATCGATCCGCGGACCGCCGAGGCCGCAAATGCCCGGGTTCGCACGCTGCGGTTGCGGCCCGCCCAGCCCGTCCTATGACGCTACCAGCACGCGCAGCCGTCGCACGGCCTCACGCACCAGCGGATCGAGCGAAACGCCGCGATCGTCGCAATGCTCCAGGATCGTGCGCCGCATCCGCGGGTCCCAGAATTGCCGCAAGTGGCCGGCGATCGACTCCACCGCCTGGTCGTGCTTCTGGTGGGCGAAGAACTTGCCGATCTGGTTCGCCATGTAGGCGAGCTTCTCAGGCGACATGCTGCACCTTCCGTGTGGCGACCGCGTCAACCACCCCTGGGGCGATGCGCGCCCCATGGGTGAACACCTCGAACTCATCGCCGCGCGCGATGCCGATCAGTGTGATGCCGGCAGTTTCCGCTAGGCGCAGCGCCAGCGCCGTCGGCGCCGACACCGCGACCACCACCGGCGCCCCGATCGTCGCCGCCTTCTGCACCAGCTCGACGGAGATGCGACTCGACAGCAGCAGCAGCCCGTCGTCCGCGGCCACCCCCGCGCGCGCCAGCGCACCGGCGAGTTTGTCCAGCGCGTTGTGCCGCCCGACATCCTCGCGCAACGCGACCATGCCGCGCTGCGGATGCCAGAAGGCGGCGGCATGCACCGCGCGGGTCTGGCGGTTGAGCCGCTGGCCGGCCGGCATCGCCGCCATGGCCGCGATCACGTCGGCCGGCGTGAAACCGGGATCGGCGGTGACGCGCGGCGGCTGGCGGATGGCGTCGGCCAGGCTTTGCAGGCCGCACAGGCCGCAGCCGCTCGGGCCGGCGAGGCGGCGCTGGCGCACGGTCAGCGCGTCGATGCGGTCCGGTGGCAGCCACAGGCGCAACTCGATGCCCTCGTCGGCGCGAACGATCTCGATTTCGTTGATCTCGCCGGCGTGGCGGATGATGCCTTCGGTCAGGCTGAAGCCCAGGGCGAAGTCGTCCAGGTCGGCCGGCGTCGCCAGCATCACCGCATGCGTGGTGCGGTTATAGGTCAGCGCGACCGGGGTTTCCTCCGGGATGCTGCGCGGACCGTCGGCGGCAACGGCGCCGCGCCACGCGGTGCGCATGACGGTACGGGCGGCGTTCATTGCCCCAGGCCTCTCCCGGCGCGCGGGCGAGGTGTCCTGCACGGTCACTCTGCCGCCACCGCGGCGATGCGCCGGCTCGCTTCGGTCACCTCGCGATACGCTTCCTGCCACTCGCTCGGCCCGTTGGATGGCGAGATCTGCACTGCGGTCACCTTGTATTCCGGACAGTTCGTCGCCCAGTCGGAATAGTCGGTGGTCACCACGTTGGCCTGCGTCGCGGGGTGGTGGAACGTCGTGTACACCACGCCGGGCGCCACCCGGTCCGTCACCTGGGCGCGCAACGTGGTTTCGCCGGTGCGGCTGGCCACCCGCACCCAGTCGCCGTCGCGCACGCCGCGTTGCTCGGCGTCGTGCGGGTGGATCTCCAGCAGGTCCTCCGGATGCCACACCACGTTCTCGGTGCGCCGCGTCTGCGCGCCGACATTGTACTGCGACAGGATGCGCCCAGTGGTCAGCAACAGGGGAAACCGCGGGCCGGTCTTCTCGTCGGTTGGCACGTATTCGGTGATGCAGAAATTGCCCTTGCCGCGCACGAAGCCGTTCATGTGCATGGTCGGCGTCCCTTGCGGGGCGGCGTCGTTGCACGGCCACTGCACCGAACCTGCCGCCAGCTTCGCATAGGTGACGCCGGCGAAGGTCGGCGTCGTGCGGGCGATCTCGTCCATGATCTGCGACGGGTGCGTGTAGTGCCACGCCAGACCCATGGCGCGGGCGATTTCCTGCGTCACTTCCCAGTCGGCCAGGCCGGCGCGCGGCGTCATCACCTTGCGCACCAGATTGATGCGCCGTTCGGCGTTGATAAACGTGCCGTCCTTCTCCAGGAAGGTCGAACCCGGCAGGAAGACGTGCGCGTAGTTCGCCGTTTCGTTCAGGAACAGGTCGTGCACCACGACAAATTCCATCGCCTTCAGGCCGGCGGTCATGTGGTGCGTGTCGGGGTCGGACTGCACGATGTCCTCGCCCTGGATGTAGATGCCGCGGAACGAGCCATCCAGCGCCGCGTCGATCATGTTGGGAATGCGCAGTCCCGGCTCGGGATCTAGCGTCACGCCCCACTCCTGCTCATAGATCGCGCGCACCGCCGGGATGGAGATGTGCCGGTAGCCGGGCAGCTCGTGCGGGAAGCTGCCCATGTCGCAGCTGCCCTGGACGTTGTTCTGCCCGCGCAGCGGGTTCACCCCGACGCCGGGCCGGCCGATGTTGCCGGTCACCATCGCGAGATTCGCCAGCGCCATCACCGCGGTGGTGCCCTGGCTGTGCTCGGTCACGCCCAGCCCGTAATAGATCGCGCCGTTGCGCGCCGAGGCGTACAGCCGGGCGGCGGCGCGGATGTCGGCCGCCGGCACGCCGCTCAGTTTCGCCACTGCCTCCGGGCTGTTGCGCGGCTCCGCGACGAACGCCGCCCAGTCGGCGAACGCCTCCGGGTCGCAGCGTTCGCGCACGAAGGCCTGGTTCACCAGGCCCTCGGTGACGATCACGTGCGCCAGCGCGGTCAGCACCGCGACATTGGTGCCGGGTTGCAGCGGCAGGTGGTAGCTCGCCTCGACATGCGGCATGCGCACCATGTCGATGCGGCGGGGATCGACCACGATCAGCTTCGCCCCCTCGCGCAGCCGCTTCTTCATCCGCGAGGCGAACACCGGATGCCCGTCGGTCGGATTCGCCCCAACCAGCAGCATGACGTCCGCTTGCTCCACCGAATCGAAATTCTGCGTCCCGGCCGAAGTGCCGAACGTCTTGCTGAGGCCGTAGCCGGTCGGCGAATGGCAGACCCGCGCGCAGGTGTCGGTGTTGTTGTTGCCGAACACCTGGCGCGCCAGCTTCTGCACCAGGTAGGTTTCCTCGTCGGTGCAGCGCGAGGAGGTGATGACGCCAATGGAGTCCTTCCCGTGCTGCGCCTGGATGCGGCGGAATTCCGCCGCGACGTGCGCGAACGCCGCGTCCCAGCTCACTTCGCGCCAGGGATCGGTGATCTTGTCGCGCAGCATCGGCTTCAGGATGCGGTCCTGGTGGTTGGCATAGCCCCAGGCGAAGCGGCCCTTCACGCAGGAATGCCCGTGATTGGCCTGACCGTCCTTCCAGGGCGTCATGCGCACCACGGTCTCGCCCTGCATCTCCGCCTTGAAGTTGCAGCCGACGCCGCAATACGCGCAGGTGGTCACCACGGAATGCTCGGGCTGGCCGAGCTCTACCACCGATTTTTCGATCAGCGAGCCGGTGGGGCAGGCCTGCACGCAGGCGCCGCAGGACACGCACTCGCTGGTCAGGAACGGCTCGTCCATGCCGGCGACGATCTTCGACTCGAAACCGCGGCCCTCGACGGTGAGCGCGAAGGTGCCCTGCACCTCCTCGCAGGCGCGCACGCAGCGCGAACAGACGATGCATTTCGCGGGGTCGAACTGGAAATACGGGTTAGAGCCATCGACGATGGCGTTGAGGTGGTTGGTGCCGGAGGGGCCGTAGCGGATCTCGCGCACGCCGACCTGGCCGGCGACTTCGTGGAACTCGCAATTGCCGGCGACCGGCGAGGTCAACGTGTTGGCCGGATGGTCGGAGAGATACAGCTCCATGACGCCGCGGCGGAGGCGACGCAGGCGATCGGTGCTGGTGGAGACCTTTATGCCCGGCGCGACCGGCGTGGTGCAGGATGCCGGGGTGCCGTTGCGGCCGTCGATCTCGACCAGGCAGACGCGGCAGGAGCCGAACGAATTCAGCGTGTCGGTGGCGCAGAGTTTCGGAATCTTCACCCCCGCTTCCATGGCGGCGCGCAGGATCGAGGTGCCCTCCGGCACGGTGACCTCCTGGCCGTCGATGGTCAGCGTGACCTGATTGGTCGATGCGCTGGCGGGCGTGCCGTAGTCAGTTTCCTGGATCAGGGGCATGCAGGCCTCCTTTCGAATGTGTCAGTCGATGAGTTGGAGTCGCCCCTCGATGAGGTATTCCCATATCTCGCCACAGTCGACCTTTCGTCGAGTCGGCGTGTCATTTTCTATAGCCGGTACTTCGACGGCGAGGCCCCCACCGCCGGACCAGTAGTGCTTCCAGATTCCGGAGCGCTCATCTTCGGACCAGCTCGCCCCTGCATATACGCTGCGCATGAGCGAAACGACCTCCATGTTTACACGACGGACCCGCGTTAGCGGCCCATCACGCAAGAGCCTGAACTTCCGAACCTCATTCAAGTCCCATTTATATATCTGGGACGCTTTCTGGCAGTCCTCTTGGTGCCCAAAGGCAAACGTCGCAGAGAAGCGGGATGGGCTTGTCGCAAAGTGCTGATAGCGAATGCATTCGGCGTCATATTCCAGCCGATAGTTGGCCGATACGTTCATCGTGAACCTGGAGATAAGTCCGCTCGACAGACCTTGGTTTGGGACAAAAGGAGCATAACTAGCCGTACCGTTGAGGTATGACTCCCGGAATTTCGGACAGGTTGTTGCTGCTGCAAAGCCCGCTGACGTCATCCGTTTCGTGAAACGAAGGTTGTGCCAACACATATAGTCGGCGGTATTTGCAAACACATAGAAGATGCCATCCTCCGGCTCCGCCGGGAGGCCTTCGTTTCCGTCCCTTACCGCCTCGATGTCAATCATTCCGCAGCCACCTTCTGCAACGCGCGAAAATCCTCGGGGAAATGCGTCAGCGCGCTCATCACCGGGTATGGAATGAAGCCGCCCAGCGCGCAGAGCGAGCCGAATTTCATGGTGTGGCAAAGGTCCCGCAGCAATTCGAGATTCGCATCCACCCGGTCGCCGGCCATGATGCGATCGATCACCTCCATGCCGCGCACCGAGCCGATGCGGCACGGCGTACACTTGCCGCAGGATTCCGCGGCGCAGAACTCCATGGCGAAGCGGGCCTGGCGGGCCAGATCGACGGTGTCGTCGAACACCACCACGCCGCCATGGCCGATCAGCCCGTCGCGCGCGGCGAACGCCTCGTAGTCGAATTTCGTATCGAACAGCGCCGGGGGAAAATACGCGCCGAGCGGCCCGCCGACCTGCACCGCGCGCACCGGCCGGCCACTGCGCGTGCCGCCGCCGATGTCGTTGACCAGCTCGCCCAGGGTCAGGCCGAACCCGGCCTCGAACAGCCCGGCATAGCGCAGATTGCCGGCAAGCTGGATCGGCATGGTGCCGCGCGAGCGGCCAAAGCCGATCGCCTGGTATGCCTCCGCCCCCGCCGACAGGACGAACGGCACGCTGGCGAGGGTAATGACGTTGTTCACCACGGTCGGCCGCCCGAACAACCCCTTATGCGCCGGCAGGGGCGGCTTGGCCCGCACCTGGCCGCGTTTGCCCTCCAGGCTGTCCAGCAGCGAGGTTTCTTCCCCGCATACATAGGCCCCGGCGCCGACGCGCTGCTCGATGTCGAACGCGTAGCCGGAGTTGAGCAACTTCGCGCCCAGCAGCCCCTCGCCACGGGCGATCGCCAGCGCGGCGTCGAAGGTGGCGACGGCGTGCGGGTATTCGGACCTGGTATAGACGAAGCCCTTGGTCGCACCGGCGGCGATGCCGGCGATCGCCATGCCTTCGATCAGCGAGAACGGATCGCCTTCCATCAGCATGCGGTCGGCATAGGTGCCGGAATCGCCCTCGTCGGCGTTGCAGACGATGTATTTTTGTCCGCCGCCGGCCTCGGCGGTGGTCTTCCACTTGACGCCGGTGGGGAAGCCGGCGCCGCCGCGGCCGCGCAGGCCGGACTTCGTCACCTCCTCGACGATCCGCACCGGACCGAGTTCCAGCGCGCGGCGCAGGCCCTGCAATCCGCCATGCGCGCGGTAGTCGTCCAGCGACAGCGGGTCGGTGATGCCGCAGCGGGCGAAGGTGAAGCGCGTCTGGCGGGCGAGGAACGGCAGTTCCTCCGGCCGGCCCAGCCGCAACGGATGCGCGGCGCCTTGCAGCATGCCCGCGGCCAGCAGCCCTGGCACGTCGCTTGCGGCCACCGGACCGTAAGCGATGCGGCCCTCCGGCGTCTCCACCTCGACCATAGGCTCCAGCCAGAACAGGCCGCGCGAGCCAGTGCGCACGACCGCCGCACGCCCCACCAACGCCGCCGCCACGGCATCGGCGCCCAGCGCCAGGGCGGCGGCATCGCGCGGGACGAAGATCCGGGTCATGCCACGGCGTCCAGCTCGGCCTCGATCCGTGCCGGATCAAGCCGTCCCAGCGGCCGGCCATCCAGCAGCGCCGAGGGCCCGACGGCGCACAACCCCAGGCAGAACACGGGCTCCAGGGTCACCGCGCCATCATGCGTGGTGCCGTGCCAGTCCACGTCCAGCCGCCGGCGCAGATGCGCGGCCAGCGCGTCGGCGCCGAGCGATTGGCACGCCTCGGCGCGGCACAGCTTCAGCACGTGGCGTCCCGGCGGGTGCGCGCGGAACTCGTGATAGAAGCTGACGATCCCATGCACCTCGGCGCGGGTCAGGTTCAGCGCCTCGGCAATCATCGGCACCACCGCGACGGGGACGCAGCCGAACGCGGCCTGCACCGCGTGCAGCATGGGCATCGCCGCGCCGTCCTGGCCGATATGGGCGGCGATGATCTCGGCGCCGCGCGTTTCGCTCCATGGCTCGTAGTCCGCCACCCTGGCTCCTCCGGATTGCCACTCACGGCCTTATTTGACCTGGCCGTCCGCGCAGGGACGGTGCGGGGGTTGATGGCCGGATCACGTCAGGCCATGACGTGCAATTCCAATAAGAAGGGCGCCCCAGGGCAAATGCAAGAAAGCCGGGCCACACCCCCGATAGAAAAAATCTATTGTCCGCCGCCCCTCGCCTGCCCCAGCCGGTGGGCCTCGGTCACCAGCGCCGCGGTCAGCGGGGTCAACGGCTCGCGCTGCGGATAGACCAGCCCGATCATCGGCGGATCGGTGTCGTCGATCGGCACCGATCGGATCTGCTGCGTCAACCCCATCGTCTCGGCCAGCACCGCCGGCATCACGCTGGCCCAGCGCCCGGTGCGCACATGCGAAAACAGCACGACCATCGAGTTCGACTGCAGCGTCGGCGCCGGCTCCACCCCCGCATCGCGCAGCCGCCGGTCGATGATGCGGCGGTTCTGCATGTCGGGGGTGAGCAAACACAGCGGGATACTGCCAACTTCCGCCCAGCTCACCTGGGCACGCCGGCCCAGTGGCGCCTCTGCCGAAATCAGCAAATGATAGCGCTCCTGGTACAGCGGTACGAACCGCGCTCGCCCGAGCGGCTCGTTATAGACGTAGGTCACGCCCGCATCGACTTCGAGGTTGTCGAGTTGCGTCAGCACGTCGATCGAATTGCGCGAGACTACGGTGAACACCACGTCCGGGTGCCGCTCGCGCAGCGGCGTGGTGAGTTCCGCGATGATCGGCAGCGCGGTGGGCACCGCAGCGAGGCGCAAATGGCCGGCCAGCCCGTGCTTCAGCGCGCGAATCTCCTGATGCATCGCGCGCGCGTCGCCGACGATGCGTCGCGCCCAGTCCAGCACGCGCTGCCCCTCCGGCGTAAAGCCGAGGAACCGCGACCGCCGGTGCACCAGCAACAGGCCGAAACTTTCCTCAAGCTGCTTCAGTCCGGCCGACAGCGTCGGCTGGGTTATCCCGCAAGCCTCCGCCGCGCGCCCAAAATGCTGCTCTCGCGCCAGGGCCAGCAGCATTTCCAGCTTGTCGATCATGTGGACCGGGCGTCCCCAGGCTGGTCGCGTCGCCTGTCAGCCGCGCGCTGGCGAGGGCCCGGGCCACGGCCCGGTTCCCGCTGTCGCGGGGATGACCGAAGACACCGGCCCGTCATCAAGGATTCTGCTCATGCGCCCGTTGTAGCACAGGCCGGGGTTTGGTGGCCGCCGGAATGCGCGTCGCCAGCAGCGCAGCCCCGGCGTCCGCCTGCAACTTGCGTCACGCCGGCGGCACGGCACCGTCGGGCAGCACCGAGCGGAGCAACGTCTCCAGTTCCTCCCGCCGGAACGGTTTGCGCAACACCGCAAGCTGCTCCGCGCCATGAAATGCGGCGACGCCCTGGGCCAACCGCAGATAGGCGTCGCCATAGCCGGACATCACAATGAATGTTGCCGGAATGCCGGCGAGCAGCATCTCGTCCAGCAGGTCGATGCCGTCCTTCTCCGGCATGACCATGTCGAGGAGCACTACGTCCGGGGCAAAACTGACGAAGGCATCCGTGGCCTTCAACGGTTCCCGGACCGCCATCGTTTCCAGCCCCAGGCCGGCGGCGACACGCGTGACGACGGCGTTGATGCCGGCCTGGTCGTCAACCACAAGCAGCTTCTGGGTCATAGCCGGCCTCTCGGCGCTCGGGACTCGATGTCCGTGATCTGCACAAGATTGTCCCGCGCCGGCATTCCCGACACATGCCGGCCCGGCAGGCGCGAACTATAATCGTAACGACGCGGCGCCTCGCCTGTCACGGCGCGGGGTTCCGCATCCGAATAATCGCGCAAAAAACGGCCATGTCAACAAGTTGTGATCGCCCGTCGATGCCGCAGGGGAACCGCTGATCCCGGTCCAGCCGCCGCGCCCACGGCGCCGATCACCGGATGGAACACCGCCGGGCGAGAGTCTGCCGCCGGCTCCAAATCACGAGATCCGGTTCGTGGCGGCTGTCCATCCTCGCGCCATGCCGCCGTCGCGTACCCGGCGGGACAGGTTCAGTCGCCGACCTCGATCACCGCATCAACCGCGAATGCGCCGTGTCCTTCCGGCATCGCGAACACCGGGTTCAGGTCGATCGCCTGCAGCCGCGGTCCCGCCGCGATCGCGAAGGCCGACAGCCGCGCCAGCATCTGCGCCAGCGCGTGGATATCCACCGGCGGCCGGCCACGCGCGCCGAGCAACAGCGGCGCACCCTTGATCGAGCGGATCATCGATTCCGCCACATCGGCACCGAACGGACAGCGGCGGAACACCACATCCTTCATCACTTCGACGAAGATGCCGCCCAGGCCGAACATGGCGATCGGGCCAAACACCGGGTCACGGTGGATGCCCAGGATGCATTCCACGCCGCCCTGCAATTGTTTCGCCACCAGCACGCCCTCGATGCGTGCGTCGGGCGCGGCACGCTTTGCCCGTGCCAGCAGCAGATCGTAGCCGTCGCGCACCGCGGCATCGTCCGACACTCCGAGCAGTACGCCGCCGATTTCCGATTTGTGTAGGATGTCGGGGGAAAGAATCTTCATCACCACGGGGAACCCGAACAGTTCCGCCGCCGCCACCGCTTCCACCGCGCCGGCGCAGGCCTGTTCCGGCGCCGACGTTATTCCGGCCGATGCCAACAGCAGCTTCGCCTCGGCTTCCGAAGGTGTCGCATCGGGCAGCGTCACCGCATGCACCACCGGCGGCGCGAGCCCGGGAGGCGCGGCGAAGGCGGCGCCGAAGCGGCCCATCGCATCGATCGCGATCACCGCGCGCGTCGGGTCCTCGTGGCAGACCCAGCCCTCCTCCTCCAGCTCCGCCAATCGGTCGCGCGGCGCGATGATCGACAGCACGTAGAGCCGGCCGGGATATTTCATCCGCGCCAGGTTCAATTGCTCGCGGATCATCGGCCAGCGGCGCGACGAGGCGGTCATGCTGAAAAAACCCAGAACGGAGGAATAACCGCCGTCGCGCAGCACGGCCTCGGCGAACTTGTTGACCAGCGTGACGTCGTTGCCGACCTGCGCCGTGGCATCCACCGGATTGCGCGGCGCGCAGAACGGCACCAGCTCGCGCAAGTACTTTTGTGCCTGCGCCGGCATCTCCGGCATCGCCAGGCCGGCATCGGTCGCCACGTCGCTGATCAGCACGCCGGCCCCGCCGGACACGGTGATCACGCCGAGCGTGTTCTTCACCGGATAGATTTTCCGGGTCGCGGTATGCGCGATGTCCAGCATCTCTTCCGAATTGCGCGCGCGCATGACGCCGAATTCGCGCATCACCGCCTCGGTCACCGCGTCGTCGCCGGCGATCGACGCGGTGTGCGACTTGGCCGCCTTGCCGCCCAGCTCGCTGCGTCCGACCTTCTGCATGATCACCGGCTTGCGCGCGGCCTTCGCGGTTTCCAGCGCGGCGATCAGGTTCGGCGCCTCGCGGATGCCCTCCAGGTAGGTGGCGATCACGTCGATGTCGGGGTTTTCCGCCAGCCAGCCGATGCACTCGCCCACCGTCACGTCGGCCTCGTTGCCGGTCATGATGCACAGCGACGCGCCGATGCCGCGATTGCGCGCCAGCGTATAGAGATGCGTGCCGTAGGCGCCGGACTGCGACGCGATGCCGATGCGCCCCAGCACCGGCCAGCCGGAATCGAACGACGAGGAGAACGTGGCGTAGTACGACGTGCGGGCATCGAAAACGCCGAGGCAGTTCGGCCCGAGGATGCGCATGCCGTGGGCCCGCGCGATGCCGACCATGCGCTGCTGGGTGGCCTCGCCCGCTTCGTCCACTTCCGCGAAGCCGGCGGTGAACATCAGCGCCGCCTTGGTGCCGCGCTTCGCCAGGTCTTCCACCGCTTGCACCGCGATCTCGGCGGAGACGGCGACGATCGCCACGTCCGGGGTTTCCGGCAGCGCGGCGACCGAGGGATAGGCTTGCAGCCCCTGCACCTCGGTGCGGTTGGGATTCACCGGGTAGATGCCGCCGTTGAAGCCCTGCGACTTCAGGTAGGCGATCGGCCGGCCGCCGATGCGCGTCGGGTCGGACGAGGCGCCGAGCACGGCGATCGACCGCGGCGACAACAATGGTGTGAGACCGGAAAAGCGCGAGACTGCGTCGGGCATGGCGGCGGACATTCCCCCTGGCTGCGAAACGGCTTCTGCCGGTTCTGCGAAGCGCCAGTGTGACCGGGTGAAGTGCCGGCGTAAACCTCTCGCCCTCGATTGTTACCCCCAAGTAGGAATGTCCCCTTTGCCCCAAGTTAAAATGTCCCCTTCCGCGCTACGGCGGGTTGGGGGCGATGATGGCGGCCGAGGGTCTGTGGATGAGCATCGAGGAGCGGGAACGCTC
>Ga0307372_10010994_pt1 | contig 12150 bp, 13 predicted proteins | sample OX1MG_FD_202533 | JGI IMG/M metagenome (GOLD analysis project Ga0307372, IMG submission 202533) | Soil microbial communities from Risofladan, Vaasa, Finland - OX-1 | ecosystem: Environmental > Terrestrial > Soil > Coastal area > Acid sulfate soil | place: Finland: Risofladan, Vaasa | collected...
TTGCCGTAGCGTTGAAGTCTAGAGCAAAGAGTCAAGAATAGGTGCGCCGGTTCAGCCTCTGGATCCTTCTGCTGATCATCGCGGCCGCCCTGGGTGGCTCGTTTGCCTACGCCGCGCGTCCCTGGTACGACGCCGGGCGGGTGATCGCGAATGACACTGGCGTGAACCCTGTTGACGTCCGTGCCACCTTCACCACGACACCGACAAAGGTTAGGCCGGTGAGTCTCCCCCAACCAACCGCCACGCCGACCTTGCCGCCGATTGTAAGCCCCTCAGGGCGCGTCAACTTTTTGCTTCTCGGCAGTGACAACGACGCCAAGAATGCCCCAGGCGTGGACCCGAATACGCAGGTGATTATCTTTGTCTCATACGACACGGTCAAGAAACAGGTCTATTCGATAACCATTCCCCGCGACTTATATGTGCCGATTCCGGGCTTTTTACCGGATAAGATTGACACCGCGCCTGGGTATTCCAGTCGCCAGTTGGTGATCAAGACCGTGGAAGCGAACTTCCATGTGCATATTGATCACTACGCCTGGATCGGCCTTGTGGGCTTTATCAACGTGGTCAATTCACTCGGTGGAGTGGACATCAACGTCATGCACCCCATGGTGGAAAACGACTTTCCCGACGATCTCAACCCTAACGGCGGCCTCTACGCCATTCGTCGCTTCTTCATCCCGGCTGGGCCGCAACATCTCGATGGCGTCACCGCGCTTCAGTACGTGCGCGCCCGCCATGCCGACCTGATCGGAGACTTCGGGCGATCACAGCGGCAGCAGCAGGTGCTGCTCGCCCTCCGGAAGAAGCTTAAGGGCCTGGATCTTGGGCAGGTGCCCGCGCTGATCCAGGATATGGGCGATCAGTTCAAGACGGATCTCCATGTCCCCGAGATCCTTTCGCTGGCTGAAAGTACCCTGGGGATACCGTCCTCCTCGATTCATCAGTACTATATGACCAATAGCAACGGATTCACCAGCAACGGGGTCAATGAGCGAGGCGACGTAGAGATCGGGAATTGGCCCAAGATTAACGCCCTATTCAGCTGCGTGATGTCGAACGCGGCGATCAACGGTTGCCCAACCTGATGGGTACGGAAATTCCGCCTGGGCCAACTCACCGCGATACGCGGCCGCTCTGGAACTACATGAAGCTCGGTGCCGCGGTCCTGATCGCGGTCATTGTGGCAGTTTTGATGCTGGGCAGTACGCAGCCAAACGCGGTGCCCGCCGCCCCCGACGCCACGTCAACTCCGGAGGGTATCGTGACCCCATTGGTGGCGCCCCTCACGCCCACCGTGGCGGTCACCGCTCCCACCCCCATTCTCCCCCCGGATGCTTACGTGCCAGGGCACCTCTATTATGTTCAGGGGCGAACCATCTACTCTGTGCATCACACGGACCTGCCCGTCTTCGTGACCACTGGGACCGAGCCGGCGATCTCCCCCGATGGCAGTCACCTGGCCTTCATTCTGTTCTCCAAGAATTATCAAGACCTCTGGCTCCTCGATCTCAAGACCCACGCGCTCACCAAGTTAGTGGATGACGCACCGCGGAACCCGATTAACGTGAGCACCGCCTACACCGCCGCCATGCCGGCCTGGACCGACGATGGTCAGAGAGTGGTATTCTCCTGGAGTTACCCTGGCGCTCCTCTCCAGGGCACTACCAATTTCGATCGGCTGGGGTTTAGCATCACTCGCTGCGCGGTGACCAGTCCCTGCGCCGAAGGAAATGCAACCAAGCTGACGACGCCCGCTTTTGAAAGCGGCGGGGATTACGACGCGGCCCCTCGGCCAGGCGATCCCACCACGTTGGTCTACAGCAAGTACCAATACGAGACGGCGCGCGATAACACCAGCCGTGCCCTGGCCTTCCTGCAGGCCCTGAACCTCTCCACCGGGGCACTGACTCCCTTGACCCCGTTGCTCGACAACATTTCCCAGCCTACCTGGAGTCCGGACGGCAAGACCCTGGTCTTCCTCAAAACCTCCGATGACCAAAAGCAGACCTCCATCTGGGAAATGGATTTCCATGCCCCGGGCGACCCCACCGACTATGCCAGGGCCCACCTTCTAGTGGCGGGAAACCCCTTCGCCGCCGATCCCGTGTTCTCCCCGGATGGCAAGGATCTTGCGTTCTTGCAGACCTCCAGCGATGGGCGGCTGCACCTGTACATCTCCGAGATCCACCTCGGCAAACACCCCGGCGTGGACCATATTCAGATGGTCCAGCGGGCCCATGTGGTGGATGGCGATCGTTTAGTCTGGGCCCACTAGCCAACAGCGTCTGGCCGAACGTGCCCCTTTCCCGTACCATGCGCTTGTCGCGACTAAAGCGGGGCCCAAATACCTTGGCGGTTCGGTAGGGGCGCGGGAAGCGTGGGCAAAACTGTCCTACGGTATCTCAAAGGGGTTGGGCGAATGTTGGCTTTCGTGATCCTCTACACGCACCCAGAGCAGGTGCCTGAGTTTGAGCGCCGGTATCTGATTGAGTACATGCCCCTGATTCGGCGCATCCCAGGAGTGGCCGAGGTCACGACCCAGCGCGTGGTTGGCGCTCCGATTGGGGATCCTGTGTATATGAGAATGGAAACCTGGCGGCTGCGTCCCGGCATCACACCCGAGACAGTGCTTGCGTCGGAAGAGTGGCGAACCGCCCAGGAAGTTCTTCGGTTTGCCCGAGGGCTCTCCACCATGATGGTGGTTGAGGAGGAGACGGAGAGTGGCTGAGAAATTTCAGCATATTCTGGTTGAAGCGAGGGCCGGCTATGCGGTCGTTCGCCTGAACCGGCCTAAAGTACTGAATGCCTTGAACGGCGCCTTGATTGGGGAGCTGGTAACCGCGCTAGAGGCCCTGGACGCGGATTCTACCTGCCGGTGCGCCGTGATCACGGGAAACGAACGGGCGTTCGCCGCCGGGGCCGACATCGGCGAGATGGCCGAGGCGGAGGCGATTCCCTTCCTCCTGAACGATCGATTCGCCCAATGGGATCGCTTCCGCAACATTCACATGCCTCTCATCGCGGCGGTGAGCGGTTTCGCGCTCGGCGGCGGTTGCGAGCTTGCCATGAACTGCGACCTGATCATCGCCTCCGAGACTGCCCAGTTTGGTCAGCCAGAAATCAACCTGGGAATCATGCCGGGAGCCGGCGGTACGCAGCGCCTGACCCACGCGGTTGGCAAGGTGCGGGCGATGGAAATGATCCTCACCGGGGCGCCGATCACGGCCCAGGAGGCGTTACGGGCCGGGCTGATCAATCGCGTGGTTCCGGTGGAACTCTATCTGCGGGAGGCCGAGGCGCTGGCCGCTCGGATCGCCGCCCAGGCACCTGTAGCGGTTCGCCTGGCCAAGGAAGCAGTGCTCAAGGCCCTGGATGCCTCGATCGCTGACGGGGTTGACTTCGAGCGGAAGAATTTCTTTCTTCTCTTTGCCGGCGCGGATCAAAAGGAAGGCATGCGCGCCTTCCTGGATAAACGGCAACCCCACTTCGAGGGGAGGTAGGGCTGGGAACTCCCCACCCGCACGCACATGGATGAAAATCAGCCTGTCTTACTGACCGAACAGGTAGGCGCGGTCTTGACCCTCACCCTCAATCGGCCCACGCGCTTCAACGCCCTTGACGACGACCTGAAGGATCGCCTCCTGGCGGCCCTGCAGGCCGCTTCTCGCGATTCCGGCGTGCGGTGCGTGGTGCTCACCGGAGCCGGGAAAGCATTTTGCGCCGGTCAGGATCTGAACCTCGATGGCGACCTTCGTCCGGAGCAGGTGGGCGACACAGTGCGGCGGAGCTACAACAAGATCGCCCGGCTCCTCCATGGTATGGAGAAACCGATCATCGCCGCCGTGAACGGAGTCGCCGCCGGCGCCGGCATGAGCCTGGCCCTGGCTTGCGACCTGCGGGTATTGGCAGAGCACTCCAGCCTCCGCCTGGCCTTCTCCAACATCGGCCTGATTCCGGATTGCGGCGCCACTTACAGCCTCTCCCACCTGCTTCCTCGCGGCCTCGGCCTGGAGATTGCCTACACCGGGCGGGCCATCGAGGCGCCGGAGGCGCTCCGCCTGGGTCTTGCGAACCGAGTGGTAGCGGATGCCGATTTGTTCACGGAAACTGCCACCCTGGCCGCCAGCCTGGCGGCGCGTCCCACCCGCGCCCTGGGGCTGACCAAGCGCGCTTTCAATCGGGCGACGACCGGCACCCTGGAGGACGCGCTCGAATACGAGGCGTATACGCAAGAAATCGCCGCCGGTACGGCGGATTTTCAAGAGGGCATTGCCGCTTTTCGCGAGAAGCGGCAGCCCCGATTCGAGGGCAGGTAAATGGCAGTCCTTGGCATCGCGGGCGCCCGTGGAGTTGGCGCGTCCCTGGCGCAACTTGCCCTTCAGCGCGGACATCGGGTCATCCTTTTCGACCAAAACCTTCAGCACCTTCAGGAGGCACACGGCCGGATTGCTCGTGTCCTCCAAGCCCCTCCGACCGACGCGGAGACTCCCGCGCGCGACTCCGGCTCGCTGCATGGACTGGAGACCGTGACCGAGATTGCCGGCCTTGCCCAGGCCGAGATCATCATCGAAACCGTGGTGGACTCGCGGGAGAGCAAGCGGGCCGTACTGTCCCGGCTGGACGCGGTTCTCGGCGAAGCCACGGTGGTAGTGACTACCACCGGTACCCTGAGTGTCACCAACCTGGCCGCCATGCTACGTCATCCGGAACGGGTGATCGGGATTCACTTCTCGCGCCCAGTCGCGAACACGGCCATCGCGGAAGTAGTGAGCGGCTTGAGAACCAGTGAGGATACGATCAGCCAGGCTCTGGCCCTCACGCGATCGCTGGACAAGTCACCGATCCAGGTGAGGAACCGGCCCGGTTTCGTGATCAACCGCCTGACCAATCTCTTCCGTCTAGAGGCCGTGCGACTCCTCGAGGAAGGGGTTGCCGATCCTACCACCGTGGACGCGCTGCTGGCCGCCTTGGGTTTCCCTTCCGGCCCGCTGGCCCGCATGGACGCGCTGGGGGTGGATGCCTGCCTCGCCATGAGCCGGGCCCTCTACGAGGGCAACCTGGGTGAACCCCGGTACCAGCCGTCACTCCTCCAGGCCGAAATGGTTGATGCCGGATTGAATGGTCGGAAGGCCGGAAAGGGGTTTCATGAGTACCCCACGCGCTAGGCCCCGTCAAACGCCCTTCCGCGTCCTGGATAGCAAGCCGGGTGCTCTCGTTGCCGGCACCAAGGCCGAGATCGAGGCGTTCGCGCCTTTTTTGCGGAAGGCCGGAGTCGAAGTAATCGGGTTCCCCATCGATCCGCTCCGCTTCGACTTTGAGGTGGAAGCCCTGGAGGGCAACCTCACTGCCTTGGCGGGGGGGGCAAACCTGGCCTTGATGTTGGCCGATGTGGTTGGCGATGACCGCTTACCCTTGATTAACTGCATTGATGAGGCGCTCCCCTCGTCCAGTCCGCTGCTGGTTTCTTGCCTGCAGGCCGGGGCGCAGGAGCAGGCGGCAATCTGCGAACATCCCGAGCGGGTAGTTGGTATCGGTCCGCTGGGCGTGTTGAGCGGAAAGCTGGTAATCGAGCTAGCGTCTGCCCTCACCACCAGCCAGGTCGTGGCGGATCGCGCGCGGGCCTTCCTGGCGAGCGGTGGCTTGCAGGTCTATCAAGTCAACGACAGTCCCGGGCTGGTGCTGGCCCGCGCCCTGCTGCCCGTGGTCAACGAGGCGGCGTTCGCCTTGACCGAGCGCGTGGCAACCGCCGAGGACATTGATACCGCGATGACCCTGGGCGCGGGTTTTCCCTTCGGACCGCTGAGCTGGGCGGATGAGATTGGGGTTGATCGGGTATTGCTCGGCCTCGAATACCTGGTCCAGGCAACCTATGCCGAGCGCTACCGGCCGGCCCCGCTCCTCCGCCGCATGGCCCAGGCTGGCTGGATCGGGAGGGCATCTGGACGTGGGTTCTTCACCTACGACGCGGGCGCCAGGGGATCGCGCTGAGCCGCGGTCGCCAACAGGCGCTCGTACTCTACGTAATCCACGATCCCCACAATCCCATATCCCTGAGCGAGCCAGGTTGGGACCGCCACGACGCCCTGGGCATGAGCATCGCTCCGTGACTGGGCTACGCGCTCCCTGTACGTTTCGGCACGCAACGCTGCCTCCAAATCCTTGTTCAGCCCGGTCTCCTTGGCCACATCGAGTACCGTCGCGAGGTCACCAATGTCCCGCTGGTCGCGATAAAACGCATCGAACAGCGCCCCGTGCATACGATCCACGGCGCCGAGTTCCCCGGTGCTTTGGCGCGCGTGTTCAACCGCGCATAGGGCAAGGTTGCTATTGAGCAGCCGCTCACGGATGTGTAAGGTCAAAGCGTAGTGTTCGGCCAGCCGGAGGGCCCACGCCGCCTCGCCGCGCCGGACGAAAGCCGGATTTTGCGGCATGGCCCCCTTCGGTGGCAAATAGTCGATCACCTCGAAGGGCCGCCAGGTCACGGTTATGGGGCGCGACGTTGCCAGCCGCGCCACGATGGCGCGGGCGATATAGCAAAAGGGACTGGCAAAGTCGTAATAGACGGTAAGTTCCAGGGGCCGAATATCGCTCATGCCTCGCTCGGAAGGAGTGCCGCATGCTCGTGCGCGTGGTAGGAGCTACGAACCAATGGCCCGGATTCCACATGGGTAAAGCCAATGCTCATCCCGAACTCGCGCCATTGCCGGAACTCATCGGGAGTGACGAACCGATCGACTGCCAGATGCTTCATACTCGGCCTGAGATACTGACCAATGGTGATAATGTCCACCCGCGACTCCCGCAAATCACGCAGCGCGTCCTCGATCTCACTCGCATGCTCGCCCAGGCCAAGCATGATCCCGGATTTGGTGAGCTTCTTCGGCGCCAACTCCTTGGCGCGGCACAGCACCTGAAGCGACCGCCGGTATTGCGCCCGCCGGCGCACCCGCTTGGTAAGCCGCTCCACGGTTTCCAGATTATGGTTCAGGATGTCGGGACCGGCCGCCAGGACGTTTCCCAGTGACTCCTCTACCCCCTCGAAGTCCGGGATCAACACCTCGATGGTGCAACCGGGATTGGCCGATCGCACTTTCCGGATCGTGGCGGCGAATACCGCCGACCCGCCATCCGCCAGGTCGTCGCGGTTCACGGAGGTGATCACGACGTGCCGGAGGCCCATCTTCTGGACCGCCACGGCCACTCGTCCCGGTTCGTGGAGGTCCAATCCCACCGGTTTTCCGCTAGTCACGGCGCAAAAGCCGCAGGCGCGCGTACAGACATCCCCCAGGATCATAAAGGTAGCGGTTCGATGTTCCCAGCACTCACCAATGTTCGGACAGCGAGCCTCCTCGCAGACCGTGTGCAATGCATGCTCCCGCATGATCGTCTTCAGTTCGGTATAATTTGATCCGCCGGGAACCCGTACCTTGAGCCACTCCGGCCGGCGAACCGGGGTGATTGGGGTCGCGCTGTCTATCACGAATTCATCCTCTTCCGATTGCAAACCTACACCGGTCAGCATAGCAAGGGCTGGCAATGCCGCCTATCTGAAGTATCAGCGGGCACGGAGACCCAGTCCTGGGAGCGCGAGCATCTTGTTCGCACTCCCAGGGCGGGACCGCTCGCCACGGAAGCGCTGTGCGCCCGATCATGATGGCGGCCGGCGCTCGCGGATCAGATTCCCTACCAGGAACCAAAGATTTGCCGGGCGCTCGGCCAGTCTCCGGGTGAGGTAGGGGTACCATTGCGCGCCGTATGGCAAGTAGATCCGCACGCGGTAGCCGGCGCGCGCAAGCTGTTCTTGCAGATCCCGCCGCACCCCATACAACATCTGAAACTCGAATCGATCGACCCCGATACCGTGCACTCGCGCGAAGTCCCGCGCGTGGTCGATAATCGCCGGATCATGGGTGGCGATCGCCGGCTGAGCGTCCTGGCGCAAGAGGTATTCCATCAGTCGCACGAAATTGCGGTCAGTGTCACGCTTCCTGCGATAGGCGATATGCGGCGGCTCGCTATAGGCGCCCTTGCACAGGCGGACCTGCCCACCTAACCGAGTTATCGCCTCCAGATCCGCGCGTGTGCGGTAGAGAGATGCCTGCAGGACGATCCCCACGTTGTCGAACCTCGGTCGCAGTTCGCTAAATACCTCAATGATCGCCGAGGTATAGCTCGAACTCTCCATGTCCAGGCGCACGAACGCTCTTAGGGCTCGGGCATGCTCCAACAGGCGCACCGCGTTGCTTACCGCGACGTGCCTGCCCACATCCAGACCGAGTTGCGTGGGCTTGACTGAAATATAGGGGTCAAGTCCGCGGGAAGAGATCGCATCGAGGACGCGCAAAGCCTCGTCCGTGGCGGCGTCCGCCTCCGCCGCGGAGGCCGTGTTTTCTCCCAGATAGGCCATGGCGACCGTGAATCCGCCGTCGCCAAGCGATTGCGCCACCGCCAAAGCCTCGTCCAGGGCTTCTCCCGCCACGAAGCGCCGCACCAATCCTCGGGTAATCGGTGAGGCGGTGGCAGTGGCGGCCACCGCCGGTTGATTGGCGGCGGCCAGAATCAAGCGGCTGAACAGACTACCGGCCATTCCCCACTCTCCCCTGGCGTAGTCGCTTTTCAGCCCGATAGGCGCGGTCCAGAAGATCCACCGGATGCGCCACGGTCATGGGCAACCCGCGAGCGCGGATTCCGGCCCCGATCTGGATCGCGCAACCAGGATTGGCCACCGCGAGAATCGTGGCGCCCGTCGCCTGCACGGCGTCCATCTTCCGTTCGAGCAATTCTCGGCTCAACGCTGGCTGGGTCAGATTGTAGATGCCGGCACTGCCGCAGCAGACATCGCTGCCCGCCAGTTCCACCAACTCCAGGCCCGGAATCGCCTGGAGCACCGCCCTCGGCTGTTCTCGGATTTGCTGGGCATGGACCAGGTGGCAGGCATCCTGGTACGTCACGCGTCGTTCCAGGGCCGCCCCGGGAGCCCGCAAGGGTAAGCTCGCCAGCAGTTCGTTGATATCGCGCACCCGCTGGGAAAAATCCATGGCCCGTACGGCGTACATCGGGTCGTCCGCCAAGAGATGCCCGTATTCCTTGAGAGTTGATCCACAGCCGGCGGCATTGATCACGATCAGATCCGGTTTGAGACCCAGTATGGCATCGATCATCAGCCGCGCCAATCCCTGAGCCATGGCACGGTCGCCCGCGTGCACATGCAGGGCGCCGCAACACAGGGGGGCTGGAGGGGCCACGACGGTGCAGCCATTCTCCACCAATACCCGCGCGGTCGCCTCGTTGGTCCGGGCGAAAAACTGCTGCATCACGCAGCCGCGGATCAGAGCGATCCGCGGCCCCGTTTTCCCGCGTGGCTGGTATTCGGTAGCCCGCCTCCCCTGCCACACCGGTCCCTGGGCTTGGGGCAGTAAGGCTTCCATGGCGGCCAGTCGGCCCGGCAGGCCCACCCTCCGCACCAGGGATTGCGCCCCGGAGCGCTGATACGCCCGCACGGAGGCGCCAAGCAGGTCCAGCAGGCGCGGGCGGGGAAACAACCCCCGCAACACCAGCGCGCTCACCACCGACCCTCCGCGGCCGGCAGGCGGCAGCGAGGCGCGGGCTCCCTCAATCATCCTCCCGTAGGGGACGCCAGACGGACACGCGGTCTCGCAGGCCCGGCAAGCTAGGCAGAGCGAAAGGTGCTCCCGCAGGGCAGGCTCATCAAGCGAGATCTCGCCCCGCTTGGCCGCCTGCATCTGCATGATCCGCCCGCGCGGCGAGTCCATTTCCACCCCCAGCACCTGATAGGTGGGACAGGTGGGCAGGCAGAAGCCGCAATGGACACAGGTGCGCAAATCGCGCATCTTGACGAACGGTAGCGCGTCAACAGCCATCACGACTCACAATCCATAGCAGAAGCGACCCGGATTCAGGGTAGCATGGGGATCCATCTTTGCCTTTATTGCCCTGGCAAGCCCAGCGCCGCCTGGCGCTCCGGCCCATGCGTCCACGGAGCGGCGGAGCGACACCGGCCCATCGGCCACTACCAGATGACCGCTCAGGGGACGCAAGGCAGCCCGAGCGGCGCCGATAGCCGCCCTAAGGGCCGGCTGATCTCCCCCTATCCGCGCGAGTATTGTACCCACGCCCGTATCCGCCTGCCAGGCCATCGTCAACCCATGGTCCTCGCCAGCGGCGGCAAGCGCCTCCACGGCGCCCGCCAAGCGACCGGGCGCCACCCCGATCCGAAGCAAGGCCATCGAAGGTTGGGGTAAGATACGCCACTCGGTCAGCCGACCAAGTAGCTCGTCCACCTCGGTAGGATCGTCGATCGACCGGGCGCGACCTTGACTGGCGGCGATAGTGGCATGCGCGGCGCTCATGGCCGACCGCACCGCCGCCGTGAACCCCTCGACAATCACCACCAGCGACGGTTCGACAGGACCTTCCGCGATCAGCGCGCTCCAGGCGTGGCTCTGACCGGCTAGCGCGAGGCCCACCGCGATACAGGTCCTCGCGTCGGAGAAGGTGCCGACCACGGCGGTGCGAACCCTGCACAGCGGATGTACGCGGAGATTGGCCGAGACGATGACTCCCAGCGTGCCCAGAGAACCCACCCAGAGTTTACAGAGATCGTAGCCTGCCACGTTTTTTACCACCCGCCCACCGGATTTGCAGATCTCGCCGGAGGGCAAGGCGACTTCCAGGCCAATCACGAGATCGCGGGAAGCACCGTACCGATAGCGGCGAATCGGCGGCGAGTTAGCCGCGAGAACGCCGCCAAGAGTGGCACGTCGCGGGTGAGGCAGGTCAAACGGGAGGAACTGCCCATGGGGGGCCAGCGCCGCTTGCACCTCCTCGAGGGTCGTCCCCGCCCGCACACTCACCGTGAGATCCTCCGGGGCGTAGGCGACAATTCCCGACAGCTTCGTGGTCTCAACCACCAAGTCGCAGCGCGTTGGCGGCGACCCCAGGCGTTGTTCAGTGCCACCGCCCCAGGGTACCACCGCCAAGCCGGCATCCTGGGCTTCCCGAAGAGCGACCGCTAAGTCCTCGGCTCCCGCCGGGACCAGCCGGCGGGGCCGCCGATCCAGGCCGAGCACATCCTCCGGCGCGTCGACGTCGCAGATACCAGGATCCTCCTGTGTTTTCACTCATTCAGTGTAGCAGACGGCAATCGGATCCTAGCCGCCGGCCCGGACCCCGTTCTCCGCGTTCATCTTGGCCAGATCGGCGGCCAAACGCTGAACCACCCGCTGGCCCTCCATCCGAGAGGCCTCCGATACATCGTGACCAAAGGCTCGGAGGAAATAGGAATCGAGCCGCCGCAGCGCCTCTTCCTCGGTGGCCGGACTCCCTTCCAGGCTCGCTTTTCGCCTGGTCATCTGCAACAGTTTGCTCACCATCTCGGGCCCAATCGATTCCACGGGGATGGTACCGCCACGGTTTGGCGGTCGGGACGGGACAGCAGCTCCCTCCTTGCCGGGATCATCATTCGTGGTGGCGCCAGGCGCCTCGCCCGCCTCGCTCTTCGCCGGAACCCGGTTGGCGGGGGAAATGGCCTCGGCCCCGGCGGCACGCTGGCCGGCGGCACTCTCCTGAACTGGCAAGGGTGTAGGATCGGCCTGGATGCCGGCAAACGGCGCCGGCGCCCGCAAGGGCGCGGGATTCCGCGATGCCGGGCGCTGAACGGCCGGCGCCGTGCCGCCGCCATCGGCGCGGACGCGCGCGGACTCCGCCCTAAGCCGGCCCTCGACTACGGCCCGCGCGGTCTCACCTTCCGGTGGTTCCACCGACTGAAAGTAAGGCTGACCGACCGCGTCACCCAGCGCGCGGGTCTTGGCCCGAATCTCCGCCACCGTCAGGGTACGCTCGCGCTCATCAGTGGAGAGCCGATCGCGCTCCGCCTCTCCCACGGCGCGGAACAGACCGCGGCTGGTGCGCACCGTAGCCAGCACCACTGCCTGATACCCGTTTTGCTCGCCTGGGATCTGCACGATTGTGCAGTCCAACTCCTGTAGACCATCCGCGAGTGCCATGCGGAGGAACTCCGCGTAACCAGGCGCGCCGTTTGAGGTACTCACTCACCGTCCTCCTTGCTTGATACCATACTAGAACCTTATTTCTATTGCAAGAGGATTATCCGCTTCCGCGGTC
>Ga0307372_10010998_pt1 | contig 12146 bp, 11 predicted proteins | sample OX1MG_FD_202533 | JGI IMG/M metagenome (GOLD analysis project Ga0307372, IMG submission 202533) | Soil microbial communities from Risofladan, Vaasa, Finland - OX-1 | ecosystem: Environmental > Terrestrial > Soil > Coastal area > Acid sulfate soil | place: Finland: Risofladan, Vaasa | collected...
GGCGCCAGACCCGGAGTCCAGCCGAGGCCGGGCGAGCCGCGGAAGTAGGTCCAATCCCAGACATCCATCAGGGCGCCGAAGGCGAACCCGGTCACCAGCCCGACCGCCGCCAGCAGCCATAGGCCCCGTCCGCTTCGCGCCGCCAGCCCGGCGGCGACGCCCACCCAGCCGGCCGCGAACACCTGGTAGGGCAGCCAGGGGCCGACGCCACCCGTCGCCAATGCGGATACCAGCAGCGCCGTCCCGCCGGTCAGGAACCCGAAGGAGGGACCGAACACCCAGCCGGCGCAGAGGATCAGGAAGAAAACGGGGCTGAAGCCGCCGATGCCGGTGACCAGCGCCAGCCTGAGAGCGGAGTCGATGGCCGCCAGCGCCGCGAGCAGCGCCAGGCGCCGGGAGTCGAGCCGGCGCGTGCCGAGCTCGACCAGACCCAGCGCCAGCACGGTGCCGGTGGCCACCACGATCGCCGGCGCCTCGGGCGGCAGCTGGAGACCGATGAACGGCCACAGGAAGAGGACGAGTCCGATGGCCGAGGCGATGGCGAGGCTCATCGGTCGAGGGACACGACACGGTCGGCGACCGCCGCGGCCAGCTCCCGGTCGTGGGTCGCGATGATCACCGCCCCTCCCCCCGAGGCGACGCGGTCGACGGCCGCGATGAGCCGGTCGCGGGCGGCCGCGTCCATGCCGCGAGTGGGCTCGTCAAGCAGGGCCAGGGCCGGGGAGCCGGCGATGACGGCGGCGATGGCCGCGCGCTGTCGCTCTCCGCCGCTGAGGTCGCGAGGATATCGCTCGGCGAGCGCGGCCAGGCCCATCTCGGCCAGGAACGGTTCGGCGTCGGGGGTGGCGCTGCCACCGCCGGACCGCCGCAGCGTCAGCTCCACCTCACTCCGAAGGGTGGGCTGGTGGAGCAGGGCGGCTGGGTCCTGGGGCAGGTACGCGATCCGCCCCGACGGGCGCTGGACCTCACCCCGCAGCGGCTTCAGGAGGCCCGCGATCACCCGCAGAAGCGTGGTCTTTCCAGACCCGTTGAGACCGCTCACCGCCACCACCTCGCCCTGGCGACCCTCGAGCTCGAGGCCCTTCAGGACCGCCCGGTCGTGCCCCGCGTCGACCCCGGCCAGCCGCCAGGCGACGCCTCCGAGCGGTTCGCGGTGGTGCCGGCGGGGGGAAGGCCCCACGTCGCCCGCACCCTCGCTGATCCGCCCTTGCTCGACCTCGAGCCGGCGGTCGGCGCGATGCTCGAAGAGGTCCCTGCGATGCTCGGCGACAACGAGGCTGACGCCGTCGGCACGGAGGCTGTCGAGGGCGGCGGCGAGGGACCGGGCGCCCTCCTCGTCCAGCTGCGAGGTCGGCTCGTCGAGCGCGACCACCGGCGGGCGCAGCGCGAGCGCGCCGGCCAGAGCGACCCGTTGGCGCTCACCCCCCGAGAGCGTCGCCAGTCGGCGGTCGCGCAGGCCCAGCGCGCCGACCGACTCCAGCGCCGCATCCACCCGCGATCCCATCTCGGCGCGCGGCAGGCCCACGTTCTCGAGGCCGAAGGCGACGTCGGCGGCCACGGTCTGGTAGACGAACTGGCGCTCGGGGTCCTGGAAGACGAAGCCGACCGACCGCGACAGCAGCGAGGGGGAGGTCCGCAGCAGGTCGCGCCCCCCGATGCTGGCCGAGCCGGCGACCCGGCCGCCGTGGAAGTGCGGGACCAGTCCGTTGAGCGTCCGGAGCAGCGTCGACTTCCCCCCGCCGGAGGGGCCTCCGACGAGCGTCAGCCCCTCGTCCAGCTCCAGTCGCAGGTGGTCGAGGGCGGGCGCCGGTAACCCGGGATACCAGTAGCTGAGACCATCGAAAGCGGCTAGCGCCATCGCAGGGCGGGCGTGAGCAGGAGCAGGCAGGCGGCGACCTGGCGGACGTCGACCGGCGGCAGGCTGAGCGCCGGGTAGGGATACCAGTCGGGAGTCGGGAAGGCGAAGAAGAGCACGACCGCGGTGGCCGCCGCCACCACCAGCAGGCTGTCGAAGCCGGTCCACGACGCCTCGACGAAGCGCGTTCGCGGGCCCGATCCGTAGGCCCGCGCCTCCATTGCCTCGGCCATCCCGATCGAGTCCTCGAAGACGGTCAGGAAGAGCGGGACCAGGACCTCGGGCAGGCCCCGCAGGCCGGCCGGCGCTCCGCGCATCCGCTGTCCCTCCCGGATCGCGACGTAGCTCCGGCCGATCACCGGCACCAGGTTGAGGCTGGCCGAGACGGCGAGCCCCAGCCGCTGGAGGGGGCCGGGCAGCGCCTCCAGGACCTGGTTCGGCTCCAGCGCCAGCGAGAGCGGAGCGACCGCCAGGACGGAGGCCGCCAGACCGAGGGCGATCCCGACCCCGAAGACCGCGGACTCCAGCGTCACCGGCCCCAGCGGATGCGCGCCGGAGCGGCTCAGGAGGAGGTTGAGGACGACCGAGATCGCCATCGCCGACGCCAGCGGCACCAGCAGGGCGCGGGGCCGTGATCCCGGGCGGGCCGTCGCCAGCACCACGTTGAGGGCCGCCAGCGCGACCAGGCCACGGTAGAAGGGATTCGTCGTGCCGAGCGAGAGCAGGAGTCCGGCCAGCGACCAGGCCGCGAGCGCGCGGGCGTCGAACACGCCCTCAGCGTCCGATCCGCGGCGCCAGCAGGCGGAGCAGGGCGAGACCGAGCATGGCGCCCGCGCCGGCGGCGGCGGTGGCCAGGGCCAGGCTGGCGCCGCCGCCGGTTGCCGGTGGCCGGGGTCCGGCCCGCGCCGCAGGTGCCGACGGGCTGACGGACGGCGACGGCGAGGGGGTCGGGACCGAAGTCGGAGTCGAGGTCGCTTGCGTGGCGGGGGTCGCGACCACGGGAGCCGGGAGGGCGGCGGGATTCGAGGCGGGAGCTCGGGTGGGCACCGGGGTGGCTGCGGCGGGCGGCGGAGTGCTGCTGCAGACCCCGGCCGGTGAGGTCGGCGGGTAGGAGTTGGCGGAGGTCCAGTGCCAGCCCTCCGCGTCGCCGTTGCCGAACGTCTGGCTGGAGGCACCGAGGTTGGAGCCGGTCCAGGCGCCGCCACCCCGCGAGACAAACATGTCCCAATACGGACCCCCCGCGAAACAGCTGGGTGGGTAGCTGGTCGGCTCGTAGTCGATCTGGCAGACGCCGTCGCCGTATTGGCTAAAGTGCACCACGGCGTATTCGAGCCCGAACTCCTGGTGGGCGAGCTGGAGCAGCTGCTCCCCGGTCACCGACGGGCCGGAGAAGCCGACGCAGTACCTGAGGACCCGGCCGTCGCCGTGCTCGACCACCAGCGCCGCATGGCTGGCCCCGGCTGCCCAGGCGCAGCCAGGATCCAACGGTGTCGAAGGCAGGATGACGAGCGCGTCCCCCGCCAGCAGGAGGGCCAGGAAGACCCTGGCGATCACGCGCGTCGCACGAGCAGCAGATACACGGCGCCGGCGACCACGACCAGCCCCAGCCCGCCGAGGGCGGCGAACAGGTAGACGAGCGGCGCCGGCAGGCCGCCGGAACCCGTCGGGTGGCTCGCCGCCGCGGTCGGTCCGGGCTGGAACGCCGGCGCGATAGTCGCCGAGGCAGACGGCGATGGGCTGGGCGACGGAGACGGCGCCTCCACCGACGGAGACGGCATGGGAGTCGCCACCTGGGCGGGCGCCGGGGTGGGCGTCGCCACCGCGGCCGGGGTCGGGGTGCGCGTGGGTGCCGGGGTCGCCGTAGGCGAGGGGCTGGGGCTCGGGCAGACGGGCGGATTGGGCAGACGGGCGCCGTCGGTGTAGAACGCGGGTCCGACCGGGAAGGGCAGGCGCTCGAGGCCCTCCGGCACCGAGCTGGTGGTCCCCGGGTCGGAGGTGGTCGACTGATAGCCGAAGCCTCCATCCGCGTTCTGGTTCGCCGCCAGGTGGGTCAGGACCGTGAGCGACCCCTGCGCCCAGATCGTCGCCGCGGGATCCTGCCGGGCCCCCATCAGCGCCTGCAGCACAAGGGCGTCGGAGTCCACGTCGCTGCCATACCCGGCCTGGTATTGGAAGCCGCCGTCGGTGGCCTGGTAGGTGTGGAGATTGGCCAGAGCGGCAGCGTCGTCAGCGTGGTCGCCGGCGGCGTCCAACGTCATCAGGGCAATCGCGGTGTCGTTGCTGTCACTTGGCTGGCCGGAGGCGTAGCCCCAGCCGCCGTCGCCGTTGCGAAGGCTGTCGAGGTAGGTGACGGCATTGGCCGGCACCGGCTGCCCAGCCGCGACCAGCCCGAGCATCGCCAGCGCCTGGCTGAACGGCTGCCCGGCCGCGTAGGCGCCGCCGGAGTCGAAAGACTGCAGCTTGCTCACCAGATTCTGGCCGCCGAAGTTGGTGGGATCGAGGCGGCCCGCCACCACGGCCTCGACCAGGCGGCCGGTCGACCCGGCGTCGGCGGTGATGGATGCCACCTTGGCACCGAGGTAGCCGTAGACGGTGGCGCCACAGTCGGAAAGCGCTTTGGGGTCGTATCCAGCCTCGGCGGCGCCGATGGCGAAGTCCTCCGTCGCCTGGGCCAAGCTGAGGCCGCCCAACGAGCCGTCCGCCGCCTGCTGACCATTGAGGTACTCGAGCGCGCGGACGCCCGCAGAGCGCGAGACGGCGAGGCTGTTGCCGGCGCCGTGGATGGCGTGGACGGGGAACGGCTGCAGCTCCAGGCCGGCCGGCACCTGGGAGGTCGTGCCGGGGTCGGGGCTTCCGCCGTAGCCGAACCCGCCGGTCGCGGCATCCTGCGTGGCGAGCAGCCAGCCGTAGGGCGTCTGGCCCGAGAGGGCCCAGGCCGCCCCGGCGGGGTCCTGGCCGGTCGCGACCACGGCCTGGATGCCGAGCGCGTCCGAGTCCGCGTCGCTCCCGGCGCCGGCCTGATACTGGAAGCCGCCGTCTGTGGCCTGGTAGGTGTGGAGATTGGTCAGCGCGGCAGCGTCGTCAGCGTGGTCGCCGGCGGCATCCAAAGCCATCAGCGCAATCGCGGTGTCGTTGCTGTCGCTCGGCTGGCCGGAGGCGTAGCCCCAGCCGCCGTCGCCGTTGCGAAGGCTGTGGAGGTAGGTGATCGCATTGGCCGGCACCGGCTGCCCCGCGGCGACCAGCCCGAGCATCGCCAGCGCCTGGCTGAACGGCAGCCCGGCCGCGTAGGCCCCACTCGAGTCGAAGGTTTGCAGCTTGGTCACCAGGTTCTCGCCGCCGAAGTTGGTGGGATCGAGGCGCCCCGCCACCACGGCCTCGATCAGCCGCCCGGTGCCGCCGGCCTCGGCGGTCTCGAGCGACAGGTTTGCCGGCGCCGACAAGTAGTCGTAATCGGAAGTGCCGCTCGACGCCTTCAGGGTCGTCGGGTCATAGCCGGCGCCGGCGGCCGCGATGGCGAAGTCCTCGGTGGCCTGAGCGGGACTGAAGCCGGGAACGCTGCCATCGGCGAGCTGCTGGGAGGCCAGGTAGCGAAGCGCGCGCGACGCCGGGTCGTTCTGCGCCTGAACGGTGACGGGGAGACGCGCCAGGCCAACGGCGAGCACGGCCAAAACGGACACGGACAGGTACCTTCTCACGAGGCATCCTCCTACCAGTGGGCTGACCCCCGGCAGGTCTCCTGGCTCGTGGATCGTCGCTCGCGGCCGCCTTCCCGGGACCGTCTCCCAGTGGCTTCGCTGGCCGTCCGCTCCCCACTCACAGTTGCGGGACAGCGCCGGATTCAACACCGGCTTCCCTTGGACCGGGGCGCTTGTGAACTTGTCGGAGCACAGTATGCGCGAGCCGCCGGTGATGGCCCTGGCGCACTCAGGAAAGTTGATAGTAAGATGTACGACAATGATCCTCACCCGGACCGCCCACGACCGGAGCCTCGGCGCCTCCTGGCGAACCACCTTCCGTTTGCCGCTGCTCATCCTCGCGCTGCTGGCCGCCGCTGGGTTCGGCGCCGACGCGCTGCTGGTACTGAACCAGCCGCTTCCGCCAGCTGACCTGACCGTCGAGCGTTCCATCCAGGCTGTCCACTGGGGACCGGTCCTCTCGGTGTTCGCCGCCGTCGACTGGTTTGAGGGCCTGAAGCAGGTCGCGGTCGCCGTCCTGGGCGTGCTGGCGGTGGCGATCTGGAACCGGCGCGGGCTCCTCCTGATGATCTGGGGCGCGCTGAGCGGCGCCGTCTACCAGCTGATCGAGATAGCCGCCCACCGACCGCGGCCTGAGGCCAACCTGGTTCGCGTGATCCGGCACACCGCGGGCTGGAGCTTCCCGAGCGGGCACGCGCTCTTCTTCTCCTGGTTCATCGCCTACCTGCTGGTCATCTTCGGCCGCCGGCTGCCACGCCCCCTCTACGCGGCCGGCTGGGCCCTCCAAGGGGTGGTCCTCGCGCTGGTGGGGATCGGCCGCATCGACACCGCCGAGCACTGGCCCAGCGACGTGCTGGCCGGGCTGCTGCTGGGCGCCGCCTGGACGCTCTTCGGGCTCTCCGTCCGCCGCCTCTCTGACCCGGTGCTCGATGGCCGCTGATAACAAGGTGAAACAGGGGGCCGAGCAGGCCAAGCAGGCCGCTGCCCAGGTCGGCCGGGGCCAGCCGGGCGTCGCGGCCCGGCACTGGCTCTGGCAGCTGTCGCTCGCCTGCGCTCTGCTCTTCTGCGTCGATGCCTACTACGTCCTGAACGGCTTTTACACCGTTATCGACCGCGGGGTCGAGCTGTTCGTCCAGGGCTTTCCATGGGGGCCCGTGGTCTACCTCTTCGACGCCACCAACGCGGTCGCCGGCATGTGGCAACTGCTGGTCGGTTTCGCCCTGGCGGTCGCGGTTGCGGTGTGGGATCGGAGGGGTGGCTGGCTGATGTTCATCGGCGCCGGTGCCAGCCTGCTCGACAACCTCATAAAGGTCCTGGTCGCCCGCCATCGACCCGCGGCTGACCTCGTCCACGTCCTGAGCCCCGCGACCGGCTATAGCTTTCCGAGCGGGCACGCGGTCTTCTACACCTGGATCGCCGTGATGCTCGCGACGGCCGTGGCCCCGCGGCTGAAGCCGTCCCTGCGCCCGATCCTCTGGCTGGCGGCGGCCCTGCTGATCCTCATCGGCTGCCTCGGCCGGATCTACGCGGGGGTCCATTGGCCGACCGACGTCATCGGCGGCTTCCTCCTCAGCCTCTCCTGGGTGGCCTTCGTGCTCTGGATGCCCGAGCGCTACCTCCCGACTCCCAGCCGCACCTGGTTTCGCCGGCCCCGAGCCGGCCGGAGGGCCGCAGCCTAGATGAGCGCGATGTCAGTCGACAAGGCCAACTACAGCGCCAAGCGCGCCACGCGCAACCCGCTCTACCGCTTCCTGGCCCGCGCCGGCTACGTGGCCCGCGGCGTCCTCTACGCCTACATGGGCTATGCGGCCCTGCAGATCGCGATGACGGGCGCGCCCCGGCAGGCCGACCAGCAGGCCAGCCTGATCGTCGTCTCCGGCTTCCCGCTCGGCCGACTGATCCTGGTCGCCGGCATCGTCGCCCTCGCCGCCTACTCGCTGTGGGGCTTCATCCGCGCCATCTACGATCCTTTGCACCGTGGCAGGGACGCGGTCGGGATCGTGACCCGGCTCGGCTTCGCCTGGAGCGGGCTCGCCTACGCCACCCTGCTCTTCTTCGCCGTCGCTCTGGTGACCGGCGGCAGCACTGGCAGCCACGGCGACCAGCTCCAACAGGTGGCCGCCCGCCTGCTGTCGGCCCCCTTCGGAGCGCTCCTGACAGAGGCGATCGGGTTGATCGGAGTCGGCGCCGGGATCGGACAGTTCATCGAGGTCTGGCGCGCGAGCTTCAAGAAGGACGAGAAGCGAGGAGAGATGTCTGAGGCCGAGAAGCGGGTCACCGACCTCCTCGGGAGGCTCGGTTTCGTTTCCCGGGGTGTCGTCTTCACCCTGATGGGCTGGTTCCTCTTCATCGCCGGCTCGCACCGCGACCCCAGCCACGCCACCGGCTTCACGGGGACCTTCACCTATCTGTTCCAGCAGCCCTATGGACGGGTCGTACTGGGGCTGGTCGCGCTGGGCTTCATCGCCCTCGGCCTCCACAGCCTGGTGCTGGCCCGCTACATCCGGATGCCCGGGGACAGCTCCGCCGCGTAGGCGAACAGAGCGGGCACGCCGCCCGAGTGGAGGAAGACGAGCGGCGGCTCGAAGCGGTCGTGCTCGGCGAGCAAGGCCGCCATCGCCTTGCCCGTGTAGACCGGGTCGAGGAGGATTCCCTCGCTCCGGGCGAGGCGCCGGATCGCCTCGTTGCCGGCCTCGCTGGGGATCCCGTAACCCTCACCCTGGTAGCCGTCGAGGACCACGAGCTCGGCCGTGCTATCCAACCCGAGCAGGCCGGCGGTTTCGGCAACCAGCCCGGCCAGACGTCGCTGGCACTCGACCACCGGGTCGCCGATCGAGACGCCGAGGACCCGCGGGCCCGCGAAGATCGCCGATCCGAGCGCCAGCCCGGCGTGGGTCGCGCCGCTCGAGGTGACGCAGAAGACCGTCCCGCCCCTGTCGCCGAGCTGCTCTAGAAGCTCCTGGTAGCACCACACGTAGGCGGCCGCTCCGAGTGCGTTGGAGCCGCCGAAGGGGATGATGTAGGGGTGCGCGTACCTCTCGCCCAGCCGCCGCATCAGCTCCTCGGCACGGTCACGCTCGGACGCCGGGTGGTGCTCGACCGACGCCCCGAAGAGGTCGTCGAGCAGCCGGTTCCCATTCTCGCCATGGCGGCCCTGGAAGAGGACCAGGCCGCACTGGAGGCCCAGCTTGGCCGCGGCCGCCGCCGTGCACCGGCAGTGGTTGGACTGCACCGATCCGCAGGTGACGACGGCGTCCGCACCGGCCGCGACGGCCTCCGCCAGCAGCATCTCCAGCTTGCGGATCTTGTTGCCGCCGAGGCCAAGGCCGGTCAGGTCGTCGCGCTTGGCAAGGACCTCGATTCCGAGCTCGGCCGAGAGCCGCGGCAGAGCGTCGAGCGGGGTCGGGAAGATGCCCAGCGAGACCCTCGCCGGGAACTTCATTCGCCCAGCGGCAGGATTACGACCTGGGGCTCCTCGAAGGAGTGGTTCTCGCGGATGTAGGCCACCGCCTCCTTCACCTTCTCGCTGGAGATGGTCACCAGCAACATCGCCTCGTGGCTCCGTTCCAGCTTGCCGGCCTTCATCCAGAAGGAGTGGATGACGGGGATCACCGAGCCGCGCCGCCCGAGGCCCCGGCTCAAGAGCGACTCGCCGAGGTTTTCGGCCTCGTCCCGGGTCGCCGCCGTGACCAGCAGCATCACCTGCTTTCGACTCAAACCCGCTCCCTTGTGGCGCTCCACTCGAGCCAGCTGATCGCCGCCGCCAGGAAGCACCCGCCCAGCAGCAGCGCGCCGATCACGTCCGACTCCCAATGAACAGCAAGGTACAGGCGATCGAAGGCGATCGCCGCCAGCAGGACCGTCGCGACGATCGGCGCCAGGCGGCGCTCCCACGACCGCTGGGCAAGGCGGCCGACCACGAAAGCGATCAGCCCGTAGACGACCACGGCCCGCGTCATGTGTCCGCTTGGAAAGCTCCAGCCGGTGCCTGGCAGCCCCTCGAAAAAGCTGGTCAGGCTGGGACCGTCGGGGTGCGAGATGCTGAGCGGCGGCGAGGGCTGGTCGACGAAGTGCTTGTCGGCGAGCTCGACCAGGCTGGCGATCGGGAGCGCCGCCGCCGACCACGCTCCCAGCCGGTGACCGTGGCGCCAGAGGTAGGCGAAGAGGCCGACGGCGAGCAGCGTCGTCAGCTCCAGCCCGCCGAGCAGAGCCAGTGCGCGGAAAGGCGTCAGCAGCGCCGGGTTGTAGACGCCCGCCATGGCGACGGCAACCTGGCGGTCGAAGACGCGCAGCGCCCCGCCCGACACAACCCCGCTGAAGAGGGTGAAGCCGACCGCCAGGATCCCCGCCAGCAGAGCCGCGCGCCTCATCGCTGGCATCGCCGGCAGAAGACGGTGGCCCGGCCACCGAGCCGGACCAGGGTGAGCGGCGAGCCGCAGTTATAGCAAGGCCGGCCGCCGCGCCCGTAGACCTGAAGCTCCTCCTGCTGCCGTCCCCGGGCGCCGTAGACGTCGACGTAGTCGTCGACCGAGCTGCCCCGGTTTGCTATGCCCCGCTCGAGGGACTCCCGAATGGCCGCGTGAAGTCGGCGGGCGCGTGCCGGCGAGAGCCGACCGGCCGGCCGGTCGGGTCGGATCCGGGCCCGGAAGCAGGCCTCGTCGGCGTAGATGTTGCCGACCCCGGCGAGGACTGCCTGGTCGAGGAGCAGCAGCTTGAGAGGAGCCCGCCGCCCGGCCAGCCGGCGATGCAGCTCGCGGGCGGTGAACCCAGGGTCCAGCGGCTCGGGGCCGAGGCGCGGGAGGGCGCGAACCGCCACCAGCTCCTCCTCGGTTCCGAGCAGCAACCGCCCGAACTGACGCGGGTCGGAGTAGCGCAGCTCGGTCCCGTTGTCGAGGCTCAGCACCACGTGTGTGTGCGGCCGGGCAAGGTCCTCGGGCAGCTTGTGCAAGAGCTGCCCTGTCATCCCCAGGTGGACGACCAGGACGGCGCCGCTGTCGAGCCGGAAGACCAGGTACTTGCCGCGGCGCTCGAGGGCTACGATGCGCCGCCCGGGCAGGTCGCGGGTGAACGCCTCCGGCTCCGGGTGCCTCACCATCTTCGGGAAGCGGACGTCGACCGCGGCGACGGTGCGGCCCACCACCAGCGGCCGGAGGTCGGCGGCGAAGGTCTCGACCTCGGGGAGCTCAGGCACGAAGGGCCGCCACCCTGCGGACCTCAGCCCAGTTGGTACCGCTCTTGGCCTCGACCTCGAGACCGCCCTGGAGCTCGTAGGCGCTGACCATCACCCGGGGGACCATCTCGGCGAAGGCGTCGCCCTCCCGCTCGGGGATCTCGAAGACGAGCTCGTCGTGGACCTGGAGGATCATCCGGCCCTCCAGGCGCGACTCCTCCATCTCCCGGTCGAGCCGGACCATCGCGATCTTGATGATGTCGGCGGCGAGCGACTGGATCGGGAAGTTGATCGCCATCCGCTCGGCGGCGGCGCGAAGCTGGTAGTTGGGGGAGCGCAGGTCGGGGATCGCCCGCCGGCGTCCGGTAGGGCTGACCACCAAACCCTCCTCGCGAGCTTTCTCGCGCACCCCGTCGAGCCAGGAGCGGAGGCGCGCGTAGGTGGCCCAGTACTCCTTCAGGAACTCGCGGGCCTCATCGCCGGGAATGCCCATCTGCATCGAGAGCCCGTACTCGCCCTGGCCGTAGAGGGAGCCGAAGTTGGCGATCTTGGCAAGCCGCCGCTGGTCCGGCGTGACCAACTCGATGGGGACCTTGAAGACGCGGGCCGCGGTGGCGGCGTGGATGTCCTGGCCTGCCTCGAAGGCGCTCAGCAGGTTGGGATCCTCGGAAAGGTGGGCCGCGATCCGGAGCTCGATCTGCGAGTAGTCGGCGCTGAAGAGGAGGTGACCCGGCCGCCCGGCGACGAAGGCTCGCCGGATCCGCTGGCCGAGCTCGGTGCGGATCGGGATGTTCATCAAGTTGGGGTTGCTGCTGGAGAGCCGCCCGGTTGCTGTCGCCGCCTGGTTGAGAGAGGTGTGGACGCGGCCGTCGCGGGGATCCACCAGGAGGGGCAGCGAATCGACGTAGGTGGACTTGAGCTTGCTCAGCTGCCGGTGCTCCAGGATGCGGCCGATGATCGGGTGCTTATCGCGAAGGCCCTCGAGGGTCTCGGCATCGGTCGAGTAGCCGGTCTTGATCTTCTTCCCCACCGGCAGCTTCAGGTCTTCGAAGAGGAGCTTGGCCAGCTGCTGGGGCGCGTTCAGGTTGATCCTCTGACCGCCGATCTCCTCGGCGAGGGTGGCGACCTCGGCCTCGATAACGGCGAGCTGGCCACCCAGGTCCACTGCCACCTCGGCCAGGTAGGGGACGTCGATGGCGACGCCCTCCGCCTCCATCCCGGCCAGCACCCGGGCCAGCGGCAGCTCGACCTCGTGGAAGAGGTAGTCCACTCCGAGGTTGCGCATCTCCGCCGCCAGCCGCGGGCGGAGGTTGAAGCAGGCGCGGGCGCGGCCGGCCGTGTAGTTGGCGGCCTCGGAGACCTCGGTCGCCGATGGCGGCCGCGCGTTGCGGCCGGTGCCGAGCAGCTGGTCGGTGGGCACCAGCTC
>Ga0307372_10010999_pt1 | contig 12146 bp, 9 predicted proteins | sample OX1MG_FD_202533 | JGI IMG/M metagenome (GOLD analysis project Ga0307372, IMG submission 202533) | Soil microbial communities from Risofladan, Vaasa, Finland - OX-1 | ecosystem: Environmental > Terrestrial > Soil > Coastal area > Acid sulfate soil | place: Finland: Risofladan, Vaasa | collected...
GGCCGGCAACCGAGGCTCTGCTCGACGCGCTGCGCGACGGCAAGCCGCCGCCCGTCGGCTCGGTCATCGGGCGCCGCGGCTCGGCCCCGATCAAGGGCAACACGACGCTGCTCGACCCGCCGTTGCCGCCGGCGCTACAGGCGGCGCTGCATCCTGGCGAGGCCGCAGAGACCGGAGAGAAGAGCGATGCTGAGTGATCGCGACCGCGTCTTTACCAACCTCTACGGCGAACACGACTGGCATCTGGCCGGCGCGCGCAAACGCGGCGACTGGGAGGGCACCCGGGAGGTGATCCGCAAGGGGCGCGACTGGGTCGTCAACGAATGCAAGGAATCGGGGCTGCGCGGGCGCGGCGGCGCCGGCTTCCCGACCGGGCTCAAATGGTCGTTCATGCCGAAGACCAGCGACCGGCCGACCTATCTCGTCGTCAACGCCGACGAAAGCGAGCCCGGCACCTGCAAGGACCGCGACATCCTGCGCTGGGACCCGCACAAGCTGCTGGAAGGCTGCGTCCTGGCCGGGTTCGGCATGGGGGTCGGGGCCGCCTACATCTACATTCGCGGCGAATTCTACAACGAGGCCAAGCACCTGCAGGTGGCGATCGACGAGGCCTACGCCGCCGGCCTCATTGGCAAGAACGCCTGCGGCTCGGGCTACGACATCGACATCTATCTGCACCGCGGCGCCGGCGCCTATATCTGCGGCGAGGAAACGGGGCTGCTGGAAAGCCTCGAAGGCAAGAAGGGCCAGCCGCGCCTGAAGCCGCCGTTTCCGGCCGCGGTCGGGCTCTATGGCTGCCCGACCACCGTCAACAACGTCGAGACGATCGCGGTTTCCCCGGCGATCATGAAGCGCGGCGCCGCGTGGTTTGCCGCGCTGGGGCGGCCGCGCAACACCGGCACCAAGATCTTCTGCATCTCCGGCCACGTCGAGCAGCCGTGCAATGTCGAAGAGGAAATGTCGATCCCGATGCGGGAATTGATCGAGCGCCATGCCGGCGGGGTGCGCGGCGGCTGGGACAACCTCTTGGCGGTGATCCCCGGCGGCTCGTCGACGCCATGCCTGCCGGCGCCGGTCTGCGGCAAGGTGCTGATGGATTTCGACAGCCTCGTCGCGGAAAAGAGCGGGCTCGGCACCGCGGCCCTCATTGTCATGGACAAATCGACCGATATCGTGCGCGCGATCGCCCGCCTGTCGGCCTTCTACAAGCATGAGAGCTGCGGCCAGTGCACGCCGTGCCGCGAAGGGCTCGGCTGGGTGTGGAGGGTCACCGAGCGGATGGTCGCCGGTAACGCGACGGTGGACGAGATCGACATGCTGGACGAGGTGACGCGCGAGATCGAGGGCCACACGATCTGCGCGCTCGCCGATGGCGCGGTGTGGCCGGTGCAGGGCCTCATTCGCCACTTCCGGCCGGAATTGCAGCGCCGCATCCATGAATACCGCGGCGCCGCGACGCTGCGGGCGGCGGAGTAGCGCATGGTGACGCGCAAGCCCCTCACCCCGGCCCTCTCCCCGCGTGCGGGGAGAGGGAGTACCGGGGCGCGGCAGCGCAAATTCGTCCCCTCGCCCCGCTTGCGGGGAGAGGGACAGGGTGAGGGGCCGACATGCCCAAGGTGACGATCGACGGACAGGAGTTGGAGGTCGCGGCGGGCACCACGATCCTGCAAGCCTGCCAGCAGGCCGGGGTCGAGATCCCGCATTTTTGCTATCACGAGCGCCTCAACATCGCCGGCAATTGCCGGATGTGCCTCGTCGAGGTCGAGAAATCGCCGAAACCGGTGGCGTCGTGCGCGATGCCGGTCGCCGAGGGCAACGTCATCCTGACCCAGTCGGAGAAGGCCAAAAAGGCCCGCCACGGCGTCATGGAGATGCTGCTGATCAACCATCCGCTCGATTGCCCGATCTGCGACCAGGGCGGCGAATGCGATCTGCAGGACCAGGCGGTGGCCTATGGCTTCGACCGCGGCCGCTACGAGGAAAACAAGCGCGCCGTGCGCGACAAGGATTTCGGCCCGCTGGTCGCGACCAGCATGACGCGGTGCATTCATTGCACCCGCTGCATCCGCTTCCTGACCGACATCGCCGGGGTCGAGGAACTGGGTGCGACCGGCCGCGGCGAAGGGATGGAGATCACCACCTATATCGAGAGCGCGCTCGGCTCGGAATTGTCCGGCAACATCATTGATCTGTGCCCGGTCGGTGCGCTGACTTCCAAGCCCTATGCCTTCGTCGCGCGGCCCTGGGAATTGCGCAAGGCCGAATCGGTCGACGTGCTCGACGCGGTCGGCAGCAACATCCGGATCGATGCGCGCGGCGCGCAGGTGCTGCGAATCCTGCCGCGGCTCAACGAGGCGGTCAACGAGGAGTGGATTGCCGACAAGACCCGTTTCGCGCTTGACGGGCTCACCCGCCGGCGGCTCGACCGGCCCTATGTGCGGCGCGCCGGCCGGCTGGTCGAGGCCGAGTGGCGCGAGGCGCTCGACCTGATCGCCGATCGCGTCAAAGCGGTGCCGGGCGAGCGCATTGCCGCGATCGCCGGCGATTTGTGCGACGCCGAGGCGATGTTCGCCTTGAAGGAGCTGCTCGGCGGCCTCGGCGCCACCAGCCTCGATTGCCGGCAGGACGGCGCCCAGCTCGACGGCGGGTGCCGCGCCTCCTACCTGTTCAACACGACGATCGCCGGGATCGAGGAGGCCGATGCCTGCCTCCTCGTCGGCAGCAACCCGCGCTGGGAAGCCCCGATCGTCAACGCGCGGCTGCGCAAGCGCTATCTGCGCGGCGGCTTCCGGGTCGCGGCGATCGGCCCGGCGCTCGATTTGACCTATCCGGTCGAGATGCTGGGCGACGGCGGCGCGGCGCTGAACGCACTTGCCGCGGGCAACCACGCCTGGGCCGACATCCTGCGCGGCGCGAAGGCGCCGACGATCGTCCTCGGCCAGGGCGCGCTGGCCCGGCCCGACGGCGCACGGGTGCTCGGCGCCGGGCAGGCGATCGCCGAAGCCTTTGGCATGGTGCGGCCCGGCTGGAACGGCTTTAACGTCTTGCATCGCGCGGCGGCGCGGGTCGGCGGGCTCGATCTCGGCTTCCTGCCCGGCGCCGGCGGCAAGGACACCTCCGGCATCCTCGCCGGGTGCCGCTCCGGGGCGGTCGAAATTCTCTATCTGCTGGGCGCCGATGAACTCGACCTCGCCGATACCGGCGCGGCCTTTGTGATCTATCAGGGCCATCACGGCGACCGCGGCGCGGCCCGCGCCGATGTTGTACTGCCCGGCGCGGCCTACACGGAAAAGGATGCCACCTACGTCAACACCGAGGGGCGGGTGCAGCTCGGCCGGCGAGCGCTGTTTCCGCCCGGCGAGGCGCGCGAGGATTGGGCGATCCTGCGCGCCCTGTCGGGGGCAATGGGGCGGCCGTTGCCGTTCGATTCGCTGCTTCAGCTGCGCGAGCAGATGCGCGCGGCTCACCCTTCGTTTGCGCATATCGACGAGATCGTGCCGGCCGAATGGGGCAGTTTCGGCGAGGCGGGAGCGGTCGATGCGACCTCCTTCGCCTACCCGATCGCCGATTTCTACCGCACCGACCCGGTCAGCCGCGCCAGCCCGACGATGGCCGAATGCAGCGAATTGTTCGGCGGCCACCCCGACGCCGAGAAGCGGACCGGCACGCATGGCTAAGCAAACTTTCCGCGATTGGAGCACAAATCGTCGGCCTTCCTCATCCACTCCCTCTCCGCCCCCGGGGGCGGAGAGGGTTGGGGTGAGGTGGGGGATGCCAGAGCGCCTGCCGACACCCACCTCACCCTCCCACGCCTGCGGCGCGGGTCCCCCCCTCTCCCCCCTGAAGGGCGGAGAGGGGAAAGGTGGATCGTGCCAAGCAATTCCGCTTAGCCGGCTAGTTCGCCTTCCCCTCGCCGTCATGGCCGGGCTTGTCCCGGCCATCCACGTGGATCGAGACGTGGATCGAGACGTGGATCGAGACGTGGATCGAGACGTGGTTCCCCGGGACAAGCCCGGGGACGACGATCGGCGGGAGGGCGGCCGGTGAGCGGCTTCTGGTGGGGCTATGCGTGGCCGACGGCGATCATCGTTGCCGAGGTGATCGCGATCGTCGTGCCGCTGCTTCTGGCGATCGCCTATTTCACCTATGCCGAGCGCAAGGTCCTGGCCTATTCGCAATTGCGCAAGGGACCCAACGTCGTCGGCCCGTTCGGCCTGCTGCAGCCGATCGCCGACGGGTTGAAGCTGCTGATGAAGGAAACGGTGATCCCGAGCGGCGCCAACCGGGTCGTCTTTGTCGCGGCACCGCTGGTGACATTCACCCTGGCGCTGGTCGCCTGGGCGGTGATCCCGTTCGATGTCGGAATCGTCGTTTCCAACATCAATGTCGGCATCCTCTATCTGTTCGCGATCAGCTCCCTGTCGGTCTACGGCATCATCATGGCCGGCTGGGCGTCGAATTCGCGCTATGCGTTTCTCGGCGCCTTGCGCTCGGCGGCGCAGATGGTGTCGTACGAAGTCTCGATCGGCTTTGTCCTGGTGACGGTGCTGCTGTGCGCCGGCTCGCTCAATCTGACCGACATCGTGCTGGCGCAGCGCCATGTCTGGTTTGTCGTCCCGTTATTACCGATGGCGGTGGTCTTTTTCATCTCCGGCCTGGCCGAGACCAACCGCGCGCCGTTCGACCTGCCGGAAGGCGAATCGGAGCTGGTCGCCGGCTATTTCGTCGAATATTCGGCGATGACGTTTGCGCTGTTCTATCTCGGCGAATACGGCAACATGATCCTGGTCAGCGCGATGACGGCGATCCTGTTTCTCGGCGGCTGGCTGGCGCCGTTCGGGGTGGCGCCGTTCACCTGGCTGCCGGCGCCGCTGTGGTTTCTGCTCAAGACCGTCTTTGTCATGTTCTGCATCCTGTGGGTGCGCGCCACCTTTCCGCGTTTTCGCTACGACCAGCTGATGCGGCTCGGCTGGAAGGTGTTTCTGCCGTTCTCGCTGTTCTGGCTGGTGCTGACGGCCGGCGTCCTGACCGCCTTCGGCTGGTTGCCGGTGCATTGATACCGTGAGTTGACTGGGGTGGGTGCAGGGCTATGGTAGGTCGGGTCGTAAGGCGGGGCGTGAGGTTGAGGATCGTGCAATGAATGTGCTGGCGCGCAAGGCGCGCGGCCTGTTGCTGATCGAGCTGGTCTCGGGCATGGCGCTGACCCTGCGCTACATGTTCAAGCGGCCGGTTACGGTCAACTACCCGTATGAGAAGGGTCCCTTGAGCCCGCGCTTTCGCGGCGAGCACGTGTTGCGCCGCTATCCCAACGGCGAGGAGCGCTGCATCGCCTGCAAATTGTGCGAGGCGATCTGCCCGGCCCTGGCGATCACGATCGAAGCCGAGCCGCGCGAGGACGGCAGCCGGCGCACGACGCGCTACGACATCGACATGACCAAATGCATCTATTGCGGCTATTGCCAGGAGGCCTGCCCGGTCGATGCGATTGTCGAGGGACCCAATTTCGAATTCGCCGCCGAGAGCCGCGAGGAACTCTTCTACGACAAGGAAAAGCTCTTGGCCAACGGCGACCGCTGGGAGGGCGAGATCGCCCGCGCGCTGGCCATCGAGGCACCCTATCGATGAGCCGCGGGCGCGATAAAATCCCCTCTCCGCCCTTCAGGGGGGGGCCCCTCTCCGCCTCTGAAGGCGGAGAGGGAGGATCGGCGGCATGATCCTCCAGACGATCATGTTCTACCTGTTCGCCGGGGTTGCAATCGCCTCGGGCGTGATGGTCGTCTCGGCGAAGAACCCGGTGCATTCGGTGCTGTTTCTGATCCTCGCCTTTTTCAACTCGGCCGGGCTGTTCGTGCTGCTGGGGGCAGAGTTCCTGGCGATGATCCTGGTCATCGTCTATGTCGGCGCGGTCGCCGTGTTGTTCCTCTTCGTCGTGATGATGCTCGATATCGATTTCGCCGAGTTGCGCAGCGGCTTCATGCGCTATCTGCCGATCGGCGCGCTGATCGGGTTCATCCTCCTGGGCGAACTCGGGTTCGTCTTCTTCCACTGGATCATCGCGCCCAGTGTCGCCGGCCTCAAGGCGGCGCCGCTGCCGGCCGACATGGCCGCGATGAGCAATACCCGCGCGCTCGGCGACCTGCTCTATACCCGCTACCTGTTTGCCTTCCAGGTCGCCGGGCTGATCCTCCTCATAGCGATGGTCGGCGCGATCGTGTTGACCTTGCGGCAGCGGGTCGGGGTGCGCCGGCAGCGCATCCCCGAGCAGCTGGCGCGCAGCCGCGCCGAGGCGATCACCGTCGTCAAGGTGCCGCTCGGCGGCGGCGCCGCCGAGACCGGAGACTGATCCCTTGGCAATCGGCCTGTCCCATTATCTGGCGGTGGCGGCGATCCTGTTCACCCTGGGGGTGTTCGGCATCTTCCTCAACCGCAAGAACGTCATCATCATCATGATGTCGATCGAATTGATGCTGCTCGCGGTCAACATCAATTTCGTCGCCTTCTCGGTCGTATTGCACGATCTGGCCGGGCAGGTCTTTGCGATGTTCGTGCTGACCGTGGCGGCGGCGGAAGCGGCGATCGGCCTCGCCATTCTGGTCGTCTATTTCCGCAACCGCGGCTCGATCGAGGTCGAGGACATCCACATGATGCGGGGTTGAGCGGCGTGGCCCTCCTCGCGCTCCTTGTCGTCTTCGTGCCGCTGCTGGCCGCCGCGGTTGCCGGGTTCTGCGGCCGCACGATCGGCGACCGCGCCGCGCAGCTGATCACCTGCGGCGCGCTCGTGGCGTCGATGGTGCTCGGCATCCTCTTATTCCGCGCGATCCTCGCCCAGAGCGGCGCGCAGGTGGTGCCGATCGCCAACTGGATCACCGCCGGCGGCGTCGATGTCGACTGGTCGCTGCGGCTCGACACGCTGTCCGGCGTGATGATCCTGGTCGTGACGATCGTCTCGGCGATGGTGCACGTCTATTCGGTCGGCTACATGGCGCACGACCCGGGAATTCCCCGGTTCATGAGCTATTTGAGCCTGTTCACCTTCTTCATGCTGATGCTGGTGACGGCCAACAACTTCGTGCAGCTGTTCTTCGGCTGGGAAGGGGTGGGGCTGTGCTCCTACCTGTTGATCGGCTTCTGGTACGACCGCGCCTCGGCCGACGCGGCAGCGATCAAGGCCTTCATCGTCAACCGGGTCGGCGATTTCGGCTTTGCGCTCGGGATCTTCGCAGTTTTCGTGATCTTCGGCTCGCTCGATTTCGACACCGTGTTCGGCAAGGCGCCGGCGGCGGTCAACACGGTGCTGAACTTTCTCGGCTGGCGGGTGCCGGCCCTGAGCCTCGCCTGCATCCTGCTGTTCGTCGGTGCGATGGGCAAATCGGCGCAGATCGGGCTGCACACCTGGCTGCCCGATGCGATGGAGGGCCCGACCCCGGTGTCGGCCCTCATTCATGCCGCGACGATGGTGACGGCCGGCGTTTACATGGTGGTGCGGCTGTCGCCGATGTTCGAGTACGCGCCCGCGGCGCTGGTCGTCGTCGGCGTGATCGGCGGCACGACCGCGATCTTCGCCGCCAGCATCGGCATGGCGCAGAACGACATCAAGCGGGTCATCGCCTATTCGACCTGCTCGCAGCTCGGCTATATGTTTATCGCCGCCGGGGTATCGGCCTATAGCGCGGCGATGTTCCACCTGTTCACCCACGCGTTCTTCAAGGGGCTGCTGTTTCTCAGCGCCGGCTCGGTGATCCATGCGATGTCGGGCGAGCAGGACATGCGGCGCATGGGCGGGCTGTGGAAGAAGATTCCCATGACCTACGCCGTGATGTTGATCGGCAGCCTGTCCTTGGCCGGGATACCCTTCTTTTCCGGCTATTATTCGAAGGACACGATCCTCAACGCAGCCTGGGCCTCGGGCACGGCGGTCGGCCGCTATTCCTATTCGCTTGGGGTGTTCGCGGCGTTCATGACCGCGTTCTATGCGTGGCGGCTGCTGATCATGACCTTCCACGGCAAGTCGCGGGCCGACGACGAAACGCTGCACCATGTCCACGAAAGCCCGTGGGTCATGCTGGTCCCGCTCTTCGTCCTCGCCGCCGGCGCCGCCTTCGCCGGCTATCTCGGCAAGGATTATTTCGTCGGAGCGGACAGTGCCGCCTTCTGGCACCACGCGATCCTGGTGTTGCCGGGGCACGATTCGATTGCCGCCGGCGAGCAATTGACCGGAATCATTCAGTTCCTGCCGCTGATCGCCGGCCTGCTCGGCATCGCGACCGCCTATGTGTTCTATTCGATCGACCCGGCCATCCCCGCCCGGCTGTCCCTGCAATACCGCGCGATCTACCTGTTCCTGCTCAATAAATGGTACTTTGACGAGCTTTACGATCGGCTCTTCGTGCGCACTGCCTTCACGCTCGGCGACGGGCTGTGGAAGACCGGCGACGGCTCGATCATCGACGGGTGCGGGCCGGACTTCGTTGCCTCGACGACGCGCGAGCTGGCGCGCGAGGCGAGCCGGATGCAGACCGGCTACGTCTATCACTACGCCTTTGCGATGTTGATCGGCGTCGTCGCGCTGGTCACCTGGTTCCTCTTGCCGCGATGACGGCATGATGCCCCCTTCATCGCCTTCAAAAATACCGTCATGGCCGGGCTTGCCCCGGCCATCCACGGAAGCGCTTCGGATGTGGCCCGTGGATGGCCGGGTCAAGCCCAGCCAAGACGACGAAAATTGGAGCGGGGGAGTAACAGCGTCGTGAGCCATTGGCCGCTGCTGTCGCTCGTCACCTTTCTGCCGCTGGTCGGCGTCGGGTTCATCATGACCGCGCGCGGCGACGACGCGACGGTCGCCCGCAACGCGCGCAACATCGCGCTGTCGACCTCGATCATCGTCTTCGTGCTGTCGATCGCGCTGTGGGTCGAATTCGATCCCGCGACCGCCGCTTTTCAGTTTGTCGAGCGGGTGCGCTGGATCACGGTCGGCGGCTTCACAATCACCTATCACATGGGGATCGACGGCATCTCGCTGTTCTTCGTCCTGCTGTCGACCTTGCTGACCGTAATTTGCGTCGGCGCCAGCTGGACCAATGTGCATGCCCAGGTCCGCGAATACATGATCTCCTTCCTCGTCCTCGAGACGATGATGGTCGGCATTTTCAGCTCGCTCGATTTCGTGCAGTTCTACGTGTTCTTCGAGGGCGTGCTGATCCCGATGTTCCTGATCATCGGGGTATGGGGCGGGCCGCGGCGGGTCTATGCGGCGTTCAAGTTCTTCCTGTTCACGCTGTTGGGCTCGGTCTTGTCGCTGCTGGCGATCCTGACGATCTATTACCAGACCGGCAGCACCGACATCACGGTGGCGCTGGCCCACACCTTTCCGGCGCATCTGCAGAAATGGCTGTTTCTTGCCTTTCTCGCCTCGTTCGCGGTCAAGGTGCCGATGTGGCCGGTGCACACCTGGCTGCCCGACGCGCATGTCGAGGCGCCGACCGCGGGGTCGGTGATCCTCGCCGGCGTGCTGTTGAAGATGGGCGGCTACGGTTTCATCCGGTTCTCGCTGCCGATGTTCCCGCTCGCCTCGGCCTATTTCACGCCGCTGATGTTTGCGCTCTCGGCGATCGCGGTCATCTACACCTCATTCGTTGCGCTCGCCCAGACCGACATGAAAAAGCTGATCGCCTATTCGTCGATCGCGCATATGGGCTTTGTGACGATGGGCCTCTTTGCGCTGAACAGCGAGGCGGTGCAGGGGGCGATGATCCAGATGCTGAGCCACGGCCTCGTCTCGGCCGCGCTGTTCCTCATTGTCGGCGTCGTCTACGACCGGCTGCACACCCGCGACATCAACCGCTATGGCGGGCTCGCCGACACGATGCCGGCCTATGGCTTTGTCTTCATGTGCATGATGCTGGCCTCGGTGGGCTTGCCCGGCACCAGCGGCTTTGTCGGCGAGTTCCTGATCCTGCTCGGCACCTTCCGGGTGTCGACGCTGGAATGCTTTCTCGCCGCGACGGCGCTGTTTTTGGGCGCGATGTACATGCTCTACCTCTACCGCCGTGTCGTCTTCGGTACGATCACCCGCGACGACCTGCGTGGCCTGCTCGATTTGAACCTGCGCGAAAAGGCCGTGTTTGCGCCGCTCTTGGCACTGGTGCTGTGGATGGGCGTTTATCCGAGTTCGTTCCTGACCCCGATCCGCGCCTCGGTCGACCACCTCGTGCAGCAGGTGCACGCGGCGCAGCAGGCCGCTGCAAACGACACCGTCATCCCGGCGCAGGCCGGGATCCGCGCATCAACCGCTCGAAAGCCGGATGAGTGGGTCCCGGCCTTCGCCGGGATGACAATGAGGAATGGCGGTTAGATGCCGACCGTCCCGCTTCCCGATCTCTCGCCGGCGCTGCCGGAAATGGCGCTCGCCGCGGCGGCGATGGCGCTCCTGCTGCTCGGCGTGTTTCGCGGCGAGGGCTCGACCCGGCTGGTGTCCTGGCTGGCCGTGGCGGCGTTGCTCGGCACGCTCGTCCTGGCTGGGCTGTTCGAGGGCGAGCGGCATGTCGTCAGCTTCAACGGGATGTTCGTGACCGACGCGTTTGCGGTCTTCGTCAAGGTGCTGGTGCTGATCGGCTCCGCCGTCAGCATCATCCTGTCGCTCAACTACGGCGAGGAGCACGGCATCGCCCGGTTCGAGTTTCCGGTCTTGGTGCTGCTGGCGACCACCGGCATGATGGTCATGGTCTCGGCCAATGACCTGATCACGCTGTATCTCGGCCTCGAAATGCAGAGTCTCGCGCTCTACGTCGTCGCCAGCTTCGACCGCGATTCGGTGCGTTCGACCGAGGCCGGGCTCAAGTACTTCGTCCTCGGCGCGCTCGCTTCCGGCATGCTGCTCTATGGCGCCTCGCTGATCTATGGCTACACCGGGACGACCAGCTTTGGCGCGTTCGCCCATCTGTTCGCCGGCGCCGGCAAGCCATCCGACGGGCTCGTCATCGGGCTCGTGCTCGTCGCGGTCGGCCTTGCCTTCAAGGTCTCGGCGGTGCCGTTTCACATGTGGACGCCCGATGTCTATGAGGGCGCGCCGACCCCGGTCAGCGCGTTCTTTTCGGTGGCGCCGAAGATCGCCGCGATCGCGCTGTTCGTCCGCCTTCTGGTCGAGCCGTTTGGCGGGCTGTTCGCCGAGTGGCAACAGCTGATCATCTTCCTGTCGGTCGCCTCGATGGTGCTCGGCGCGATCGCCGCGATCGCCCAGACCAACATCAAGCGACTGATGGCCTACAGCTCGATCGGGCATGTCGGCTACGCGCTGATCGGGCTGGCGGCGGCGACCCCGGCCGGCATCCGCGGCGTACTCGTCTACATGGCGATCTACCTGTTCATGAATCTCGGCACCTGGGCGGTCATCCTGTGCATGCGGCGCGAGGGCCGGATGCTCGAAGGCATCAGCGATCTGAGCGGGCTCGGCCGCACCCAGCCGGGCCTCGCGCTGGCGCTCGGCATCTTCATGTTCGCGCTGGCCGGGATCCCACCGACCGCCGGGTTTTTCGGCAAGCTCTATATCTTCCTCGCCGCGATCCAGGCCAATCTGGTCGGGCTCGCCGTCATCGGCGTCGTCACCAGCGTCGTCGGCGCGTTCTACTATCTGCGCATCGTCAAGGTGATGTATTTCGACGAACCCGGTGCCGCCTTCGACCACCCGATCGCCGCCGAGCTGAAATGGGTGCTGGTCGTCGCCGCGGTGCTGACGATGTTTTTTATTCTGCTGCCCGATCCGATCATCGGCGGCGCCGAGGCGGCGGCGGCGTCCTTGTTTGCGCCATGACGGGACGGTGAGCGACACGGGACGATGAGCGACACGGAACGATGAGCGACACGGGACGATGAGCGATGCCGCGCCGGCGCTGCCCGCCTCATTCCGCCTGCACCGGTTCGACGCGGTCGGCAGCACCAACGACGAGGCGAAGGCGCTCGCCCGTGCCGGCGCGCCCGCAGGCACATTGGTCTGGGCCGCGGAGCAGACCGCCGGGCGCGGCCGGCGCGGCCGGCGCTGGCAGTCGCCGCCGGGCAATCTCTATCTGTCGTTGGTGGTGCGGCCCGAGGGCGCCGCCGCCGCCGCCGCCCAACTCGGCTTCGTCGCGGCCCTGGCGCTGGGCGACGCGCTT
>Ga0307372_10011000_pt1 | contig 12145 bp, 13 predicted proteins | sample OX1MG_FD_202533 | JGI IMG/M metagenome (GOLD analysis project Ga0307372, IMG submission 202533) | Soil microbial communities from Risofladan, Vaasa, Finland - OX-1 | ecosystem: Environmental > Terrestrial > Soil > Coastal area > Acid sulfate soil | place: Finland: Risofladan, Vaasa | collected...
GAAGATCAGATCGGAGATCAACGGCGACTGCAGCATGATCTCCATCGCCGCGATGCGGCCGGATCCGGACTCGCGGGGAATCAGCCGCTGCGAGATCAGCGCACGGATGTTCAGCGAGAGGTCCATCAGCAGCTGTTCGCGCCGCTCCTCGGGGAAGAAGTTGATGATCCGGTCGAGGGCCTGGTTCGAGCTGTTCGCGTGCAGCGTCGCGAGCACCAGGTGCCCGGTCTCGGCGAACTGGATGCAGTACTCCATCGTCTCGCGATCCCGGACCTCGCCGATCAGGATCACGTCGGGCGCCTGCCGCAAGGTGTTCTTGAGCGCGAGGTGCCAGCTGTCGCAGTCGACGCCGACCTCGCGGTGCGTGATCACGCAGCCCTTGTGCGTGTGCACGTACTCGACCGGGTCCTCGATCGTGACGATGTGGCCGCGGGTCTTGTCGTTGCGATAGCCGACCATGGCGGCGAGCGAAGTCGACTTGCCGGAGCCGGTGCCGCCCACCAGGATCACGAGCCCGCGCTTCGAGAGCACCACCTCCTTCAGCACCGCCGGCAGTTCGAGTTCCTCGAGGCTCGGGATCTTCGCGTTGATCGTGCGCACGACCGCGCCGGTGAACCCCTGCTGGATGAAGGCGCTGACGCGGAAGCGGCCGATCCCCGGCGGCGAGATCGCGAAATTGCACTCCTTGGTCGCGTCGAATTCGCGCGTATGGCGGTCGCTCATGATCGCACGCACCAGCGACGCGCTCTGCTCGGGCGTCAAGGACCGCTCGGATTGCGGGCGGATCTCGCCGTCGATCTTGATCGCCGGCGGAAAGCCGGCGGTGATGAACAGGTCCGAGCCCTTTTTCTCCACCATCCGTCGCAGCAGGTCCTGCATCAGCCGAATCGCTTGGTCTCGTTCCATGATCAGATGCTGTCCTTGTTCTGCGCCTTGTAGCGGGCTTCCTCGCGGCTGACGACGCCCTTCTGCACCAGGTCCTGCAGGCATTGATCGAGCGTCTGCATGCCCTGCGACTGGCCGGTCTGGATCGCCGAGTACATTTGCGCAATTTTCCCTTCGCGAATCAAGTTGCGGATGGCGGGCGTGCCGATCATGATTTCGTGCGCCGCAATACGCCCGCCGCCCATCCGCTTCATCAAGGTCTGCGAGATCACGGCCCGCAGACTCTCGGACAACATCGCACGGACCATTTCCTTCTCCGCGGCGGGGAAGACGTCGACGATGCGGTCGATCGTCTTTGCCGCAGAACTCGTATGCAGGGTGCCGAAGACGATGTGGCCGGTTTCCGCCGCCGTGAGCGCGAGGCGGATCGTCTCCAGGTCCCGCATTTCGCCGACCAGCACGACATCCGGATCCTCGCGCAGCGCCGAGCGCAGCGCCTCGCTGAAACCGAGCGTGTCACGGTGCACCTCGCGCTGGTTGACCAGGCAGCGCTTGCTTTCGTGAACGAACTCGATCGGATCCTCGATGGTTATAATGTGGTCGGGCCGGTTGTCGTTGCAGTGGTTGACCATCGCCGCGAGCGTCGTCGACTTGCCGGATCCGGTCGGTCCGGTCACCAGCACGAGCCCCCGGGGGAGCATGCACAAGTCCTTGAAAGTCTTGGGCGCGTTGAGTTCGTCGAGCGACAGGATCAACGAGGGAATCGTGCGGAACACCGCGCCGGCGCCGCGATTCTGGTTGAAGGCGTTGACGCGAAAGCGCGCAAGCTTGGGGATCTCGAAGGAGAAGTCGGTCTCGAAGAACTCCTCGAAGGCCTTGCGCTGCTTGTCGTTCATGATGTCGTACACCATGCTGTGCACTTCCTTGTGCGCGAGAGCAGGCATGTTGATGCGTTTCATGTCGCCGTCGACGCGAATCATCGGCGGCACGCCCGCCGACAGGTGCAGGTCCGACGCCTTGTTCTTCACCGCGAAGGCGAGCAGTTGCGCGATATCAACCGCCATTGACGGCTCCTGAGTCGGCCGAATTCAGCCGCTTGCAGTATATAAGAGGGTGTGCACCCCCAATATGTTAATTGGTCCGCAGAATCTGCCGCTCAAGCTGCGTGCAGTGCGCGATCGGATCGCACATTCCGCGCGCAGCGCCGGGCGAGATCCGGCCGGGATCACCTTGATCGCGGTCGGCAAGAGCCACTGTGCCGAATTGCTGCGCTCGGCCGCTACGGCGGGCGTCACGGATTTCGGCGAGAACTACCTGCAGGAGGCGCTCGGGAAGATGGATCGTCTGGCGGACCTGCCATTGCACTGGCATTTCATCGGCCGGATCCAGCGCAACAAGACACGGGCGATCGCCGCGCGCTTCGATTGGGTGCACAGCGTCGATGGTATCGACGTCGCACGGCGCCTGTCGGATCAGCGATCGGCGCATCTGGCGCCGATCGACATATGCATCCAGGTGGCGCTCGCCGAGGAAAAGACCAAGGGTGGACTGAGCCCCGCGGCGCTGCCGGCCGCGGCGGCGGCGATCGCCGCCCTGCCCCGCCTGCGCCTGCGCGGCCTGATGTGCGTGCCGCCGGCCGCCGCCGATCGGGCGGCGCAACGCGCCCCGTTCGAGGAAATGCGCCGGCTGCTCCAGGAGCTGAACGGCCGCGGCTTCACTCTCGACGCACTGTCGATGGGCATGAGCGGGGATTTCGAGGCGGCCGTTGCGGCCGGCGCCACCCACGTCCGGATCGGCACGGCCCTGTTCGGCGAGCGGCAATGAGGGCGGTCAAGCAACCACGGGTGGCAACATGAACGATTTCGGCAAACTGGGCTTCATCGGCGGCGGCAACATGGCGGCGGCGCTCATCGGCGGCCTGATCCGCCGCGGCGTGAGGCCTGCGCAAATCGCGGTCGCGGATCCGAGCGAAGAGCGACGACGGCAGCTCGGGGCCGAGTTCGGCGTCGCGGCGTCGGCCGAGAATGCCCGGGCCGTCGCCGGCTGCGAGGTGATCGTGCTCGCGGTGAAGCCGCAGCAGATGCGGCCCGTCGCGCTCGCGCTCGCGCCCGGATTGCGCGATTCGCCGGCACTGGTGGTGTCGGTCGCGGCGGGCATCCCGCATGCGGCGCTCGCGCGCTGGTTCGGCCCGCGGGTGCCGGTCGTGCGGACGATGCCGAATCGTCCGGCGCTCAACGGATTCGGGGCGACGGGCCTGTATGCCCCGGCAAGCGTCGGCGCGGCCTATCGCGCGCTTGCCGAATCGATCATGAGCGCGGTCAGCGCCACGGTGTGGGTCGAGCATGAATCGCAGATGGATACCGTCACCGCACTCTCCGGCAGCGGCCCGGCCTATTTCTTCCTGTTCATGGAGGCGCTGCAGGCCGCCGCGCACGAGCGCGGCCTGCCATGGGACATCGCGCACCGCCTGACGCTCGAGACGGCGTTCGGCGCGGCGCAGATGGCGCGTCAATCGACCGAATCGCTCGCCGCGCTGCGCGAACAGGTCACTTCCCAGGGGGGCACCACCGCAGCCGCGCTCGCGGTGCTCGACGCGGCGGGGCTGCACGCGATCGTCGCCCACGCGATCGCCGCCGCGGATCGCCGCTCGGCGCAGCTCGCCGCGGAATACGGCACACCGTGAACCGATCCTGCAGGAGCCCGCAGTGGACGTGATCCGCTTTGTCGTCGACACCCTCCTGTGGCTGCTGACGCTCGCCTTTCTGTTGCGCCTGATCTTTCAGCTGGCCCGGGCGGATTTCCGCGATCCGCTCGCGGATGCGATCGTGCGGGTCACCAACTGGCTGATCATGCCGTTGCGCCGCGTGCTGCCGCCGGTCGGCGGAGTCGATTCGGCGACGGTGGTTGCTCTGTTCGCGGTCGCGGCGACCCGGTCGCAGGCGCGGCTCGTGCTCGCGGGCCTGTTCGTGGCCGATCCGGCGTCCATTCTGCTGGGCACGGCCCTGGACCTCGCGGACCTGGTTCTGCGCGTCTACCTGTTCGCACTCCTGATCTACTGGCTCACCAGCTTCATCGCCCCCGGGGGCTATGCACCCGGGATCCGGCTCGTCGGCCAGGTGTGCGAACCCGTGCTCCGGCGCATCCGCCGCTGGATACCGCCGATCGGGCAGATCGATTTTTCGGTACTCTGGGCGTCGATCGCGATCGGCGCGCTGTTGATCCTCCTGCGGCACGGTTGACGCCCCGGCGCGTCGAAACGACCGGCGGCGTCGCGCGAAGTCCCGAAAATATTAGCCTTCCACGCATGCAAAGCGCGAACTATTTTTTCCGATTGCGCTAAACATCGGCTTTTTTCTATGTTATTTTCTGCGCCGAGTTTCATTTGTGGGCAATCGCAACCCGCGTCGCAAACACTGTTAGGAGATTGCAATGGCGAAAAAAAATGCAGCACCGACCAAGTCGGAGATTCTGGCGAGCATTTCCAAGGAAACGGATCTCACGAAGAAGCAGGTCGGAGCCGTGTTTGATTCCCTGTCCGCGACGATCAAGAAGAGTCTTCGAGGCCACGGCATGTTCACGCTGCCGGGACTGCTGAAGATGAAGGTCGTCAAGAAGCCGGCGACGAAGGCGCGCGAAGGCGTCAACCCGTTTACCGGCGAGAAGATGATGTTCAAGGCGAAGCCGGCGAGCAAGAAGGTGCGCATCGCGGCACTGAAGAATCTCAAGGAATTCGTCAACTAAGGCGTTACCGGCGCGGATCCGGAGCGGCTGATCGACTCTCAGACGCTCCGGAGTTCGCCTTCCACGGCGTGCCGCAAATCATCCAGGCGGCCATGAAAGAAATGCCCGACGCCGGGCACCAGCAGCAGCTTCGGCGGCGGATCGAGCCCGCGCGCCCACCTTTTGACGGATTGCGGATCGACGACGTCGTCCGCATCCCCCTGAACGACCAGCCACGGACAGCCGGGAGCCGTGAGCGGCGAAAAGTCGAAACGCCCCACGGGCGGTGCGACGAGGATCAGTCGATCGGGGACACGCCGCTGGGCGAGGCGCAGCGCGACATAGGCGCCGAACGAAAAGCCCGCGAGCACGAGCCGCCGGCCGCCCCAGTGCCGCGCGCCCCAATCGGCGACGGCGAGCGCGTCATCGGTCTCGCCGACGCCATCGGCATACGAGCCGGTGCTCGCGCCGACGCCCCGGAAATTGAAGCGCAAGGTCGGCACCCCGCACGATTGCAGCGCCCGCGCAACCGTCGTGACGACCTTGTTGTCCATCGTCCCGCCGAAGAGCGGATGCGGATGACAGACGAGCGCATAGGCGTCGCCATGCGCCTGCGGCGCCTCGATGAGCGCCTCGAGGCTCCCCGCGGGGCCCTCGATCGCGATCCGCTGCGCGACCGCGGGACGCGAACTCATTCGATGTCGACCAACTCGATGTCGAAGACCAGGGTCGCATTCGGCGCAATTACGCCCTCGGCGCCGCGAGCGCCGTAGGCGAGCCCTGGCGGGATCACCAGCCGGCGCCGCCCCCCGACCCGCATGCCGGCAACGCCCTCGTCCCATCCCTTGATCACACGGCCCGCGCCGAGCTTGAAGCGCAGCGGCGCTGAGCCGAGCGAGCTGTCGAATTGCCGCCCCTGGTGCTCCGGCGCCGCGGCATCGTAGAGCCAGCCCGTATAGTCGACGACGGCCGTCTGGCCGGCGTGGACCGCCGGGCCCTTGCCGAGACGCAGATCCACGATGTGCAAGGCCGCCGGCGCGCCGGCGATCGAGGGGGGGGTGGGGGCTTTACCGTGACAGGCCGTGAGCAGCCCGCAGAGCAGCCAAGGCATCATCCATCGGCGCATGGAGGTTTCGCAACGGTTCATTCGCGGCACATCTTAGCGCGGTCGCGCGGCGCGATGGCAGGGCAACTGCCACACCATGCAGCCAGTGCCGGAACATGCCGAACAGGTCGTCGACTTCATCGAGCAGTTGCAAAAGACATTCCATGAGGCTCAGAGTCTAGCCGGCGCGAGCAGGCGGGGACGTGAGTCAGATCACAGCCCGCCACGGCCGTCGGCGCCGCCGATGCCGTTCGCCGCTCGCGATGTCCCTTATTTCTTTTCGCCCCAGCTGCCGCGCATCTTGTCGGCCCAGTTCTTGTAGCTGTGCCAGCTGTAAAGATCGGTGGTGATCGCCGCATGCCGGCCGCCGATCTTCGTGCCGCGCTTCAGCGGAGCGCCGAACGCATCGGCGCCGTCCGCATCGGCGGTCACGGCGCCGGCCGCGCGGCGATCGACGCCGTGGTAACGAGATTTGAACTTGCTGTCGCTCATCGGGTACGCCTGCTTCGGGGTCCTCAAGGTAAGGCCCGCCGGCGCCGCTCGACAGGAACTGTGTCACAGGCGCCGCGGCACCGCGCCGACCCGGCGGTGCGCATTGCGATGCGCCTCTCAGACAATGTCGCGGTAAGTTAAATCGTGGTCTCGTCGCAGCCGCGCCACGCCGCGGCGCCGTCATGCGACGAGGCGGTAGCAGGGTCGGTATTCGGCGCCGGCGAGCTTCATGCGTCGCTGCGCGACGAAGGCGCGCAGCAGCTGGTCGAGCGGTTGCATGATCGCCGGCTCACCGCGAAGATCGAACGGCCCGTGGCGCTCGATCGCGTTGATTCCGTACTCCTTGACGTTGCCGGCGACGATTCCGGAGAACGCGCGGCGCAGGTCCGCAGCCAGTTCGTGCGTCGGCCGGTCCCGCGTGAGGCGCAGAGCGCTCATCGAGTCGTGCGTGACCTGGAACGGCCGCTGGAATTCCAGCGGGATTTTCAGCAACCAGTTGAATCCAAAGGAATCGCTGACCGCGCGGCGGTGTTCGCGGACCTTCGCGAGGCCGTGAACCAGCGCGCGCGCCACCGCCGCCGGGTCGTCCAGGATGATCCGGTACCGTGATTGCGCGACCTCGCCGAGCGTCGCGCCGATGAATCGATGGATCTGTTGAAAGTACTCGGCGCTGCCTGCGGGACCCGTGAACACGACCGGCAACGGCTGCTGCCGGTTCGCCGGATCGAGCAGTATCCCGAGCAGATAGAGGATCTCCTCGGCCGTGCCGGCGCCGCCCGGAAAAACGACGATGCCGTGCCCGAGCCGCACGAAAGCCTCGAGGCGCTTCTCGATGTCCGGCATGATGACCAGCTGGCTGACGATGGGATTCGGCGGCTCGGCGGCGATGATCCCGGGTTCGGTCAGCCCGAGATACCGGCCGTGGCTGATGCGCTGCTTCGAGTGGCCGATCGTCGCGCCCTTCATCGGCCCCTTCATCGCGCCCGGGCCGCATCCCGTGCACACATCGACGCCGCGCAAGCCGAGTTCGTAGCCGACGCGCTTGCTGTAATCGTATTCCTCGCGCGAAATCGAGTGGCCGCCCCAGCAGACGACCAGATTCGCCCTGGTCTGCAGTTCGAGTACCCGCGCGTTGCGCAGGATGTGGAAGACCGCGTTGGTGATGCCGGTCGAATCTGCGAGGTTGAACCTGCCGCTGTCGACGATCTCGTTGGCGATGAACACGACGTCGCGCAACACCGCGAACAGGTGTTCTTTGATGCCGCGGATCATCAGGCCGTCGACGAATGCGCCAGCCGGCGCGTTCTTGATCTCGAGCTTGATGCCCCAGGCCTGGCGCACGATGCGCAGGTCGAAATCCCGGTACTTCTCGAAGATGATGCGTGCGTCGTCGATCTTCCCGCCCGAATTCAGGACCGCCAGGGCGCACTTGCGCAACAGCGGATACAGGCCGCCCTGCCCGGCATCGAGGAGCTTGGCGATCTCCTGCTGCGACAGATACTCGAGGCTGCCTTTCGGCGTGACCCGCGCGTCGACGACTTCCGGGGAGGGGATTTCGGTGGTCACGCGCGGCTCGCTCTTGTCAGGGATAGATGTCGATCGGTGTGTCATCCTTGGTCTTCATCCACACCTCGATCATGTTGGAGTCCGACAGGGCGATGCAGCCGTTGGTCCAGTTCTGGGTCCGATAGTAGGCGCCCGGAAGGCGCGGCGCGTTCGGCGTACCGTGGATCATGATGTCGTCGCCCGGCGCCCAGTGATGGCGCTTCGCGCGCGCCTCGTCCTGCTCGTTCGGGTACGAAATCTGGATCGACAGAAAATAATCGCTGCGCGGGTTGCGCCGCTCGAGCAGGTAATGCCCCTCCGGCGTGCGGAAGTCGTCCTCACGCCTCTTCGGTCCGACCGGATCCAGGCCAAGCTCGATCGGGTAGGCACCGAGCAGCTGTTTGTCGTGGTACAGGTACAGCATGTGCGCCGCCTTGCGCACGACGACGTGGTTCGCGAAGAGTTGCCCGGCCGCCGGCGCGGCCGCCGCGGTCGCGGCATGGACGAGTGCGGCCAGAATCCAGCCGAGGCCCGCCATCGCCGGCACGCCCGAGCACGCGCGCGATCGGATTTCCATGCCCGCATTATAGGCGTGATCGGCCGCGACGCGCGCGGGCGTGGTTCACACGCATCGACCGCCGGGCAGCGGCGGCGAAGCGCGCCGGCGGAACGCGGGCGGCCATTTCCGCGGCGGCCACGGACGGGCGTATCCTCGGCCCCGGACGGGCGTATCCTCGGCCCCGCATGATGCACACAACACCGAGAGAGCCGCGTGCGGATCTGCTACGGCGGATGCCCCGGCGGCTTTGGCCGGCGCTGCTCGCGCTGCTCGCCGCCTGCAGCCAGCACGCGCCGCCCGCGTGGCGATTGACCGACATCGACGGCCATCTGCCGAACCTGCGCCTGCACCTCACCGACGGCGAGGGCCGCACGGTCACGCAGCGCAACTACCTCGGCAAGGTCGTGGTGCTTTATTTCGGCTACACGCACTGCCCCGATGAGTGCCCGCTGACGATGACGCACCTGCATCTGGTGATGCAGCGGCTCGGACCGCTCGCCGGGGACGTGCGCATCCTGTTCGTCAGCGTCGATCCGGCCCGCGACACGCCGCCGGTCGTCGGCCGGTACGCGGCCGCCTTCGATCCCCGGGCGGTCGGCCTGACCGGGGCGATGAGCGAGATCGAAGCGCTCGCCAAGCGCTACCGAGTGGCGTTCGAGCGCGGTCCGGACCTCGGCGACGGCGCGTACGACGTGAATCATAGTTCCGCGATCTACGTCTTCGATGCGCACGGCCGGGCGCGGCTGCTGGCGAGCCCTGCGGACAGCGATGCGGACATCGCGCACGATCTACGCATCCTGATCGGCCGGGAGCATCTGTCGTGAACCGGCCGCGTCCGCCGTCAGGCGGGACGGGCTCGCGCGCGCGGGTTGCGGGTCGCTAGCCGCACTTCGAATCGCCGCAATTCAGGCAGGTATTGCAGCCGTCCATCATCACGACCGCCGCGACGCTGCACTTCGCGCAGAGCCGCGCACCTTCCGGAAAGAGCGACTTCGAGAAGGCGTCGGTCTGCTTGGTGCGGGCCTCGAATTCGGCGCGCTTCTCCTCGACCAGCTTGCGTTGGTGCTCGTCGAGACCCGGCTTCTGCAGCATGCCGATCGATTGCAGATGCCGCTCGATCACGTAGCCGAGCTCGGCGATCGTCGATGGCATGTACTTGCCGCCGGGTTGCCAGTAGCCGCCGCGCGGGTCGAACACCGCCTTCAATTCATCGACCAGGAAGGTCGTGTCGCCGCCCTTGCGAAACACCGCCGAGATCACCCGCGTCAGCGCGACGATCCACTGGAAGTGGTCGAGGTTCTTCGAATTGATGAACACCTCGAACGGCCGGCGCTGCTCGTGCGCGGTGCCCTCGTTCAGCACGATGTCGTTGATCGTCACGTACATCGCATGATCGGAAACCGGCGTCTTGATCTTGTACGTCGAGCCGATCAGCACCTCGGGCCTTTCGAGCTTCTCGTGCATTCGGATCACGTTGTCCTGGGGCTTCGCCGCATCCTTCGGCGCTGCCTTCGGCGCCTCCTCGGTCGCCGCTTTGCGGACACGATACTTCGTGATCTTCTTCTCGATCTTGAGGTGCGCCATGTCAGAATTTTCCATAGTAGCCTTCCTTGAGCGCATCGAAGAGATTCGCGGCGGTATGCCGTTCGCCGTCGTACTCGATCTCCTGGTCGCCCCGGGCCTCGATTTCCGCGCCGTCCTCCAGCGTGAAGACGTAGGTGGTGTTCTTGAGGTCCTCCTCCTTGACCAGCACGCCCTGGAATGCCTCCGGATTGAAGCGGAAGGTCGTACAGCCCTTCAGTCCCTGGTCGTGGGCGTACAGGTAGATGTCCTTGAAATCCTCGTACTTGTAGTCGGTCGGAACGTTGGCGGTCTTCGAGATCGACGAATCGATCCACATCTGCGCGGCAGCCTGGATGTCGACGTGCTCACGCGGACCGATGTCGTCCGCCGAAACGAAATAATCCGGCAGCCGTTCCGCCGCGTTCTGCGAATCCGGTATCGCGCGTGGGTTGACGAGTTCCCGGTACGCCAGCAACTCGAACGAGAACACGTCGATCTTCTCCTTCGACTTCTTGCCGACGCGGATCACGTTGCGGAAATAGTGATGCGCGAACGACGGTTCGATGCCGTTCGATGCATTGTTCGCGAGCGACAGGGATATCGTGCCGGTCGGCGCGATCGACGTATGGTGGGTGAAGCGCGCGCCGACCTCGGCGAGTTCATCGACCAACTCCGGCGCCGCCTCGGCGATTCGCTGCATGTAGCGGCTGTAGCGCGCGTGCAGCAGCCGTCCGGGCACGCGGGCGCCGGCGCGCCATCCGTCCCGGACCATCTCGGGGCGCTTGCGCAGCATTGCCGGCGTGACCGTGAATTCCTCGGTCATGATCGGTGCCGGTCCCTTCTCGCGCGCCAAATCGAGCGCGGCTTCCCAGCCCGCCACGGCCATTTCGCGCGAGACGCTCTGCGTGAACGCGACGGACTTGCGCGAACCGTACTTCATGCACAACATCGTGATCGCCGAGCCGAGGCCGAGGAAGCCCATGCCGTGGCGGCGCTTGCGCTGGATTTCGTCGCGTTGGGGCGCGAGCGGCAGGCCGTTGATCTCGACGACGTTGTCGAGCATGCGGGTGAAGATCTTGACCACCTTGCGGTAGGTGTCCCAGTCGAAGCGCGCATGGTCGGTGAACGGGTCGACGACGAATTTGGTGAGGTTCACGGACCCCAGCAGGCAGGAGCCATATGGCGGCAGCGGCTGCTCGCCGCAGGGATTCGTCGCGCGAATGTTCTCGGTCCACCAATTGTTGTTCATCTCGTTGACCCGGTCGATCAGGATGAAGCCGGGCTCGGCGAAATCGTAGGTCGACGACATGATCAGATCCCAGACGCGGCGGGCCGGCAGCGTCTTGTAGATCCTGCAGGCGACGAGACCCTGTTCGTTCGCGACGTAGCCGTCCGCGTAGGGCCACTCGCGCCAGAGGAACTTCGAACGGTCGGCGAGGTCCGGACGATCGGCGTCGTACTCGCGCTCGCTCAGCGGATACGCGAGGCTCCATTCCCCGTCGCTCTTCACGGCGCACATGAATTCGTCGGTGATCAGCAGCGACAGGTTGAACTGGCGCAGGCGGCCGTTCTCGCGTTTGGCGCGGATGAACTCGAGCACGTCGGGATGGCCGATGTCGAACGTGCCCATCTGGGCGCCGCGTCGCCCGCCGGCCGACGAGACGGTAAAGCACATCTTGTCGTAGATATCCATGAATGACAGCGGACCCGAGGTGTACGCGCCCGCACCGGAGACGTAGGCGCCGCGCGGACGCAAGGTCGAGAATTCGTAGCCGATCCCGCAACCGGCCTTCAGCGTCAGGCCCGCCTCATGCACCTTGTTCAGGATATCGTCCATGGAATCGCGGATCGTCCCGGAGACGGTGCAGTTGATCGTCGAAGTGGCCGGTTTGTGGTCGAGGGAGCCGGCGTTCGAGGTCACGCGGCCGGCGGGGATCGCACCGTGGCGCAACGCCCAGAGAAAGGATTCGTACCATTGCTTGCGCAGTTCCTCCGAAGTTTCCACCCCGGCGAGCGCCTGCGCGACGCGCTTATAGGTGTCGTCCATCGACTGGTCGATGGGCGAACCGTCCTTGGCGGTGAGGCGGTATTTCTTGTCCCAGATGTCGATCGACGCTTCCTGGAATGGAATACTGCCGATGTCTTTGGTTTGTATTTTGACCACCGTATTCATGGGCGTGACCGCTGCTCCTTAGAGTGATTATCGAGCGACCCCGAATTCAAGACCACGGCGAACCCTCGCCGCGGATGATTGACCGATCTGAAGCCGCCCCGCA
>Ga0307372_10011003_pt1 | contig 12143 bp, 11 predicted proteins | sample OX1MG_FD_202533 | JGI IMG/M metagenome (GOLD analysis project Ga0307372, IMG submission 202533) | Soil microbial communities from Risofladan, Vaasa, Finland - OX-1 | ecosystem: Environmental > Terrestrial > Soil > Coastal area > Acid sulfate soil | place: Finland: Risofladan, Vaasa | collected...
GAGGGGTTGGCAGCGTCAGCGGCAGGAGCAGAAGCCAACGGGGCGCCATCCGCGGACGGCATCGGCCGGACGGTGAGATCGGCGATCTTCTCGCCGGTGAGACGGGCCGCCCGTTCCCAGTAGGAGCGGAACATGCCGATGTCAAAGGCGCCGTCGCGAACCTTGGCCTGATCGAGGAGGCGGGCGGGAGGATTCTTCAGGTCCCGGACCACACCCAGGCAGGCCAGGCCGCGGAGCACGTACCAGGTGGGGTCGACCTCCCACCACCGGAACCCCTGGCGCACCGACGCCGGGAGGTAGTGATGGTTGTTGTGCCAACCCTCGCCCCCGGTGACCAGGGCCACGATCAGCGAGTTGCGGCTGGTGTCGGGGGTGGCGTACCGGCGCCGGCCGACCAGATGGGCCATCGAGTTGACCAGAAAGGTCCCGTGCCAGAGGAGAACGGTGGAGAGGAAGAAGCCGATCAGCAGTCCACCCCACCCGCCGACCAGCAGGCAGCCGACGGCCAGGAGCCAGGGGCCGATCCACTGTGTCCGCTCCACCAAGCGCAGTTCGGGAAAGGCGGCGAAGTCCTTGATGTTCGACAGGTCGGTGGCCTTGTATTTGGTGGAAAGGATCCACCCCACGTGGCTCCACCAAAATCCGTCGCGGGGCGAGTGCACATCGTCGTCGAGGTCGGTATAGCGATGATGGACCCGGTGATGGCTGGCCCACCACAACGGTCCCTTCTGGATGGCGGTGGTCCCACCGAAGGCCATGACGAACTGGAAGAACCGGTTCATCTTGAAGCTGCGGTGCGAGAAGTAGCGGTGGTACCCGGCGGTGATGCAGAACATCCGCACCACGTACAGCACGCCGCAGAGAACCCAGTCCTTCCAGGTCACGGTCACGAAGACGGCCGCCAAGGGGGCGGCATGCACGGCGAGGAACGGGATCGACGACACCCAATCGATCCGATCGGCAGCGTTCGCCGCGGGCTCGGGGGTCGGTCCGATCGTCGGCTCGGTCTGAATGGAGGTCATTGACTCGGGATGGGATCTCGGTGGGATCCGCCTGGATAGTAGTCGAGGGCCCGGGTCGGCGGCCGGGAATTGGGGCGCCTCGACTCGGCCCCGACCCGCTCAACCGTCCACATAGAGGTTCCCGTCGGTACCTAGCTGCAGAGGGATCGACTGCAGGTTCTGGCTGGCCGGGCCCGATTCGACGGCTCCGGTCTGGGCGTTGAACTCGGAACCGTGGCAGGGACAGGCGATGATCTTGGCCCCCCGTTGGTAGGCGACCGTGCAACCGGCGTGCGGGCAGACTGCGTCGAAGGCCACGAAGTGGCCCGAGGTTCCCTGAATGACCAAGCCCGGGTCCCCGGTGGCTGGGTCGCTGAAGGTGGCCGAGCCTCCGACCGGGACCACAGAGGCCGATCCGAGCTTCTTTCCCGGCGGTATCGAGGTTGCCGGAGCCGCGGTGGTCGAGGTGGAAGGAGGAGCCGCGGTGGTGGGTGCTGACGTGGTCGGAGGTGTGGATCCCGATCCGAAGGCGGCGCTGGGCGACGAGGAGCTCGAGCCGCCGAGAAGGCGCCCGACGAGGGACGTGAGTCCCCCGGCGAGGACGGCGAAGGCCGCCAGCGCCCCGGTCGCCGCGCCCTTGGTCACCAGTTCACGACGGGACATTGCCGCCGCCGAGCCCCGGCGGCTGGGAGTCCCCCGAGTCAGGAACCAGGTGTCGAGGGCCGGGGCGCCTCCGGCCCCGGCCAGGAGCAAGGGCGTCTAGGCGAAGAAGAAGACGATGTCGGACCCGGTGAAATACGGGGAGGAGTGAAAGCTCACGGTCAGGAGCAGCCCGAAGGAAATGGCCATGCCGCCGGCAGCAGCCAGCCGTGACCACAGGCCGACGAGGGTGCCCAGGCCGACGGCCAACTCCGCGACGGCGATCACCACTCCAACCGCGGTGGAAATATGGGTCAATCCAGCCAAGAGCCCGTGAATCGGGCTGGTGCGCATGGCGCCGGCCAGCTGGGCGTGGATCGAGATGGGGCCCGATCCGGTGAGGAAGGCCGGATTGGCCAGCTTCTGAAGGCCGGCGTAGACGAAGGTGGCCCCGAGGAAGAGACGGAGCGGGAGCAGCGGCCACCCGGGAGCCGTTGGCCACCCCATCCAGGCCTTTGCCCTTCGGGGCTCGACGGTTCTGACCGGGGCGGATCGGCGCGTACCAGCCACGTTCACCGGCATCCTCGCATCAACGGCACGCTACTGGCCGCTTCCCGGGAATTTGGGTCGCCTGGTTGGTGACCGGCCAGGACGAGCGCATAGCATGGTCCCCATGGAGCAGACCGCGATCGCCACGCCCGGGCTGTCGCCGACGCGCCGTTCTGCCCCTGACGTCGCCATGCGTCACCTGCTCCGGATACCCGACGAACAGCCAGCCGTCCGCGAATCGGAAACCCACCGGATCTTCAGCGTCTCGATCTTCTTGTCGGCCCTGCGTTGCCTGTTGAGTTACATCGTGCTGCCGATCGTGCTGCCTGCCGTCGGGTTGGCCAGCAGCGTGGGGCCCGCCATCGGCATCCCGGTCGGCCTCGTGGCCCTGGTCTTCGACTACCTGGGGATCCGGCGCTTTTGGTTGGCCAACCACCACCAGCGATGGATGTTCTCCGCCATCTACGCCGCAGTCGGCGGCATGGTCTTGGCGTTGGTCATCATCGATGTCGTCCACGTGTTCGGCTGATCGTCCGGTCCGGCCCGGACCGTCTACCAGGAATCGATACCCCGACTCGCCCGGGTCTCGTACGCTGCCCATGCCGGGCGTGGCGAAAGGGAGACCCAATGGGAATCGAACAGCTGAAGGACAGTGTCGCCCTCGTCACCGGGGGGAGCAACGGCATCGGGGCGGCCGTCGCCCGGCGGCTGCGGGCCTCCGGGGGCAACGTCGTCCTGGCCGACATCGATGAGGCCGTCGGCAAAGATGTCGCCGCCGAGATGGGTGCGACCTTCGTCAGGTGCGACGTACGGGAGCCCGGCGACTTGACCGCGGCGGTCGCCGCCACCGTATCGGCCTACGGGCGTCTCGATCTCGTCCACCTCAACGCCGGGGTAACCACCGGTTGCGGAGTCGGTGACGATTTCGACGTCGAGTTGTATCGGCGGGCCATGGCCATCAATCTGGACGGGGTGGTCTACGGCATTCACGCCGCGCTGCCGGTGCTGTTGGCCGGGGGCGGGGGCCAGATCATCGCCACGGCCAGCATGGCCGGGATCGTGGCACCGCCGCTGGACCCGATCTACGTGGCAAACAAACACGCGGTGGTCGGACTGGTGCGGTCGGTGGCTGCGGAGTACGAGGCCCAGGGCATCACCATCAATGCGCTCTGCCCCTCGTTTGCCGACACCTCCATCATCGAGGACATCCGATCGCATCTCGTAGACACCCACTTCCCCATTCTGGAAGTGAGTGACGTCGTCGATGCCTTCTTCGCCATCATTGCCGCCGGCCGGACCGGCGAATGCTGGTACGTGGTCCCCGGACGCGAGAGTGAGCCGTTCCGGTTCCGCAACGCGCCGGGCCCGCGGTCGGGATAGGTCCGGTCCTACCGGTACCAGGCTGGGAGGCGTGCCTCGACCACCTCGGCGGAGGAAGCCCCGAGGGAAAGTGGAAGGCACGGTTTGATCAGTACGCGGAGGCCCTCGTGCCGACGCTCGGTCGCCAGGATGGCCCGCTCCCGGTTTCGAAGACGCCCGTTGATTGGTTCGGTCTCTTGATTGGTTCGGTCTCTCCCGGTCCCCGATCCTTTTGTGCTGTTGCCTCTCCGCCGCGGCCCGGTTGGATCGTTGCTCAACACCCTGCGGCAGGGGATGACTGCCGTTGACGGGTGTGGACAGTTCATGGCCACGTAACAGGTAGGTAACTTTCGCATGACATCCACGCGACGAACGCTGCTAGGTTCGGTTTCAGTGCACGAACTCACGACTGCATCTGGGGGGACGGTCCAACGTGGTGACCGTCACGGTGGTTCTGTCAACTTTGCGCGCCGGTGCCATGCAAGCCGGGCGGGCCACCCGGGCTCTGCGCCGTAGTGACTGGCTGAAACATCCATTGGCCGGCGCCTTGGCGCCGGTCGCCGAACGAGGAGGGTTCGTCTATGGGACGTTCAAAGCGCAGGATGACAATGGTTGCGATAGCGACCTGCTTGGGCTTACTGGCCGCCGCCTGCAGTAGCTCGACTCCGTCGAGCACGGCGACGACGACGGCGAACGGCGCGCTTCCGAACCAGCGCTACGCGGCCAACTCCTCGGGAACCCCGGTGCAGGGCGGCACCCTCACCATGCTGGGTACCGGCGACGTCGACTTCATGGACCCGAACGTCAGTTATTACGCCGTCGGCTATCTGGGTCTCCGGATGTGGGCCCGGAGCCTGTACACCTACCCGGCCACTCAGGGTCAAACCACGACACCGGCGGCCGACCTGGCTACCGCGATGCCGACCATCAGCAATGGCGGCCTGACCTATTCGATCACCATCCGGACCGGCGCGATGTGGAATACCAGCCCACCCCGTCAGGTCACCGCGGCTGATGCGGTGCTGGGCGTGAAGCGCACCTGCAACCCGACCCAACCGTTCGGCGGCCAACCCGACTTCAGCAACCTGATCGCCGGCTACGCGGCGTTCTGCACCGGGTTCTCGAAAGTATCCGCCACTGATGCGGCCGCCCAGAAGGCCTACATCGACGCCAACAACATCTCCGGTGTCACGGTCGACCCCAGCAATCCGCAGACCGTCGTCTTCAAGCTGACCCAGCCGACCTCTTATTTCACCAACATCCTGGCTCTCAACGCCTTCGACCCGGCCCCGGTGGAGTTCCTCAATTACCTCCCCGGGAGCAACGACCTGGCCCAGCACACCGTCTCCGACGGTCCCTATGAGGTCCAGAGTTACGACCCGGCCAAGACGATCGACTTCGTCCGCAACCCGGTATGGAAGGCAAGCACCGATCCGATCCGAAAGGCCTACGTCAATCAGATCGACGTGAACGAAACCGGTACCCAGGCGTCGATCCAACAGCAGATCCTCACCAACTCCCCCCAAGCGGACATGGAGTGGGACAGCTACGTGCCCCCCAACGACATCCCCGCCCTGCTGGCCGCCAACGACCCGAGGTTGAGCCTGGAGTCGGAGTTCTCCACCAACCCGTACGTGATCTTCAACACCCAGTCGCCGAACCAGTCCGGTGCCCTGGGCAAGCTGGCGGTCCGCCAGGCGCTCGAGTACGGCCTCAACCGCACCGACCTGATCCAGGACGCCGGTGGGCCCCAGGTCTCGCCACCCTTGACCCAGATCCTCCCTCCGGGCATCACCGGATCGGCTCCCAGCTACAACCAGTACTCCTACAATCTGACCAAGGCCAAGCAGCTTTTGGCTTCCGCCGGGTACTCCAACGGCCTCACCCTCAAGTTCCTGTACCGGCCGGCCTCCGTGCTCAGTAACAGCATGTTCCAGACCATCCAAGCCGATCTGGCCAAGATCGGCATCACGGTGACCGGGGTCGGGGTACCAAACGCCGACTTCTACACCAAGTACCTGGAAGTGCCGTCCACGGCCACCAGCGGGGTGTGGGACCTGTCCCTGGCCGGGTGGTCCCCGGACTGGTACGGCAACGCCGCGGCGTCGTTCTTCCCGCCGCTGTTCGACGGCCGGGTCCTCCCCCCGACGTCTTCCAACTTCGGGCTGTTCAACGATCCGACTCTCAACCCGATCATCGATGCCGCATTGAAGGCCCCGACCGAGGCCGCCGCCGGGACCCTGTGGCACCAGGCGGACGTCGAGACCATGAAGGACGCGGCGATCTTCCCGATCACGGCACCCAACCAGCCAGAGATCCACGGCTCTCAGGTCCACAACGCCATCTACATGGCTGTCTATGAGCAGAGCGACCCGACCAATGTCTGGCTCAGCAAATAGATAGGACCTAGATCAGTGGTCGCCACCCGGCCGCGCTCCTCGCACTAGGTTTCGGGGAGCCGGTCGGGGACACTGCATCAGCCGGCACACCACGAAGGAGGGAGATTGGCGCTACTGGAGGTGAGCGATCTCCATGTCTCCTTTCCGACACCGGACGGAGTGGTGCAGGCTGTGCGCGGACTGTCGTTCGCAGTGGAGAGCGGCAAGACGCTCGGGATCGTGGGCGAGTCGGGGTCCGGCAAGAGCGTCGCCACCCAGACCATCATGGGGCTGACCCGGGGTGCCCGGGTCAGCGGCCAGGCGATGTTCGAGGGCAAGGACCTTCTGGCCATGGACCAGAAGGCACTTCGCTCGGTACGAGGCGACGAAGTCGGGATGATCTTCCAGGATCCGTTGTCGAGCCTCCATCCCTACTACCGGGTCGGCTGGCAGATCGTCGAGATGATCCGGAACAATCACAAGGACATCTCCAAGGCCAAGGCCAAGCAGCGGGCGGTCGAACTTCTCGGCCTGGTCGGCATTCCCCAGCCGGACCGGCGGGTCGACGACTTCCCCCACCAGTTCTCCGGCGGGATGCGGCAGCGGGCGATGATCGCCATGGCCATGTCGCTCAATCCCAAGCTGCTCATCGCCGACGAGCCGACCACCGCGCTGGATGTCACTGTGCAGGCCCAGGTCCTCCAGGTGATGCGCCGGCTCCAGGAGGAGTTCGGGACGGCCATCATCCTCATCACCCACGACCTCGGGGTGGTGGCCGAGGTCGCCGACGACGTGGTCGTCATGTACGCCGGGTCGGCCATGGAGAAGGCGGACCGCTTTGAGATCTTCGGGGCCAGTCACCACCCCTACACCGAGGGGCTGCTGCAGTCCCTTCCGGCCTACGGGGGGGTGCGGGAGCGGTTGCACCCCATCCCCGGTCAGCCCCCCAGCCTGATCAACCTGCCCGGCGGCTGCCCGTTCCACCCCCGTTGCCCCTACGTGATGGATCGTTGCCGGGTCGAGGAGCCGCCGTTGTTCGAGGTCGGGGGCAACCCGACCCACACCTCGGCATGCTGGCTCACCCTCGACCTGGTGGAGCGCACCGCCCTCCGGGCCAAGGTGGTGGGCGAGCAGTTGCCCACCCCGAGCCGGCCATGAGGGCCCAGCCATGACCGAGAACGGCGTGCCGGCAGATGCTGCCGGCGGCGACGTGCTGGTCAGGGTCCAGGGGCTCAAGAAGTACTTCCCGGTGCAGTCCACTTCCGCGTTTCGACGGAGCCACGAGCAGGTGCACGCGGTGGACGGGGTGGACCTGGAGGTCTTCCGGGGCGAAACCCTCGGCCTGGTGGGTGAGACCGGATGTGGAAAGTCGACACTGGCCCGCTGCATTGCCCGCCTGTTGGATCTATCCGAGGGCCACGTCGACTTCGACGGGCGGGATATCACCAACCTGTCGGCTCGGCAGATGCGACCGCTCCGCCGCGAGATGCAGATCATCTTCCAGGATCCCTACGGGTCGCTCAATCCTCGCCGACGGGTGGGCTCGATCATCGGAGACCCTTTCGCCCTCCACGGTGTCGCCGACGGGGCCGAGAGAAAGAGGAGGGTCCAAGAGGTGATGGAGCTGGTGGGGTTGAAGCCGGAGCACTTCAACCGGTTCCCGGCCGAGTTCTCCGGTGGCCAGCGCCAACGGATCGGCGTGGCCCGGGCCCTGGCGCTCCGGCCCAAACTCATCATTTGCGACGAGCCGGTCTCCGCGCTCGATGTGTCGATCCAGGCCCAGATCATCAACCTGCTGGCCGACCTCCAGTCCGAGTTCAACCTGACCTATATCTTCATCGCCCACGACCTGTCGGTCGTCCGGCACGTGAGCGACCGGGTGGCGGTGATGTACCTGGGAAAGATCGTCGAGCTGGCCCCGGTGGAGGACGTCTACCAGGTGCCCCGTCATCCCTACTCCAATGCCCTGCTGTCGGCGGTGCCGATGCCGGATCCCAACCAGAAAGTGGACAGCCATCAGATCATTCTGAGCGGCGACGTTCCCTCACCGATCAACCCGCCGTCGGGCTGCCGGTTCCACCCCCGATGCCCCAAGGCCCAAGCGAAGTGCTCTGTCGATGATCCGGCCCTGATCCCGGTCCTGGGCGACCCGCCGGGGCACGTCACCGCCTGCCACTTCCCCGTGGAGACGGGAGAGGTCATGGAGTCCCGCCCCGGGGTCATCGCTGGAGAGGGAGCGCCAGCCGCATGATCGAAAGGACCGGGACGTGTCCCTGAGCCCCAGCGACAGCGTCGCCATCGAGGATGCCCAGGTCGCATCCGGCACTCCCCCGCCGGAGGGCGCTGCCGCCAGCATCATCGAGGGTCGCAGTCCGTGGCGTCTGGCCTACGAGCGTCTTCGGCGGGATCGGGCCTCCCTGGTCGCCCTCGGAGTGGTGGTGGTGATCATCCTGGTGGCGATCTTCGCACCGGTGATCGCCGCCCTCACCGGGCACGGGGTCTATGAGCAATTCCGCAGTACCGGGCTGACCCCGGACGGACTTCCGGTGGGCCCCAACAGCCAGTTCCTCCTGGGCACCGACGACCAGGGCCGGGACATCCTGGTCCGCATCGCCTACGGCGCCCGGATCTCGCTGATCGTCGGGGTGGTCGCCACCCTGGCCGAAGTCGTCCTCGGCACCGTGCTCGGGTTGGCGGCCGGCTATTTCGGCAAGGTGGTCGATACGGTCATCGCCCGCATCATCGACATCGTGCTGTCGATCCCCTTCCTGCTCTTCGCCATTTCCCTGGTGTCGATCAGCCACCCGAGCTTGACCATCGTGATCGTGGTCATCGCCGTCTTCGGGTGGGCGGCGGTCGCCCGGGTGGTGCGCGGGCAGGTGTTGTCCTTGCGGGAGAAGGAGTACGTCGAGGCCGCTCGGGCACTGGGTGCCGGCCCCTGGCGGATCATGTTCATCGACATCCTGCCCAACATCGTCGCCCCGATCATCGTCTACGCCACCCTGCTGATCCCGGTGACGATCGTGATCGAGGCATCGCTGTCATTTCTGGGCGTCGGGGTGCCCCCGCCGACGGCCGACTGGGGGACGATGATCTCCGGGGCCCAACAGATCTACCAGCAGGCCTGGTGGTACCTGCTCTTCCCCAGTCTCGCTCTGCTGATCACCACGGTGGCGTTCAATATCTTCGGTGACGGGCTACGAGATGCCCTCGATCCCCGCGCCGAGCAACTCTACGAGTAGGAGGAGCTGTGATCCGCTTCCTCATCCGACGTGTGCTGCTCGGAGTGTTCGTGATGTTCGTCGTCACCATCGTGGTCTTCCTCATCTTCTTCGTCGGTCCCGGGCGTGCCGACGTGGCTCGCACCCTGGCCGGGAGGGAGGCGACCCCGAAGACGGTGGCCCTGGTCTCCCACCGACTACTGCTCGATCGGCCGCTGACCACCCAGTACTGGCACTTCCTCGACGGTCTGCTCCACGGCAACCTGGGCTACTCCTACTACCACGGACAGGCGGTCACCACCATCCTCAAAGAGGCATTCCCGATCACCCTGTCGCTGGCCCTCGGCGCCGCCGTCCTCTGGCTGGTCATCGGGGTTCTCTCCGGCGTGCTCTCGGCGGTCCGCAGCCGGTCCATCTGGGACCGGATCGTCACCGTGCTGGCGCTGTTCTTCTACTCGATGCCGTCGTTCGTGCTCGGTCTGCTGCTGCTCTACGTCTTCTACTACCAGTTCGCCCTGCACGGGATTCACGTGTTCCCGGGCGCCGGCTACACCTACCTGACCGCTGACCCGTTGAAGTGGTTCGAGGGCCTGGTGCTCCCCTGGATCACCCTGGCTCTGGTGTCGGCCGCCGCCTATACGCGGCTCACCCGCGGCTCGATGCTCGATGTGCTCAACGAGGACTATGTCCGCACCGCCCGCTCAAAGGGCCTGTCCGAGAACCGGGTGATCTACCGGCACGCGCTCCGCTCGGCCCTCACCCCGGTGGTCAGCCAGTTCGGCATCGACCTGGGTGTGCTGGCCGGCGGAGCGGTGATCACCGAGACGGTGTTCGGGATGCCCGGCCTCGGTTACACCGCCGTCCATGCCATCCAGGACCAGGACCTGCCGGTGATCATCGGCGTCGTGATCGTGGCCTCCGCAGCCGTGGTCGTGGCCAACATCCTGGTGGACACCTTTTACGCGGTGCTCGACCCGAGAGTCCGCTTGCACTGACCGGCCTCCATCCCGCCCCCCACCGACGGGGAGTCGGAGGTGCCCAGGGCTACGCGGGTACCGGCGTGCTCACGTCGGCCAAGAGGTCGACCGAACCCAGGCGGCTCTCCACCGATGACGCCAGGTGAGCCACGATCAACTCATCGGCGTCGGCGTGTCGTGCAAAGTCTTCCAGGTAGGCCCGGACGGTCGCCGGGGTTCCCACCGCGGAGTACTTCATCATCTGGGCGAGCTGCTGGCCCTGCGGGGACTCGAGGATGGCGTCGGCCTCATCGTCGGTGTAGTGGCGCTCCCGACCCAGCAGCCGGGCCACCCGCTGGCGTCTCGACACCCGGTACTGCAACTGGGCCTCCTCTTCGGACTCGGCCACGATGGCGTTGACCCCGGCGATCACGTAGGGCCGGGCCAGCTGTTCCGAGGGTTGGAACTCCCGCCGGTAGACGGCGACCGCGCTCTGCAGCGCGTCGGGGGCGAAGTGCGATGCGAACGAGTACGGCAGCCCGAGAGCCGCGGCCAGCGTGGCCCCGAAGAGGGAGGAGCCGAGGATGTACAGCGGCACCTGGGTACCCTTGCCCGGGGTGGCCTCCACGCCGGGGATGCGGGTGTGCTCGGACAGGTACCCCTGGAGCTCCAGCACGTCCTGGGGGAACCTGTCCGATTCGCTCCCGTCGTGGCGCATGGCCCGCATGGTCTTCTGATCGGTCCCCGGGGCCCGCCCCAACCCGAGGTCGATTCGCCCCGGATGCAGCGTCTCGAGGGTGCCGAATTGTTCGGCGATGACCAGTGGGGAGTGGTTGGGGAGCATGATGCCTCCCGCCCCCAGCCGGATCGTCTGGGTGTGGGCGGCGATGTGGGCAATCAGCACACTGGTAGCCGAAGAGGCGATTGCCGAATTGTTGTGATGCTCGGCATACCAGACCCGCCGGTACCCCATTTTCTCCGCCCGCTGGGCCAGAGCCACACTCCCCTGCAGGCTGTCCCTCGCCGACTCCGCTTTGCCGATGATGGCCAGATCAAGGATGGAGAGGGGAACGGACATACACATCGCCTTTCAACGGCAAGCTCGGAACGGGCACGTAACCAAGTTGCGCCTCGTAAAAACAGTATCGGGGCTCAAGATATTTCATCGCAGCGTTCGCATGGCTGCGGTTCGTCTTTGCTCTCGGCTTTGACCCTTGAGTGGGCGAGAATTACCATGCGGAGACCTGCGAGGCTCACGGCGGCGCGTCCATCGCCAGACGAGTCAGAGCCGGGAGATGTGCGTTTCGAGAGGGGGGCCGTGCTCTTCGTCCACGAAGTCCACAAGGTGGTGGGAAAGCGCGCGGCCAGCTTCGAGGACGCCTACCGGGACGGCTGGATGCCGATGTTGGCCAAGGGCTCCGACGCCCGGCTGCTGTGGTACTTCAACCTGGCTCACGGCAGTGGACTGGCCTACCGGGTGGTGACGGTGACGGCGGTGGAAGACGGCGCGGCGTGGGCAAGGACCGCAGAACGGCTGGCCAGCGGCGACCTCCAGTCCTGGGCCCGGCACCGCGACGGGCTTCAGCACGAATCTCGGGCCCGGATCATGACCCCTCTGCCGTGGTCGCCGGCCGTTGGCTCCCTGGAGGAGATCCCGACCGACCCGGTTGATCACGAGCCGACCATGTACATGGAAGACACCATGTGGCCGTTTCCGGGAAAGATCCATGACTACATCCAGGCTGCCGGCGACATCTACACGCGAGCCCTCGGGGCCGAGGGCTCCCAGATGCAGATGCACATCGAGCTCGCCTTGCAGTCGATGCCGGGAGCGGGAAGGTATCCCGAGGTGACCTTGATGCAGAAGCTCTCGAGCCTGCCCCCGCTGATCCGGCTGCTCACCACCGACATCCCCCCGGAGATCACCCGACCCGGCTCCTGGATGCATGACGCCCTCGAGCTGCGGGACCAGTGGCAGAGCAAGCTGCTGCGTACCGCGGTGTGGTCCCCGCTCCAGTGACCCACTTCCTGACGGGCATG
>Ga0307372_10011004_pt1 | contig 12142 bp, 14 predicted proteins | sample OX1MG_FD_202533 | JGI IMG/M metagenome (GOLD analysis project Ga0307372, IMG submission 202533) | Soil microbial communities from Risofladan, Vaasa, Finland - OX-1 | ecosystem: Environmental > Terrestrial > Soil > Coastal area > Acid sulfate soil | place: Finland: Risofladan, Vaasa | collected...
CAACAACGGCGTGCGCGTGGAAAGCTTGCCAAAGTGGCCTGGGTCGCCTGCATGCGCAAGCGGCTGACCCTCGTTAATGCACGTCGACGCGATGAGCGGAGCGCGGAGGGATGACTGCCCGGCTAAATGCCAAATTCCAAGACAGTTGCTGAGTCGTAACGTAGGGTCTCAGGCGAGATCACCCCACAGCGCCTGCAACGCCGCCAGCGCGGCTACGCCCGCCGTTTCAGTGCGCAGCACGCGCGGCCCGAGCCCGACCGCCGTGCAGCCGCTTTGCAGGGTGGCGGCGATCTCGTCTTCGGACAAGCCGCCTTCAGGGCCGACCAGTAGGCTGGCTGCTGTGGCCGATGGCAGCTTGCGCAGTGTCCGCTCGCCACCCGGCGCCAGCACCAGGCGCAGCTCTTCGCTGTCGGCCAGCCACGACGACAGCGCCTGCACCGGCAGTAATTCGGGCAGTCGATTACGGCCGCACTGTTCGCAGGCGGCGATTACCACGCCCTGCCAGCGCTCCTGCCTCTTTTCCCAGCGCTGCACATCCAGCTTGACCACGCTGCGGGATGACAGCAGCGGTTGAATGCACGATACGCCCAGCTCCACGGCCTTTTGTATCGTGTAGTCCATGCGCTCCCCCTTGGACACGCATTGCGCCAGCGTCAGCGCCAACGCCGATTCACGCTCGACCGCGCGATGGGCACCGACGAGCACCGTCGCGGTGCGCTTGCCGACGGAATCCAGCACCGCCTCGAATTCACCACCAGCGCCGTTGAACAGCGTCAGCGCCGCTCCCGGCCCTAGGCGCAGCACCTGCACGGCGTGACGCGCGGCCGCTTCCGGCAGCGCGATGGTGTCACCTTCGGCCAGAGCTATCGACAGATACAGCCGCGTCATGCGGAACCACTGGCGCTGGTGCCGGCTGAAGACGCTGTTTTAGTCAGTTTGCGCATCGTCGCGTCGCGCACCGCTTTGTCCTCACCAGCGAGAGTTTTTACTGCGGCGAAGAAGCGAGGCCAATCGTCACCGGCCTGAGCGTACAGCGCGGCAAAGCCAGGCAACCACTGATCGTAGAGTCCGAACGGCAGCAGTCTGGCATTGTTCAGCGAGTGTTTGAAAAAGCCATCGTAAGCTGCGTAACCGTGCCATTGGTCGTTGCGCAGCTTGAGATAGCGCTGATGCAGCTCCACAAAGACATCGGCCTTGCGCGCACGTAGCATGTCGGCCGGTAGCTTGAGTTGGTACAGCCGCTTGAGGTCTGCGCGTGTCTTCAGCATCAACTTGGCAAACTGGTCTGCACGAGTCTGTGCATTATCTTTGCGCGGCGGCAGGCCCTGCGCCACGCGCCACTGGTGAAGCCCGGTGCGTTCAACAAAGTTGGCATAGGATTCGTTGAAGCGTGTATCGCCCGCCACGTAGATTTTCTGGTGCGCCAGCTCGTGGAAGATCTCGCCGGCCAGTTCGTCGTCATCCCAGCGCAGCATGGTACTAAGCACCGGATCATCGAACCAACCCAGAGTGGAAAAAGTGGGTACGCCGACGACGGCAACATCATCCCCCCGACGCTGCAGTCGCCGCGCCTCGGCTTCGGCATCGGCCTGGCTGAAATACCCGCGGTAGGCGACGCAGCCGGCGATGGGAAAGCAGTTCTCGACCGCCTCGACCGAAAACTCCGGCGTGGCAAAGACGTTCCACACCGCGTAGGGACGGTGCAGATCGGCGTATTCGGTATAGCTGCCGTTGCGCGGCAGGTCGAGATGGCTGGAGGCGAAAGCCCGCGCGCGTTGCGCCAGTTCAAGGCGCTGCCTCAGTGCCGCCGGGGTGGCCGGATCGACCACCAACCGCGCAATCGGCTGGCGCGCGTCGAGCAAGGCATACTCCCCGTGCGCGAGTTGTGCGTAGTAGCCAACGGTCGAGCAGCCGCCGAGCACGACGCCGATCATCGGCGCGCAAAGTTGCCAAAGGCGGCTGGAAACCCGAAGAGCGCACATTCTTTACAGTTTAAGTTGATGCGCCAAATGCTGTCAGTACACGGCGATTTCAAAGCCGATGTGCAACATCGTTGCCTTTGCGCTAGGGGCTGATCAACGCTTTTTTGCCAATACTCGCAGGTGCCCCCGATTCGAGAACGGATTATTCATGACAACGGAAAACCCTCTCTGCTCCAGGAACACCCGCATTGACTGAGTAGTGAAATACCACAAATGGCCTGGTGGCCCAATATAGTGCCAACGCCTTCCTGCAAGTCGCGCCTTGAAGTGCGAAATACAAGGCAGGACGATGTACACATAGCCACCTGGTTTCAGTACTCTTCGAATCTCCCGGAACGTCTCATTCAGATTCTGTACGTGTTCGATGACATGCAGCGCGACTATGAAATCGAATAATTCAGCGGCGTAGCGCATATCCTCCAAAGATGATCGATTAACTTTCAGTCCGCTCGAACGCGCATAGTTGATCGGCCCTTCAGCATAATCAATGCCTTCGGCCTCGAAACGAGCGTTATTCCGCACCGCTTCGAGCAGATAGCCCTGACTACAACCAATTTCGAGCAATTTTATCTTGTCTTTCCGGGCAACTAAGCCAATCCATTTCCCCAATATCCAGTACTTGATCCTTCGGCTCAACGTGTAGTGCGGAACAAAGCCACCGTCTGCTTGCTGGTATCCGTTCCCATAAAACTCGGACAGATCTTTATCCGACAGCACGTTCCTGACATAGACAAAACCACAGTGGCCGCACTTGTCGATGTTGTAGCCGTTCTTTGAATGCCAGTAGTCGCCCTTACTTCCGCAAACCGGACAATCGAGGTTGATGTAAGCCTCTCGCATTACGGGAATTTGTGGATCAACTATCTGCATGGCGTATCGAATTTCCTTCTTAATGTTTCCAACGAGCCGCTGCCTCCCGTTTCGCGAAGCGACCATCAGGAATCGCAGCCGGCCGACGAATACTACGTAATACGTAGTATCTTCGTCAAAGCAAACCTACGAACCTCGTAGCCCCCGCCAAATTCGCGGAGCTACATGGCGGCAAACGCCTCAAAGTCCGTTTTTTGCCGGCGCTTCAAGGAGGCGCGGTGTGCGGCTGGGCTTTCGCAACGGCAGCTGGGGATCAAGGTCGGATTGGATGAATTCGTGGCATCCACCCGCATCAACCGTTACGAACAGGGCGTGCACGAAGCCGATATAGCCACAGCAACTCGTCTTGCCGCAGTAATGCAGGTGCCCCTGCCTTATTTCTATGCTAACGAAGATCGAATGGCGCGGATGATTCTTGCGTTTGCCCAGTTATCTTCAAAGGATCAGGAACGGATGCTCAAGCAGATTGAAAAATGATAGGAATCGTTTGAATACTATGCTGTGATAAAAAGCTCTCTTGCCGCACGCTTGCATCGCCACTGTCATAGCCCCAAACACGCGACTGCTCAGGCTGGCGGCATACGCACCTTCAGTGCGCAACTCGTCGAACCGGCCAGCGCGCCGACCGAGACACGCGTAGTCAACACTCGCAATCCAACCTCAGTGGCGAGGAAGGTTCAGACCGGCGCCGACGGTATCAGACATCGTGCCGGCGACGGCCGACCCGCGCCTGCCGCGCGGTCAGCCGCAGGTGCTTGAGCGTGGTCGACCACCAGCCGTGTTCACGATACCGGCGCGCACTGGTGACGATGGCCGCGGGCAGGCGCCGCAGCGGCACTCCGGCGGCGCGCGCGCGCCACACCAGCAGGTGATCTTCGCCGTGGTCGGCGGATTCGTCGTACCCGCCGAGTCGGTGAAACGTCTCCGCGCGCAGCACGAAGCCCTGATCGCCGAACGGCAACCCCAGCCAGCGCGCCCGCAGGTTGGCGCCGGCGGCATTGAGCCGCGTCAGCCACGGGCCATCGCGCTCGAAGCGCAGATCGAAATAACCGAGTGCATCGGCATCAGCGGCGATAAAGCGTTGCAACTGCGGCAGCACACCTGCGGTCAGACGGCTGTCGGCGTGCAGGAACCACAGCCAGCGGCTGCGGGCCATCCTGGCTCCGACGTTGAGCTGACGTGCACGGCCCGGCACGCTGGCAATCAGCCGCAGATTTGGATGCGGATCGTGGTCGCCGAGATCGAGAGGATCCGACTCGGCATGCACCAGGAGGATTTCACAGCCATCGCCGCAAGCAGCGAGCTGCGGCAACAGCCCGCGCCAGGCTTGTTCCTGCGGCGCCAGTGGAACGATCACTGAAAGCGATAATGACCCGATCGCGCGGCATACCCTCAGCAACAATCCGATCCACCGCCCGCAACATCGGCGCCGGCCGCTTCCGGTTGGCGATCGAACAAGCCGAAGTGGCGTGAACGGTCGCCGGCAACATTGAAAAACGGTGCGTAACGGCTGTGCAACAGGCCGAGGTGCGCAGATCCGCGCTCGACTGCCGTCTCGCCATAATACTGGCGCACACCGGCGGCCAGATCTTCGGGGGCTTCTTTCATGTTCATGTCAGTCGTGCATCAGGCAGGTGGGGAACAAAGCGAACGTCTCCGGCAGTGATGCCGCTGCAGGGTTTCAACACAGCCCGGCACGGCGTGACTGAGCCTGTCTCGCGCTTCGAGGTTCATGCGGAACGACCGATTTTCTGTTGCCGGGCCAGCCACACTTCCAGGCCCTGGGCATTGAGCTCGGTATCGAAAGCCAGCAATTGACGTGCGCGAATCTCCGGCATCGGGTGATCGAGGAGACTCAACTCGTCGAGGTGATAATTCACTAATGCTGCCGTCAAGTGCGCGTGGCGATCCGGCGTGTCGGCCTGTTCGCGGGCGATACGCTGGTAAGCGCCAAGGCTGTCGCGCAAGGTCTGGGCCAGCGCTGCGACGCCGCCAACGCGGCCATAATGGGTCAGGTACATGTATTTAGGCGACTCCGCCAGCAGCCATTCCAGAGTCTGCAGCCAGGCCGGCGGATCGAACTGCACCGGTGTGGTGGTGGGGATCAGGTAGTGGCGGCCGTCCCAGTCGAACTCGCGATACGACACGCCGAAGCTGTCACCGGTGAACCAGCCGCGGCTCAGTGCATCCCAGATCGCGTAGTGATGGCGCGCGTGGCCGGGTGCGTCGACCAGCAGTAGCGGGCGGCCGCCGAGATCGAACGTCGCCTCGCGCCCCGCACCGACTTCGGCAACGACCACGCGCGCTGCCGCCACCGGCACGACCTCGCCATACATGCGGCGTACACCCTCACTGCCGTAGACGGCTGCGGCACCGGCGATCAACTTGCCTGGATCAATCATGTGGCGCGCACCGCGCGGGTGGATCACCAACCGTGCGTTGGGCAGTGCCTGCATCAGTGCGCCAGCGCCGCCGGCGTGGTCGAGATGGACATGCGTGGGCATGACGTAATCGACTTGCCCGCGGCCGATACCCTGGTCGTCCAGCACCCGCAGCAGCGACGGCGCCGAGCGGCTGGTACCGGTGTCGATGAAGGCATAACGACCGGCATGGCCGATTAGGTAGCTCGCCGCCAGTCCCGGCCGCTGCTGTTCGGTATCGATGCAGATGATGTCGTCGTTAAGCTGCTGGTACTGTGCCACGCGGCCTCCGCATGGATGGGCTGTGCGCAAAGCATGACGCGCATCACCGTGAATCGCCAGCGACCGGCCGCCGGCTATCAGCGGCAGCGCGGCGCTCAGTGCCGCGTCGGCCGGTCGAGACCTTCATCGGCATACGAGACCAGATCGTCGGAGGGCTCGAGATGGGTGAACGCAGTGACTTGCGGTAGTTCCTGCGAGAGCCGATCCTCCAGCCGCTCGACCAGGTCGTGGCCGTGTTTGACCGACCAGCCGCCCGGACCAGTATGTGAAAACTGACAAAGCGGCGCGACGCCGAGCTGCGCGTACGGATGGCGTGGAAATCAATTTCACCAGTGGCGCCCACAGCCCGAAATTCGTCGAGCACGCGCTGCAGAATCGCCTGCTCATCCTCCGGCCAGGCCGCGTCCATCAGCCCAGCCGCGGATTCGCGGATCAGCCACCGGTCCACAGCACCTGCACGGCCACCGCCATCGCCACCCCCGCGTCCAGCCACAGCCAGCCAGTCATGGCTACCAACGCCACACCGATGATGACGCCAGCCGTGGTCCAGACGTCGGCCAACAGATGCTTGGCATCGGCGCGCAGCGTGATCGAGTCGTGGCGGCGGCCGGCGCGCGTCAGCAGCAGTGCGGTTGCCAGATTGAGCCCGCCGGCGGCGGCGGCGATGACCAGGCCCAACGCCGGCACGTTGAGCGGCTGCGGCTCCCACAGCCGCGGTGCGGCCTCGAACACGATCAGGCCGGCGGCGATGAAGATCAGCATGCCTTCGAATCCGCTGGAAAAATACTCGGCCTTGTCGTGGCCGTAGCGATGTTCATCGTCGGGCGGCCGCGCGGCCAGACGCAGCATCAGCAGCGCCATCAATGCACCGCCGACGTTGGCCAGCGTCTCCAGCGCATCGGACAACAAGGCCACCGAGCCGGTCAGCCTCCAAGCCAGCAGTTTCAGCGCCAGAACCAGCAGCGCCGTCAGCAGCGACAACACCGCGTAGCGCGTCAGCGGCAATGCACTGCGGTCATGAGGATGCGGGGTGGCGGCGGGCGGTACCGGCGGCGATGTCATCCGCTGCAATCAGGTTTCACTGGCGAGCGTGGTGGCCAACTTGGCCTCGATGCGCTCCAGATCCGGAATCAACGCTTCGCGGGTGGCGATACGCACCCGGCTCAGCACGTATCCGGGCCGATCACTGCCGCGCAGCGGCGCCAGCCGCAGCGCGGCCGCATTCAGCGGCATCAATTGCGGATGACCTTCGCCCAGCAATGCGTATGCGCGGCTGGGCAGGCGTCCGCTGAGCGTATGCAATTCCACCAGACGCGCACGGCGGTGACCGAGGGGCGGAAGGTTGCCGCCGTTGAGCGCTTCGAAGCTGATCACTGGCAGCGGCTGACCCTGCCACTGCAGGCTGCCGATACGCGCCGCACCGGCATCGCCGCGTAATGCGCGTTGGACTTGATCAGCGCGCAGGCCTGATACCCATCCAGACGCGGCATCATGATGTCGATCAGGATCAGATCGGGATGACTGTCGGCGACCTTGGCCAGGGCCTCGAAACCGTCGGCAGCGGTAATCACTTCATAGCCCTCCTTGGCCAGCAGGGTCTCCGCCGTGCGACGGATGGTCTGGCTGTCGTCAATCACCATGATTCTGGTCATGGTTTTGACCTCGGTTTCGTTATGGCCGCCGGTTTCGGTGGCGGTTTGATCGACTGCTGTAGACACCTTGCCCCCTTCATTCGAAAGCGCGATATGTTCGACGACCGAGCCGGCCAGCCTCGCACTCGTTTACCCCCCCACTTTGTAGCACAACCACCGGAAACTGCCCATCCACATGTCCGTCGCGTCATCAGTGATCCGACCCGCAAATACCTTAAAACAACGCGCGATTATTGAACCGGCACCCAATGGACGCCGGCACCGGCACTCACACCGCATTGCACATCCGTTAGCGCTGGTATCAAAATCTGTCTTTGTCGCGCTCCATGCTTTCCGACCGATGCCTGAAATTCAGCTGTCTCCCGGCGGCCAACTGCAGTGGACGCAAGGCTCAAGCGACGATCTGACGGTCGACGCCGACATCGGCCGTGGCTTTCAGATTGATTGGCGTGAAGGCCTGTTTCTGCTCGCTGCGCGTCGACCGCAGCTCGCGGCATCGCCCGACTTGCGCTACTGGCAGTTGATCGCGGATCGTTATCTGACCGCGCTGTGCCAGATCCCGGCGCAGTCGACGGAGGTCGCCGTGCAAGCGCCGACGCCGGCCGAACTGGAGCACTGGACGTTGACTGCACCGCCGATGCGCGGGGGTGAATACCTGTCGCCTGCGTTGCTGGGAGACGTCTGGAACGTACTCGACGACTGGGTGCAGCAGGCACTGCGCGCCGACGGCGGATTGGCGCGTTTTATCGAGCAGCGCGCACCGAAATGGCGGCAGGTCGGCCGCGTCTGCCTGCATCTGGCCGAGAACAAGAACGATACCGCGCGACCGTTCGCGTTCATGGCCACCTACACCAGCGGGCTGGCGGACGGCGGACGGCTACGGCACCTGCCGCTGGGCAAGGCGCTGGAGCAATACGCCGGAGCGAACAACCGCAACGCGTTGCTGCGCCTGCTGACCCCCGTGCAACAGGCGGCACAGCAGGTGCCGTGGTTGCGCCAGCTTGTGGACAGCGGCGAAATCTACCAGCCGCGCGCCTGGCTGCCGGCGCGCGCCCACGCGCTGTTGCAGAGCATTCCCGAGCTGGAGGACTCCGGCCTGGCGGTGCGCGTGCCGGACTGGTGGCAAGTGCGGCCGCGGCCGCGAGTGAGTGTCGGCATCGAACGCCGCGAGGCGCGGCTTGGGCTGGATGCGATGCTGGATTTCGACGTCGGCGTCGCTCTCGGCGACGACACACTCAGCCCTGGCGAGTTCGAAACCCTGCTGCAGGCCGGTGACGGTCTGGTGCTGTTCAAGGGTCGCTGGATCGAGATCGACCGCGACCGGCTCAGTCAGGCGCTGGAGCACTGGCGGCGGGTCGAACGGCAAGCGCGCGACGGCCAGATCGGCTTCATCGAGGGCATGCGTCTGCTGGCCGGCGCGTCGGCCGATCTGCGCGAGGACGCGGCCGACGAGGACCAACGCAACTGGCTCCGCGTCGAAGCCGGCGAGAAATTGCAGCAGACGCTGGCCGATCTGCGCGATCCCGCACGTCTGGCCGCGCTGGACACCGGTACGGCCTTGCGCGCAACGCTGCGCCCTTACCAACGTCAGGGCGTGAGCTGGCTGGATAGCCTCGGCCGTCTGAATCTGGGCGCCTGTCTGGCCGACGACATGGGGCTGGGCAAGACCCTGCAGGTGCTGGCGCTGCTGCTGGCACAGGCAAACGATCCCGGCGAACGAGCGCCGTCGCTGCTGGTGGTGCCGGCCTCGCTGCTGGGCAACTGGCGCAGCGAAGCACAGCGCTTCGCACCGACGCTGAGGCTCACATTCCTGCATCCGGCGGAGATCGACAAGACCGAGCTGGAACATATCGCCGCCGCGCCCGCCGCGGCGCTGGCCGACACCGATCTGGCGGTGACCAGCTACTCGATGCTGCACCGCCAGCCGTGGCTGCGCGAGCTGCATTGGCGACGGCTGATCCTGGACGAGGCGCAGGCGATCAAGAACGCGCAGACGCGGCAGAGCAAGGCGGTCAAGGCCTTGCCGGCGCAGGCGCGTATCATGCTAACCGGCACGCCGGTGGAAAACCATCTGGGCGACCTGTGGTCGCTGTTCGACTTTCTCAATCCGGGCCTGCTCGGCTCGGCGTCGGTGTTCAAACGCTTCGTCAAGCGCCTGCAAAGCGCCGAGCCAGCGTCCTACGCGCCGCTGCGCCAACTGGTCGCGCCCTACATCCTGCGGCGCATGAAGACCGACCGCTCGATCATCGTCGATCTGCCTCCGAAAACCGAGACTCAGGCCTACTGCACCCTGTCGCGGGCGCAGGTCCGGCTCTATCAGCAGACCGTCGAATCCACCGCGCGTGCACTGGAGAGCTCCGATGGCATGGCGCGCCGTGGGCTGGTGCTACAAACCCTGATGCGCCTCAAGCAGATCTGCAATCACCCCAGCCAACTGACCGGCGAGCCCGACTACGCGGCCGCCGACAGCGGCAAGTTTCTGCGTCTAGCGGAACTCTGCGCGGAACTCGCCGAGCGCCAGCAGCGAGTGCTGGTGTTCACCCAGTTTCGCGAGATCATCGAGCCGCTGATGCAACATCTGGCCAGCGTCTTCGGCCGCGCCGGCGCCTGCCTGCACGGTGGCACCGCGGTGCGCGCGCGTCAGTCCATCGTCGAGCGCTTTCAGGCCGACGACGGCCCGCCGTTTTTGCTGCTCTCGCTCAAGGCCGGCGGCACCGGTCTCAACCTCACCGCCGCCAGCCACGTCATCCACTTCGATCGCTGGTGGAATCCGGCAGTCGAGAACCAGGCCACCGACCGCGCATTCCGCATCGGTCAGCGGCATCCGGTACAGGTGCACAAATTCGTCACCCGCGGCACCATCGAAGAGCGCATCGACACGATGATCGCCGACAAGCAGGAACTCGCCGACGAGCTGCTGTCTGGCGGTGCCGAAATCAAACTGACCGAGCTGGCCGACGACCAGTTGCTGGACTTGATGCGGTTGGATGTCAATCGCGCGATGATGTAAAAACCTGCTCATGTCATACGAATACGGTTCCTGGAAGCCCTACGTGCCGGTCGCCAAACGACGCGCGCAGGCTGAACACGAGATCAAAAAACGCGCCAAGGGAGGCACCGCGATGCAGCCGGTGCGCATCGCCGGCCGCGCCATCGCCAAGAGTTTCTGGGGTCAGGGCTGGTGTCGCCACCTCGAAACCTTTTCCGACTTCGAGAACCGCCTGCCGCATCGGCTCACTGCTGGAATTGCTGCAGGGACGGCTCTCCGAGCAAGTCATGGGTATCGTCAGCGACCGTGACCGCGGCCTGTTCCCGAAACCCGGCGAAATGAAATTTTCCTGCAACTGTCCGGACTGGGCCACCATGTGCAAGCACGTCGCCGCCACCCTCTACGGCGTCGGTAACCGGCTCGATGCGCAGTCGGAATTGTTGTTTCGGCTGCGCGGCGTCAACCCCGCCAAGCTGATCAAGGCAGGCACCGCCGCGCCGCTCACGCGCGGCCCGGCCAGCCGCGACGACCTCGCCGAACACCAGCTCGGCGCCATCTTCGGCATCGAGCTCGACGCCGACGTCGAGGCAGCGCCGACCGTATCCAGCGCACCCAAACCATCCCGCAAGGCGGCGTCCAAACGGACGACGAACCCGCCAAGCGCCGGACCGGTTCGTCCGGCTTCCGCGCCAGCGGAAAATCGGTCGGCGCGCTGCGCAAAAAACTCGGCTTGTCGGTCGCCGATTTCGCCGCGCGCCTATCGGTCTCACCCGCCAGTGTGCAGCGCTGGGAGTTCGCCGGCGCCTCGCAGCTGAACCTCCACGCCCGTTGCCTCGCTGCGCTGAGCCGGCTTCATCGCAAGGCCGGCGTCAAGGCAGGCGGACGGCGCAAAAATTGAGGTCTCTAAAATTGGGGTCTGACCCCAATTAACGGACCTTCTCCACTTTCTCCTGACCCCATTCTCCTCTCCCCTAGACAAATGACGTCGCCAAAAAAACGTGCGAATAGGATAGTGCCTAAGCAATCGGACAAAAATACTTTTGTTTTTAGTGATTTTAAGGTGCCGTTTATTACGGCAACAATAGCGTTGGCTCTCAATCCATTCTCCATATATTTGGGATTTCGGTTAAACGACTATCTTTCCAGACCAAATCTCTCGATTGAGTACGTCAGTCAATATAGAGAGCCTAATCTGCTAGATGATAGCCTAATCCCTCGTATCGAGGCAATTGCAAGCAATACTTTGTACCTCGATTACGTTTCCGAAACCCCCTACACTCAGAGAGGCTTTGATCTTCGAAACCTTCCCGTTATTGGGAGCGATTACAATCCACCTGATCTAGCTCAAAAAGTACGAAATTCCCTGAACGGTCTCTTGGGTTACCTTTCAAGTCAATCAAAAGCGGCTGACTCACGCCTGAGCAAACTGGACAACATCAGTGTTACCGAATTGCGCATATTAGCATTCTCAGTCTTAGATAGACCGCCTGGCGTAAACAACCATAAAATCAAGCAACTGCCGCGTGAACACTACGAACATAGGCTAGAGCAAATTAAGAAGGCGCAAGGAATTATTTATAGTCTTATTAAATCGCTAGACAAGCCATTTGGTGTAATAAAACTGAAAATTAGCATACTAAATAAAGGTTCGACTGACGGATTAATTCGTAACCAAGACGAAATAATATTTGATAAGAAACATTACGCAATATACCGCGTTCCGGATCCTTCGGGCGAGAACTACGCGAACGCTGTGCCAACCTTTATGGTGAATGCTCCGCCAACTCAATACGATGAACACTCTGTCGGTCAGGTAGTAAAACTGATCTTGCCCCCGAATCTCGGACACCCGGTTAAGCAGCGCGGGCCAGCTCAAATTGCTCCGGGCTGAGATAGCCAAGAGTCGAGTGGAGCCGGGTTCGATTGTAATCAACCTCGATGTACTCG
>Ga0307372_10011005_pt1 | contig 12142 bp, 12 predicted proteins | sample OX1MG_FD_202533 | JGI IMG/M metagenome (GOLD analysis project Ga0307372, IMG submission 202533) | Soil microbial communities from Risofladan, Vaasa, Finland - OX-1 | ecosystem: Environmental > Terrestrial > Soil > Coastal area > Acid sulfate soil | place: Finland: Risofladan, Vaasa | collected...
GCGGCCGAGCTATCCGCCGGCGCTCGTCGAAGCGCTGCTCGCAGACGGCGCGAAGCGCGTGCTCGACGTCGGCTGCGGGACCGGGATCGCGGCCGCGCTGCTTCGCGCGCGGGGCTGCATGGTGCTGGGTGTCGACGTGGACGCGCGGATGGCGGAGGTGGCCCGCGCGAAGGGAATCGAGGTCGAGGTGGCGCCGTTCGAGCTCTGGGAGTCGAGGGCGGGTCTTTTCGATCTGGTGATCTCGGCACAGGCCTGGCATTGGATCGAGCCCCGCGCGGGAGCGGCCAAGGCCGCCTCGGTGCTCAGAGAGAGTGGCCGGCTCAGCGCCTTCTGGAACCTTGGCGAGCCGTCGACGCCGGTCCGCGAGCTGCTCGCGCCGATCTATGCACGTCTCGAACCCGAGCTCGCACAGCACTCTGTCGCGCTCGGCGCCTCTGGAGCACGCGCGGCGGCGGCGCTCGCTGGAATCACCGACTCCGGCCGATTCGGGCCTGCGGAGACGCGCACCTTCCCATGGAGCGAGACCTACGACACCGCGGGCTGGCTCGAGCACCTGAATACGCACAGCGACCATCAACTGCTGGCGCCGTCGCGGCGCGAGCGGCTGCTGATGGCGGTGGGCGAGGCGATCGACCGGCTCGGGGGATCGTTCGAGATGCGCTACGAAACCGTGCTGGTCAGCGCGCGACGCCGCTAGCTCGCGCCGCGACGGCGCCTAGATCCACTCTTCAGCGACCGTTCGCTCGCCGGCGGCATCGCCCGTGTTCGGCGTGCCGAGCGGCTCGATCAGCAGGACGTGGGTCTCCTCGTCCGCCCGCGGGCAGTGCTCGACGCCGCGGGGAACGACGAACAGCTCGCCCGGCCCGAGATCGATCTCGCGATCGCGCAGGGCGATCGTCAGGCGGCCCGCGAGGACCAGAAAGAAGTCGTCGGTGTCGGGGTGCGAATGCCAGACGAACTCACCCCTGACCTTGACGACGGCGACCTTGTGGCCGTTGAACAGGGCGACGATCTTCGGGCTGAAGGTCCCGTCAAACGCCGCCAGCTTTGCGGCGAGATCGACCTTCTCCGCCATCCAGCTAATGACGTTCGCCGCTGGCGGCCGGCGGGCGTGACTCCTCCGCCAGCGAGGTGACCTGGAGGTCACCGCGGGCAGCGCCCTCGAGGACCTCCGTCGCCTCGTCGAGCGAGCGGGCGTAGAGCTCGACGAGCAGGTGAACGGTGATTCGGCGGTCGTCGTCGTGCTTGTGGAAGCGCACGTGGGTGAAGAACTCGCGCACGCCGTGGTCCCCGAACGCCGCGTAGGAGAGCGCGTCGCCCGCCTCCGGCCCCGAGCAGCTCTCGACGTCGTCGGCGTCGACGGTCACCGTGCAGGAGGCGACCCATGGGGTGCCGGCGACCATCCGCTCCCAGCGATCCTCGATCGGCTCGACGCGTCCGTCGACGAAGCCCAGGTGGGGTTGGTCGTGCATGCAGTCAAGGCACTGCACGACGGCCTCCTGGATTTCGTCGACGACCTCGGCGCGCTCGCCGGTGACCGGGTCGATCTTGTGAATTCCCTCGTAGTGGACCTGCACCTCGAGGTCGCTGGACCAGCAGCGGTAGCAGCGCAGCCAGCTGCGCGGGTCGTCGCTCATCGATCAGATTCTATGCTCCCGCCGTGGCCGACCCCGAACGCGAGGCGCAGCTGCGGGCCGTGGACCGCGCGCACGTCTGGCATCCGTATGGCCCGATGCCGGGTCTCGAGGAGCCGCTGCTGGTCGAGTCCGCACGCGGCGTGCGGCTGCGCCTCGCCGACGGCCGCGAGCTGATCGACGGCATGTCATCGTGGTGGTGCGCGATCCACGGCTACCGGCACCCGCACCTCGATGCCGCCCTGCGCGCACAGCTGGAGCGGATGGCGCACGTGATGTTCGGCGGGTTGACGCACGAGCCGGCGATCGAGCTGGCGCGGCGGTTGGTCGAGCTGACACCGGCGCCGCTCGAGCACGTCTTCTTCAGCGATTCCGGGTCGGTCTCGGTCGAGGTGGCGATCAAGATGTGCCTGCAGGCGGCGGGCCCGCGCCGCACGCGGCTGTTGGCGTTTCGCGGCGGCTACCACGGCGACACCTTCGGCGCGATGTCGGTGTGCGACCCGGTCGACGGCATGCACCATCGCTTCAGCGCGGTGCTGCCCGGGCACCTGTTCGCGCCGCGTCCGCCCGGCGGCGTCGACGCCGCCGTCGATCCGCACTACGCGGCCACGCTGCGCGAGCTCTTCGCGCGCCACGGCGAGGAGCTCGCGGCCGCGATCGTCGAGCCGGTCGTGCAGGGCGCGGGGGGCATGTGGTTCTACTCGCCGGGGTACCTCGGGCTGCTCCGCGAGCTGTGTGACGCCCACGGCGTGCTGCTGGTCTTCGATGAGATCGCGACCGGCTTCGGACGCAGCGGGACCCTGTTCGCCGCCGATCGTGGCGGCGTCGCCCCCGATGTGATGTGCGTCGGCAAGGCGCTCACCGGCGGCTATCTGACCCTCGCCGCCACGCTCTGCACGCCCGCCGTCGCCGAGCGGATCGGCGGGCCGTTGATGCATGGTCCGACCTACATGGCCAACCCGCTCGCGACCGCGGTCGCGCTGGCCAGCCTCGAGCTACTCGAGCGCGGCGACTGGCGGGAGCAGGTCTCGCGGATCGAACACCTCATGCGGGCGGAGCTGGCGCCGGCGACCGGGCTCCCCGGCGTGCGCGAGGTGCGCGCGCTCGGCGCGATCGCCGTGATCGAAACCGAGGATGTCCTGGCCCTCGGGCCGGCCACCGAGGCGGCGCTTGCTCAGGGCGTCTGGCTGCGGCCGTTTCGCAACCTCGTCTACGCGATGCCGCCGTACCTCTCGAGCGACGATGAGCTGCGGAGCGTCGCTCGGGCGATGGTGGCGGCGGTGGACGCCTCCGCGCGCCACGGTCCGAACGCGGGCCCGCGCACCGCTGTGGGGAGCTCCGGGGGCTAGCCGGCCACGGCCGCCGCGACCGGCGTGCGCACGCCGGCCTCGATCAGGCGCGGCATGATCAGCTCCTCCATCTGCGCGAGCCCCTCGCCGAAGTCCGGCCACGAGAGCGAGATCCCGTCGCACCCGGCGGCGTGCAGGTCGAGCAGCCGTTGCGTGACCTGGTCCGGCGTTCCCACCACCGGTATCGCCCAGAAGCCGGCGACCATCCCCTCAATGATCTGGCGCATGTCGATGCTGTCCCAGTCGGCGCTCTGCGAGTTGGGCATGTTCAGCCGCACGACGTTGCGGGCGCCCTCGACGTCGGCCAGCTCGCGGTGCAGGCGCTCGTACTCGCGTCGAGCCTCGCGCTCGCTGTCGCGGCAGACGATATGCGCGCGACCGAACACCGCCAGCTCGCGGCCGTGCTGTCCGCGGGCGTGACTCTTGATCGCGCGGATCTGCCCGCCCGCGGTTTCGAAATTGGTCAGGCCGGCGTAGATGAGGTCGCTGTGGCGCGCGGCGAACTCGCGACCGGCGCTGCTCGTGCCGGCGTTCATGATCACCGGGTAGGGGCGCTGCAGCGGCTTGGGGTCCGAGCATCCGCGCTCGAGGTTGAAGTGGCTGCCGTGGAAGTCGCTCTCTCCCGCGACGGTCCACAACTGCTTGAGCAGCGTCGTCCACTCGTCGGCGACCGCGTAGCGATCGTCGTGCTCACGCCAGTCGACACCGAACATCGCCAGCTCCTCGGGATTCCAGCCGGCGACGATGTTCAGGCCCCAGCGTCCACCGGAAATGTGATCGGCCGTGGCCCCCATCTTGGCCGCGAGCAGCGGGTGGCCGACCGGGACGTGGAATGTCGAGAACACCATGATCCGGCTGGTCACGGCGAGCAGCCCCGCCGCCCAGGTGAACGTCTCGAACGACTCATCGCCAAGATTCGATCGCCCCCCGTAGCCACGCCAGCGCGCGACCGGCACGATCGCGTCGATGCCGATGCGGTCGGCGATCTGCGCATAGCGGACGTTCTCCTCCCACCTCGCCTGCACCATGCCGTCGAACTCGACCAGCGTGACGCCGCCGCGCATGTTGATCCCGAAGATCCCGAGCTTGAGCGCGTTGTCGTCGCTCATGACCGGCGTCTGATGCTTGTCCACCGCGGCGCTCATCTGTCCTCCCCTGTTGCGCGGGCCCGTTCGCGAGCCGGTCGCTGAGTCGTTCGTGCACGCGTTCCCACCGAGTGTTCGGGGGAGGCATTTCGTAATAATGATTGTTCGTGGAGAGGAACGAGTCCGCCAGCTTGCGCTTCGGCGTATTCCTGCCGCCCTACCATCGAAGCGAGCAGAACCCGACGCTCGCGATTCATCGCGACCTGGCTCTGATCGAGCTCTGGGACCGGCTCGGACTCGACGAGGTGTGGGTCGGGGAGCACCACTCGGGCGGCGTTGAGCTGATCGCCTCACCGGAGCAGTTCCTGGCCGCCGCGGCGATGCGCACGCGACGGATCAGGCTCGGCACCGGCGTTCCAGGGTACGATGGACAGCCTCCGGCGATCTCGCGCGCAGTCGATGGCAAGCTTCGAAAGCCTCTCGGCGGAGCAGGCGGCTGCGCTGGCCGCCGCCAAGCAGCGCTACGAGACTGAACGGTCGATGAACCTGGTCGAATCCGGAGCAGGCCAGCTCGATCCGACGTTTGACCTGACACCCGAAAAGGAGGAGCCGTGAGTTCGACCGCGACCGACAAGATGGCGTCGCCGAGCGCAGCCCGCGCCGTCGCGCGCGCCGAGCACGTGGGCAGCCTGCTGCGACCGGCCAAGCTCAAGCGCCTGGTCGAGCAGACCTACGAGCCGGGCCACTCCGCGCTGCTGGCCGAGGAAAGGGCCAAGGATCTCACCGAGCTGCACGCCGCGGAGGACGAGGCGATCCGCGACGCCGTGCGACGCCAGCTCGACATCGGCCTGGACGTCGTCTCGGACGGCGAGTTTCGCCGCTTCATGTTCACCGGCTCGTTCTACGACGCCGTTGACGGCCTGACCGCGGGGACCGGTCAGGTGCCCTTCACCAACGAGGAGGGCGAGCTCGAGTACTACACCGGCCTTCCCGTGGTCGACGGCGAGCTGCACAAGATCGACAGCCCGGCCGCTCGCGAGGCGACGTTCATCAAGAGTCTCACCGACCACCCGTTCAAGGTGACCTTCCCGGCGGCGTCGATCTTCTGGTTCCCGCTCGCCTATGTCCCTGGCGTGACCGACAAGGTCTATGCGACGCAGGCGGACATGGTCGAGCGGATGATCGAGATCGAGCGCGAGCAGGTCGCCGAGGCGATCGCCGCCGGCGCGAGCTATGTGCAGTTCGACTGGCCGGTGTACCCGGCGCTCGGGGACCCCGCCGCCGTGGCGATGTTCAAAGAGCACGGCATCGAGCCGGAGTGGCTGCTCGACCGACTGATCGAGGCCGACCGCAAGATCATCGAGGGCATCCCGGCCGGCGTGCGCACCGCGCTGCATCTCTGCCGCGGCAACCACAAGTCGAAGTGGATCTACAACGGCCCGATGGACGCCTACGCCGAGCGGATGTTCAACGAGTTGCCCTACGACGTCTTCATCATGGAGTGGGAGGACACCACCCGCCAGGGCGACTACTCCGCGCTGCGCCACGTACCGGAGGGCCCGATCGTCGCGATGGGCATCATGAGCAGCAAGAAGCCTCGGGTCGAGACGGTCGACGAGCTGGTGCTCCACATCGAAGAGGCCAGTCGCTACCTCGACACCGACCGCCTGGCGCTGTCGCCGCAGTGCGGCTTCGCCTCGACCTACGTCGGCAACGAGGTCACCGAGGACATCCAGTGGCGCAAGCTGGAGACGCTCGTCAAGGCCGCGGACCGGATCTGGCCGCGAGCGTAGCGCTGCCGACGGGCGTTCAGGCGCCGCCGTGGATGGCGTGGCGCCGATCGCCCGCGGGTCTGTGCCTCCTCGGGTAGGGTCTCGCGCCATGCGGCTGGTCGATCTCAGCGTGTGCATCGAGCACGATGCCGTGTTCGAGATGTTTCCCGTGAAGATCGAGTTTCGCTCCCACGCGGGCGCGGGACTCGCGTTCTTCAAGCAGCGGTTCGGCGTCAGCGAGAGCGATCTCGTCTATTCCGGCGGCCGTGGGGCGGGCGATGAGATGCTCACCCTGCTCTCGCATTCCGGCACCCACGTCGACGCGCCGTTTCACTACGGGCCCGAGTCCGAGGGCGCCCCGGCGGCGACGATCGACGAGCTCCCGCTGGAGTGGTTCTTCTCCGATGGCGTGGTGCTCGATCTGCGTCACAAGCAGCCCGGCGAATTCATCGAGATCGCCGACCTGGAGCAGGCGCTCGCGGCGGTCTCCTACCGGCTCAAGCCGCTCGACATCGTGCTGCTGCACACCGGCTGTGACCTCAAGATGGATTCGGTGGAGTACTTCGAGCAGCCCGGGATGGGACGCGAGTCCACGCTCTGGCTGCTCGAGCAGGGCATCAAGGTGATCGGGATCGACGCCTTTGGCTTCGATCGCCCGTTCGCCGCGATGGCCGAGGACTTCCGCCGCACCGGTGACGGGCGCTTCATCTGGCCGGCCCACTTCGCCGGCATCACGCGGGCGTACTGTCAGATCGAGAAGCTCGCCCACCTCGAGCAGATCGGCCGGTCCCACGGCTTCAAGGTCGCCGCCTTCCCGGTCAAGATCCAGGGGGCGAGCGCGGGCTTCGCTCGCGTCGTGGCCTTCGTCGACGACGCGAGCACGCCTCAGCCGAAGGTGAACGAATAGCCGCTCGTCCCGGGCGAGAAACGCAGCGCGATCGCGTGCTGCGAGTCGCTTGCGAACGACGCCACGGTGTACAGACGCTGCTGCGTGACGTCGAGCGTCCGGGTGGGGTGGCCGTTGACGGACACGGCGACCTGGCCGCGGCCACCAGCCGGGGGGGAGAGCACGATGTAGACGTTCTTGGCCATCACGCTCGCCTCGATCGTGGCGCCGCGTCCGGCGAGGGCCTGCTGGTTGCCGATCGACCAGGTGCCGCCGTAGGCGAAGTCGTTGACCGCCAGCGGGTAGCTGGGCGCGAGGTAGGTGTGCGTGCCGAACAGCGGCTCGCCGCCGACCCAGCCCGCCGCGCGCGCCGTCCCGAGATAGGTCTCGGGCGTCGCCACGTTCGACGGGACGATCGTTCCGTGGGCCCTGGCGCCGCCGCCGAGGTGCTTCGCCCCGGCCTGCGCGAGCAGCGCCCGGATCGCGGCCTCGGTCGTCGTGTAGTCGCCCTCGCCGAACGCCGCGTAGCGGACGTGGCCGGTGGCGTCGACCAGGTAGTCCGCGGGCCAGTACTGGTTCGCCCAGGCGTTCCAGGTGTCGAGATTGTTGTCCTGGACGACGGGGTAGCGGATCCCGAACTGCCGGATGGCGCTCGACACGTTGCCGGCGTCGCGCTCGAAGGGAAACTCCGGCGACTCGACGCCCACGATCGTCAAGCCCTTGCTGCGGTACTTGGCATCCCAGGCCTCCAGGTAGGGGAGGGTGCGGATGCAGTTGATACAGGTGTAGGTCCAGAAGTCGATCAGCACGACGCGGCCGTGCAGGCCGTGGATCGAGAGCGCGTGACCGCCGGGCGTGTTGAACCAGCGCTCGGTCCCGGCGAAGGCGGGGGCTACGCCGAGAACCGGCAGGTTGGGGGTCGTGACGCCGGGCAGGCCGGACTGGGCGACCGGGGCGAACTTGGTCGGGTGGGTGCGCACGTCGGCGAGCCGCTTGGAGACCGCGCCCGAGTTGTCGACGAACGAGGTGATGTTGACGTTGGGGATGTGCTGGGCGATCCATTCGTCGAGCTTGACGTCGAGCATCGCGGCGAGGGCGATCGCGGTGATCACCATCACGGCTCCGAGCGAGCGCTGGACGACCGCCGCACGGCCGGATGCGCGCAGGCGATCGAGGATCCGGCGGCCGCCGAGTGCGAGCGCGAGCAGCATCAGGCCGGTGCCCAGGGCGTACGCGAGCCCGACCGCGACGGCACGCCCGCTCGCCGCGCTGACCGTGATCACGGCGGCGAGGATCGGTCCGGCGCATGGCGTGTAGACGAATCCGAGTGCCCCGCCGACCAGCAGTCCCGAGGCGAAGCCGTCGCCGGCGCTGCGCGGCCCAAGACGCGAGAACGCGGCGAACGGACGCTCGAGGCGCTCGCCGAGCCGGGGGATCACCAGCGCCATGCCAAAGACGACCAGGACGACGATCGCGACATCCCGCAGCGGGTCGACGCCGAGGCCGACCCCGCCGACGACCTTGGCGATGCCGACGATGGTGATCGCGAAGGTGGTCGTCAGCCCGACGACGATGCCGATCGGACGGCGGCGGCCGCCCGACCCGCTGGCGGAGAGCATCGCGGGCAACACCGGGAGGACGCACGGCGACACGGCCGTGCCCGCCCCGACCACGACCGCGAAGAGCATCAGGAGCAGCATGTCCTCGGGCAATTGTGACGCATGCCGGGTCCGGCTCGCCGCGGTTGCCGCGCCGGGGAACCGGCGCGCGCGCTACTCGCGCCCGCTGAACTGGACGACGGCGGCGGCGAGGCAGAGGAGCCCGATCGCCGCGACGACGCCGGCCTCGAGCACCGTCGGCACGTGCCAGCCCCACCAGGTCACGCCCGGGTCGAGGGTTCGCCGCGCCGCCGCGCTGATGTGCAGGTGGCTGAAGACAAGCCGGCGCATCGGGTCGACGGCGTAGGTCATCGGGTCCAGGCGGTTGAGGACGGTGAGCCAGGCGGGCAGGCCGGCGACCGGGAAGATCGCGCCGGAGAGGAAGTACATCGGCATCATGACCATCTGCGTGATCGCCATGAACGACTGGATCTGCTTGATCCGTGCGGCCACCATCACGCCGAACGCGGTGATCGCGAAGGCCAGCACCATCTGCAGCAGGACGATCTCCACGATCAGCGCCGGGGCGTAGGGGACCCCGACCAGTCCCGCGAGACAGATCACGATGACCCCCTGGAAGCTCGCGACGGTCGCGCCCCCGAGGCACTTGCCGAGCACGAGCGAACTGCGGCGAACCGGCGCGACCATCATCTCGCGCAGGAAGCCGAACTCGCGATCCCAGACCAGCGAGGCGGCGGAGAACATCGCCGTGAAGAGCACCGCCATGCACAGGACGCCGGGGTATACGAAGGTCCGCAGATCGACGCCGTGGGTGCCGGCGCTCGCCAGCCGCGACAGGCCGGTGCCGAGCACGAAGAGGAACAGGACCGGCTGCACCAGCGCGGTGACGATCCGCAGCTTGTCCTTGGAGAAGCGGATCAGCTCGCGCTGCCAGACGATCTTGACGGCCCGCAACTCGCCCCGCATGCTGCTGGCAGGAACGCGCACGGCGGCGACCGGGACGCGCGCGCCCGGCGTGCTCAGTGGCGACTCGGTGGTGGTGGAGGACACCTCAGCCGCGGCGCCGCAGCATCGCCGTCGCGGCGCGCCCACGCTCGCCGGCGCTTGCCTCGGCGTCGCGGATCGTCGTTCCGGTATAGGACATGAACACGTCGTCGAGCGAGGGACGCGAGACGCTGACCGAGCGAATCGGCACCCCAAGCTCGGCGAACAGGCGCGGAACGAAATGCTCGCCCTCGGCGACGCCGAAGCTGATCGCGCCCTCGGAGACCTTGGCCGCAATCTCGAAGTGCTCGGCCAGCGCGGCGATCGCCCCCGCGTCGTCGTCGGTCTGCAGCGTGACGCGATCGTGGCCAACCGACGCTTTCAGCGCGTCCGGAGTGTCCAGTACGACGATCACGCCCTTGTCCATGATCGCGATCCGGTCGCAGTACTCGGCCTCGTCCATGTAGTGCGTGGTGAGGAAGATCGTGATGTCCTCGGTTTGCTTGAGCTGGCGGATGTAGGCCCAGATCGAGCTGCGCGTCTGCGGGTCCAGTCCAACCGTCGGCTCGTCGAGGAACAGGACACGCGGTGAGTGCATCAATCCCCGGGCGATCTCCAGACGCCGCTTCATGCCCCCCGAGAAGGTGTTGACCTCGCTCGAGCGGCGTTCCCAGAGCCCCACCATCTCGAGCACCTGCTGCATCCGCGGCCGGATCAGCTCGCGCGGTACCCCGTAGAGCTCGGCGTGCAGGCGCATGTTCTGCTCGGCGGTCAGGTAGCCGTCGAGCGTCGTGTCCTGAAAGACCAGGCCGATGTTGCGCCGCACGGCGTCGCGCTCGCGATTGACGTCGAAGCCGGCGACGAGCGCCGAGCCGGCGGACGGCTTGGCCAGCGTGCAGAGCATCGAGATCGTCGTCGACTTGCCGGCGCCGTTGGGGCCCAGGAAGCCGAAGATCTCTCCCGGCGCAACCTCGAAGTCGATCCCGCGTACGGCCTCGATGTCGCCGTAGCTCTTGCTCAGGCCGTGCACGGAGATCGACGCGGCGGCCGGCGTCGCCAGTGCAACGCCCGCCGCCGCTGGGCCGGTTTCGCTCACGCGTCCTTGCCCTCGTCGCCGTCGGCGAGGATTCGGTAGATCGCGCGTCGGGTTTCGGTCAACACCTGCTTGGCCTCGGCGAGTTGCTTTTCGGTTGCCGTCTGCACGAGCTGCAGGCCCGCCATTCCAACCTGACGCATCAGGCCGAACAGCTCCTGCACGTCTCGCGAGACGCCGTCTGCCAGGGTATCCCATGGCGCCGGCGCGCCCTCCGGGCGGCTCGCGATCTGCTCGCGGCCGGCGTCGGTGATCACGAAGCGCTTGCGTCCGTCGGACTCCTCGGAGCGGATCAGCCCCTCGTCCTCGAGCTGAGCGAGCGCCGGGTACACCGAACCCGGGCTCGGGCGCCAGACGCCGTTCGAGCGCTGCTCGATCTCCTGCATGATCGCGTAGCCGTTGCGGGGCTCCTCCGCGAGCAGCAAGAGCGCCGCCGTGCGAATGTCGCCGCGGCGCGCCTTCCCGCCGTGCCGGCCAAAGCCGCGCGGGCCGCCGAAGCCGCCAAAGCCGGGTCCGAAACCGCCCCCGTATCCGCCGCGCGGTCCGCGCGGTCCGCCTTCGCCGCGGTGCATCAACAGGAGGCCGCGGTATCCCTCCAACGGGCGGTGGCAGAATCCGCCACCAGCGTAACTTCCAGTCATTCGGGTGCTCCTTACTTGTTAGTACTAGTGAGCATCACGATATATCGGCATGTGCCGTTTGTCAACCCCTCGCCTGGGGCGTTCCGCGGCCGGTGGCGCGCGGGTAGGTAGGGTTTGTCGTCGGATGGGCAGCACGGCGATACGACCGATTGACGTCTGCCAGCTCGGGCACGAACGCGTGGTCTGCGTGTTTCTCGTCGGCGACGTGCTGGTCGACTGCGGCCCGGCATCGCGCGTGCACACCCTGCTCGAAGCGCTCGGCGACGCGCGGCCGCGCGTGATCGCGCTGACCCACATCCACCTCGACCACGCCGGCGCGGTCGGGACGCTCGTCGAGCGCTGGCCCGACGTCGAGGTCTGGGTCCACGAGCGCGGCGCGCCGCACCTCGTCGATCCGGCGAAGCTGCTCGCCAGCGCGACGCGGCTCTACGGCGACGACATGGATCGCCTGTGGGGCGAGGTTCGCGCGGTCCCCGAGGCGAACCTGCGCGTGCTGCGCGGCGGTGAGGCGCTGGCGGGGTTCGAGGTCGCCTACACCCCCGGTCACGCGTCCCATCACGTCAGCTACTGGCACCCGGCGACGCGTACCGCGTTCGTCGGCGACGTCGCGGGGGTGCGGATGGCCCCGAGCTCGTATGTCCTCGCGCCGACGCCACCCCCCGACATCGACGTCGAGGCCTGGCAGGACTCGATCGCGCGCCTGCGCTCATGGGATCCCGACCAGCTCGCGATCACCCACTTCGGCATCTTCGACGACGTCCCGGCCCACCTCGACGCGATCGAGCGCTCGCTGGCGCTCGCTGCCCGACGTGCCCGCGAGCTCTCGGTCGACGAGTTCGTCGCCGCCACCCTCGCGGACATCGCGGCCGACCCGGGAGCGCGCGACGCACCGGCATACGCGCTCGGTGCGCCGCTCGAGCAGACCTACGCCGGGCTCGAGCGCTACTGGTCCAAGCGGGACGCCGCGCCGTGAGCACGACCGTCCAGGATCCTCGCACGGCCGGCCCTGACGGCGCGCTCGGCGGGCGCTGGAACGTGATCGTCCGCAACGACGACCACAACACCTTCGACCATGTGGC
>Ga0307372_10011006_pt1 | contig 12142 bp, 14 predicted proteins | sample OX1MG_FD_202533 | JGI IMG/M metagenome (GOLD analysis project Ga0307372, IMG submission 202533) | Soil microbial communities from Risofladan, Vaasa, Finland - OX-1 | ecosystem: Environmental > Terrestrial > Soil > Coastal area > Acid sulfate soil | place: Finland: Risofladan, Vaasa | collected...
GAAGGCCGACGCAACAAAAGAAGCGCCACTGCCGCCAGAATGCCCGCGCCCGCCAGCACCCACGGCAAAGCCCGGCGCAGCAACGGCCTCGTTCCTGCACGCACCCCCTCGCCGAGAGCCTCCTGCCCCGTCACCCCGCCCGCCTCGCCCGCAAGCGTCTCCTCAATCGCGATGCGCGCATCGCCAATCGCCTGCAGCCGCTCGTGCGGGTCTTTTTGCAGGCACCGCCGAACCAGTCTCCGAATCGCCGGCGGCGTCGTCTCCGGCAGCGCAGTCCAGTCCGGCTCTTTCATGATCACTGCGGCCAGGATGTCAGAGACCGTCTCGCCCTCAAAGGCCTTTTGCCCGGTGAGCATTTCGTAGAGCACGCACCCGAACGCCCACACATCTGCCCGGCGGTCCACCGGCTTCCCCTTGGCCTGCTCCGGCGCCATATACGCCGCCGTGCCGATGATCAAACCCGCCTCGGTCATGGCCAGGCTCAATGTCGGCGAATTGGAAATATCCCCCGACCCATCCTCCGGCCCCATCGCCTTGGCCAGGCCGAAATCGAGCACCTTCACATCGCCGTCCGGCGTCACCTTGATATTCGCCGGCTTCAGGTCGCGATGCACCACTCCGTGCTCGTGCGCATATTCCAGTGCCTCCGCCACCTGCTGCGCAATCGGCAAAGCTTCGTCCAGCGGAATCGCCGCCTTCCGCGCCGCGCCCGCAGAAACGCCGCGCTCGTTCGTCTTTGCCCCACTCCCCGCGCCGCCCGATGCGTGCGCCGGCGAAGCCGAACCCGCCTTAGGCCGTGCCGACACCGGCGTTCTCCCAATCCGCTCCGCCAGCGTCGGCCCCTCCACCAGCTCCATCACCAGCGCCCGCGTCGCGCCCGACTCCTCCAGCCCATAAATCGCCGCAATCTTCGGATGATTCAACGAAGCCAGCAATTGCGCCTCGCGCTCAAACCGCGCCATCCGATGCGGATCCTCCGCAAACGCCCGCGGCAACAATTTGATGGCCACCTCGCGGTTAAGCCGCGTGTCGCGTGCGCGATACACCTCGCCCATGCCGCCCTCGCCGATCTTGGCAAGGATCTGGTAATGTCCGATTTGCTGCGGCGCAGGGGATGACGTTGACGTGGCGCCGGGTGGCGGAATCGCGGGCATGAGGGTTTCTCCTCTCCGAGCCGGATGATGAGCACCACAGAGCTATACAGCGCAAAGTCGCCGACGGAGCCTTCCGCGAACAAAAGATGGTGCCTAGCCGGGTGCATTGTGGCAGCCCTGCGAGCCGGTCCAGCGAAGGGGGAGAGGAAGTCTGGGAAAAAGTACCCTAAAGTCGATTCGCGAAAACTTGACAGCACCAGTATCTTTCATTCGTGGCGCCGTTTCAAGAGATTTCAACGAGTTTACGAATTCATCCAATGCCGGCCTTAATAAGCGAGCAGCCACAAAATGGGCAAGCTAACCTGCACCAGGCCGTCGGCCCGAACCTTCAGAGCTTCAGTTTGCCCCCGTTCTCGATTGCAGGTGGTGCTATGATTAGCCCACTTATTGCCATGAACGGCCATTCCCCGCAATCGGAAACGGAACTCGAGGTGGTAGGCCCGGATCAGACGCGCCGGCGTGTTCCTCTAACTCACTCTCCCTTTTTGATTGGCCGCGGCGGAACCGGCGACAACCACCTGCAACTGGCCGACGGCCGCATCTCGCGCCGCTGCGCCGTCATTGTCACCGGCGAAGACGGCTACCGGATCGAGGACTGCGGCAACCGCTACGGCTTATTCGTAAACGGCGTCAAGGTGGAGCAAAAGCTGCTGGAGGACGGCGACACCATCACCTTCGGCGTCGACGGCTGCTACCGGATTGTCTTCCATTGCCCATCGTCGCCCTCCCGGCAATCTCGCGACTCCGTGGCCAACCTGCTTACGCGCCTTGGCACCACTTCGGATGCCTCCGGTCCGATCTCGGGCAGCGGCTTGAGCAGGTTGAATCTGCTCCTCCAGGCCACTTCGCTGCTGCACTCGCAGCTTCCCCTCGATTCCGTTTTGAGCACCATGCTCGATCACGCCATTGCCATTACGCATGCCGACCGCGGCCTGCTTCTGGAACCGAACGCCGCGGGTAGCATGCGCGTCCGCCTGGCGCGAAGCAACCGCGGAGAAAGCCTGCCGCCGGAGACCATCAGCCCCAGCCACACGGCAGTCAACCAGGCCATCAGCCGTCAGTCCAGCGTGATTACGGAAGACCTGAACCTCGCCGGCCTGGATTTGAAAGCCGCCGAAAGCGTGATTGTGCAGAACCTGCGCGCGGTTGTTGCCGTTCCGCTCTATGCCAGGTCCCGCGTCGAATCGGAGCAGCCTTTTCGGCCGGATTGCAGCGAACTGCTCGGGGTGCTTTATCTGGATTCGCGGCGCATTGCCGCATTTTCAGCCATGGACCGCCAGATCCTCGACGCGCTGGCTGTCGAATCCGCGAGCATCCTGGATAATGCGCGGCTGGTAGCGCGCGAGCGCGAGCGTCAGCGGCTGGAACAGGAGTTGACCATTGCTCGTGAGATTCAACAGGCCCTGCTTCCGAAAGGCTTGAACGACTTCCCCCACCTGGCCGTGACCGGCGTGCAGTACCCCTGCCACGAGGTGGGCGGCGACTACTTCGACGTGTTCCCCGTTGGCGAAGATCGTGTGGCGTTTCTCATCGCGGATGTCTCCGGTAAGGGACTGGGCGCGGCGCTGGTCACTACCATGCTGCAAGGCGCGCTGTCGGGAATCGCCATGGGCGCCGACCCGGTAAATGTCTTCCACCACCTCAACCGCTTGCTTTGCCGCCATGCCGAACTGGGCCGCTACGCGACCCTCTTCGTCGGCTTGCTCGACCGCGATGGCCTCTTCGAATACATCAAGGCAGGGCATCCTTCGCCACTGCTGGTGCGCCGCGGCCAGGTGAGCGACCTTTATACCGAAGGCTCTCTACCCGTGGGGCTGCTCCCGCAGGCGGAGTACGGCGCTGGCCGGCTGCAACTCGAGCCCGATGACACGCTGGTGCTTTTCAGTGACGGCGTAACCGAAGCACAGGACACGGATCGCAATCTCTTTGAAGTAGAGGGTCTCAAAGAAGCAATTGCCGGCTGCCACACAATGCCGCTCGAAAGACTGCAGCAGTCTGTGCTTCAGGCCGTGCAGAACTTCACGCGAGGAGCCAGCCAATCAGACGACATCACGCTGCTGCTGGTGCGTTACCGAACACCAGACAGCAATTCGGATCTGCGCCAAAGCGCCACAACGGATCGCGAGTCCATGTTATGAATAGTACGAAGCGAATCAGACGGTACGAGATCATTTAGAAATCGTACCGGTGCACCATGGAGAACATTTTCAGAACGCGATCCCGTTATGTTGATCCCGCGCCTCTTTGCGTCCGCTCGCATCAGGTTGAAACTGTAACAGTGTAAAGAGAACGAAATCGTATTGCAGCATAGTCCATACGTGCCCGCCTGGTATTTCCACCTCAGCCAGATGGAATCCCCTTTGAGCGTAGATCGGCCACCAGCGCGCGGTTCGTCTTCACCAGCGGATCGCTTGAAACCCTCTAATTGAACTGGTGATCACTTTTGGGTAATGGGAAGTCTTTGGCAAGTGTTTACGAACGAGTTTGCTTCACCTGCACGAAAAACCCGCACCTCGGGCAAATTGCCCCAAAAACTTTTGCAGGCTTGCCGCCCAACTTTGTGAATCAAAAGGGAGATTCATCAAGAATCTGGCACCCCAATTTGCGCTGACCTTACCGTAGGGTGAGAATCCCGAAATGCCATTCGGTGAACCGTTCGATGGCGTACTGGTGGCTCCGACGCGATTGGGCGGAGGCGAGCGTATTGAGCACTGCCGTCCGCGATTGTTCCAATTCCGGGATTGTGAGGTTGGCAAGGTGAGCCTTGGCAAACATCAAATGCTGCCACGTGTTCTCGCTTTACCCTGCCACCTACGCTTTAGGGACTCCGGAGCAAGCCGGTCCCTTCTGCACCCCATCGCTCATAACTGCCCCGCCGCCTTCAGGTTGGCGGCGAACGTGGCGAGCGACATTACGAACGTCAGAGGCTTGTTGCTCAAAGGCACAGCGCCGTAACTGGCGTACCATCGGGCCGCGCGATTGTTCTTCGCATCGATAATGAGCGCGACGCCCCCGACTTCAGCCGCAGCGCGCAGGCAGCGCCGCGCGGCGGCGCCGAGGAGTTGGCCGCCGACACCTTGGCCCTGCCAGCGCAGATCTGTAGCAATGTGCGCGAGCCGGAACCCAGGCACATCGTGCCGGGCGAGGCCGCGGCGAACCATCGCCGGCATATCAGCGTAGGCCAGAGCGCCCGGAGCAAGGCTGTAGAAACCAAGAATGCTCTTATTGTCTGCGTTATCAATTCCGAGAAAGGTCTTCGCGGCACCAGATTCATGGCTTTGGCGGGCGTAACGCTCGAAGAAGTCATTCATGGCCGGATCGCCACAATCGAAAGACTTCCGATCATGCTTTCTCAAGATTGGCTCTTCGTGCCAGGCGGGAACGCTCATCGCCGCTTCCGCGTGGGCTTTGGCATTCGAGCGATGGCCGCCCGTAGCTTGGCATTCGGCGCTGGGGGATTTTCGAGCAGGTTCAGCACAAGAAGGCTGTCACGCTCGGACAAGACGATACGTTCGGATTCCTCGATCACCGCTTTCGCCTCCCGCAAAGCGGGTTGCAGAACAAAGTCCGTCAGGTCCGTGTGCCTCAACGCCGCAGCGCGCACCAGCGTAGCCTTTTGTTCCGGTCGCAGCCGGAGGTTCATTCGTGGATTGTCGTCCACGGCCACTCTAGGCATAGAATCCTCCTTGTGTACTTATTAAAAGCGTACATGGTTCTGACGAGCTTGTCCAGACCCGCCTCCGGCGCGGATGAGGCTGCTCATAGTCCACGCTTGCTGGACTGGATTGGGATCGAAGTCAAGCTGATGTACGATGTTGTTGTTCCGCTCCGATCCGTTCGGCGGAACACACGAGTTGCTTCCGTGCGGGCTGCTTGGGGGTGATCTCGTGGAACTGTTCAGAAAGAACAAGTCGAAGTATTACTGGTATGACTTCACGGTGCGCGGCGAGCGCTACCGCGGGTCCACCAAGGAGACCAACGAAACGAGAGCGCAAAAGACTGCCGCTCTCAAACTCGCTGCCACGATCAAGGGCAGCGACCCGCTCGACAGGAAGCCGCCCACACTACGGGAATACTCGAAGGATTTCCTTCAATGGGTGGAAACGGGACGGCTCGAGGCCGACAGCCGTCGCTATTACAGAAACGGCTGGCGACTATTGGAGCAGACAAAGATCGCCGGAATGCGCATGGACCAGATCACCAAAGACGAGGTCGAAAAGCTGCGGTTCCCCGGATCGGCCTCGAACGGCAACAACGCGCTTCGGACGTTGCGGAGGATGTATTCCAAAGCCAAGGAGGTCACGCTGATCTTTGAGGTTCCCGACTTTGCGCTCTTCAAGGAACACGGGCGGTCGCTCCGCCTCAATGATGAAGCGGAAAGGAGGCTGTCAGCGGTGGCCGACCAGCCGCTGAAGGACATCATCGTGGTGATGCGCGACACCGGAATGCGCAACGCCCGCGAACTCTACTGCATGCGCGTGGAGAACGTGGACTTCGATGCCGGGACGATCTTCACGCCGGACAGCAAGACGGAGTCCGGCCGCCGGTTCATCCCTATGAGCAGCCGCGTGAAGCAGATTATCGAGGCGCGCTGTGAGGGACGGAGCGAGGGCTGGGTGTGGATGTCGCGTTATAAGGGAAGGCACATTGGGGAAGGCATGGTGTAGCCTTCCGTATCTCTTGCTGTTTACGCTGCGCGATATCTTCTCCGATAGCTTCCGCCGTGCGCTCAACAGACTTGGTGGTCACTTCCAGGCCGGCCAGGACTTTCATCTGTTCGCGACCGTGATCAAAGGGGGCATCCTGGCCAACCAGGGCGTGCATGCGGCGCACACCAGGCGAAAACTCGATGTTCTCGATGTCCAGTTCCACGTCGGCCGGAAACTGGCCTTGATGACAGTGCGGGCACAAATAGTAGGGACGCGAGACTTGCGCCGGTCCCACAACTGTCAGCACCAGCTTGGAACGTAATTCCCGATAATGGGCGAGCTGGCCACAGTCGCAAGCAATCGCCCGCCCCTCTTCTGTCGTCGGGGCTGCGAATTGCAGCAGTTCGGTCAACGCCGCGGAGCCTGCATGGTGCATGGCCGCGCGCACCGCCATCTCGATTGCTTCCAGATCCAGACGCCCGGTCTTGCGCCGACCGTTGAAGACGACACACAAGAGTTGATCTACTTCGCGCGCGACTTCCTGGCGGATCGCTTCCGCCCTTTTTTTCCTGCCCCGACGGCATTGCCTCGGCGACTGGCCGCAGCTTGCAGATCTGTTCATTCACGTCCAGAAGCTGCTCGCCCAGTTCCCGGAAACGCTGGCACTCGGCAACCTCGCGCTGCGCTTTGGCCAAACTTGCCGGAGAGGAAAGCGTCTCGGTGACCGTCTTGCCATTCACCTTGCGTGTCAACCGGTAGTAGGGACCGTGACCGGTCTCACCGGCCCGATGGCAATGACAGTTCGGATTTCCGCAGCGTCCACCTGTTGCAGAAATGGAGCCTAATCGCATGTCCCCCAACTGGGCCATCTGCTTCTGCACCGTAGCACGGCGATCTTCAAGCTCAGATAGAGATTCAGGCATTTACAACCTCCTGACCGAGCGTATTACTACGCTCGGTTATGTGCCACAAAAAAAGGAAACCCCAAATCGCCACTTCTATGTCGGGCACCCGAGACGCGGGTCTGGCTTGTTTCCGTCCCACTGGACCGGATAGAATTGCCACTGTCCGGTTTCTGCTTTGCGTTTCTGCGTGAGGTTGACTCGATGGCTTTTGGTGTCCATGGTGTCCACGTTGTGTTTTCGTCGCTTCTCAGAGGCGCTTTCGTCGCCTCAGATTCGACCTTAGACTACGACTTTGGACACCAAATTGGACACCAAGATAAAATATTGAATTAAGTTATTGATTCTAAAGGGCGGGAGTAGTTCAGTGGTAGAACGTCAGCTTCCCAAGCTGAATGTCGCCGGTTCGATCCCGGTCTCCCGCTCCATAAAATCAACAAGATAGCGAAAGTGGGTCTCGAATCTTGGTCCAGTTTTGGTCCACTTTTCTATTTGTCTAGGAAACCGCTTCTCCCATCGCCAGATCGCTTACGTTGATGTGTGCTTGACGAGCACGCTGGCGAAGGGGCGGGGCTGACTTTCCGTACCGGTCATTGGTGCGCTCGTCTCCTTGGCGCAGAAGTTTCATTTGCACCTCTTTCACCTTCTTTGCGCAGTCGGTCCCGACCTGTGCGATAAGTGCGTTGTAAGGTGAGTTTTCGGCAGCCATGCGAACGTCAGAAGCATTTACCTTGGGCGAGCCAGTAATGCCAGTCTTCGATGGCCTGGGTGGTTGATTTATCCACGTCGATAGCTTTCAGCTGAGAGAGTGGCACAGCGATATTCCGGTTCTTCCAGCGGGTCATTACGAGCATGTCGCTCGCGCAGCTATCCTCAGGCGCCATTTTTAGGATCTCGATAGTGGCCCCTTTGCGCAGCGGAGATGTCGGCACGGAAGCAACGCACTGTGCATGGAAGGGGAACTGGAGCTTGTCCTCGAGATAGTAGTACCAGCTCATGGCCTGTTCTTCCGACCCGTAGGCGTCGACGATGATTACCTCGTGGATGCGGCTTTCGCGGTCGTGATTTTGTCGCGCTCTGGCCATGTTCCTATCCTTGGGTTCTTCTGTCCAGGATGCGCCGGACGGAGGTGCGGCCGATGTTGAGTTGCCGGGCGATCTGGGATTTGCTGAGGCCGGAGCGGCGCAACTCGCGGACCTGATCGGCATGGAGGGCGGCGGTGACAGGTCGGCCCAGACGCTTGCCGTTCTGGCGGGCGTGGGCCAAGCCTGCGCGGACGCGTTCGCGCAGGCTTTCTCTTTCGAACTCGGCGAAGACTGCGAGCAGTCCAGCCATGGCGCGGCCCGCGGGCGTGGTTAGGTCGAGAGCCTCGGTGAGCGATACGAACCCGACGCCGAGATGCTCCAACTCCTGCAGGGTGGCGAGCAGGTCGGTGACCGATCTGCCCCACCGGTCGAGCCGCCATACGAGCACGACGTCGATCTCCCGGCGCCGTGCCACTTCCAGCAGTTTCTCCCGCAGTTGCCGCTGGGTTGCTCCGGAGCCGACTTCCTTCACCTGCATCACGATGGTCCAGCCTCGTCGCGCAGCATATCAGAGTTGGCCGGCTGATCTGATCTCCTGAGGCGCGTCATAGAACGCGAACGGATTGAGAAACTGCCGCCCGTAAAGGAGTGCGCGGTCCACCGCTGAGAGTTTCGCTTCATCGCAGGTGCGATGCCAATGAGTTCGGATCGCATTCACGTGCTCGAGAATGATGGCTGTCGCTTCTTGACCTGAAAGATGAAACTGCGGCGCTGCCTCGAGACACAAGGCTAACTGACTGCTGTTGTTCGTGCCAACGATCCGCATTCCCTGGCCGGCTTCTTCACCCGAGCGAGACTGCGGGCACACATCGTAAGCGGGAGTAAGACGCAGACTTTTTCCATCCCAGAAAGCAGCATGGTTGCGAGCGTGATCATCGGTATTCCCACACAGAATATTAAAAATGAGCCTCCCAAATAATTCGCGAAGATCCGCTTGGGGGTTTTGAAACCGGCGTCGAATAATCTCGGCCAGCAACTCATAGCTGGCGTGCCTGCCCATCATTTCGTCAAGCTCGAACATCGTGAGGGCCGAGACGAACGCCTTTCTACCCCATCCACCTTTCAGACGCTCGCGGTCAAAACGTTCAACCAGCAACACATCTTTTCCCAGGGCTTTTTCCATTCGCACCGGCGAGACATTGAGCCCCGCCAGACTTGCTAGCCGCATCGCAACGTACTCCGCCTTCACCACGTTATAGATGTCGATGCTCATGGAGAATTTGGCAATGAACTTTTGGTTGTCGGATGTGAGGAGTGCCTTGGGCCTTGCCCCTCCGAGAGATGTACCATGCTGAAGAGCCTTGTCCAACTCTGGAGATAGAGGAACACCTTGTTCTACCTGCTCCGCTGAGCGCAACAAATCGTCCAGAGAGGCCTGGTCCATTCCTCGCGGTACATACTTGGAGGCCGAGGTTTGAAAGTCCAAAGCGCCAGCCCTATCGGACCCGGATTCGAGCAGGTAGGTCAACTCTCCCAGATCATGGCTGCCGGCCTCTTCACCCTTGACGCTGAGCTTGCGATTGATCAGGACGCGCCGACCCCAGGCATCAGGGGATGCATCGCGAATCGATCCCGGCATCGAGAGGTCGTCTGCGAGCGGAATTTCACCTGGCTGGAGGGGAAGTTCCGGCTCGTAGATGGAAATTGCGTTCTCGCGCGCGAGATAGCTCCGGCCATAGTTGAATAGCAGCCGAGTTCCCACTCGCTGCAGGATGCCGGCGACGACAGGTTTCGTCTCACCTGGGAGCCAGATCCAGACGTATGCCTCTTTGTAGTCATCCTTAGAATTCATCGTGGATGACCCTCTTCGGTTTGCGAGCTCTCTGGGGCAGGAGGCTGAGTTTTTCCGATAAGGCAGAACGTTGTGTCTGGAGCCGATTTGGCTCGCCCCCAAAGAGAGGGACTCCTGCGATAGTGGCAACCTCAAAGACGGACCCGATCGCGCAACTTGGATCTGCGCTTTCGATCCGGCGCAGGAGGGGTCGAGAAATCCCGGCCCGGTCCACCATCTCCTGTGCGGTCATTTTGCGGTCGATCCTGCCGACGCGAATCATCTGGGCCAGAAGTTCGAGGGCTTCGAGGTTCTGGCGGGAGTAAGCGCGATTTGCTGGCTTGGGCATAGTCTTTATACGGAACATAAATGTTCCACCAAGCTGATTAATGGAACATCTATGTTCAATTGTGCCCGAGAATAGCTGTTCTCGTCAAGCGGACAATTGGAATATAAATGTGACATTAAGCAATTTAATGGAATATTTATGTTCCAAAAAGCTATGCTGGGGTAAGTGTTCTCATCCCAGGCTGGCGGTTGCGGTGAGATCGCGAATGCTGTCGTTGCGGCACGACTCCTGTTGACGATTAACACTGATCCCCTTATCGTCCATTCCATGAGTCAGATGGCGTATGAATTCCTACCAGGAGTGCCATCAGCTCACGTTCTCGGTAGACTCTCAGCTGCTGGAGGTAATGAGGTAGGCAGCGGGAAGCTGGCTAGTCCCCAGAGCTCTGCCGATCTTGCAGTCAACACTTTCGGTTGGTTCATTGAACGCCCGGAACTTCTTCCCCCATTTTCAACCGTCAAATCGCTGGAATGGCCCGCGCTCAAGGTCGAGGTCGAATTCTGCGCCCGCTTCCCCTGGTCTGGCGGCAAGCACCCCTGGCTCGATGCATGGATCGAAACCTCCTCGGCCGTGATTGGCGTCGAGTCCAAAAGGTTTGAGCCTTATCGTGATCGCAAGCGCGGAGCGTTCTCAGACGCGTATGACCGTCCTGTCTGGCACGATCAGATGGGCCTCTATGAGCGCTTAAAGAATCGGCTTCGCTCGCGGGACGAGCAGTTCCAGTACCTGGATGCAGTGCAACTTGTGAAGCATGCTTTCGGTCTCGTCACCGAGGGACGACGCAAGCAGAAGAGGCCATACCTTCTTTATCTGTTTGCCGAGCCGGAGAAATATCTTGACGTACCGATCCCCGAGCAAAGCAAGCAAAACCACCGTGCCGAGATCGACCGTTTCGCCGAAGCTGTGAGGGGCGCTGAAGTGCAGTTTGCAGCATCGAGCTATAGAGAATGGCTGGAAAGTTGGCCCGAGCCGGTTGGAGAGCTCGTTCGTCACAGAAATGCTATTCTCGAGCGTTTCCAGCCGTGACCGGGTGGCTTTCAGGCTCTTCCTCGAGTCTGCGGAATGGCGAGCGTCGACCCATGACCGCTGCACGAATCAGAGCACGGTCCATACCGGGTTTGAAAACAAAGTTCGGAGGAAAAGCGGCGAAACGGAACGACAAATCGAGTTCCCCGACGCATTCGGCTGCGAGTTTCCGCACCTGGTGATCGCATTGTGCCTCGAGTTCCGACAAATCAATATCCGCGGTTCTGTAATAGCGATCAGGAGCAAGAACCTCCAGCACAATTCGCCTGGCATTCAGCATTTCATTACCCCTGAACCTGCTTGCGAGCTCAGGCTCAAGGCGATAGAGCAGGTATGTCGCACCGTACCGAAGCATCTGGACAGCGGCATCATATGGATTGTTCGACTGGATCTTCAGCTCGATGAAGACGAAACCGCCGGTGATCCGGTGGCCGAGATCGATATCCATCTGCCGGCCCCCAGCATTAATCAGCCCAGACGCAGTCGGGATAGAGTTTCCCCACCCCTCATTCTCGAAGATGATGGCGATGTTCTTTTGAAGCTGGACTTCTGGACGTTGCGTAGGATGATCGGTATATTTCGGTGCAGTCCGGAGGATCCAGTTTGACTGCGACGGCCATCTTGCCTCCATCCGATTTGTTGTCCAGTTGGAACGAATCTGGCCAAAGATTTCGGTAAAGAGGCCAGATCGGTCGCCAAGGCCGCGGAAGCGTGTGCCGATCGCGTCAATCCCGTAGACGAGGGGATGAGCCATTGATTGCCTTTCAGCGCTCTCAAACGATTTCTGCCAGTCTATACCCCTCTGGAACTCCAGGGCTTCATCCCCGCAACAACCACTCGACATCCGGCGGCCTGCCCACTCGGGGCTCGCTGGGGGTCGGACCAAAGTCGGACCGAATTGGAGGTCGATTGCACAAAACCAGCATGAATGCTGGGGATTACGGATTATGAAAAAGGTCTGCAAAACCTTGGTCCAGATTTGGTCCAAATTCTTCCGTGCCTTACAAATTGCTGGTTCTATTGGTTCGTGAATCTCAAAGAAGGCGGGGTAAGCTCTTGAAAATATGTAACCTATCCCGCTTCCCAAGCTGAATGTCGCCGGTTCGATCCCGGTCTCCCGCTCCAGATCTTCCTCGGTAGCTGTCATTTCTCCGTCCGCCTTCCCGCCTGCACAGTCTTCACGCTTGCCGGAGACTCGCCGAGATC
>Ga0307372_10011007_pt1 | contig 12142 bp, 7 predicted proteins | sample OX1MG_FD_202533 | JGI IMG/M metagenome (GOLD analysis project Ga0307372, IMG submission 202533) | Soil microbial communities from Risofladan, Vaasa, Finland - OX-1 | ecosystem: Environmental > Terrestrial > Soil > Coastal area > Acid sulfate soil | place: Finland: Risofladan, Vaasa | collected...
GCAATTCTCCGGCTATACGGCGCAGCAGGAAATACCCTTCCGCGTCATCGATAAAGGCGAAATCCAGGCGCAACCCAACCAACTCGCCATGCGTGCGCAGCAATTCAGCGCAAAAAGCGTGGAAAGTACTGACCTTTGGCTGGGATTCGTATTTTTGCGTATATTGTAGGGGCGCACCCTTGCGGTCGCCCTGGTTGGGTATCTGCTGGGATTCGTATTTTTGCGTATATTGTAGGGGCGTATCCTCCCTGCCCTTGCGGTCGCCCTGGTTGGCTAAGCGTTCCTGCATCTCGCCCGCCGCCTTACGCGAAAAAGTCAGTGCCAGGATATGGCCGGGCGCGATGCCCTGCTCTTGAATAAGATATGCCGCTCGCCCGATCAGCGTGCTGGTTTTCCCGCTTCCCGGTCCCGCTACAATCAACGCTGGCGTCTTCGCCATAATCGCCGCCCGTTGAAACTCATCATAGCGCGCAATCCACGACGAATCCCCCACATCTCCACGTCCCGATTCACCTGTATCCCCAACGTTGTCCTCCCTAACCTCCTTATCACCCATAACCAGGTCGGCCAGCCGGTTAAGCATCGCGCTCTGTGAAACTTGAAAAATACCTGCAAGCCCTGATGCGCGCACATCTCGCGCAAGATACAGCGCGCGCACCCTCTCCAGCGGCATCAGCAGTTCCGCGGCGAAGATGTTGGCCGCCATCTCACGCTGGCTGCGTGGATCATAGGCTACCCCTGGGCCGAGTATCTCTTCCGCCTGTTCCTGAAAGATGGGGCCGCTGACCTCTTCACGCACATCATCCGTCAGGCAAGGGTCCTGGCGAGATGGTTGCAAGCGCGGGGTGATTTTGCGATGAAGCATGGCATGGCCCAGTTCGTGAGCCAGCGTAAAACGGCGCAATAAGGAAGGAAGAGTACGGCACAACCAGATCAGGTTTTCCTGTGCATCCAAAAAACCAAAAGTGCCTGCAGACTGATCCTGCGGATTGAATGTTTCAACTAGCAGATCGAGCCACGCGACCATCTCTTCGATTGGCGTGCAGTTATCCTGCCACTCAGGGTGACTCTCGCGAAAACTTTGTAAAAGTTGGCGGGCGACCTCTCTCGCCTCAATTTGCATGCGCTCTTCCATATAGCCACGTTGTCCTTGCTGCTATTGCCTGCACAGTATTGTATCATGCTCTTGTTCTTCCTGGTACACACGGAGTCGGCATTCGTAGTCATTATATCGCGTGTCTGATATAATCAAATACACCACCCGTGTACAGCATAAGAAAGCGAGAAGGATGCTATGGAAGCAGCCGAGATACTCGATAAGGCCAGGTCAGGCGATGAAACTCCGCAGGGCTGGCTTGTCCTTCCATTATTGAAACGCAAGGTGAAGACTGGCATCGTCGGCTGGATAGTAGGCGCTATTGTCGGTTTCGGTCTCTTCGCGTTTGTTGCTTTTGCCACTATTCCCTATAACTATCAACAAGGCGTGTTCGCTGGTTGCTTTTCGACGGTGCTTCTGCTTATGGCACTTTTCATCGGCGGCGGCAGTGTCTGGTCGATAATTACGGATGCGCGACGATTGCGGCAGGCGGACAAGTACCTGCTCGTGATCACACCGGATGATTTTGTAAAGCAGGAAGGCGATAAGATTGTGCATGTTCCGCTCTCCTATGTTCGCTATATCACAGCGCGAGGCGCGCCCCCGCCTGATCGCACAACTCCTAAGAATGCCATACGCGAGATTCCCGGCGCGGGCGAAAACGTAGCGGGCTTCATCTTCGGACGTGGCTTCTTCCCGTCAGGTCAACGCGCGCGCCGCAAACGCATGCGCACTCCCACCACGCTGGCATTTTTGGATATGCGCAGCGATACAGAGGTGGTCGTGGCTACCGACGGCTCTTATGGGGATACCTTCGAAATTGCCGCCTATCTCAAACAGTATGCCGCCCGGTTGCAGCAAATGGTGTAGGGACGCGATAAATCGCGTCCACAGGGTGCTGTGGGATGTTCCTCCGGGAAGCTCAATCATAGGAGATGATTAAAATGCTGCTCGCCATTGATATCAGCAACACCAACATCAAGTTTGGCCTCTACAACAGCGTGACCATGAGACATCACTGGGTTGTTTCAACGGCTCGCCAGCGCACAACCGACGAATATGCCATGGTGCTCAACGACCTGGCGCGTCACGCCGGCCACCAGTTGACCGATATCGACGATATCATCCTGTCGAGCGTCGTTCCACCTCTGACCCCTGTCTTCCAGGAACTGGCGGTGCGTTACTGCGGCAAAGAAGCTATCGTACTCGATCACACGCTCGACCTTGGCATCAAACTGCTGGTCGATAATCCCTGGGAGATTGGCTCTGATCGTATCGCCACCTCCATCGCCGCGCATCATCTCTATGGTGGCCCCGCCATCATCATCGCCTTCAGCACAGCTACCACGTTCGATGTCATTTCCCGGCGCGGCGACTTCCTGGGCGGTGCTATCGCGCCCGGCCTCATGATTTCAGCCGAGGCATTGAGCAGCGCCGCTTCTCGTCTCTATCGCGTGGACATGACGCCGCCGCAATACGCGCTGGGCAAAAACACCATCGAAAACATGCAATCAGGCATCATCTTCGGACATGTGGGCCTCGTGCAAGGGTTAATCGCCCGCTTGCGCAAAGAGATACCAGACGTAACCAGCGATGAGCAGGTAAAGGTCATCGCGCACGGCGGCCTGGCCCAGTTGATGGCTCCCATCATACCGGAGATACAGTACGTCAACCAGTACCTGCCCCTCGAAGGCTTGCGGCTGGCATACGCGAAATTGCGGGGGTAAAGCAACTTCATTCACCCTACCTCATCGCCGCTCTCACCAGCCGTATCTCATCATAAGAATACGCGTCTCCCAGGAAATCCTTGATCGGCCTCAGTAAATCGCCGCCCACCTCTCGCAGCGCGTCGGCTATCACCTCGTATCGTTCAGGCTGTATCAAACGCGCCATATCGAGGGATTCGCCCGATTCGAGCAATTCGGTCAGGTGCGTGAGAATCGTTCCCCGGCTCATGCTGCGTCTCTGCGCGATTTCAGCAATGCTCAAACCTTGCCGGAACAGTGCCAGTGTCAACTGGCGCGTCACGGTGCTGGCGGCTGGCGACGTTGTACTCATCTTTTCGGATGGCCCTGCCGCCCTGGTCTGCGGCGTTTTGACCGTTCCCAATTCCATCTTCAGCTCATGCGCTTCGCAATAGTCGCGAATCTCATTCGTGAATATGCTATAGAATGCCTCCAGTTTGCGCGCGCCCACGCCAGAAATTTGCTCGAACTGGCTCTGGCTTTGTGGGCGTTGTTGCGCCATGGCGCGCAGGCTCGCGTCGGAGAAGACCACGTAAGGCGGCACTCCCTGCTCGTCTGCGATCTGCTTGCGCAGCGCGCGTAAATGCTGGAATAACCCATCAGTCCCCGGTTCGTCCGGTGTTACGGCATCATCCCCGCCTCGTCCCGTATATGTCTGCCTGCCAGATCTCTCCATACGTGTTTGAACAGGTTTCGCCGGGGCGGCAATCTCTACTGTGCGTTGCTTTCTGATCACTTCCAGCGAGAGCGCGTTCAGGCGCAGCACGGGATAGCCATCGGTGGTTTCTTCAAGCAAGCCCTGGTGAATGAGCGCGCGGCCCACGCGCAACCATTCGTCGGCGCTTAAATCTTTGCCATAGCCATAGATGGGCAACTGATCGTGCCCGGTATCGCGTATCTTCTGCGTCTGCGCCCCACGCAACACGTCGATCACGTAACGCATGCCGAAACGCTGCTGTGTTTTCGCTACGCAGAACAGCAATTTGATGGCATCTTTAGTACGATCTTCCAGAACCGCCGGGCGCGCGCAATTATCGCAGTTCTCGCACTGCCCACCGGCTAACGTCTCACCAAAATAGGCCAGTAATACTTTGCGGCGACAAACGCTGCTTTCACAGTAAGCCACCACCTGCTGCAACTGCTGGCGAGCGATGCGCTGCTCCTGTTCATCGATCTTCTGGCCAATGACGTACTCGACCTTCGTGCGGTCGCCGTGGCTGAAAAAGATGATGCAGCGAGCGGGCAGGCCATCGCGCCCGGCGCGTCCCGATTCCTGGTAATATCCTTCCAGGTTGCGCGGCAGATCGTAATGTATCACGGCGCGCACATCCGGCTTGCCGATACCCATACCAAAGGCGATAGTCGCCACCAGCACCGGCACATCATCGCGAATGAAACGGTTCTGGTGCTCGGTGCGCTGCTCCGTGGTCAAACCCGCGTGGTAGGGCAGTGCTTCGATACCGCTCTGGTTCAAGGCCGCGCTGAGGTCTTCCACGCTTTTGCGGCTCTGGCAATACACAATCACCGACTCGCCCACCAGTTCGCGCAGCAGCAGCACCAGTTCGCCATAGGAACCCTGGCGTTTCTGGCGCACCTCGTAGGACAGATTGGGGCGGTTGAAGCTGGCAATATGCACAAGTGGATCGCGCAGCCCCAGTTGTGTGAGGATATCTTCACGCACGCGTGCCGTCGCCGTCGCCGTCAATGCCATCATCGGAACGCCTGGAAAACGCGTGCGCAGCGCTCCAAGCTGGCGGTACTCCGGGCGAAAGTCGTGTCCCCATTCACTCACGCAGTGCGCCTCGTCCACCGCTACCAGCGACAGGCCCGCGTTACGCTCAACCTCGTCCAGCAGCGCCAGGAAGTTTCCCGTCATCAGTCGCTCTGGAGCCACGTAGAGCAATTGAAGCTGCCCGTTGAGCGCCGCCCGTTCTCGCTCGGTTCGTTCGCCAGGGCTGAGCGAACTATTGATGAAGGTGGCCGCGATGCCGTTAGCGCGCAGGCGATCTACCTGGTCGTGCATCAGCGCGATCAACGGCGAAATCACAATGGTCAGGCCCGGCAGCAAGAGCGCGGGTAGCTGGTAGGTCAGCGATTTCCCGCCGCCTGTAGGCATCAAAACAAAGGCGTCCCGGCCTTTGACGATAGATTCGATGACCTGGCGCTGGCCCGCGCGAAAGGTGTCATGCCCGAAATTCTCCTTGAGTACCTGCTCGATGGAATCCAAACCCTGCATCCCCTTTATAGGTTTTTGTTGATGTTATACCAGTATTACGTCAACGTCCAATATCGTTGCAGTCCAGCCGTTGGGTCCGGCGTGATTCCAGGTGATGGAGTAGGCGATGGACCGGGACTTGGGCTGGGCGACGGGCTGGGACTTGGGCTAGGCGACGGGCTGGGACTTGGGCTGGGCGATGGACTGGGAGTCGGGCTGGGCGACGGGCTTGGTTTGGGACTGGGCGACGGCGTCGGTGTCACGACGGGCGTGCCGTTCGGCGCGTAATTCCACACGTATAATGTAACCGTCTGCCCTGCCTGGATAGACTCACCAGCTTGCGGTCTTGTCCTGGAGACAACGTTAGCGCCCTTGCTCGTATTCATTCCGTCAGATACAGCAAGATATTTAAGACCATTTTGCAACAAGATGTATTCAGCCGCCGCGAGCGTATTCCCCGCCAGATTGCCCGGCACTGTCGTCTGCAATCCCATGATGACATAAATGGTCGCTCCCTTTTTAGCGGTTGCATTGCCCTGCGGACTCTGATCCGTTACCACACCCTCCGATGTTTGACCGTTGTCCAGGGCCAGCTGAAAGCCTGCCGCCTGCGCCGTGGTTTGCGCCGCCTTAAATGTATAGCCTTTCAGCAGGGGTACAGTTACCATAGTCGATGTCGGCGTCTGCGTGGTGCCATTATTTATGAATGGGAGAGAGATGAATTTTAGCTCGACTGCCAGGTAGATACTGAAGCCCAGCAATAAGAGCGTTGCTAACAGGATAAGTACTGTGACGATGGTGGCAACACGCGAGTCGCTTCTTTCGTTTGATGGCATGCCCCGTTGGAACGGGCGCGTCGTGCCGGATTCGCCTGGCGACAGGGGCGCGTAAATCTGCTGATCGATAAAATTTGGCTGTTGTGCTCCCGGTTGCATCCTGGCCGGTGGATATGCTCCATTGCCATTGTGCTCAGCGGCGATGCCCGGCGGCGGCATATTATTGGGCGATGAAACAGGCACGCGCGGCGGTATAGTGCGAGCGGACGCGCGCCCGCTCGTGCCAGGGCGCGACGGTATCTGGGTCGCAGGCGGCGATGCAGGCATTATGCCCGGCGTAAATGGGGTGGTTTCGCCAGTTTCCATGTCGCCCAGCGACTCCAGGGCGCGCGCCAGTTGCGACCCATCGCGGAAGCGCATCTCCGGTACCTTCTCCAGACAGCGCAGGATAATATCTTCCAGAGCAGCTGGAATACCGGGATTGTACTGGCTGGGCGGGACGGGCGGGTCCTGGATGTGCTGCATGGCGACCGCGACGGGCGTATCCCCATCGAAAGGCGTGCGTCCCGTCAGCATCTCATACATCACGATACCCAGCGCGTAGACATCGGCTGCCGGATTGACAATTTCTCCCTGTGCCTGCTCCGGCGCGTAGTATTGGACCGTACCCAGCGTCATGCCCGTTGTGGTGAGGCGTTCAGCATTAATATCTCTATAGACCATGGCAATGCCAAAGTCTGTCAGTTTAATCGAACCGTCTCGCCCCACCAGCACGTTTTGTGGCTTCACGTCGCGATGCACGATACCCCGCCGGTGGGCCGCGCCCAGGCCAAGCGCCACATCGTGCGCGATAATAATCGCGCGTTCGATGTCGAGTACGCCACGCGAGCGCAGGTAGCGGCGCAGGTCGGTGCCGTCTACCAGTTCCATTACAATGAAATAATTGCCGTCGGTCTGCCCATAATCGAAGACCTGCACAATATTTGGATGCTGCAAAGCCGAAGCCGCTTTCGCCTCGATTTGAAAGCGCGTCACAAATTTAGGGTCCGTGCTGTAAATGTCTCGTAGCACTTTGATAGCTACAACGCGTTCCATGCGCGTGTCCCAACCGCGATAAATGGTGGCCATACCACCACGCCCTATAGGGTCCTGTAACTGGTATCGATCTCCCAGAAATTCATTCTGCATAGTTCTCCCCAAATGTGAAGGGAAGCATATCCATTCACAAAAATGCACTGGTTCCTATCCATCTCACCAACGCTGCTGCTTAGCTATACCACCTGTCAGGCGAGATGCAACGACTACTTACCCGCGCACACTATTGTAACGCATTGTGCTACTTAATGGAACACCCTGTGCCACGAATCTACCAGTTACCCGGCTTCTTTATGGCTTCTTTATGTCATCGCCGTTGGACTCAGGATACGCTCGTCGCCCGTGCGGCGCGTGATGCGTCGTTCGTCCATATGTTCGAGAAGAGGCAAGATATACTTGCGCGTGGTTCCTAAGACATCGCGCGCCTCGGCTGCCGTCATTTTGCCATGTTCCCGCAGATAGGCGACCAATGTCGTCACCGCTTCGTCATAACTCTCGCGCAGGAATAACACGGCGTCTGCCGCGCTGCCTACTTTCACCAGCACTCCCTGCTCAATCAATGCCCCCACCACCTCTCCTCCCACGATTGCCTCGGCCTCGGCGCGTCCAGGGGGAGTAAAAGGGCGCTCGCGAAATTGATGCAATAACCTGTCAACCTGCTGCTGTTGCGCCGCCGTGAAGCCTGGTGAGAAATCAGGCAACCGGAGAATGCTGCCAGCCGTGCCTGTCGCGCTGATAGCTTCCATCACCAGTCCCTCACCCTGTAACGCTGCCAGCGCCTCGTTCGCTATTTTTGGCGACAGTCCCAGCCGCGCGCGCCATTCCTCTTTCGAGAGTCCGCTGCGTAATGGAAAATGGGAATGCTGCTCGCGTAATAAGCGTATAGTTTCATCGCACAGTGTTTCCCAGATCACCTGCGCGAACCAGAATAGGCCAACCTGTCGCGCGCGTCCCTCCTTTAACAACGTCTCCAATGCCTGGCGCGTCACATCCAGAGATAAACCACTGCGGCTCACGATATCCGCCAGTTCATACCCCATCGCCGCAGTTTTCCTCGTCTCGCGTCGCCTGTCGAGGGCTGCCAGGGCCAGTTCTTCAGGCGCGCCTCGCTCAAGCGTCTCCAGGCTGCTTAACACCGGCGGCTGGAAACGACGATGATAGCGTGGGTGCGCGTCGATGACCTCTCCCCCTCCAATCGTCATGCTGGGCGACGGGATGCGCAAGATGAAACGGTCGCGGCGCGCTATCACCGCCGGACGGCTCAAACGTACCTGCGCCCACGCGCGCTCACCGGGCCGCAGTTCATCCGCATCGAGCAATCGCACGCTGGCCGGAACTTCCTGCGAGCCGGTATAGAAATCGACCAGCGTATTGTGCGTAAGCGGATGCGCCGCGTCGTGTAGTAGTTGCACTCGCGCATCAATCAGCACGGTGGGCTGCAACTGACCTGGCAGCGCTATCACGTTCCCCCGCTGCAACTCCGAGCGCGGCACATTCGCCAGGTTAATGGCGACGCGGCTACCAGGGTAGGCTATTTCAACCGCGTGCCGGTGGGTTTGCAGCCCGCGAATACGCGTCTTCAGTCCCTGTGGCAGCGCTTCGACTTCCTGGCCAGTTTTGAGGATGCCATCCAGCAAGGTACCTGTGACGACGGTGCCAAAGCCGGTCATGGTGAATACACGGTCGATAGGCAGACGCGGGCGCGCGATGTTTTGGCGTTCCTGGCTTTCGTCCAGTACGCGCTCCAATTCGGCGACCAGGGCGGCCAAACCTTGTCCCGTGTACGCGGAGAGCGGGATGATGGCGCTTCCGGCCAGCGAAGTCGACTTCAAGTGTTCCGCGATCTCTTCGCGCACCATCTCAATCCAATCTTCATCCACCAGGTCGGCTTTCGTCAGCGCCACCACGCCGCGCTGCACGCGCAATAGATCAAGGATGGCAAGGTGCTCGCGCGTCTGCGGCATGATGCCTTCATCGGCGGCAATTACCAGCAGGGCCGCGTCGATGCCGCCAACTCCCGCCAGCATATTCTTGATAAAACCTTCATGCCCCGGTACATCCACAATACTGACCTCGCGCCCGCCTGGGAGCGTCAACCAGGCAAAGCCCAGGTCGATTGTCATACCGCGTTCTTTTTCTTCTGCCAGCCGGTCAGGCTCGATGCCCGTCAACGCTTTAACGAGCGTCGATTTGCCGTGATCGATATGCCCGGCTGTTCCAATACAACTCATGCCATTTAACCCTGTGTAGCATCCCTACTTGCTACTTGCTCCTTGTTCCATTGTGTCCCAGTATACAACAGTAACCACCCACTGACTATATTCCCCGGCGGTAATTTTCCACAATTTCGACAGGTATCGATTTGGCGAGGTTTTTTATACTATAGGTGAGGAAGCAAGTGAAGCACGTTTTGTACTGCGATCCCTCGCCAACATTGTATCATTAGTAACAAAGGAGAATAGTACAACTATGGCAACAATTCATGTAAATACCGATGTGATGCGCCAGCTCGGCCAAATCTTCGTCCAGCTCAACGACCAGCTCTACAATCAGACCCAGCCACAGATTCAGAACCACATCGGTCAGCTAGAGAGTGACTGGCAGGGCGTCAGCCGCAACCGTTTCGAGCAGATGTTCCAGAGTTGGCGCTCGGCCGCCAATCAGGTTGTGCAGCAGGGCGAACAAATCGGTCAGCACCTGCAAAACACCGCCCAGCAATTCGAAAACGTCGACTCGCAGTCATAACTCTTATCTGTCCCAGGGTGCGTCTCATTTTTTGCACCACGCTTGTGCTAGCAAGAGCGACCAGGGCTTGTCCCCGCCCTGGTCGTGTCCTGGTTATATGCTATACTGTGGCATGAACGAGAAAATCCAGTCGGTCTTGAACTCTCTACCGCACAAACCGGGCATCTATATTATGCGAGATGCGCAGGGAACCATCCTGTATGTCGGCAAGGCCATTTCGCTCTACAGCCGCGTGCGTTCCTATTTCCAGGAATCTACCGATCTCAGCCCCAAGAATCGCAGCATGGTGGCGAAAATAGATGATATCGAGTTCCTGGTGGTCAAGAATGAAGTAGAGGCGCTGGTTTTAGAAAGCAACTACATCAAGCAGTACCGTCCCAAATACAATGTGCTGCTGCGCGACGATAAAAGCTACCCCTACATCAAAGTTGCACTGACCGAAGACTTCCCGCGCGTCTATCGCGTGCGCAGCTTCGCGCGCGACGGCAATCGCTACTTCGGGCCATACACCAACTCAGGCGCGGTAGACGCCACGCTGGATTTACTCAACAAGCTCTTTTCCTTTCGCACCTGCCGTTATGACGCTACGAACTGGGCACCGCCGCGCAGTGGAGAACCGCCCGCCGGTTGGAAGCAAAAACTATTACAGCGTCCCTGCACCCAGTACTATATCCACCGCTGCATCGCACCCTGCGTAGTTTATGCCACGCGCGAAGAATACGATAAGGTCATCCAGCAGGTCATCCTTTTCCTTGAGGGCAGACACGACGAAGTGGTGAAGCAGTTGCAGGAGAAGATGCAGGAAGCGGCTGAACACCTCAATTTCGAGGAGGCGGCGCGTATTCGCGACCACATCAAAGCGGTTGAGCGCATTCTGGAAAAGCAGCGCGTCATCTCCACCGAGGGCCAGGATGACCAGGATGTCATCGCGCTTGCCAGCGGCGAGGACGAAACCTGCGCCCAGGTCTTTTTCTTTCGCAATGGCAAGCTGGTCGGACGCGAATACTTCATCTTGCAAGGCACGCGCGAAAGTTCGCCCGGTGAGGTGATGGCCTCGTTCTTCATGCAGTTCTACGAAAGCTCGCCGCATATCCCTGCCGAAATCATCGTCGAGGCCGAACCCGATGATCGCACCGTTTTGCAGGCGTGGCTCAAGGAGAAACGCAAAGGCGCGGTATCGATTACCGAGCCTAAACGCGGCGAGAAGCTGCGCCTGGTCGAAATGGTCAAACAGAACGCGCAGGAAGTGCTGGAGCAGCAGCGCATCAAGTGGCTCAGCGATAGCCAGAAGACGCAGCTCGCGCTTGAAGAGATTCAGGAAGCTCTCAACCTGGCCGCTCCGCCCTATCGTATCGAGTGCTACGACATCTCCAATACCCAGGGTACGAATTCGGTGGGCGCGATGGTCGTTTTTGAAGCAGGACGCCCCAAAAATAGCGAGTATCGCCGTTTCAAGATCAAGACAGTCGAAGGGCCTAACGATTTCGCCAGCCACCAGGAGATGCTGCGCCGCCGTTTCCGCAGGCAGGCAGGCAGCGAACATGTCGCCGCTGAACAACATGAAACGATCGCTTCGCAAGAGAACGAGCAGGTTGAACAGCCCCTGCAACACAAATGGAGCATGCCCGACCTGATTATCATCGACGGTGGCAAAGGACAGCTTAGCGCCGCTATGGAAATCTTGCACGATCTGCATGTCGATGTGCCGACGGTGGGTCTGGCGAAAGAGAACGAGGAGATATTTACACCCGGTTCGCCCGAACCCATCGTCCTGCCGCGTTCATCGCAGGGTCTGTACATGGTGCAGCGTATCCGCGACGAGGCGCATCGTTTCGGCATCACCTATCATCGCAAGCTGCGCTCCGACCGCACCTTCAAATCGGTGCTGGACGAGATACCAGGCATTGGCCCCAAACGCAAACAGGCGTTAATGAAGCATTATGGGTCTGTGAAGGCCATCAGCGCCGCCAGCATCGATGACCTCGCCTCCCTCAATGGCATGACCCGCGACGCCGCCGCGAAGGTCAAAGAGTACATCGGGAAAATCGAAGCATAGGGACCCTTGTGGGAATACATTACAAGCTTATAATGTTGTTGCTTGTAGGGTCGCGATAAATCGCGTCCTCGTCCATGGAGCAGATACACAGGGTAGGACGCGCTTGATCGCATCCTACAAAGTCTGGTTGACAATCACGCCTGTGTGCGCTATATAGTAATAGAGAGAACATGTAATCACGCATGAAAGCGCGTAGAGAGTCGAATCAGGGGTGATAGTTGTATGCCGACATATGAATATGTATGCAATCATTGCAGCCATCGTTTTGAAACATGGCAGAAAATGTCCGCCGATCCTTTAACCGAGTGTCCAGAATGCGGCGGGCACATTCGTAGAGTACTGTTCCCGGCGGGCATTGTGTTCAAAGGTTCCGGTTTTTATAAGACCGATCATGCCAATGGCTCTACCGCGGGC